>VFQM010000112.1_pt1 | contig 101595 bp, 90 predicted proteins | sample 3512391 | NCBI WGS metagenome assembly VFQM01 (sample SAMN10412369, study PRJNA504923) | tailings metagenome | isolation source: Replicate 1 from Balatoc abandoned mine | place: Philippines | reverse complement strand
GGCGCAATCCCAAGGACCGCGACATGCCCGCGATCGTGGAGATCGTGAAGGGCGTCTCCGCGATGGGCCTCGAGACCTGCATGACGCTGGGGATGCTCGAACCGCATCAGGCCGCAATGCTGGCCGAGGCAGGCCTCGATTATTACAACCACAATATCGACAGCAGCCCCGAGTATTACGAGCGCGTCATCTCCACCCGCGATTTCCAGTGCCGCCTCGATACGCTCGATAACGTGCGCAAGGCCGGGATCAATGTGTGCAGCGGCGGGATCGTCGGGATGGGCGAGACGCGCGAGGATCGGGTGGGCTTCGTCCATACCCTCGCCACCCTGCCGCAGCATCCCGAGAGCGTGCCGGTCAATGCGCTGGTGCCGGTCAAGGGCACGGTGCTGGGCAATATGCTCGCCGACACGCCGCTCGCTAGAATCGACGATATCGAATTCGTCCGCACGGTCGCAGTCGCGCGCATCACCATGCCGCGTTCGATGGTGCGGCTCTCGGCGGGGCGCGAGTCGATGAGTGAAGCCACGCAGGCGCTGTGCTTCCTCGCGGGCGCGAATTCGATCTTCACCGGCGACAAGCTGCTGACCGCGCCCAATGCGGGCGACGACAAGGACGGCGCGCTGTTCGCCAAGCTCGGCCTGACCGCGCTGAAGGGCGAAGAACCCGCGCGCGCCTGCAAGAGCGCGGTGGCGGCGGCGTGAGAGCAAGAGCTCTTCTTGCGTTCGCGACAGCGCTTGTCGCCAGCACGGCTCTCGAAACCCCGGTTCATGCCTGCGCAACTCTGTCTCCAGACGGTTTGAGGGAGTTCGAGCGATACAAGGCCCGGTATCTTGCCGAAGAGCGCGATGAGAAGATCACCGGAACCTTTCATTTCGAAAGGGAATACGTCGATGAGGAAGGAGATTACTGGGGGCGAGTGGGTCATGTGGTGGTGAAAACGCGCAAAGGCGAGCGCCGCTACCGGTTCTTTCTTCGCGATGTGATTAATTGCGGCTTTCCTTCTTACTATGTGCAGGATGGCGACCGCGGGACTTTCTACCTCAAGAAGGATGAAGATCCCGATCCCGATGATCTTGAAGACGGGGTGATCGACAATTTCTCTTTCGTCCACTTCGAGCCGCGCGATTGAATGACCCTCGGCTTCTCCGTCGACACACTGCTTCCACGGGCACGCGGCGGCGGCCAGCTCCGCATGGGGCTGGCCAAGCTGGAGGAGCACCAATGGCTCCAGAGCGCGCCGGACCTTGCGGCGCGCAATGCGGGGTTTGCCGAGTGGCCCGAAGGCGTGCAACTGACCCCGGAGGCGGACGCGCCGGGCCGGGAACTCGCCGCCATGCTGGGCGTGGACGGCGCTCTGCCCGAAGCGGCGCTGGCTTGCCACGAAGACCTGTGCCTGCTGACCAAACGCGAGGGCGAGGACGTCTATCGCCTGATCGGCGCAGCGGTCGCCTGGCCTTCGGACTGGCACCCCGCCGAAAAAATCGGCCTGCCCCTGCGCGCTCTCCACGCGCCGATTGCCGGCTATGAGGAGCAGCTTGCGAGCGGGGTCGACCGCTTCATGGAAACCCTGCGCCCCGGCCTCGTCTATGGCCGGTGCAACTGGTTCATCGCTGCGACCGGAGACCGCCGCTGGCTGCCCGACCGGCCCCCGCAGGAAGCCTTCTCCCATGTCACTCCCGATAACGCGGGCAAGACCCTGTTCGTGCGCTCCGAACGCCAGACATTGCGGCGCTTGCCCCGGACGGGCGCGATTGTGTTCACCATCGGGATTTATGTCGAACCGCTTGGCAGCCTCTCACCCGCCAATATCGCCATGCTGGGCAAAGCGGTGCAGACCCTTGTGAGCGGCGAGGGCGACCGGCGCGGGGCGCCTGCCTATGCGGCGAGCCTGATTGCCTTTGCCCGCGCGCACGCCTGATCCCGTCGCAAATCCGCTAGCTTGCCTGTCGGCCCAACCCTCGGCATAGCCCTCAGCCGTAACGGCACCGCTTGCAAGAGAGGCCCCAACCCTTGTTCTCGAAAATCCTGATTGCCAACCGCGGCGAGATCGCCTGCCGGGTCATCACCACCGCGCGCAAGATGGGGATCAAGACCGTCGCGGTCTATTCCGATGCCGATGCGCGCGCGCCCTTCGTGGCGATGGCGGATGAGGCGGTGCATATCGGGCCTTCGCCCGCAGCGGAATCCTATCTGATCGCCGACAAGATCATCGCGGCGTGCAAGCAGACCGGCGCGGAGGCTGTTCACCCCGGCTATGGCTTCCTCTCCGAACGCACCTCCTTCGCCGAGGCGCTGGCGAAGGAAGGTATCGCCTTCATCGGCCCGCCGGTTGGCGCAATTGCCGCGATGGGTGACAAGATCGAATCCAAGAAGCTCGCCAAGGAAGCGGGCGTCAATGTCGTCCCGGGCTTTGTCGGCGAGATCGAGGATACCGAACACGCTGTCCGCATTGCCAATGAGATCGGCTATCCGGTGATGATGAAGGCCAGCGCCGGGGGCGGGGGCAAGGGGATGCGTCTGGCCTACAACGAGGCCGACGTGCGCGAGGGCTTCGAGAGCGTGAAGCGCGAGGGGCTGAATTCCTTCGGCGATGACCGCGTCTTCATCGAGAAGTTCATCCTCAATCCGCGCCACATCGAAATCCAGATCCTCGGCGATCAGCACGGCAACATTCTTTACCTCAACGAGCGCGAATGCTCGATCCAGCGCCGCCACCAGAAGGTGGTCGAGGAAGCGCCGTCGCCCTTCGTCACGCCCAAGATGCGCAAGGCCATGGGCGAGCAATGCGTCGCTCTGGCGCGCGCGGTGGGTTACTACTCGGCGGGCACGGTCGAACTGATCGTCAGCGGCGCGGACCCGACGGGGGAGAGCTTCTACTTCCTCGAAATGAACACCCGGCTTCAGGTCGAACACCCCGTCACCGAGGCGATCACCGGCATCGACCTCGTTGAGCAGATGATCCGCGTGGCTGCGGGCGAGAAGCTCGCCATGACGCAGGACGATATCGGGATCGACGGCTGGGCCATCGAGAACCGCGTCTATGCCGAAGACCCCTATCGCGGCTTCCTGCCTTCCACCGGGCGGCTGGTGCATTATCAGCCGCCGCTCGCGGGCTGGACGGAGGACGAGACCGTCGCGGGCAAGGCACGCAGGGGCGTAGCGCGCGGCACAGGCTCGGTGCGCGTCGATGACGGCGTTTACGAGGGCGGCGAAGTTTCGCGCTTCTACGACCCGATGATCGCCAAGCTGATCACCTGGGCCCCCACGCGGGACGAAGCGGCCGATTTGCAGATCGAGGCGCTCGACAATTTCCGCATCAAGGGGCTGGGTCACAATGTCGATTTCCTCAGCGCCATCATGCAGCACCCCCGCTTCCGTTCGGGCGAGCTGACCACCGGCTTCATCGCCGAGGAATATCCCGAAGGCTTCCACGGGGCTGCGACCAGCGATGATCTGAAACGCATGCTTGCCGCCGTGTGTGCGGGCAATGAATTCACCCTCCAGTCGCGCGCCCGGCGGATCAGCGGGCAGCTGGACGGGCCGCTCCCTGTCACCAGCGAATGGCTGGTGAAGCTGGGCGATGAACGCTTCAACGTCAGCTTGCACGAAGGCCATGCGGTGGTCGATGGCGTGCGGGTCGAAGGGACCTGCAACTGGCGGCCGGGCATGGTGCAGGCCGAAGCGACCGGGAAGGTCGGCGATGGTCCGGAGCACAAGCTTGGCCTGATCGTCGAGCGGACCGGCAACCAGTGGAAGGTCACCACCCGCGGCGCGCAGCACACCGCGCTGGCGATCCCCGAGCGGCTGGCACGGCATGAATCCCTCATGCTCGAAAAGGTCCCGCCCGATCTGTCGCGCCTCTTGATCTGCCCGATGCCCGGCATGCTGGTGAAGCTGCACGTGGCCGAAGGCGAGACGGTGCAGCCCGGCCAGCCGCTCGCCACGGTCGAAGCGATGAAGATGGAGAACATCCTGCGCGCCGAAAAGGAAGGCGTGATCGCCAAAATCAACGCCGCCGAGGGCGAGAGCCTTGCGGTGGATGCGATCATTCTGGAACTGGAATAGATGCTCGAAGCCCTCGCGCTGGGGATGGCGGTGCCGGTCGATCCGGCGCTGATTGAAGGGCTGGCCGTCCATGAGGTCTCCTTGACCCTGCATGGTGAGGCACAGACCTGCGCCGGCCCCCTGCTTGCCGATGTCCTGACCCGGCTTGGCGCCCCCTCGCGCGGGGAACTTCGCGGCGCGGCGCTGTTGATGGCAGTGGTGGCCGAAGCGCGGGACGGTTACCGCGTGGCCTTCACGCTTGGTGAACTCGATCCGCTGCTCGGCAAGGCGCAGGTGGTGCTGGCCGATCGCTGCAACGGGACAATGCTGGACGAGAGCGACGGCCCTTTCCGTCTCGCAGTCGAGGGCGATGAGCGCGGTGCCCGCTCGGTGCGGCAGGTAACAAGCCTGAGGCTGGCGCAGATCCCCTGAAACGACGCGCTTTCCTACCAGCGCGGGCGGCGGCATGATCGCCTCACGCCTACGAAAAACCGGTCAATGTGAAAAACGGGGCGCATATCGGCGCAAATGTCGGAAAAGAGCTGGGGCAATCCCACAAACCGGCAGGTTTCAGGGGCGTTCCAGCGGCGTTCAGACCCCTCCCAGACCCCACTTAGACCCCTGCTTGCCCCCGCTTTGACCCCTTCCAGACCCCCACTTGCACGGGCCTTGTGTCACCGCAGGCGATAGCAAAGCAGCGCGGCGCGGCAACATCGTTCCAAAGTCTGTTGTAATTTTGCGCCAGTTTGGTGATTTCCGACGGAAAATTGCCGGGCGCTCTGTCCTACATGGCTGCTCGTGAGAAACACTCTCCTTGCCGAGTCGCGGAATTCCCCGCGCGAGGGATTGAATCTCATGGGAAGGATTTGATCATGGCACACACGGGAACAGGGTTTTTCGACCGTAAAGGCAACTTCTTCAAATCCGCACGTGAGGCGACGGTAAGCGATCTGGCCGCCTTGCTCGGCAAGATCGGAGAGGGCGAAAGCCTGGCACCGGGCATCGCCAACATGCTGCTTGAACGGCGCGCCGATATCGAACTGTTGTTTGCCGAACATGATCAGATGCTGGACGAGGAAGCGGCCATGAAGGCTGCACGGCTGAGCGAGGCGGGTGACAATATCGCCAAGCTTCCCAGTCGCCCGGCACACTGATTTTGCAGGTCAATCCAGTGCAAGGTGCAGGCACTGGTTGAAATCGGTGAGAGTGTAATCGGCAAAGGCCGGGCCGTTCACGAACCCGCGCCGCCGGTAGAGCGCCAGCGCCGGCTCGAACGCCGGGCCGCTGCCGGTTTCGAGGCTGAGGGTTGCCAGACCTTCGGTGCGGGCGTGGGTGATGATGGCATCGAGCAATGCGGCCGCAAGCCCCCGGCGCAGGAAATCGGGGTGAGTGCGCATCGATTTCACTTCTGCGGAACATCCACCCAATCGCTTCAACGCGCCGACCGCCGCGATCCGCCCATCCACCTCGGCAGCCCACACGGTAACGTCGGGATACCGCAGCCCCGACAGGTCGAGCGCGAAGCTGAGCCCGGGCGGGGAGCCTTCGGCCATGGCGCGTTGGTGAAAGGCGATCAGGTCCTGCACCCGCGGATCGTCGAGATCGGCGATGGCAATGATCACGCCGCCAGTTCCTCGTCCAGAAAGGCGGCGATATCGGCAAGGTCGACATCGCGGGCGACATAGGCTTCGCCCAGTGCGCGCAGCAGCAGGAAGGGCAGGGTGGTGCCTTCCGCCTTCTTGTCGTGGCGCATGTGATCGACAAGGGCCGCGCCGTCGCAGGCAAGGCCAAGCGCCGCAAGGCGCGCCGGCAGACCCGCTGCCGCAATCGCTGCCGCGGCGCGCGCCGCATCGGCGGCGGCAATCTCGCCCCGCCGTGCCGAATAGCGCGCCGCCAGCACCATACCGAGCGCCACCGCCTCTCCATGCAGCAGGCGATCGGAAAAGCCGGTTTCCGCCTCCAGCCCGTGGCCGAAGGTGTGCCCGAGGTTCAGCAATGCGCGGCGGTCTGCGGTTTCGCGCTCGTCCTCGGCAACGATCCGCGCCTTCATCGCAATGCTGGTGGCGATGGCATGTTCGAGCGCGGCAGGTTCGCGCGCCAGCACCTTGTTGCCCTTGGCCTCAAGCCAGGCGAAGAAATCCGCATCCCCCAGCAGGCCATATTTGAGCACCTCGGCATAGCCGGCACGCATTTCGCGATCGGGCAGGGAGGCGAGCACCAGCGGATCGATCAGCACCAGCGCGGGCTGGTGGAAGGCGCCGATCAGGTTCTTGCCCGCGGCGGTATTGATCGCGGTCTTGCCGCCGACCGAGCTATCGACCTGCGCCAGCAGGGTCGTTGGGAGTTGCACAAAGCCGCAGCCGCGCTTCACGACCGAGCAGGCAAAGCCGACCAGATCGCCGACCACCCCGCCGCCGAGTGCGAAGACATGGTCCTTGCGGGTGACACCCAGCGCCAGCAGCCAGTCGCACAGCGCCTCAAGCGCGCCCCAGCTTTTCGAATCCTCGCCCGGTTCGACCACAAACCATTCGACCGAATAGCCAGCCGCCATCAGGTCCTGTGCGATGGCATCTGCAAACAGCCGGTGGGTGTTGCTGTCAGCCACAAAGGGCACGGGGCGGTCCGCGTCATAACCGGCGAGGAAGGCCGCGGCGGCATCGGGCAGGCGGGCCAGCAGCCCTTCCTCGATCACCACATCATAGGCGCGCCCGGCCAGCGCCACGTTGATTACAGCCATTCGTCGATCGCCTTGATGATCGCGCGCGCGGTTTCGGCATGGGGGCCATTTTCGCTGACGACGCGGATGGGGGCCTCGGCATAGAAGGGCGCGCGTTGCTGCGCCAGCCGGGTGAGAATCTCGTGCGGGTTGCCTTGCCGCAGCAGCGGGCGGTTGCCGCGGCGCGATGTGCGTTCGACCAGCGTATCGATATCGCAATCGATCCACACCGCGATCCCCTTGTCCAGCACCGCAGCGCGGGTCGCGGGATCGACGAAGGCGCCGCCTCCGGTGGCGATCACGCCGTGGCCTTCATCGATCAGGCGGGCGATCACGCGCCGTTCGCCATCGCGGAAATGGGCCTCGCCGAAGGTCTCGAAGATTTCGGGGATGGAGCGCCCGGCCGCAGCGGCGATGGCATCATCGGCATCGATGAAATCGCGCCCGAGCATCGCGGCAAGCTTGCGCCCCACTGTCGACTTGCCGACACCCATCAGCCCCACCAGCACCACCGGGCGCGTGATGCGGGCGGCGATGGCGGCGATATCGCGTTCGGAGGGGAAGGTCTGGCTCGCGGACATTGCCGCAGGGCCTATAGATGGGCTAGGGCACGCGCAATATGGCAAACTTGCGGCAAGAGCGTCTTACACCCTCCGGCTTTGAACGGGCGCCTGTTCGGCGCGCGCGGCGCTGGCCGTGGGTGGCGGCGCTGGCAGCCCTGGCGCTGCTGGTTCTGGCGTGGGTGGATGGTGGGGAGGAACCGCTGCACCCGATCACGCAGGATGTGGTTCTGCCGGAGCAGGGGCAATGAGCGCCCGGCGGTTCGGGGTCAGCGTGCTGGCGATCGCCGCCGCGGGCGTGCTGGGCGGGGCAGGGCTTGCGGGCCTCGCCTTTGCGCAGGGCAAACCCGAATCGCTGCTGCCGCCCGGCTTTGACGATCCGGCCCCCGCACCGGCGCCGCGCCCCAGCGCCGTGCCCCCGGCCCGTCCCGGACAGGCGCCCGCGCCCGGAGCACCCGCCCCTGCGCCTGTGCCCGGCGCCGCGGTCGATCCGGCAGCCTTGCCCGAACTGCCCGCGATCACGCGGGATGATCTTGCTGGCCTGCCAAGCCTCGAAGAGCTTGAGAACATGTCGACCGAGGAGCTCGACCAGTTGCTCGGGCTCAAGCCCAAGAGCGATATTCCCCCGGGCGCGCAGCGGGCGCTGACCCGTGTCGGCGTGCTGGCGATGAACGAGGGCGGGCTGCCGCCGGTTGCGCTTGCCAACCAGTCGGACAAGCTGGTGCGCGCAGTGCTTGCTGGCACGAATGGCCCGATGGTGTCGCGCTGGGGCCATATTCTGGTGCGGCGGGCGCTGGCGAGCCGGTTGGCCGCGCCGCTTGGCATGGACCCGGTCGAATTCGCCGCGCTGCGCGTGGGGCTGCTCAACCGGATGGGCGAATTCGCTATCGCCCGGGCGGTGGTGCAGGATATCGACAGCGCCAACTGGTCGCCCGCGCTCACGCAGGAGGCTTTGGGGGCCTATCTCGGCAGCGGGGACATTACCGGTGCGTGCCCGGCGGTGCGCCTGCAAGGCTCGCAGCGGGATGATGGCGAGTGGCAGATGTGGCAGGCGATCTGCAACGCCTATGCCGGCGAAGCGGCGCTGGCGGCCTCGCAGCTCGACCGGGCGCTCGGGCGCGGTGCGGCGCCGCGGATCGATGTGCTGCTGGCGCGCCGCTTTGCCGGGGCGGCGGGGCGCGGTCAGCGCGGCGTGCAGATCGAATGGCAGGGGGTGGACGAACTCAACCCCTGGCGCTTCGGCCTTGCCAGCGCCGTAAGCGAGCCGCTGCCCGAGGGGTTGCTCGACAAGGCGCTCAAGGCGCGCGGCGGGGCCTATTATGCCCGCAGCGGCGCGCTGCTGCCGATGTTGCCCGCTGTCCAGCGCGCTCCCCTTGCCGGGCGGGCCGCGCGCGAGGGGATCATGTCGGCCGATGCGATGGTCGATCTTTATTCCGAGGTCTATGCCGACCCGGCGGCCAAGGGCGACCCGCAGGCCCATGCGGCGGCCTTGCGCGAAGCCTATCTCGCCGCTGATCCTGCCGCGCGCATTGCCGCGATGCAGCGGTTGTGGGGCGAGGGCGCAAAGCTGGGCGGCGGGGATGGCTACGGCGCGCGCGTGCTGACCGCCTATGCCGCTGCGCGCATTCCGGCGAGCGCGGATAATGCCGATGCGGCCGGCGATCTGATTGCCGCCATGCTTGCAGCCGGCCTCGATCGCAATGCGGGCCGCTGGGCCAATGTGGTTGAGGAAGGCTCGCTTGCCTGGGCACTGATCGCTCTGTCCGCGCCCAACGCGGCTGCGGTCGGGCAGGGACCGGTGGAAAGCTTCATCGGCGACGATGACAGCGAAGGCAGCCGCAAGTCTGCCTTTCTGGTGGCCGGGTTGGCCGGCTTGGGCCGGTTGAGCGAAGGCGATGCCGGCGCGCTGGCCGGGGATCTCGATATCGATCTGGCGCGCCAGACCCGCTGGACCGCAGCCATCTCCCGCGCAGCCGAGGTTGGCAATCCGACGCTGGTGGTGCTGCTGGCGGGGCTGGGGATGCAGGGCACGAGCTGGTCGCAGATGACCCCGCTGCACCTCTACCACATCACGTCCGCGCTGACCCGCGTGGGGCTGGATGCCGAGGCCCGGATGATCGCCGCCGAGGCGGTCGCCCGCGGCTAATGTCTGCCGCCACCGAGGCGTTTCTCGCAATGCTCGCCGCAGAGCGCGGTGCGGCGCAGAACACGCTGTCTGCCTACGCCCGCGATCTCGAACAGGCCGAAGAGGCGATCGGCGATCTGGCTGAGGCCGGGCGCGATGCGGTTGCCAGCCTTGCCAGTGCCTGGGCGGACCTTGCGCCCGCCAGTGTCGCGCGTAAGGCATCGGCGCTGCGGCAGTTCTTCGGTTTCGCCATCGACGAAGGCTGGCGGCGTGACGATCCGTCAGGCGCGCTCCCCGCGCCGCGCACCCGCCGCCCGCTGCCCAAGGTGCTGACCCACGATCATATCGCTGCCCTTTTCGCCCGCGCCGAGGAAGAGGCGCGGGGCGATGATCCCAAAGCGGTGCGCTGCCTTGCGCTGATCGAGCTGCTTTACGGATCGGGCCTGCGCGCGACAGAACTGGTCAGCCTGCCGCTTAGCGCGGTGCCGCGCGATGCGCCGTTTCTGACGGTGACAGGCAAGGGCGGGGCGACCCGGATTGTCCCTGTTGGCGGCCGCGCGCTGGAGGCGCTGGGGCGATGGCTGACAGTGCGTCCGCAAGTGCCTGCCTCGCGCTATCTTTTCCCGTCTGGCAAAGGCGGGCACCTGTCCCGCGTGCGGTTGTTCCAGTTGCTCAGGGAACTGGCGGCAAGGGCGGGGCTCGACCCGGCCGATATCAGCCCCCATGTGCTGCGCCATGCCTTTGCCACGCATCTGCTGGAAGGCGGCGCGGACCTGCGTGTGCTGCAAACCCTGCTCGGCCATGCGGACATTTCCACCACGCAGATCTACACCCATGTGGATGCCGCAAGGCTGGTTGCCCTCGTCAATTCGCGCCATCCGCTTGCAAGCGCGGCAACATCCGACTAGCCCGCTGCCATGATTTCCTACCTCGATTTCGAGAAACCCGTCGCCGCGCTTGAAGAACGCATTGCGCAATTGCGCAGCGTCAACGCGCTCCATGATGTCGATGTTGCCAGCGAGATCGGCCGGCTTGAAGCCAAAAGCGCCGAATTGCTCGCCAGCACCTATGCCTCGCTCACCCCGTGGCAGAAGACGCAGGTTGCCCGGCACCCGCAAAGGCCGCATTTCCGCGACTATGTGGCCCATGCCTTTACCGATTTCATGCCGCTGGGCGGGGACCGGCTCTATGCCGATGACCTTGCGATCATGGGCGGCTTTGCGCGCCTCAACGGCCGCCGGGTGATGCTGATCGGGCACGAAAAGGGCCACGACACCAAGACCCGCATTGCCCACAATTTCGGCATGGGCAAGCCGGAGGGTTACCGCAAGGCGATCCGCCTGATGCAGCTTGCGAGCCGATTCGGACTGCCGGTGGTAACGCTGGTCGATACCTCCGGCGCTTTTCCGGGGATCGAGGCCGAAGAACGCGGTCAGGCCGAAGCTATCGCCCGCGCAACCGAGGCGTGTCTGGCACTGGAAGTGCCGATGATCGCCGCGATCGTGGGCGAAGGCGGATCGGGCGGCGCGGTGGCGCTGGCATCGGCCAACCGGGTGCTGATGATGGAGCACGCGGTCTATTCCGTGATCAGCCCCGAAGGCTGTGCTTCGATCCTGTGGCGCACCTCGGAAAAGGCACCCGAAGCAGCGCAGGCGATGAAGGTCACCGCGCAGCACCTTAAGCGTGACAATGTGATCGACCGGATCGTCAAGGAACCCGTCGGCGGCGCGCATCGCGATCCTGTAGCAGCGGCCCGCATGCTGGGCGCGGCGCTGAGCGAGGAACTGGACCTGCTCGGACGGCACACGGGCGCGCAACTGGTCAACGCGCGCGAGGAACGCTTCCTCGGCATTGGTGGCTGATTCCATCAGCGCAAGTTAAGGTTTCGTTCGCCAAGCCTTTGCCGCACGCCACTTTCCCGATAGGCTGGGGGAAGAACACAAGCGGCGGAACAAGGGGACCGAACATGGCACGAACCACACGCAAGCTTCTCGCCTTCGGCGCGGCCTCAGTGGCGCTCGCCGGGTGCGTCAGCGCAGGCGGAGCGCAAATCCCCTCAGCCTCCACCCCCATCACACCGGCCGAGGCCAAGCAGGGCGCGGAATATCACCCGCAGCTGCTCGCTGAATTCGGCGGGGCGATGAGCGGAACCCATGCGCAATATATCGAACAGGTCGGCAAGAACATCGCGGTGCAATCCGGGCTCGGCAATGCGCGCGAAAGCTTCACCGTCAGCCTGCTGAACTCGCCGGTGCACAATGCCTTCGCGATCCCGGGCGGCTATATCTATACCACCCGCCAACTGGTGACGCTGATGAACAGCGAGGCTGAATTGGCGGCGGTGCTGGGCCACGAAGTCGGCCATGTCGCTGCGCGCCATTCCCAGCGGCGGCAGAAGGCAGCGACCAAGAACACGCTGATCGGCGGCGGGCTGGCGATTCTTTCCGGGTTGCTGCTGGGCGATTCGGGGATCGGGCAGACCTTGTCGCGCGGGTTTTTGCAGGGTTCGCAGCTGCTGACGCTCAAATTCTCGCGCAAGCAGGAACTGGAAGCGGACGATCTGGGCATCCAGTATCTCGCCCGTGCCGGATATGACCGGCGGGCGATGGGAACGGTGCTGGCAAGCCTCGCCGCGCAGAACGCCCTTGATGCGCGGTTGGCGGGCCGCAATGCGAGTGTGCCTGAATGGGCGTCGACGCACCCCGATCCGGCCAGCCGTGTCCAGAGCGCACTTGCCAAGGCGGGTCCGCCGGCGACCGGAAGTGTCAGCAATCGCGACACATTCCTCACCCGGATCGACGGGCTGCTGTACGGGGACGATCCGGCACAAGGGATGATTGAGGGGAGCACCTTCATCCACCCGCAACTGCGCTTTGCCTTCACCGCGCCGCAGGGCTTCTACATGGTCAATGGCACGCGTGCGGTCAGTATTCAGGGGCAGGGCGGGCAGGCCCAGCTGACGACCGCGGCGTATAGCGGGAATCTTGATGCCTATGTGCGTAGCGCCTTCACCGCGCTGGGCGGGCAGAACAGCCAGCTGGCGCCCCAGCAGATCGAGCGCACGACGGTCAACGGGCTTGCGGCAGTCTATGCAACTGCACGGGTCAACAACGGCAATTCTCAGGTCGATGTAGTGGTATTCGCCTATGAGTTCGCGCGTGATCAGGCCTTCCACTTCGCAGTGATCGCGCCTGCGGGCCGGGCGGGAACCTTCAATGCGATGTTCCAGTCGATGCGGCGGATCACGCAGGCCGAAGCTGCTGCTGTCGTCCCCAAGAAGGTGCAGGTGGTGACGGTGGCGCGCGGCGATACCGTGGCAAGCCTGGCGCGCCGGATGGCCTATGACACCGCGCAGGAAGAGCGGTTCCGGGTTCTCAATGCTCTCGGGAGCAGCGACACGGTAACGGCTGGTCAGAAGGTCAAGCTGGTGGTCCGCGCGCGCTGATGCGCTGAAGGGCTGATCGCGGCCATGCAAGAAAGGGCGGCGGGGATTGCTCCTCGCCGCCCTTTTTTCGGAAGGTCGAACCTTTACGCGCCGCTGGTGGTGCCGCCGGTGCCCGGCTGCATCTTTGCATCGACGTTGGCGAAGGTGCCCGAAAGGGTGCCGCCCAGCGAGGTCATGGCGGTGATCGCGGCGACAGCGATCAGAGCGGCGATAAGGCCATATTCAATGGCGGTGGCGCCCTGTTGGTCTTGGACGAGGTTCCTGAAGAAGGTCATGGCTAGTCTCCTGAAGAGTATCTGCAACCCGTGCCCCCTGATCGCGGCGGACAGCCGCAAGATGTGATTTGTAAAGGTTGAGAAAGTCCTAACCCGGCATTCCGCTGAGTTGCTCGGTTGTGCTGCCGCATGGCTGGCGCGCCGGCTTTTGCGGTATCTGCCATGCACAAAGAAAAGCGGCGGGGATTGCTCCCCGCCGCCGTTCTTTTCCGAAATGTCGGAACCTTAGGCGCCGCTGGTGGTGCCGCCGGTGCCCGGAGCCATCTTGGTGTTGACGTTCGAGAAGGTGCCCGAGAGCGTGCCGCCCAGCGAGGTCATCGCGGTGATGGCGGCGACGGCGATCAGAGCAGCGATCAGGCCGTATTCGATGGCGGTGGCGCCCTGTTCGTCACGGACGAGGTTCTTGAAAAAGGTCATGTAAGGTCTCCTGGTTTGGTCTTCGGTACCCGCGCCTGCCGATCTCGGCGGGCTGTTCACTAGTTAGGCTGCGACTTGTTGAGAAATTACTAATGCGAATTCGACTTTCTTTACTTCGACATCGCCGCAACACTTTCGCTCTCGACACGCGTCCACATATCGGAAGTCGTGGTCGCAACACCCTGGAGTGCAGCGATCATGGCGACCACGATCAGAGCGACGATCAGGCCGTATTCGATAGCGGTTGCCCCCGACTGGTCGTCGACGAGCTTCCTGATGAATGTCGACAACATTGGGGATCCCCCTATCTCAAGCGATCTGACGCCGGCAGAATCGCCTGAGCGGGTTAAGAAAAGGTTGAAAGGTCGCCATCAGTTGGAAAGAAAACCGACATGACCGCACAGCTGATGGTTGTGGTCGCCGGTGCGCTGCGCCGCAGTGACGGCCGATGGCTGATGCATCGCCGACCCGAAGGAAAGCATCACGCAGGTCTTTGGGAATTTCCCGGAGGCAAGGTGGAAGGTGGTGAAATTCCACTGCAATCCTTGTGCAGAGAGCTGGCGGAAGAGCTGGGAATCCAATGCGTTTCAGCACTTTGTTCGCCGGCTTGCTTTGCTGAAAGCGCAAGGGACGCTGGCCAACCGCCGATTGTCATCCTGCTTTACATTGTCAGCGGCTGGGAGGGCGAGCCGCAGGCGCTCGAAGGCGGGGCGGTGGGCTGGTTCACCTCGCACGAGGTGTTCGCGCTGGAAAAGCCGCCGCTCGACGTGACGTTGGCCGACCGGCTTTTCGGGAATTTCCCGATTTGCGATGAACCCCCCTTGCCAAGCCCGAATGACCCCCCTAGAGGGCGCCCCACAGCGCGCACCCGTAGCTCAGCTGGATAGAGCACCAGACTACGAATCTGGGGGTCAGAGGTTCGAATCCTTTCGGGTGCGCCAATAACGCCCGCTCCTCGCAAGAGGGGCGGGCGTTGTCGTTTCCGTGCTGCACAACCTGTGCGGGTACGGACAAGCGACCGGCGATGCCTTCAGGTGCGCCATGCCTTGCCCTTGTTGTTGTCAGAGGGCAGGATCAACCCATGCAACAGCCGCGCAAGCGCCTTTTCGTGCACGTTCTGCTCGCCGTGGCGATCGTTGTCGGCATGGCCCGGTTGAGCGAGCCAGCCTTTGCGCAAAAGACGTCCGCGCAGTCAGGTGAAAACAGCGGTGCGATTCGCGACATCTGGGTAACGCCGCGCATCGAGGGGCGGGGCCTTTCCTTCGTCATCTATGAAAGCGTGGCCGCCAAGGCGCCTGCAAGTTTCCACATCTACACACCGCCAGAATATGCACGCGAGCCGGAGCGGCGTTTTCCTGTGCTTTACTGGCTTCACGGATCAGGCGGAGGGGTGCGCGGCATCGCGCCGCTCGCTGCGCATTTCGATGCGGCCATTGCCCAAGGCAAGATCGCGCCGATGATCGTCGTGTTCCCCAATGGTCTTGCCAGTAGCATGTGGACAGATTCGGCTGATGGCCGCTGGCCGGTTGAAACTATGCTGACCCGCGAAATCCTGCCCCATGTGGACAGCCATTACCGGACAATCGCGGCCCCGCAGGCGCGAATCATCGAAGGGTTCAGCATGGGCGGCCACGGTGCAGGCCGTATCGGTTTCAGGCATCCCGAGCTGTTCGGTGCCATCTCGATGCTTGGAGCCGGGCCGCTCGATCCCGACTTTTCCGGCCCAAGAGCGCGGGCCAATCCGGCCCTGCGCCGCCGGGTAATTGACGAAGTCCATGGCGGAAGCCTCGATCGCTACCGGGAGCACAACCCGTGGGCCTTGTCGGCCTTGCGGGCGCAGCAGGGAGCCGAGAGCGGCCCGTTCCGGCAGGTGATCGGCTCGGCCGACTTCACCGCAGATGACAACCGCCGCTTCAGGCAGCACCTCGCCGGGCAGGGGATTGTCCACGACTATGTCGAAGTGCCCGGTGTGGGGCATGATGTCCTCGCGCTGTTTTCTGCGATGGGCGAGGAAAACTGGGCGTTCTACCGGAAGGTGACAGGCGCGCCGTAAGAAGCGGCGCGCCACAAGGCTTCGCTCAATCCTCTACGCTGTCTTCCAGCGCGTGCATGTCATCGTCGGACAGGCCGAAGTGGTGTCCCGCCTCGTGGATCACCACGTGACGCACCAGCGCCGCAAAGCTGACGCCGGTCTCTTCCATCTCGGCGATCAGCGGGCGGCGGAACAGGGTAATGACGGGCGGCAGGCCATCGGAATCCCACTGCGACCTTTCGGTGAGCGCCACGCCTTCATAAAGCCCGGTCAGTTCCCAGGGGTCCTCGATCCCGAGCCAAACGAGTTGCTCATCGGTGGCGAATTCCTCCACCCGCAGAACAACGCTGGCGAGTTCGCGGGCAAACACCTCGGGCAGGCGCGCCAGCACGGCGCGGGCGGCGGCTTCGAAATCGGCAGCGGACGGCTCTTGCATCACGCTTTTGCTTCCTTTCGGGACCTGCGGGGGGTGCATTCGGGAAATTGGTAACTACATCGGATGATGTGGGGACGACATCCATCTGGCGCAATCGGCGTATCTGCAAGGAACGCCTTGAGCCGATGATGGTTGACGTCACTCGGGATCGACAGGCGAGGGGGCTCCGTTCGAGCCGATGAGTGAGAAAGACGACAAACCCATGAACTATGTTTCCGCCCAAGATCATGACCATGAATTCGATCCGGAAAATCCGCTCGGCAAGCCCGAGGTGCCGGACCACGTGCAGGACGCGATTCGCACCCTGATCGCCTGGGCGGGCGACGACCCGTCGCGTGAGGGGCTGCTCGACACGCCCAAGCGTGTGGGCCGCGCATGGCTGGAGTATTGTGAAGGCTATCGCGAAGATCCCTCGATCCACCTCACCCGTCAGTTCAGCGAAGTGGGGGGTTATGACGAGATCGTGCTGCTGAAGGATATTCCATTCCAGTCGCACTGCGAACATCACATGGCACCGATCATCGGTAAGGCGGCGATCGCTTACCTGCCCCGCAACAAGGTGGTCGGCATCTCAAAGCTGGCCCGCGTGCTGCACGGCTATGCCCGCCGCCTGCAAATTCAGGAACGACTCACCGCTGAAGTTGCGCAATGCATCTGGGATCATCTCGATCCGCATGGGGTTGCCGTGGTAATCGAGGCGCAGCATGGCTGCATGACCGGGCGCGGTGTGATGACGCCGGGGGTGGGCATGATCACCAGCCGGATCCTTGGATGCTTTCTTGAAAATGACAGCAGCCGCAAGGAAGTGATGAGCCTGATGGGCTATTGATCTGCAAACCTTCCACAAGCGGCACATTGACGCGCCTCACGGGCGGTTGAAAAGAATGCAACTTGCAACTGTTTGAACAGTGCTGGGGCGATGATATATTGGCTCGTCGACAACCAAAAGGTTGCGACCAACGCAGGAGAGACCATCATGATCAAACGTGCCCTTGCCGGGGTGGCAATCGCCGCTTCGTTTGCGGCGCCCGCTGCGGCGCTCGAGCATGAAGTGGTGATCGACCACGCCGCCGGCCCGATCGCGGCCGACTATCGCGGTTCGGTGACTGTCGAAACCAATCAGGTCGGAACCGCCGGTGTCGCTGGCCGTCCGAGCACGCTGCGCTGCAACTGGACGGCGACGCTCAATGTCGAGCGTGTTGCCAAGGTTGGCGAGGCCCTGCGCTCGCAGCGGTCGCTGTCGCAGGAAGACGTCATCAGCGGTTCGCGTCCGGGCTGGTGCGAAACCAGCGCCAAGGCGATCGACAAGCTCGTCGACAATCGCAGCGCAACGATCCGCACCGCGATGCTGGCGCTGGTCGAACAGGACCGCGCGACCATCCTGGCGGAAGCCGACAGCGCCGCAACCAGCACCCGCGGCTGAACAACGCGCCAGTGGCGCGACAGGCAAACGGGGCGCTCCCTTGTGGGAGTGCCCCGTTTTCTTGTTTGCGATCAGCGGCAAAGCGGCATAGCCTGAGGATCAAGGATCATCCTTATCCACGAAGGAGAATGCCGATGCTGCGTCCCTCTGCTCCGCGCCTGTTTTTTGCTGCTGCACTGGCTCTCGGTCTGGCGGCCTGTTCTGGAGGCGAAGCCACGGGTGAGGCCGGGGCCGCAGACAAGGCTGCGCCGCCCGTGATCAAGGAGCGGCATGAGAATTTCGAGGCAATCGGCGCCAGCTTCAAGGCGGTGCGCGGCGAATTGGAAAAGGATGCCCCCGATTTTGCGCTGATTGCGGCCAAGGCCAATGATATCAATGGCCGCGCTGCCAAGATCGCCGATCATTTCCCGGCAGGCACAAGCACCGAAGACGGCTTCGACACCGAAGCTCTGCCTGCGATCTGGCAAAAGCCGGAGGAATTCAAGGCCGCCGCTGCCAAGCTTGTCGACGAAAGCGCCAAGCTGGCGAGCCTCGCCGCGGGTGCAGACAAGACTGCGGTGGCCTCGCAGGCGATGGCGATGGGCGGGGCCTGCAAGGGTTGCCACGATCAGTTCCGGCTCGATGACGAGAAGAAGTAAGTGAACGGGGCTTCCGGGCGGCCTTCGCTCGCCGGGTATCGTGACGTCGCCGTTTGGGACCCGCTGCTGCGGCTCACCCATTGGAGCTTCCCGCTGCTGATCCCGGCGATGTGGTGGACGGCGGAAAACGACAAGTGGGCATTGCACCAGCGGCTTGGTCTGGTGCTGCTGGGCTTGCTGGCGTTTCGGATTCTTTGGGGCTTTGCCGGCCCGGAAACCGCGCGCTTTTCGCGCTTCGTGAAGGGGCCGCGCGCGGTGATTGCCTATCTGCGGCGTGGCGCAGTTGAGGGCGGGGCTGCCATTGGCCACTCCCCCTTGGGCGGGTGGAGCACTCTTGTGCTGCTGGGGGCCATGCTGCTGCAAGTCAGCCTCGGCTTGTTTGCGGGCGATCCCTTCGACGATGCGACCGGGCCGCTCAATGGGCTTGTCGGGGTGGCGCTGGCCGATGCGATTACCGAGCTCCACGAAAGCTTTGTCTGGGTGATCGGCGCGTTGGTCGCCCTGCATCTGGCGGCGATCGCGTTCTATGCGGTTCGCGGCGATGATCTGCTTTCACCGATGATCGGTGGCAGCCGACCGCCGCTTGCCGGTATATCGGGGATCGGTCCGGTTCCGTGGATAAAAGGGCTGCTGTCCTGCGCTCTGGCAGCGGCGCTCGCGCTGTGGGTGGCCAATGGCGCGCCGCCGCTGACATGAACGCCCTGCGATGACCCGATAAGCGGTGCGGTGATCCGTGCCGGTCAGATGCGAGAATGCACGATGGTGAGTTTGAAGCGACAGATTTACGGCCTTCCCATCTTCAAGGCCTATCGGCTGTGGCGTGCCCGTCAGATCGCGCGCACGCCCCGTCTGGTGCGCGAGGGGTTTCGTTTTGCCAGCTACGATATGGCCTTCACCGATGATTGGGAGAAGGAAGAACGGGCGCTGGTGGCGCGCTATATTCCGGACTGCGCGGCACTGGTCGATGTGGGGGCGAACAACGGGTTCTATGCGCTGCTGGCGGTGCATCTCGGCCGCCCGGCACTCGCGATCGAGCCCGATGTGGGCAATCTGGTCGTGCTGCGCGCCAATTGCCGGGGCAAGCCGGTCGAGATTATCCCCGCAGTTCTCGCCGAGGATGAGGGTGAGGCCGTACTTTACGGCGATGGCGACATGGCCTCGCTCGATCCGGACTGGCAGGGCGTGGGGCGCCACTTCCGCCAATCGGTCCGCGCGCTTACGCTGGACGGGGTGCTCCAAGGTCGCTGGCCGGGAGAGCGGCTGCTGATCAAGATCGATGTCGAAGGGGCAGAGGCGCTGGTGCTGCGCGGGGCTGCGGCCACCTTGCACCGCAGCCCTCGGCCCATGTGGATGATCGAGATGCTGCCGCAACTGCCAACAGGCGCGCCCAATCCGGCCTTTGCCGAAGCGCACGCGATCATGGCGGCGGCAGGTTACGCGGCAGAACAGGTCAATGCCGCCACGATCCTGTTCAAGTGATTGCCCATCCTGTGATCGGACAGGTTCCCGTGACAATCCTGTTACGGGCGGCGCTGATGTGGATCACCTGACAGGTGTGAACCTCCCCGTTGCCGGGCAACGGGGAGGTATCGCAAATCCGGACCGCGTCAGAGCTGGCCGAGCATGTGCTCCGCGCTCGACACGCGGAAATCGCCGGGTTCCTCGACATTGAGCTGTTCGACCACGCCGTCGTTGATCACCATCGAGAAACGCTGACCGCGCTTGCCCAGGCCAAAGCCCGAGCCGTCCATGGTGAGCCCGATCGCCTCGACGAATTCGGCATTGCCATCGGCCAGCATGGTAATGTCGTCGCTGCCGGCGGCCTTGTTCCACGCGCCCATCACAAAGGCATCGTTGACTGCGGTGCCGACGATTTCGTCAACGCCCTTGGCCTTGAGTTCCCCAGCCTTTTCGACGAACCCCGGCAGGTGCTTGGCCGAGCAGGTCGGCGTGAAGGCGCCCGGAACCGAAAACAGCGCAACCCGCTTGCCTGCGAAATACTCCGAGGACTTGACCGCCTGCGGGCCTTCCGCGGTCGCCTTGACCAGAGTGACTTCAGGAATCTTGTCGCCAACGGAAATCGTCATTGTGGGTGCATCCTCTATTGGGGTGTGTGCGGGCCGCTCTCTATCCTGCGCCGCAACCAGGGGCAACAAATAGACATATAAAGATACGTTTATATTTGCCTCGGAGGCGGTTGGTCGCTAGGGGGCAGGGCGCAATAGCAGACCATCCGCCCCCGCGGCTCCGGATCTGTGCTTAGGAGATAGAATAATGGCCACCCTCGCTGCCACCCCGACCCACGAATACGTCATCAAGGACATCGCGCTCGCTCAGTTCGGTCGTGACGAGATCATGATCGCTGAAACCGAAATGCCCGGCCTGATGGCCCTGCGCGCCGAGTATGGCGCATCGCAGCCCCTGAAGGGCGCGCGGATCACCGGCTCGCTGCACATGACCATTCAGACCGCGGTTCTGATCGAAACCCTCGTGGCGCTGGGTGCCGAAGTGCGCTGGGCGACCTGCAACATCTTTTCGACCCAGGACCACGCCGCCGCCGCTATCGCCGCGCGCGGGATCCCGGTTTTCGCCATCAAGGGCGAGACGCTGGGTGAATACTGGGATTACGTGGGCCGCATCTTCGACTGGGCCTCGGAAGCCGATCCCGATCTCACCTGCAACATGATCCTCGATGATGGCGGCGATGCCACCATGTTCGCGCTGTGGGGCGCGCGCATCGAAGCGGGTGAGGAAATGGGTGAGCCGACCAACGCGGAAGAAATCGAATTCCAGCGCGCGCTGAAGGCCTTCGTCGCCGCCAAGCCGGGCTACCTCACCAAGACGGTGAAGGCGATCAAGGGCGTCTCGGAAGAGACCACCACGGGCGTGATGCGCCTCTACCAGATCGCCAAGCAGGGCAAGCTGCCGTTCCCGGCGATCAACGTGAACGATTCGGTCACCAAGTCGAAGTTCGACAACCTCTACGGCTGCAAGGAATCGCTGGTCGACGCGATCCGTCGTGCAACCGATGTGATGCTGGCCGGCAAGGTCGCCTGCGTTGCCGGTTACGGCGATGTCGGGAAGGGTTCGGCCGCTTCGCTTCGTGATGGCGGTGCGCGCGTGATGGTCACAGAAATCGACCCGATCTGTGCGCTTCAGGCGGCGATGGACGGCTTTGAGGTCGTCACCATGGAAGACGCGGTCAAGCGCGCTGACATCTTCGTTACCGCCACCGGCAACGAAGACGTCATCACCGCCGAGCACATGATGAACATGAAGCCGATGGCAATCGTCTGCAACATCGGCCACTTCGACAGCGAGATCCAGATTTCGGCGCTGTCGAACTACGAGTGGAAGGAAATCAAGGAGGGCACTGACCTCGTGACCTTCCCCGATGGCAAGTCGATCATCATCCTCGCCAAGGGGCGTCTGGTCAACCTCGGCTGCGCCACCGGCCACCCGAGCTTCGTGATGAGCGCGAGCTTCACCAACCAGACGCTGGCCCAGATCGAGCTGTTCACCAAGTCGGATGAATATCAGAACGACGTCTACGTCCTGCCCAAGCACCTGGACGAAAAGGTCGCCGCGCTGCACCTTGAAAAGCTGGGTGTGAAGCTGACCCAGCTGTCGGACAAGCAGGCCAGCTACATCGGCGTGCCGCAGGCCGGCCCGTTCAAGCCCGATCACTACCGCTACTAAGCCCGACAAACTGCCCGCCCCACCCCGTTTTAACACGGGGTTGGGGGCGGGCGGCATGTCACCCGTTGCACTGCCGCGCGCACGCGCATAGCGGTTGAGTGATGGATCTATCGCCCCTTTCGCTGGTGCTGATTGCGCTCGTTCTTGCCGCCTGGGCGGTGGGGGCGGGCGTTGTTGTGTTGCGCGCCAACCGCAGTGCGCGCCGCGCCAAGGCGATGCGCACCAGCCTGAAGCGGATGCAGACGCTGCTCGATGTTGCGCCTGCCTTGCCGCTGCTCGTGAGGGTCGATGGGCGGATTGAGGCGCCCGACAAGCTGGCGCGGCTGCTGGGGCTTGCCGGCATGCCCAAATACCTGTCCGAACTCGCCGCGCCCCCAGGCAATCCCAAGGCCGGCGGGCTTGCGCAGGGACAACTCGATCAATTGTGGAGCAAGATCCAGGCCACCCAGAAAAGCGCCGCCCCCTTTCGCATGGCGATCAATCTGCCGGGATCGCAACGCAGCCTCGCATTGTATGGCACACTGGCCGACCCGCAGGTTTCGCCCGGCGGAGCGGCGCTGGTGTGGGTGTTCGACTTCACCGAAAGCCACGCTGAAATGGCCCGGCTGCGGGCGGCGGCTGCCCGTGCCACCGGAGATTTCGCCGCGCTTGTCGGCCTGATTGAGGCCGCGCCCATGCCGATGTGGTTCCGCGGCGCCGACCTGACCCTCCAGCTTGTCAATCAGGCCTATGTCGATGCCGTCGGTGCGATCAGCGCGGCCGAGGTGGTGCAGGGGCAGATCGAGCTGCTTGAGATCGAGGATGGAAGCTCGCCGGCCGATATTGCGCGGGCCAGCCTGCAATCCCAGGACAAGTCCGAAAGGATCGTCACTGCGACGATCCACGGCGCGCGGCGGACCTTGCGTGTGTCGGACCTGCCATTGGGGCAGGAAGGTGTCGCCGGCTATGCCATCGACATCGAGGAGCAGCAGCAGGTTGCCCGCGAATTCCGCGCCTTCCGCGATGCCCAGCGCGCATTGCTCGATCAGCTGTCGGTCGGTGTCGCCCTGTTCGATGCCGATGAGCGCCTGACCTTCGCCAACCGCCCGTTCCGCCGCCTGTTCGGTCTGACCGAAGAGGCGATCGAGGCGCATACGCCCTTTGAGCGCTTCCTTGCCGAAGCGCGCGAGCGTGGCCGCACGCCTGAAGTGCGCGACTTTCCCGAATGGCGACGTGAGCGCACGGCATGGTTCGGGATGCAAGCCGCCCTTGAAGAAGCCTGGCCGTTGCCGGGCGGCACCCATCTGCGCGTCGTCGCTCAGCCGATGCCCGATGGCGGGCTGGTGCTGATCGCCGAAGACCGTACCGAAAGCCTCGCCCTCTCAGCCGTGCGCGATACGCTGCTGCGCACCCGGACGGCTACGCTCGACAGTCTGTTTGAAGCGCTGGCGATCTTTGCCCCCGATGGTTCGGTGCAGCTGTGGAACCGCAGTTTCGCTGGCACATGGGGCCTGACGACCGATCTGCTTGATCGCCACCCCAGTGCCGATGAGCTGCTCAGCGCCATCGGCCGCAACCTCGTCAACCCCGACGAGGCCAGCCTGATCGGCGCGGCCGTGCGCTCGGCAACGCTCGACCGGCGGGAAAAGGAAGGCCGCGTGGAACTGGCCGACGGACGCACCCTGCGCTTTGCGGGAATCCCGCTGCCCGATGGCAACGGCTTGCTGACGGTGCTGGACATCACCGCTTCGCAAAAGGCCGAGCAAGCCCTGCGCGAACGGGCCGAGGCATTGGAAGAGGCTGATGCCGTCAAGGCGAAGTTCCTCGCCAACATGAGCTACGAATTCCGCACGCCGCTGACCACTATAGGCGGCTATGCCGAACTGCTCAAAAGCGGCGCCGTGGCCGATCCTGACGCCGCTGGCGAATATGTCGATGCGATCCTTGCTGCGGTCGAGCGGCTGACTGAACAGGTCGAAAACGTGCTTGATCTGTCGCAGTCGGAGGCCGGGCTCTTGCCGATCCGCAAGGAACGGCTTGATGTGCTGGATTTCCTCACCACCCTGGTGCGCGAGCGCGAGCAGGCGATCATTGCGGCGGGCCTCAGTCTCGATCTCAAGGGGCGGCGCGGGCGCATCATCGAGGCTGATCCGCGCCAGATGGGCCGCGCGATCGGCAATCTGCTCGACAATGCCATCGCCGGAACGCCCGAGGGCGGACGGATCGTAATCGAGATCAAGAAAGCGCCCGAAGGCGCCGATCACGGCATTGCGATCAGCATCGCCGACAATGGTCGCGGGATGAGCGCACAGGAGCTTGCCCGGGCCAGCGGCGGCGTGCGGCGCGGCGGGCAGGGCGCGCCCGAGCGCCGGACCGGGCTCGGCATCCCGCTCGCCCGGCAGTTGATTGCCGCGCATGACGGGACGCTCGAAATCGTCAGCCGCAAGGGCACAGGCACCACTGCGACGATCCGCCTGCCGTGACTGAATTGCGCGAGGAGCTTCCTGATCTGGCGGCCATGGTGGCCTTCGGCGCGCGCATCGCCGCGCGGCTGCGCGCAGGCGATGTGGTCGCGCTTGAAGGGGGGCTTGGCGCCGGCAAGACCACGCTCGCCCGCGCGATCCTTGCTGCGCTGGGACATGAGGGCGAGGTGCCTTCGCCGACCTTCACCATCATCGAGACCTATGCCGCCCCGCCGCTGCGTCTTGCTGTGGTTCACGCCGATTTCTACCGGCTTGAGGACCCTGCCGAACTGACCGAAATCGGCCTTGATGATTACCGCGAGGGGGCAGTGCTGCTTGCCGAGTGGCCTGGGAATGCGGGCGGTTTTGCCCATGAGCCGGCGTGTCTGGCGATTGCGCTTGAACCTCTTGGAGAAAGCGGGGAAGGCGGGCGGATTGCGATTGCCCGTGGCGGGGCTGATTGGGTAGGGCGGATGCCATGAACAATCTTCCCCAAGGACTTGCCGAATTCGTCACCCGCGCTGGTTGGGGCGATGCCGAGGTTGATCCGCTGCCCGGCGATGCCTCGTTCCGGCGCTACTTCCGCCTCTCGCGCGAGAATGGGGCAGGCGGGACTGCGATGCTGATGCATGCGCCCCCGCCGCACGAGGACCCGGCCCCGTTTCTCCATGTCGCACGCTGGCTGAATGCGGGCGGTATGCGGGCCCCTGCGATCCTCGCTTCCGAACCGGACGCAGGCTGGGTGCTGACCGAGGATTTCGGCAATGACCGGATGCGCGACTGGCTCGATGCCAACCCGGGCGAAGAGCGCGCCGCTTACGAAGCCGCGGTCGATGCGCTGGCTGCGCTTCACCGCCTGCCGCCGGGCCCTTTTGATCCCTATGATATGGCGGTCTACCAGCGTGAAGCCGCGCTGCTGACCGAATGGTGGTGCCCGGCGCAGGGCCTTGACGTCGATGCCGATGGCTATGCAGCGGTGTGGGAACAGGTGCTCGGCCCCGTGCTGTCGCGTCAGTCCCCCGGTGTGACGGTGTTGCGCGATTATCACGCCGAAAACATCATGCTGCTGGGCGGCCAGCCGGGCGCGCCGCAGGGGCTGATCGATTTTCAGGATGCGCTGGTGGGGCACCCGGCCTACGACCTTGTCTCGTTGCTTCAGGATGCCCGGCGCGATGTCGATGTGCATCTGGAGACCGCGATGCTGCTGCATTATGCGCAGGCCGTCGGAGGCGCGGACGATGATTTCCTCGCCGACTATGCGACGCTGGGGGCGCAGCGCAATGCCAAGATCGTGGGCATTTTCACCCGGCTCAATGCCCGCGATGGCAAGCCTCGCTATCTTGCCATGATCCCGCGGGTCTGGGCGGCGCTCGAACGCGATCTGGCGCACCCGGCGCTGGGGCCAGTTGCGGCGTGGTTCGATGCCAATATCCCGGACGATCTGCGCGCAGCCAGCGGAGCCTTCGCAGCGTGACGACGCTCGCTTCCGATACCGCGATGATTCTGGCCGCCGGGCTCGGCAAGCGGATGCGGCCGCTCACTGCCAGCCAGCCCAAGCCGCTGGTGCGTGTTGCGGGCAAGGCGCTGATCGACCACGCCCTCGATCGCCTTGCCGATGCGGGGATCGCCAGAGCGGTGGTCAACGTCCACTATCTCGCCGACGCGCTTGAAGCCCATGTGACAGCCCGCAAAAACCCGCAGGTTACCGTGTCGGACGAGCGCGCCCTTCTGCTCGAAACCGGGGGAGGGATGGTCAAGGCGCTGGGGCAGCTGCCTGATCCCTTCTTTGCGCTCAACGCCGACAACATCTGGCTCGATGGACCCAAGAGCGCGTTTCACGATCTCTCGCGCCGCTGGGACCCTGAGGCGATGGATGCGCTGTTGCTGGTCGTGCCCCATGCCCGGGCGATGAATTTTGCCGGCCCGGGGGATTTCCATATGGACCCGCTGGGCCACCTCTCGCGCCGCCGTGACGGGCGGATCGCACCATTTATCTACACCGGCATCCAGCTTGTCAGCCACCGCCTGCTGCGCGACGCGCCCGACGGGCCGTTCTCGACCAACATCCTCTGGAACCGGGCAATGGAGGAGGGGCGGCTTTATGGCATCAGCTTCACCGGGCTGTGGTTTGAGGTCGGCACCCCGCAAATGATCCGTCCCACCGAGGAGGCGCTGACGGGTGGCTGAGCCTCGCAAGCCCGGTCCTAAGGTCTATTCGATCGCCGCGCACCGCGGCTTTGCCGACGCGCTTGTGGCGGGGATCGTGCCGCGTTACCGCGAGGAGGGCATCGGCCTTGCGCGGCTGACCCTGCTGGTGCCTTCGAGCCGCGCTGCGCGCACGCTTTCCGAAGCTTTCATCCGTCATGCCGGGGCAAGCGGCGAGGGCGGGCTCCTGATGCCGCGCATGATCGCGGTGGGCGATCTCGATCTCGACGAGAAGCTGGGTGCAGCACTCGATCCGCTCGGCGCGTCGGATATTCCGCCCGCCTGCGATGCGATGCGGCGTTGGCTCACGCTCGACCGGCTGATTGCCGAGGAGCGTGCGGGTGAGGGCATGCCGCCCTTGCCCGGCCGCGCAAGGCTCAATCTCGCGCGGGAAATGGCGCGCACGATCGACCGGCTGCTGGTCGGAGAAAAGACCGTGACCGATCTACTCGCGGATGCGGTGCTCGATCAGCTTGGCAATCTGGCGGAGCACTGGAAGCGGTCGATCAGGCTGTTTGCGCGGGTCGATACGCGGTGGCAGGCGGAATTGCTGGAGCGCGGCGAAGTCGATGCCGCCACGCGCCGCAACCTGTTGTTCGATCATGCCGCGGGCCGCTGGCGGGACAACCCGCCGCCGCACTCTGTCATTGCGGCCGGCGTTACCAGCGCCTCGCCGGCGCTTGCGCGGTTGCTGCGGGTCGTGGCCGAACTGCCCGAGGGTGCAGTTGTGCTCCCCGATCTCGACCTGGCCATGGACGATGCCGCTTGGGAGGAATTGGGCCTTGCGGGCGCTTCGAGCGAACCGGGTGGTCCGACCTTCGGCGCAGACGACGCGGTGACGCACCCGCAATATCATCTCAAACTGCTGCTGAACCGCATGGGTGTGAACCGCGCCGAGGTTCAGCAATGGCACCGTCGCGGCATGGGGGCGGCCGATCCTGCCCGCAGCCGCGCTATCTCTTCGCTGTTCCTGCCTCCGCAGGCGAGCCGGGCATGGCAAGGGCTGGAGACCAGCAGGCGCCGTCTTGACGGGGTCCGCTTGCTGAGCACCGCCAGCATCGAAGAAGAAGCGCAAGCCATCGCCTTGCTGGTGCGCCAGGCGCTCGAACAGCCCGAGACGCGTATCGCGGTGGTTACCGCAGACCGCGGCCTTGCGCGGCGGGTGACGCAGCATCTGGAACGCTGGAATATCATGGCCGACGATTCTGCGGGTCGTCCGCTGGCGCTGACTCCGGCCGGACGGCTGTTCGGCCTGCTGGCGGAAATTGCCGCGAGCGGTCCCGATCCGGCCAATCTGGTCGCCGCTTTCGCCCATCCGCTGGTGCGCGGATGGGACCCGTTGGTGCGCGCCGATTGGCTCAAGGGCCTGCGCGCCTTTGACCGCCAGCTGCGAGGGCCTTCGCCTGCACCGGGCCTGGCGCCGCTCCGCAAAGCCGCCACGAAAGCCGGGGTCGAGCCTTGGTGGGACGAGGCCGAGGCGCTGATCATGCCGCTTGCCGAGTGGCCGCAAGAGATCGCGCTGGCCGATGCACTGGCCCGCCTTGGCACGGCGGGCGAAGCCTTCGCTCAATCCGCTATCTGGGAGCGCGAGGATGGGCGCGCGCTGGGCCAGTTGATCGAGGACCTGCGCGGTACGGCCGAGCTGATGGGCACGACCATCGAGACAGCGGACCTTGCCGGCGTCCTGCGCGACGCGATGGAGGCGATCGCTGTTCGCCCCGGCTATGGCGGGCACCCGCGTATCGCCATCTACGGGTTGCTCGAAGCGCGCATGGCCCGCGCCGATCTGGTCATTTGCGCCGGCCTTAACGAAGGCAGCTGGCCGCAGCGCCCCGGAGCCGACGCCCTGCTTGCGCCGCCGATCCTGCGCGCGCTGGGAGTGCCGGGGGCAGAGTTCCGCATCGGGCTTGCCGCACATGACCTTGCCGGCAGCATGGGCGCGCCGCAGGTGGTTCTGTCGCGCGCCTTGCGCGATGCCGAAGGGCCAACCTTGCCTTCGCGCTTCCTGCTGCGGGTCGAAGCCTTGCTGGGCGATGATCTGGACCGCGAGCATCGCGAACGCACCATCCCCGCGATCCTCCCGCTTCTCGATCGCCAGCGCCCGCCTGCAACCCCCTATCCACGTCCTGCGCCCGATCCGTCCCCGACGCTGCGAGACGTGCCGATCAAGGTCACCGCGCTCGACCGGCTGCTCGGCGATCCCTACCAGTTCTACGCGCAGGCGATCCTCGATCTGCGCCAGTTCGATCCGCTCGGCGCCGATCCGTTCAGCGATCCCGCGCTGCGCGGCACGCTGGTGCACGCCATTCTCGATGGCTGGCACAAGGCGAAGGCGAGCGATCCGGGGCTGGCGCTTGCACCTTATGCCGCCGCCCATTTCGAACGTGAACGCGTCCACCCGCTGTTCCGTGCGCTGTGGCAGCCCCGCCTGATTGCCGCTCTAGAGCGGTTCGAGGAATGGATTGGTGAAGGCGCTGCGGCGGGCCGGGTGGTGCTGGCGAGTGAGATCGATGGCGAAATGACCCTCGAGGGCGTCACCATCAAGGGCCGTGCGGACCGGATCGACCGCCTGCCCGACGGAAGCCTTGCAATCGTCGATTACAAGACCGGCGCTCCGCCCAAGAAGAAGCAGGTCATGGCCGGCTATGCCCTGCAACTGGGTCTGCTCGGACTGATCGCAGGGCAGGGACGTTTTGCCAACGCGAGAACCGGGCAGGTTGTGACGGGCAGCGCGTCCCGCTTTGAATACTGGTCGCTGGGCAAGTCCAAGAAGCAGGGCGGCTTCGGTTACCGCGAAACGCCGATGAAGGAGGAAAAGGCGCGCACGGGCCTTTTGCCGGACGAGTATCTCCCCTTCCACGCCGAAAAGCTGGGGCAAGCGATCGCGCTGTTCATCAAGGGCCGCAAGCCTTTCCTTGCGCGGGAAAATCCCGATTACACGGGTTACAATGAGTATGATCAGCTGATGCGCCTTGAGGAGTGGCTGGTGCGCCTCACCGACAAAGAGAGCGGCGAATGAGCGGCGGCGGCGGCCTTGTCTTCCCCTTGCAGGACAATCAGCTTCTTGCGGCCGACCCTGAACTTAACGTGTGGCTCTCCGCCTCTGCGGGGACGGGCAAGACGCAGGTGCTATCTGCGCGCGTGCTGCGGTTGCTGCTGCGCGAGGATGTCAGCCCCTCGCAGATCCTGTGTCTGACCTTCACCAAGGCGGGCGCGGCCGAGATGGCGAACCGCATCAATGCGGTGCTGGCACGCTGGGTGCGGATCGATGCGGGGACCCTTGGCAAGGAACTGCGCTATCTTGGTGCAGATATTGATCCGGCCACGCAGGAACGCGCCCGCAGCCTGTTCGCGAGTGTTCTGGATTGTCCGGGCGGCGGTCTGCGGATCGATACCATCCACGCCTTCGCCCAGTTCCTGATCGGCAATTTCCCCGAGGAAGCGGGGCTTGCCCCCGGCATGCGGGTGATGGACGATCGCAGCCGCGAACTGCTGGCACGCGATGTGCTGAGCGATCTCGTTGAGGAAGCGACCCGCACCCACGATGTGCGCGTGCTGGACGGGATCGAAACCTTCATCACCCGCAAGGATCCGGGCGCCTTGCATGGCTGGCTGATGCGCGCCGCCGATGCTCACGAGATGTGGGAAGGCAAGGGGGGCTGGCAATCGCCGATGGGCGGACGGGTGCGCCAGATGCTCGGGATGCCCGCCGACGCCGACGAGACCTGGGCGAACGAGATCCTCGATCCTGATCTGTTTCCCGATGACGCGCTGCTGGCGCTGCTCCCCGCGCTTGATGGCTGGAAGGCCAAGACCGGGCAGGAGGCGGCGGCTTTCGTGCGCCATTGGCTGAACCTTGATCTGCCCGATCGTGTTGCTGCGGCAGAGGGCTTCCGCAAGACGATCCTCAAGGCCGATGGCGAACCGCGCAAGATGGAAGGGGCGGCCAAGTTCGATCCCCACTTCACCGATTATCAGGACAATGTCGCCGAAGCTTTGCGCGCCTACGAAGCCCGCCTTGCGCTTGTTGCCTGCGCCGAGATCGTCACCAGCGCGCTCGAAATCGGCCGTGCGTTTGCCGTGCGTTGGGAGGCACGCAAGGCTTGCGAGGGTCTGCTCGATTTCTCCGATCTGATTCGCAAGGCTGCCAGTCTGCTCGAAACCTCCGACGCCGCCGATTGGATACGTTACAAGCTCGACCGCCATTTCGATCACATCCTGATCGACGAGGCGCAGGACACCAACCGCAGCCAATGGGACATCGTCGAAGCACTGATCGACGATTTCTTCTCGGGCGAGGGTGCGCGGGGGGACAAGCTGCGCACGATCTTCACGGTCGGCGATTACAAGCAGGCGATCTTCGGCTTTCAGGGCACCAGCCCGGAAAACTTCGCCCGCGCCAAAGACCGCATCTTCGCGCGCATCGATGCCGCGCGGCAGGGGATTGAAGCGGGCCGTGTCAATCGCCGTGCGCCGGGCTGGGAGGAGCTGGATCTTGGCAATTCCTTCCGCACCGCCGATATCGTGCTGGGTTTCGTCAATCGCATGATCGAACTGCTCGGCTTCCCGGCCTTCGGGCTCGACAAGGCGCCGCCCGAACACAAGGGCGCCCAGCGTCCGGGCCTTGTCACCCTGTGGCCGCCGGTCATGCTGGAAAAGGCCGATAGCGAAGGCGAAGACGAAGAGGACACCTCCGAGACCGGACGTGACTGGCTACCGCGCCATGACACGCTGCTCGCCGAAAGGATTGCCGAGCAGGTGCACCGCTGGGTGAGCGGCATTGAACCCTTCGTGCTCGCCAAAGGCACGCACCGTCACGCTGGCGCAGGCGATATCATGGTGCTGGTGCGCCAACGCAAGGAACTCGCCGCGCAGATTGTCGCCAAGCTCTATGCCCGCGGTGTGCCAGTGGCAGGGGTCGACCGGTTGCGGCTGGGCGCGCCGCTTGCGGTGAAGGATGTGCTTGCCGCCTTGCGCTTTGCCGCGCAGCCGCAGGATGATCTCAGCCTTGCCAATCTGCTTGCCTCCCCGCTGGTGGGATGGACGCAGGACGATATCCTCGCCCATGTTCCACGCCCTGAAAAGGTGCGACTGTGGGATCACCTCAAGCGCACGGACGCGCCGCCTTTCGTGGCTGAAACGGCCATGCGTCTGCGCGATCTGCTGCGCCGCGCCGATTATCAGACCCCGCAAGCCATAATCGCCTGGCTGCTCACCGGGCCTTGGCAGGGCCGGGCGCGGCTGGTTGAGCGGTTGGGGGCTGAGGCCAACGACCCGCTCGACGAGCTGGTCAATGCAGCCTTCGCCTATGAGGCGGATCACTGGCCGAGCCTTGCCGGGTTCATTGCGTGGTTCGATGCCGGGACGGGCGATCTCAAGCGAGACTCCGACAATGGCAGCGGACAGGTCCGTGTGATGACAGTGCACGGGTCCAAGGGGCTTCAGGCGCCGATCGTGATCCTCGCCGATGCGACTGGCGCGCCGGGGGAGGGCGGTGATCTTTCGCTTGAAGACGATCCGCTCGAATTGAAGCCCGACCGCAAGCGGATGGTTCCGCTTCCGCCGCTCGGTAAGGACGAAAAGCAGGGTCGCATCGCCGAGGCCGAAGAAGCCCGCAAGGCGGCCATGCTTCAGGAGCATTGGCGGCTGCTCTATGTCGCTCTGACCCGCGCAGAGGAGGCACTGTTTATCGGCGGGTCGCTCAATCGCAACGAGGCCAAGAAGGGCGTGCCGCACGAAGACAGCTGGTATGCGCGGCTGGCGCCCTTGTTCGACGATGGCGAGATCACCGATCTGGTCTGGCATTGGCGCAAGGAATGGGGCGAACGTGCCGAGCCGCTGGTGCCGGATGACAGTGCGGCCGCAGCAGAGGCGCCAAGTCTGTCTCTTCCCCACTGGGTGACGACCCCGATTGGCCCCGAACCGCGCCCGCCGCGCCCGCTTGCGCCGTCATCTGCGGGTGAGGATCGGGGCGCAGAGCCGCCACTCCCACCGGAGGCCGCACGCCATGCCGCCCGGCGTGGCAGCCTGGTTCACGCGCTTCTGGAACGTCTGCCGGATGTCCCCGCAGCCGATCGTGACACCGCGGCAAGGCGGTGGCTGGCGCGGCAGGCTGGTGACCTTGCAGAACCGCTGCGGGACGAGATGCTGACTGCGGCGCTGGCTGTGCTCGATCATCCGGCGTTTGCACCGATCTTTTCGGACGCGGCACTAGCCGAAGTGCCGCTTGCCGCGACGGTCGATGGCGTCGTGGTCGCGGGCACGGCCGACCGCCTTCTGATCGAAGAGCGGCGCATTATGGTGGTCGATTTCAAGACCACCCGTCGCCCGCCCTTCAGTGCCCGTGACATTCCGCTTGCGACGCTGCGCCAGATGGCAGCCTATGTGGCCGCGCTTGAGGCGATCTATCCGGGGCGCGATGTGCGTGCAGGCGTGCTCTATACCCACGCCCCGGTCCTGTTCGAACTCGCGGCCGACGATCTCGCGCCGCACAAGATCGCATTGCAGACCCCGCAGCAATCCTTGTCGCTTCCCGATATTGAGTGAAGAACCGCGCGCACTAGATTGCATTGCAGCAACCGGCGCTTCTATGCTCCGGACAAAGGAGAATTCGAAAATGGCGACCGTCAATGTGACCGATGCGAGCTTTCAGGACGATGTCATGAGCAGCGACATCCCCGTTCTGGTGGATTTCTGGGCCGATTGGTGCGGCCCCTGCAAGATGATCGCCCCGGCGCTGGAGGAAATCAGCGAGGAACTGGCAGGTCAGGTCAAGATTGCCAAGATCGACATCATGGAAAACACCGACATTGCCGCGCAGATGGGCGTGCAGTCGATCCCGCTGATGGTGCTGTTCAAGAACGGCGAAGCGGTAGCGCGCAAGCTGGGCGCGGCGCCCAAGAGCCAGCTCAAGGCGTGGATCGAAAGCGAGCTTTGATCGAAATGGCCTCGTCCCGGGATTGCCTCGGGACGGCCAACCCGCTGAGCTGGCGCTGATTTTCCGACCTAGCCGAGCACCCGGGCTGCAAATTCGTCCCAGATTGCCGGTGACGATGCGCCGACGAGACCCGGCGCGTCGTGCTGATCCACCCGGTAGGCGCTGCCATCAAGCCGCGCTGCCTTTCCGCCTGCCTCGTTCAGCCACAACACACCTGCCGCATGATCCCAGGCCAGGGTGCGCTTGAAGCTCGAAATGTCGTTTTCGCCCAGCGCAAGGCGAGGATACTGCTCGGCAGCACAGCGCGGAATGTCGACCAGCGTGTAATGCGGAGCGAGCTTTGCATCGACCATCGCCGACTGTTCGGGCGTGAGGAAGATGCGGCTTACCGCAGTGACCGGTGGCTGCTGGCCGGTGGTGCGAGCCGCGATACGCTCCCCGTTCACATAGGCCCCTTCGCCGCGCCGGGCATGGCAGAAGCGGTCCTTGACCGGATCATAGATCCACCCGGCCACAGCTCCACCCGCATCGGCGAGCGCGATGATGATCCCGAATGGCGCCTTGCCCTCGGCAAAATTTGCGGTCCCGTCCAGAGGGTCGATGATCCAGCACTGGCCCGAGAGGTGTTCGAGCACGCCCTTGTCGGCATGGACGGCTTCCTCGCCCACCACAGCGACGCCGGGGGCGAGCCTCGTAAGGGCTTCCGTCAGAAAATCCTCGATTTCGCGGTCGACGATGGTGACGGGATCATCCTCGCCTTTCATTTCGACGTCCCCCGCGGCCAGATTGCGGAAGCGCGGCATCATCGATCGCTGTGCGGCGAAACGCATCAGGTCGCGCAGTTCCTCGTCCAGCGCCGTCACGAACGGTAATCCGCGTTGATCGCGATGTAGCCGTGGGTGAGATCGCAGGTCCACACAGTAGCGCGTCCGTCCCCGAGGCCCAGATCGACCGCGATATCGATTTCCTCGCCTTTCAGGTGCGCTGCGACGGGGGCTTCGTCGTATGCTTCGACCGGCAGGCCGTCGCGCGCGGTCCAGATGCCGCCGAAAGCGATGGACAGCTTGTCGCGATCCGCCGGTTCGCCCGCCTTGCCAACGGCCATGACCACGCGGCCCCAGTTGGCGTCCTCCCCGGCAATGGCGGTCTTCACCAGCGGCGAATTGGCGATGGCAAGGCCGATGCGGCGGGCACTGTCATCGCTGGCTGCGCCCAAGACGCGGATGGCCACGAACTTGCGGGCGCCTTCGCCGTCACGGACCACCAGTTGCGCAAGGTTGCGGCACACATCTGCCAGTGCGGCGGCGAAGGCATCCGCGCCGGGGCTGTCCCAGCTTTCGATCCGCACATTGCCTGCCTTGCCTGTGGCGAACACCATCACCGTATCGCTGGTCGAGGTATCGCCATCGACCGTGATGCACGAGAATGTCGCCGCATTGGCGCGCTTCAGCGCTTCTTGAAGGAAGGCAGGCGCGACGTCGGCATCGGTGAAGATGTAGCCGAGCATGGTGGCCATGTCGGGCGCAATCATGCCGCTGCCCTTGATGATCCCGGCCAGTTCTACCCGTGTGCTGCCAACCATTGCCGATGCGCCGGCGCCCTTGGCGAAGGTATCGGTGGTGCCGATGGCGTTGGCAGCATCCTCCCAGCTGCAAGGGCTGGCCTCCAGGGCCGCGGCGATCCCGGCCTCGGCCTTGTCGATGGGGAGCGGCACGCCGATCACGCCGGTGGAGGATACGAACACCTCGTCCAGACCGCAGCCCAGCGCAGACGAAACCTGCGCCCGGATCGCTTCCACGGCGGCCCGCCCGCGCCAGCCTGTGAAGGCGTTGGAGTTCCCGGCATTGACAATCAATGCGCGGGCACGGCCGTGCCTGACAGCTTCGCGCCCGAGTTCCACTTCGGAGGACGCACAGGCGCTTTTGGTGAAGACCCCCGCGACCGTGGTTCCTTCGGCCAGCTGCGCGAAGGTCAGGTCGCAGCGGTCCCACATCTTGTATCGCGCCCGCGCCACGCGCAGCGTTACGCCAGCGATAGCGGGCAGCTCGGGGAAGGGGCGGGCGAGTGGGGAGCGATCAATTTGCATGGCCTTTCGCGCTCTAGGCGGGGGAGGGCTTTGCGTAAATCGGCAAATCAGGTGGACGAGGCGCGCGCGATTCCCTATCTGGTGCGGTGATGACCCGGCGTTTTCTTGCCCTGCTGGCCCTGCTGACCAGTCTTGTCGCGCTTGGCGGCACGGCGCAGGCGTCATTGGCTGAGGCGCTGGCATGTTCCTCCAGCATTGCGGCAGCAAGCGGGGACGAACTCGGCGCAGGCGAAAGCGTGGCGATGCAGCCCGCGCCTGCCACGATCAGCGCAACCCGTGCGGCAGAGCCACCTTGCCCGCCGCCGGCTGCCCCTGAATCGCTGCGTCTGCCGGTGCTGATGGGTATCGAACGCGCTTACGAATAGGCGCAGCTTTAGCGATACCCCGTGTTTTCCGCGCGCCGGGCCCATGGGGCTGCGCGCCCTCCAGATCACCGTTTGACGCCCGCGTTGTTCGGGCGGCTGCACGCAGCGAAGGTTTTTCCCATGTTCAACACCATCATCAAGTCCGTGTTCGGTTCGGCGAATGAGCGTTACATCAAGTCCGCGCGCAAGATCGTCGCTCAGATCAATGCCCTTGAGCCGCAGCTTCAGGCACTTTCCGATGAGGAGCTTCAGGGCCAGACCGCCAAGCTGCGCGGGCTGATCGATGGCGGCGCAAAGCTTGACGATATCCTTCCCGAAGCCTTCGCCACAGTGCGCGAGGCATCGGTGCGCGTTTTCGGGATGCGCCACTTCGATGTGCAGCTGATCGGGGGCCTTGTGCTCCACCGCGGCGAAATCGCCGAAATGCGCACGGGCGAGGGCAAGACCCTGATGGCGACGCTGGCGGTTTATCTGAACGCGCTTGAAGGCAAGGGCGTCCACGTTGTGACCGTCAACGATTACCTCGCCCGGCGCGACGCGGCGGAGATGGGCAAGCTCTACAACTGGCTCGGGCTTACGGTGGGCGTGATCGTGCCCGGCATGCCCGAGGAAATGAAGCGCGATGCCTACAATGCCGACATCACTTACGGCACCAACAACGAATTCGGCTTCGATTATCTTCGCGACAACATGAAGCACAGCCGCGCCGACATGGCGCAGCGGCCCTTCAACTTTGCCATCGTCGATGAAGTGGACTCGATCCTGATCGACGAGGCGCGCACCCCGCTGATCATCTCCGGCCCGACCGAGGACAAGTCCGAACTCTACGTGCAGCTCGATCAGGTGGCGCGCGAGATCCCGGTCGAATGGCTCGACATCGACGAGAAGACCAAGCGTGTCCAGCTGACGGAAGACGGGCTTGAGGAAGTCGAAAAGCTGCTCATCGAAAAGGGCCTGCTTGCGTCCGAAAACCTCTATGATGCGCAGAACACGCAGGTTGTGCACCACCTCGATCAGGCGCTGGTCGCCAACTTCGCGCGCAAGCGCGATACGGACTACATCGTCAAGGACGGCAAGGTCATCATCATCGATGAATTCACCGGCCGCATGATGGATGGGCGCCGCTGGTCGAACGGGCTTCATCAGGCGGTCGAGGCCAAGGAAGGCGTCCGCATCGAGCCCGAGAACCAGACGCTCGCCTCGATCACCTTCCAGAACTATTTCCGCATGTACCCCAAGCTGTCCGGCATGACCGGCACCGCGGCGACCGAAGCGGCGGAATTCTGGGACATCTACAAGGTCGGCGTGGTTGAAATCCCGACCAACCTGCCTGTCGCGCGCATCGACGAGGAAGATGAATTCTACAAGAACACCGCCGACAAGTTCGGCGCCATCGCCAAGGCGATCAAGGAAAAGCAGCTGATCGGTCAGCCCGTGCTGGTCGGCACGGTCTCGATCGAGAAGTCCGAACTGCTCAGCGAGTATCTCGACAAGGAAGGCGTCAGGCACAGCGTGCTCAATGCGCGTTTCCACGAACAGGAAGCGCACATCGTGGCGCAGGCGGGCCGTTATGGCGCGGTGACCATCGCCACCAACATGGCCGGGCGCGGGACCGACATTCAGCTGGGCGGCAATATCGAATACCGCATCCGCGATGAACTGGCCGAACTGCCCGAAGGGCCGGAGCGCGATGCCGCCATCGCCCGCATCAAGGCCGAAGTCGCCGAAGAAAAGGAGCGGGTGAAGGCTGCGGGCGGTCTGTTCGTGCTCGGCACGGAACGCCACGAAAGCCGCCGCATCGACAACCAGCTGCGCGGCCGCTCGGGCCGTCAGGGCGACCCGGGTCTGTCGCGCTTCTATCTGTGCCTTGAGGATGATCTGCTGCGCATCTTCGGCCCCGACACGCTGTTCTCAAAGATGATGAAATCGAACCTTGCGGATGGCGAGGCGATCGGTTCCAAGTGGCTGTCCAAGGCGATCGAAACCGCGCAGAAGAAGGTCGAGGCGCGCAACTACGACATGCGCAAGCAAGTCGTTCAATACGACGATGTGATGAACGACCAGCGCAAGGTCGTTTACGAGCAGCGGGCCGAGATCATGGACTCGGAGGCGGTGGATGATGTCGTCGTCGACATGCGCCACGATACGATCAATACGCTGGTCGGCGCCGCGTGCCCGCCGGGCTCCTATCCCGAGCAGTGGGACATCGCCGGCCTAAAGGCGCGCACCGACGATATCTTCGGTTTCGTGCCGCCTTACGATGAATGGATCGCCGAGGAGGAAGTCGAGCCTGAATTGCTCGAAGAGCGTCTGCGCGACCTCACCGACCAGATGATGAACGCGAAAATGGGCGAATCCGACGCCGGGATCTGGCGCATCGTCGAGAAGGATGTGCTGCTGCGCCAGCTCGATCATCACTGGAAGGAACACCTCTCCACGCTTGATGCGCTGCGTCAGGTGATCTGGATGCGCGGCATGGCGCAGAAGCAGCCGATCAATGAATACAAGCAGGAAGCCTTCGTGCTGTTCGAAACGATGCTGGATACGCTGCGCGAGGAGGTGACGAAGATCCTGTTCCGCGCCGAACTGCGCATCGAACAGCCACAGCCCGAAGCGCTGCCCGAACTGCCCGATTTCCTTACCGGTCACATCGATCCGCTCACCGGTATCGAAAACTCGGGCGACGGCGACGGGTCGGAAATGCGCCCCGAACTGTTCGGCTCGCTCGCGGGCAGCCCGCGTGCGGCCATCGGACCTGGCGGGGCGAACCCGAACAACCCTTACGCCAATCTCGACATCAGCCGCAATGCGCCGTGCCCCTGCGGCAGCGGCAACAAGTACAAGCACTGCCATGGCGCGGTCGGTGTGAGCCAGAACGTCTGAGGGCAGGTGCCAGGGGGGCTGAGCGGTGATTGGCGCGGTCCCGGTGCTGCTCGCACTCGCGTTCCTCGTCACGGCGCTGCTTTATGCAAGCGTCGGCTTCGGCGGCGGATCGACCTATTCGGCGCTGCTGGCGCTCTCGGGGCTTGATTACCGGCTGCTGCCGCTGGTCAGCCTTGCCTGCAATATCGTGGTGGTGACAGGCGGAAGCATCCGCTTTGCGCGCGCCGGGGTCACGCCGTGGAAGAAGGCGCTGGTGATCGTGGCACTGGGCGCCCCGGCGAGTTTTGCAGGGGGGCTGACCCCGATCAAGGAGGCGACCTTCCTGACGTTGCTCGGCGGCAGTCTCGTGCTGACCGCCCTGACCATGCTCGTCCCGGTGCGCGAGAATGCAGATGGATCGCCGCCGCGAGCGGCGCGCCTGATGCCGCTGGCCGCGGCGCCGCTGGGCTATTTTGCGGGGCTGGTGGGGATCGGCGGCGGAATTTTCCTTGCCCCGCTGCTGCATCTTGCACGCTGGCACGAGGCGCGCGGGATCGCGGCGACGGCGAGCTTGTTCATTCTCGTCAATTCGCTGTTCGGGCTGGCCGGACAGATGCTCAAGAACGGCCCGGGTCTGTTCGGCGCGGCGCTGGGGGCGTCCTTGCCGCTGCTGATCGCGGTGGTGATCGGCGGGCAGATCGGCAGTCTGATGGCTGCACGCCTGCTCCCGCCCAAGTGGATCAGGTGGCTGACCGCACTGCTGGTCGGCGTGGTCGGTGTGCGCTTGCTGGCAGGGGTGTGAAGCGCATTCCTTCCATGGATTTGGTCAAGCCACTCTGATCGTGTTACACTTATCAGATTGAGGGGGAGACGTATGGCTTGGAAGCCCGTGGCAGCAGTATTTCCGATCGGCTCCGACGCCAGTTCGGTGGTGCACAAACAATTATCCTTGCTTCGGGACATCCAGATCAATCTCTGGAAGGGCGAGTCCTCGCCGCAAGGGCCCGCCGTAAACTTGAAGCGGGGAACGCGTGGGTATGTTTTGAAACAACTCAAGGCGACCCCCGACCAATTTGTTCTCGCCATGGCTGAATATGGCGCAGATCCGACGTCGCTCGACCGGTTGATCGGAAAAGGTAGCGTCTACAAGGAGGTTGTCGTGAACGCTGCAACCCTTCGGGCCAGCTTTTACGTCGACTGCTGAGCCATCGCGTCAATTTCCGGGAAGCGCGCCGGTCTTGAGCCTGATGGGGTGCAACTAATGACTGCACCAAGCGATCTATTGGTTGGAAAATGTGGCTCCCCGAGTAGGATTCGAACCTACGGCCAAGTGATTAACAGTCACCTACTCTACCGCTGAGCTATCGGGGAGCAACTCTTCCAAGCGGTGTAAGGAAGAGCGGAAGCGCGCCTATATGGGGGGCGCTTCAGGATTGCAAGGGGGGTTTTTTGTTTTGCGCACCCCAGCTGCGTGCAATCTCCTCTGCTCACTTTGGCCTGCGGCGGAACGGTCGCAGGTGCACCCGAAGTGTCGCCAGACTGAACCTTCGGCTGTGCTGGTTACGCCGTGACGAACTGCTCGGCGACGATCCGTTCTTCCAGACTCTGGCCGGGGTCGAACAGCAGGGTCAGATCATTGTCGCGGGCGATTTCGAGCCGCACCTCGGCGATGTCGCGCAATTCCTTCTGGTCGGCGACCGCGGCGACCGGGCGCTTGGCAGGGTCAAGCACACGCAGCACGATTCGCATCCGGTCAGGCAGGATCGCGCCCCGCCAGCGCCGCGGGCGGAACGGGCTGATCGGGGTGAGGGCAAGCATCTTGCTGTCCAGCGGCAGGATCGGTCCCTGAGCCGACAGGTTGTAGGCTGTCGATCCCGCAGGCGTTGCCACCAGCACCCCATCGCAAACCAGTTCGCGGATTCGCACCCGGTCGCCCACAGTCACCTCGATCTTGGCAGTCTGGCGAGTTTCGCGCAGCAGAGAGATCTCGTTGATGGCATTGAGCACATGGGTGTCGCCATCCTGCGTCACCGCTTCGACCCTCAGGGGTGAGATGGTCCAGCGCCGCGCCTTGTTCACCCGCGCGGGCAGGGCGGCGCGCCTGTCATAGCGGTTCATCAGGAAACCGACCGTGCCAAGGTTCATGCCATAGGCCGGGATCACGCGCTCTGCATCGAGCATCGCATGGAGCACTTGCAGCATATAGCCATCACCGCCAAGCACGACCGCGGCATCGGCCTCGGCCAGTGGCACCCAATCGCCTTGCGCCAGCAGTGCTTCACGCGCTTCCTGCGCGCGATCTGTCTCCGAGGCCAGCAGCGCAAGTCGCTGATAGGTCGTGCCGTTGCTCGCCATCTTTTCCCTCCGCCTCCCAAGCACCCGTGCTGTTTATCCCCGGTGCTGTTCCAGGCGGTTGCCCTGATGTGCCACTTTCGGGCGGATTGCAATTGATGCGCGGCAGGCGCAGGTTCAATGGCTAAGGGAAGAGCCGGGCAAGAGGATCGCGATGGAACAGGGCCGAACATCCTTGCGTGGGCACGCATCACGCGGGCGGCTGCCCGGTGTGAGCCCGGGTGTGCTGGAGGCCGACCTGCTCCGCGCGCTCGACCGGCGCGAGATCGAGGTATTGTTCCAGCCGCAGTTCTCCTGCGTGACCGGCGCCCTGACGGGGGCGGAGGCCCTTGCACGCTGGCGCCACCCGACGCTGGGTGCGATCGGTGCGCGCGATCTGTTTGCTGTCGCCGAACGTGCCGCGCTGGTTGCGCCGTTGTCGCGCCATGTTGTCGCGCGCGCGTTGGAGGATGCCGCAACCTGGCCCCAAAGCCTCACGCTGTCGCTCAATATCACCCCTGAGGAGCTGGGTGATCCCCGCTTTGCCGCCGATTTTGCCGCGCTCATCGGCCGTTCCGAGATCGCGCCGGAACGCCTGATGCTGGAGATCACCGAGGATCTGCTGCTGCGCAATCTCGCTCAGGCCGGATCGGCGCTCAAGGCGCTGCGGGGGCTCGGCTTCCGCACCGCGCTTGATGATTTCGGCGCGGGGTTCTGCAATTTCCGCTATCTGCGCGAACTTCCGCTGGATGCGCTCAAGCTCGACAAGGCGATGGTTGAAGGCGTGCCTGCTGATACCACCGCCCTTGCCGTGCTGCGGGCGATTGTCGCGCTGGCGAAGGCGCTCGGCCTTGCGGTCTATGCCGAGGGTATCGAGGATGAAATACAGCGTGCGGCGATCACGGCGGAAGGCTGCGATTACTGGCAGGGCTTCCTGCGCGCCCAGCCCATGCCGAGCGAGAGCGTGCTCGCCCTTGCGCGCACGGCGCGTGGCATGGGGCACGGATAGGCAGAATTACGGCGCTGCTCACCTGCAAGTGCTTACCAAACCTCGATTATGCCCGCCATCGCAGCCATTCCCTTACCATCCGGGGATCGCGAGGTGCCTGCCGTATTGGGGTAATGATCTGCGATGCCAACGCCGCGACCTGACAGGTTCGATCCGACCGATCCCAGGATAACCCAAGCTATCCTTCAGGCCGCCGATGATGCGATCGTCATTGCTGCGGTCAGCGACGATCCGAGTCAGACTTTAACGGTCGTCTTTGCCAACGCGGTCTATCTCAACATGACCGGCTTTACGCTGGAAGACCTGTTGGGTCAGAGCCTCCGCATCGCTTCGGGCCGTGCGGTCGAGCGCGAGGCGGCCAAGCGCATCGGCACACGTCTTTTCCAAGGCGAGCCGTTTCGTGAGGAGCTACAGGTCACGCGCAAGGACGGTAGCCCCCTGTGGGTGGATGTCAGCGTTCACCCGCTGCGCAACGCGGCCGGCAAGGTTACGCATTGGGTCTCCGTTCAGCGGGACATCACCGAACACAAGGTGACCATCGAGGCGTTGGCGCGGCATGCGAGCGCGCTGGAGGAGATTCAGACGCTTGCCCGGATCGGCAGTTGGCGCTGGGAAATCGGATCGGATGTGATCGATTGCTCAGCGGAAACCTGCGCCATTGCCGGACTGCCGCGGGCGCGCGCCATGGTTCCCTTCGCTGCGCTGGCCGGGGTTACCGATCCCAAGGACTTCCGGACCATCAAGTCGACGCTTCAGAAAACCGTGGCGCTCGGCAAGAGCCAGACCTTCGAATATCCGATCTTCACGGAAACTTCGGGCACCAGAGTGATCTGGGCGCATACCTATCCGGAACGGGATGCCAACGGGACCGTGGTTGCGGTTGCCGGATTGAACCAGGACATCACCGATCGGTTGCGCATCGAACAGCGTATGCGCTGGAACGCCAGCCATGACCGGCTGACCGGCCTTATCAACATGACTGAACTTCACGAGCGTGCGGTGAGCGTCTTTGCGGCGGCCGAGGCTGAAGCGGATTCGGTGCAGGTGATGCTGGCTCTGATCGATCTGGACCATCTCAAGCTGGTGAATGACACACTCGGCCATGCGGTGGGTGATGCGCTGATCCGGGAGGCGGCTCATCGCTTGCTCGAAGTCATGGGGCCGCACGGTCATATCGCCCGACTGGGCGGGGACGAGTTCGTGTTTCTCGGGACAGCGCGCCAATCGCTTGAAGAACTTTCCGAGCATATCCGCCTGATAGTCGAACGGCTGCGCCAGCCCTTCGACTATCAGGGACGGCAGCTTGATTGCATGGCGAGCATCGGCGTGGCCGTCGCGCCGCCGAATTCTGCGCGCTTCGACACCCTGATGCGAAATGCCGACATGGCGATGTACCGCGTCAAGGAAAGCGGGCGGGGCGGTTTCTGCTTCTATTCGAGCGACATGCAGGATGCGGTCGATCGCCGCATGGCACAGCAGGACCTTGCCAAGCTGGTGGTCTCAAGCAAGCTTGCCGTGCCGCATTTCCAGCCGCAGTATTCACTCCGGCATGGCCGCGTCGTCGGGTTCGAGGCGCTGATGCGGCTGGAGGTGGGGGACCGGATCCTGCCGCCGCAGTCGATCGAATATGCCTTCGAAAATGTCGATCTGGCCACCCGGCTGGGTGACGAGATGCTGCGCAAGGTGCTCGAACAGATGCGCCGCTGGATGGCACAGGGGTTCGAATTCGGGCGGGTTGCGATCAACTCTTCGGGCATGGAACTGCTGGGGAAGGGCTATGCCGAACGCGTGCTTGATGCCCTGCAAAGAGCCGAAGTGCCGCCGCGGCGTCTGGAAATCGAAGTGACCGAGAATGTCCTGATCGGGCGCGGTGCCGAGCGGCTCATCGAGGCGCTCCAGACCCTGCGCAGCGCCGGGGTCAGTGTTGCGCTTGATGATTTCGGCACGGGTTACGCCTCGCTCACCCACCTCAAGGCGCTGCCGATCAACAAGATCAAGATCGACAAGAGCTTCGTGAGCGACATCACGCTCGATCAGGAAGATGCCGCCATCGTCTCGGCGACGGTGGGCCTTGCCCATGCCTTGTCGCTTGGCGTGGTGGCCGAAGGCGTCGAGACGGTGGAGCAGGCCAGTTTCCTGCGCAATTGCGGCTGCGACGTCATTCAGGGCTTCCTGTGCGGCAGGCCCGCCCCGGCAGAGGCGCTTGACCTGCCTCACACCGCCACCACCGGCGAGGCCTTCCCTGATCTTAAGCGCACGGCCACAGGCTGACCGCGCCGCTGTGCGTCAGGCCGCCTTTTTCGCCTTGGCTGCCTTCTTCACAATCCCCGAGAGACCCTTGGTGAGCTGGAAAAGCCCGTTCAGGCGGCTGAGCGGATCACCCCAGGCACGGTTGATCACCAGCTTCATGTCCGGGCGCAGCTTGGCGGTGTCCTTGCCGCCTTCGTTGAGGCGCGACACATAGGCGATCAGGCCTGCCGGATCGGGGAAATCGTCCTGATGGAAAGTGACCAGCGTTCCGCGCGCACCGACGTCGATCTTCGCGATATTGGCGGCGATGGCCTGATGCTTGATCTCGATCAGGCGGATCAGGTTCTTGGTCGGCTGCGGCAGATCGCCAAAGCGGTCGATCATTTCGGCCGCCATGCTCTCGATCTCCTGCTGCCCTTCGGCCTGATTGAGGCGGCGGTAAAGCGCCATGCGCACCGCAAGGTCGGGCACGTAATCCTCGGGGATCATGATCGGCGCATCGACCGTGATCTGCGGCGTGATCTTGTCGCGCGGTCGTTCGAGACCCATTTCGCCTGCCTTGGCGGCCAGGATCGCTTCCTCCAGCATCGCCTGGTAAAGCTCGAACCCGACCTCGCGGATGTGACCCGACTGCTCGTCACCCAGCAGGTTGCCCGCGCCGCGAATGTCGAGATCGTGGCTGGCCAGCTGGAAGCCGGCACCCAGCGAATCAAGATCGCCCAGCACCTTGAGCCGCTTCTGCGCGACTTCCGATAGCGCCACGCCCGCTTCGTGAGTCAGATAGGCATAGGCGCGCAGCTTGGCCCGGCCCACACGGCCCCGCAGCTGGTAAAGCTGGGCAAGGCCGAAACGATCGGCGCGGTGGATGATGATGGTATTGGCGCTCGGGATGTCGAGCCCGCTCTCGACGATGGTGGTTGAGAGCAGCACATCATACTTGCGATCATAGAAGGCGCCCATGCGCTCCTCCACCTCGCCGGGGGCCATCTGGCCATGGGCCGAGACGGTCTTCACCTCGGGCACGTTCTTGTGCAGCCATTCCTCGATATCGGCCATGTCCGAGATGCGGGGCACCACGATGAAACTCTGCCCGCCGCGGTGATGTTCGCGCAGCAAGGCCTCGCGCATCACCATGTCGTCCCACTCCATCACATAGGTCCGCACGGCGAGACGATCCACGGGCGGCGTCTGGATGGTGGACAGTTCGCGCAGGCCCGACATCGCCATCTGGAGCGTGCGCGGGATCGGGGTGGCGGTGAGGGTCAGCACATGGACGTCGGCGCGCAGCTGTTTCAGCTTTTCCTTGTGGGTGACACCAAAGCGCTGCTCCTCGTCGACGATCACGAGGCCAAGGTTCCGGAACTTGGTGGTCTTCGAAAGGATCGCGTGCGTTCCCACGACCAGATCGATATCGCCGCTCTCCAGCCCCTCGCGGGTCTCGGCGGCTTCCTTGCTCGTGACGAGGCGCGAGAGGCGCCCGACCTTCAGCGGGAACCCGGCAAACCGTTCGGCGAAATTCTGGTAGTGCTGGCGGGCGAGCAGTGTGGTGGGCGCGACGACCGCGACCTGCTGGCCGTTCATCGCCGCAACGAAGGCCGCGCGCAGCGCCACCTCGGTCTTGCCGAAGCCGACATCGCCGCAGACGAGACGGTCCATCGGCCGCCCGCTTTCGAGATCCGATAGCACATCGGCGATAGCGCGTTCCTGATCCTCGGTTTCCGACCATGGAAAGCGGTCGGTGAACTGGCCGAGGGTCTGGGGATCGGCGGGCAGGGCAGGGGCCTGCCGCAAGGCGCGGGCGGCGGCGACTTGCATCAGCTCGCCCGCGATGGCTGTGATCCGCTCCTTGAGCTTTGCGCGCCGGCGCTGCCACGCCTCCCCGCCCAACCGGTCGAGCGCGACCGCCTGTTCGGACGAGCCGTAGCGGGTGAGAACGTCGATATTCTCGACCGGAATGAACAGCTTGTCCCCGCCCGCATATTCGAGCGCCACGCAATCGTGCTTGCTCTTGCCGACCGGAATGGCTTCAAGCCCCAGATAGCGCCCGATCCCATGCTCGACATGGACGACCAGATCGCCCTGCGAGAGCGCCTGAAGCTCGGCGAGGAAGGCATCGGAATCCTTGCGCTTCTTCTTGCGCCGCACCAACCGGTCGCCAAGGATGTCGGCCTCGGTCAGGATTTCGAGGGCATCGCTGGCAAAGCCGGTTTCGAGCGGGAGGACGACGACGGCAGTCTTGTTCTTTGCGGCCAGTCCCAGCGCCTGCTGCCAACTTTCAGCGATCGCGGTGGGTGCTCCCGCTTCCTCGATGATGGCGGCAATGCGCCGGGCGCTGCCCGTGGAATAGGCCGCTACCAGTGATTTGCGGGATGACTTTGCCAAAGACTTCAGGTGCGCAGCGGCGGCCTCGTAGACATTTTCCGAACGCCCGCGTTCCGGCGCGAAATCGCGGGCGGAACGGAAGCCGAAATCGATCACACCGGCGCTCTCGTCCGAAGCGAAACCGGTCGCGCGGTGGGCCGGCATGGCGGCCAGCGCCGCATCGAATTCCGCCTGCGAGAGATAAAGCGCGTCGGGGTTGAGGGGGCGATAGGACCCCTTCTTTTCCCCCGCGATCCGCCCGCGCTGTTCGAAATAGTCGGTGATGTCGCCAAGCCGTTCCTCGGCTGCACCCAGCGCGCTCTGATCGATCACCACGACATCATCCTTGCCCAGATGATCGAACAGGCTGGCAAGCTTGGTCTCGAACAATGGCAGCCAATGTTCCATCCCGGCAAGGCGGCGGCCTTCGGAAACGGCCTCGTAGAGCGGGTCCTGGGTCGCGTTGGCGCCGAACAGTTCGCGGTAACGGCTGCGGAAGCGCTTGATGCTCTCTTCATCGAGCAGCGCTTCAGAGGCGGGCAGCAGCAGGTGACTGTCGATCCGCTCCACGGTGCGCTGGGTTGCGGGATCGAACAGGCGCAGGCTCTCCAGCTCGTCGCCGAAGAAGTCGAGCCTGAGGCCGCTCTCCAGCGAGGAGGGGAAGATATCGACAATCGAGCCGCGCACCGCGAATTCGCCGTGGTCGATCACGGTGTCGGTGCGGCTGTATCCTTGCCGCGTGAGCAACGCCGAGAGGCTCCCGTGCCCGATCTGCGTGCCGACCTTGAATTCGCGCACGCTCTCGCGCACCCGAAACGGGGTGAGCACCCGCTGGAGCACGGCATTGACTGTCGTCACCAGCAATTGCTGAGCAGCGCCCGGCTGCTGAAGCTTGTGGAGCGCGGCAAGCCGTTCGGCGCTGATCGACAGCGCAGGGCTGGCGCGGTCATAAGGCAGGCAGTCCCATGCGGGGAAGGTCACCACTTCCACCTCGGGCGCGAAGAAGCGCGCGGCCTCGGCCGCTGCGCGCATGGCCGCATCATCCGGTGCGATGAACACCGCCCGGCGCTTGGCGGCGCGGGCGAGATCGGCCAGCACCAGCGGCAGGCTGCCACGCGGCAGCGAGGTGAGTGTCAGGGGATCGCGGGCCGCCAGAATGCGGTTCAAATCGGGCATCGGGTCACTTCACAAGGCAATGGGGCAACGCAGGTGCACCCCCAACTCGAAACGAGAGGGGGGTCACGGAATAATGCGGAGGCACCCTCGGCAAACCGCGGGGGTGTACGATTGGTTCCGGGCCTTAGCGGCGCGCCGCCTGCTTGTCGAACGACGCCGAGGGCATGGCCCGCTCAGCGCGGAATATCGACGTAATCGAGCTTCTGCATGGTCGCCAGCAGGTCGCCTGCCAGATGCTCCGGCGGGGCCTGCGTGCCCAATGCCCAGGCCATCACATCGACATCGTCTTCATCAAGCAGGGCTTCGAACCACACCAGTTCCGCCTCGCCCCAACCGGCGTGATAGCGATCATAGAAGCCGCCGATCATGTAATCGGCCTCGCGCGTGCCGCGATGCCAGGCGCGGAACTTGGCGCGAGCGAGACGTTGTTCGAAAGAGGGCGCTTGGGTCATGGCAACGCACCTAGCCACAGCTTCGCGAGCCTTCAACTCGCAAAGACGCAGGTGCAGTGGTAGCGAATGCAACATGCGCCCCGAGGCTCTCAATCCACTTTTTGCCGAAGTCGAAACGCTCGAAGGCGTCGGTCCCAAGCTGATGAAGCCGCTGGAAAAGCTCGCTCTGCGGCGGATCAAGGACGTCGCCTACCATCTGCCGGAACGTTTCGTCAGCCGGCGGGCATTGGCCGACCTCGATTCGGCATCGGAAGGCGAGCAGGTGATCGTTGCGCTGACCGCCATCGAACACCGCGCCCCGCGCACTGGCAGCCGTGGGCCATACCGCGTTCTGGCGCAGGACGATGCCGGCAATGTCTGTTCGCTCAACTGGTTCGGCAGGGCCGCCTATAGTGCCAAGAAGCTGATGCCGGTCGGCGAGAAACGCTGGGTGGCTGGGCGGCTCGACCGCTATGGAGATATGCTCCAGATCGTCCACCCCGACCATATCGAGGCGGAAAGCGCGGCGCACATGGCGCGCCTGTCCGAGCCGGTCTATCGCTTGTCCGAAGGTCTCACTCAGCCGCGCATTGCCGATTTCGCCGCGCAGGCGTTGAAGCGGCTCCCCGACCTGCCCGAATGGATCGAGCCCGGCCAATTGGAGCGCTCCGGTTGGCCCGCGTGGCGCGATGCTTTGCGGCTCGGCCACGAGAGCGCCGACGCCAAGGCGCGGGACCGATTGGCCTATGATGAATTGCTGGCGAACAGCCTCGCGCTGCTGCTGGTCAAGGCCGACGGGCGGCGCCGGCGCGGGCAGGCGCTGGTTGGTGACGGAGTGCTTCGGACAAAGCTGCAACTGCCCTTCGGCCTGACCGGCGCCCAGCAACGTTCCATTACCGAAATCGCCGATGATATGGCCCAGGAAGCGCCGATGCTGCGCCTGCTGCAAGGCGATGTCGGGGCGGGCAAGACTGTGGTCGCGCTCAATGCGATGCTGATCGCGGTCGAGGCGGGCAAGCAGGCAGCACTGCTGGCGCCGACCGAAATCCTTGCCCGCCAGCATTACGAAACCCTGCGCAAGATGCTTGGCCCCACGGGCGTCGCGATCGCGCTGCTGACAGGCCGCGCCAAGGGGCGCGAGCGCGAATCGATTCTGATGGGGCTGCTCGACGGGTCGATCCAGCTTTTGGTCGGCACTCACGCGATCTTTCAGGAGACCGTCAACTACCGCGATCTGGGACTGGTGGTGATTGACGAACAGCACCGCTTCGGGGTCGCCCAGCGCCTTGCGCTTGCCGCAAAGGGCCGCCGTGCGCCGCACACGCTGGCCATGACCGCCACCCCGATCCCGCGTTCGCTGACGCTGGCGCAATATGGCGAGATGGATGTCAGTCGCCTCGATGAACTGCCGCCCGGCCGGCAAGCGATCGAAACCCTCGTTATCCCGCAGGCGCGCATGGATGAGATGGTCGCCGGGGTCGCGCGGCATCTGGCCAGCGGACAACAGGCCTATTGGGTTTGCCCCATGGTGCGCGAGGTCGATGGCGTTCCCGACCTTGCCGATATCGCCGCAGCCGAAGCCCGCTATGCCGCGCTCAAGGAGCAATTCGGCGATGCGGTGGTGATGGTCCACGGCCAGCTGCGCCCTGAGATCAAGGACGCGGCGATGGAGCGCTTCGTGACGGGCGATGCCCGGCTGCTGATCGCGACCACGGTCATCGAAGTCGGGGTCGATGTGCCCACCGCCACGCTCATGGTGATCGAGCAGGCCGAACGCTTCGGCCTTGCGCAATTGCACCAGTTGCGCGGGCGGGTAGGGCGCGGGTCGCTGAAAAGCCGCTGCGTGTTGCTGCGCGGCGATGAACTGTCCGAAACGGGCAAGCGCCGCCTTGCCCTGATGCGCGAGACGCAGGATGGCTTCCGGATCGCCGAGGAAGACCTCGAACTGCGCGGCGGGGGCGAACTGCTCGGCACGCGGCAATCGGGCGAGGCGGGGTTCCGGATCGCCGATCTCGAACAGACCCAGCGCCTGCTCCCGGTGGCCCACGGCGATGCGCGGTTGCTGATGGAGCGCGATGGCGGGCTGACCTCACCCCGCGGCGAGGCAGCACGCATCCTGCTTTACCTGTTCGAGCGCGACTGGGGCGTGCAGTTGCTGCGCGGCGGCTAGATCAGTTACGCAGCGTCTCGGCTTCACGGGCGAGGCGTTCGGCCCACGCCTTGACCCCGATATTGATCACCCGCCAGGCTGCTTCGAAGGCCACGGCATCGCCATAATAGGGATCGGCCACCGGCTCCCCCCGGCGCCCCTCGACCGCATCGAGCAGCATGGCAAGGCTTGCTGTCCCGTCACGCGGCGCTCGGGAGCGCAGGGTTTCGAGATTGGCGCGATCGAGCGCGATGATGTGGCGGAAGCGGTAGAAATCGTCCCGCTCGATCTGGCGGGCCGACTGGTCGGCGATATCGATGCCATTGGCCCGCGCCACTTCGATCGCGCGCGGATCGGGCTGATCGCCGACATGATAGGAAGCCGTCCCGGCGGAATCGACAAGGATGGACAGCCCCCGTTCCTGCGCCATTGCGCGGAACGCCCCTTCAGCCATCGGTGACCGGCAGATGTTGCCGAGGCACACGAATAAGACGCTGCTCTTGTGCTCGAAACCCCCATGCATGGCGGCCGGTTATTACAAATGATGTCCTGTGTCCACAGGCTATCTTGTTGGTTTCACGTGAAACATCCCTGACGCAGCCCTGACGGCAGGCAAGGCGGGGCTGGCGGGGGGCAAGGTGGGGTCTGGACGGGGTCTGGCCCCGGTCAAGCCGCTCCTGTGGCCATCGGCGCTGTGCTGGAGAGCACCTCTTCGGTGATGCGACGAATATTGACCCTGGCTTTCAGCCGTGCGCCCAGCAGCGCCGTGCCGCTGACCTTGCGCTGCACGAACAGGGTTTCGATCGGCGGGAAGGCCCAGGTATCCTTGTCCTGCGCGATGGCCCAGCCTTCCTCGCGCAGCAAGGGAATGAAGGCGCGGTCGCCGAAGTCGAAGGGCGCATCGGCGCGCATTTCGTTGATGACGATATCGATCATCCGGCGCACCCGTTCGGGGTGCTTTTCGGCGACGATCGGCATCATGAACCCCGCCTCGATCGTGGCGGCGAGCACCTCGTCGGCATTGCCCTCAAGGCCCGCCAGCAGCATCTTGCGATAGCCGTTCGCCACGCCTGGATCGACCGGACGGCAGGCGCCGAAATCGAGCAGCACGATTTCCCCCGTTTCGCGCCGGTAACGGAAATTGGCGAAGTTCGGATCGGTCTGCATCACGCCGAAATCGAACAATTCGCGCGTCACCAGCCGGATCAGCCGTTCAAACACCGCGTCACGGCGTTCGGGGCTTTCGTTGCCCAACTCCTCAATGCTGACGCCGTCCTCGAAGCTCATGGCGAGGATCGAGCCGCGGGTCAGTCCTTCGTGCAGGCGCGGCACGACGAAGCCGGGGACCCCTGCCAGCTGCTCGCGGTAAAGCGCCATCTGGCGGCCCTCACGCTCATAATCGGCCTCCTCGTGCAATTGCTGCTTGGCGGCCGCCATCAGCTTGTCCATTTCCAGTTCGGGGGGCGCGAAACCGGCGACTTTCAGCAGCGTCATCACATTATCGACGTCGGAATCGATCGACTTGGCGACGCCCGGATACTGCACCTTGATCGCCAGCTCCTCGCCATCGCGGGTCAGGGCCTTGTGCACCTGACCGATGGAGGCTGCGGCGATGGGGCGGGGGTTGAACCAGCGGAATGCCTTCCGCCAGTCAGGCCCCCATTCGGCCTTGAGCACCTGATCCAATTGCCGGGTCGGCATGAAATTGGCCTGATCGCGCAAGGTGGCGAGGATGCGCGACAGTTCCTCGGGCAGGAAATCGCCGGCATCCAGGCTGATCATCTGCCCCATCTTCATCGCCGCGCCGCGCAAGTGGCTGAGGCGGTCGGTCAGGCGCTGGACGTTGCCGGGGGTAAGGATGAGGTCGCGGGCATTGATGCCCTCACCGCTCGCCAGCCGCCGCGCGCCTTCAGCCACCATGCCGCCGGCCACGCCGCCGACCAGCCGCCCGAAGGTGCCCAGCCGCGCGATGCGCCCCGCCGGCACAGCCCGCTGGCGGCTGCGGTCTTCGGGAAGCTTGTCGAAATCGGGAATGCTGTTGTCGTCGGACACGGGAGAGGGGTTTCCGATTGAGGAGAGGGCACGAGGCTAACGGTCTGACAGGTTCGGCGTTCCCCCCTCAGGAGATGCACAGCCCTCCATCGACCGGCAGGCACTGCCCTGTGATGTAATCGCTGTGGGGCGAGGCGAAGAACACCGCCAGTCCTTCAAGCCCCGCATGATCGCCCGGACGGCGCAGCGGGATGCGGCGGCTCATCCACTCGGCGAACTTCGGATCGGCCTTGGCGGTGATGTCGGTTTCGTAAAAGCCGAAAAGAAGCGCGTTGGCGGTGATCTGGTAACGCGCCAATTCGAAGGCGGCAGCGCGGGTCAGGCCGTTCAATGCGGCCTTGGATGCGGCATAATCGGACGAGCGGTTGACCCCCATGATCGACTGGCCTGAAGAGGTCGCGATCAGCTTGCCGCCGGCATCGCCCTGCCCGGCGCGGGCAATCATGTGGCGGGTGACATGCTTGTAAAGCAGCGCCGCGCCGCGGGTGTTGACGGTCATCGTCCTGTCCCAGCCCTCGGCGGTGATATCGGCGATCGCGGTGCCAGCGCCCGATATCCCGGCATTGGCAAAGCAGGCATCGATCCGCCCGAAGGCACCGAGCACCTTGCCCACCGCATCCTCGATCGCGGCATCCTCGGCGACATCGCAGGTCAGCGCCACCACGTCTCCGGTGCCGAGGCTGCGCAGTTCCTCGACAGCGGCGGCATTCTTGTCCGCATTGCGGGCAAGGATCGCCACGTTCGCCCCCGCCTTGGCAAGGCCGCGCGCCATCGACAGGCCAAGCCCGCCATTGCCGCCGGTGATGATGGCCGTCTGGCCGGTAAGATCGAACAATTCCATGCCTCCCAAGTGGCGCAAACCGCTGCGCCCCGCAAGCTTGCGGGAACCTGTGCGGGCGATGCGCTTTCCCGTGGCATGGACGGACAAACATCGCTTACCCCCGCGGCCCGTGTGCTGGGCTATGCCGGGCTCATTCCCCAGATCATCTGCATTGCGATGATCCTTGCCGGGCACGAATGGCGCTATGCCGCGCTCGCCGGTGGCTTCGCCTATGCCGCGGCGATCTTCAGCTTTCTGGGCGGGGTGTGGTGGGGGCAGGCGCTCCAGAGCGGAAAGGCCACCACGGGCGCCTATGTGGTTGCCGTGATGCCGAGCCTGCTGGCGGTGGCGCTGTTCCTGCCGTGGAGCTTCGGGTGGGAATGGCCCGGCCCGGCGCTGCTGTATCTGGGCGCGCTGATCCTCGGCTCGCCGCTGGTCGACCGCGCGCTGGGCTATGCGGCGGGCGATTTCCTGCGGCTGCGCTGGCAGCTTTCGGCCGGGCTTGGCGGGCTGACGATCGCGCTCGGACTGCTGGCACCGCGGGTGCTGTGAGGCCGCTCTGCCGCGGGGGCGGGGCAAGGTGTTTGCAATGAATTAACCACTACATCCTAGGGAGAAGCTTGGGTTCCCCTGCGGGATGGCGCGCGTGATCATTGCCTTGTTTCAGTCTCTGGCCGACAGGATGCGGCATGCGTTCGGGTCATCCGACGAGGAAGCGACTGTCGGCAAAGGCAAAACGGCGCGCGGTCCGGGTGGCGATCTGCTGCGTCGCAAGCGCATCAAGGTGGCGCTGATCGCGATCGCTTTCGGGGCGGTTTCTGGTGCGATCGAGATGCCGCTGCCCCTGGAAGATCTATACCGCGCGGGGCGTGCGTATCTGCGCGAGCGCCCTGCGCCGCAGGACATCGTGATGGTGTCGATTGATCACGCGACACTTAACGAGCTCGGCAAACCGCTGCCTTCAAGGGTCGACGATGCCCGGCTGATGGATCGCCTCGTTGCTTCCGGAGTCGAGAAAATCGTGTGGGACCGCGCCCATGCCGACCCCAGCGACCCGGCCGAGGATGCCGAATTTGCGCGCACACTGGAGCGGCACAGGGGTAAGGTCTGGCTGGGAATTCTCCCGCCTGGAGAATCAGGTTTTTCTGCCGGCGAAACCTACGCGCCACTCAAGGTGTTTGCCGATCACGCACCCATTGCATCGATGCTGGGGGCAATGGGGCCGTTCAGCCTTTCCGTTGTTTTCCCGACCGAGGTTGAGCAGAACAGCGTGATCTATCCTGCGATTTCGTCCGTTCTGGCTGACTTCGACGGACCGGCCGTTCGCTATCGTCCAGACTATGCCTTCGACGCCAGAACAATCCCCAGCTACCGCTATGTGGATGTTCTGCGCGGCCGCGTGCCGGCACAGAACCTTGCCGGCAAAAAGATCATCATCGGCAAGACGTTCATCGACGATTCGGACATTTTCCGCCATCCGCTTTATGGTAAATTGCCGGGCGCGTTGTTTCACATCCTTGGGGCCCATACGCTCAAACGTGGCACTCCGATTGATTTGATGTGGTATCCGGCGCTGGTGCTAGCGGCGGCAGCAATGCTGACGCAGGCAGCCGTCCGGCGTCGATCCAAACCGATGCTTTCGGTAGCGTTGTTCCTGACTGTAGTTCTCTTCGTTCTCGACGAATTTACCATCCACATCGAAATCATGTCGGCCCTTTTGGCGATGGGCGGGGCGGCAATCGGTTTTCACCGGATCAATCGCAAATATTACAGCAGCGATGTTGACGCGATGACGACCAGCGCGATCAGCTCGGATAAGCCGAGCGCGGAACGCGACGTTTATGCGCTCAAGATCGCAAATCTTGCTGAAATGTCAGAGGAGTGGTCCTCGCGCGATATCGGCGATTTCGTCAACACGCTGATCGCTTATGTGAAAGGTCCGGGCGAGGTCGGCGACGTCGCCTTCGAGCGTGACTTGCTGGTGTGGCTTGCGCCCCGCACCGATGCAATCGAACTTGAACGCCATGCCGATGGCCTCGCGCTGATGCTCAAGACCGCGATCAGCCATGAATGGCAGTCCACGTCCGGCGCGCCGGCCCTGGGCGTGGATACCAATTACGATTTGCCTGTGGCCCTGCGCATCAAGAAGGCGATGCAGGCGGCCGAAGAAGCGACCGCGCGCGGGGTGCGGGTGATCATCAATGACGCCGCCCATCTTGAAGCGCGCAACCACCGGCTGGAACTGATCCGCGTGCTCGAAAAGGGCCTTCGCGATCGCAATATCGGGGTCGCCTACCAGCCCAAGATCGATCTCGCCTCGGGCCGCATCGTGGGGGCCGAAACCCTGATTCGCTGGCAGCCCAATGGCGAGGAATTCGTCAACCCGCAGGATCTGGTCCTCGCCGCCGAGGCGGGCGACCGCATCAACGAATTGACCCTGGTGGTGATGGAAACCGCCCTGCTTGAAGGCAAACAGGCGATTGCGCTTGATCCGCGTTTCAAACTGGCGGTCAACATGTCGGCCAAGAGCCTGTCGGATACGCACCTGCTGTTCGACATCATGACCCTGCTGGGCCGCTACAACTTCCCGCCTGAAAACCTGACCCTTGAACTCACCGAGACCGCCAAGCTCGAAGACCACCGGATCGCCCCTCAGATCGCGGCGCTCAAGGCGCGGGGCATCGGCCTGTCGATCGACGACTTCGGCACTGGCCAGTCGAACCTGGAATACATCGAGAAGCTGCCCAGCTCCGAGCTCAAGATCGACAAGCGGTTCGTCCAGCACATGGCGAGCTCGGAAGAAAGCCGCGCCGTGGTGCGTGCGACCATCGAAATCGCCCATTCGCTCGGCAAGGTGGTGGTCGCCGAAGGGGTCGAGGATCTCGAAGTCGCGGCAAGTCTGCGCGCCATGGGCTGCGACCAGGCGCAGGGCTATCTGTTCTCGCAGGCGATCGCCATGACCGAACTTCTGGCGATGATGGGAGGCGGGCGGGCTGCACTTAACGCTTGATTAGGGTTAATTTAGTGTTACACCTCCAAGCATCGGGTTAACCAATGCTAGGAGGCCGCTATGTGGGCATGGATCAGGGAAAGCTTCGGCAGCCGCTAAGTTGCTGCTAGCACAGTTTTGAAAAGCCCCGGGAAACCGGGGCTTTTTTCGTTTCCGGGTGCACATTTTCGGATCGATGCATCCAGCAGGCATGGTGCGCCGAACCCGAAAATCTGCTGCGAATCAGGGTTAATGCACGCTGCCGACCGGGCTCGCCGATCGGCATGCCGGGTGCGTTTGTGAGCCGTGGGCTGAAAGCGGCATCGTGTTTCGCTGAGGCCCATCGCGCGCAGGTCTTCGAAGCTCTCCAAGCTACCGGCTAGCAGATAGGGCTTCTCGGCAAGGAGCGAGAAGTAGCGGGCGTAGTGCCGGTTGAAGTTGCGATGTTCATCGATCCGGCAGGGGTCGCTGATCTGCGCGAGAGTGGTGCGGTCGAGCTCGCGCTCGAAGGCCCGCTTGAAGAGCGCAGGGAGATCATCCGGCCTTATCTGGCGGCGCAGAATCGGCAATTGTTCCATCATCGCATTTCTTACAAGTTCGAGTGCCTGCGCCCGCCTGCGAGCCTGCGAGGGGCTCGAGGTGCGCAGAGACATACGAAGCATTGTAGGACGCGCTCCGGCTGCGGAGAAATTTACGCGTGCCTTCCACCAAAAAAGGCTGCCGCGCGGATAGATTGCCATGGTTGCCAAGCCCCGATCGGGAGGGCCTTGGTGGGCACAGTCTGGCACAATCTGTGGCACATTTTGTGGCACAATTTGCCCAGAACGATTCCCAACCAATTTCCTCAAGTGAAGGAAAATGGCGGAATTGCGCAGGTTTGGCGGCCAAAAGTGCCGAAATTGGTCGGGGAGAGAGGATTCGAACCTCCGGCCCCTGCCTCCCGAAGACAGTGCTCTACCAGGCTGAGCTACTCCCCGACCGTGTCGTTCCACCCGGGTCAAATACCCGCGCGGATCGAGGCAAGGCGCGCCCTATAGGGGCGGTTGGGCGGGGTGGCAAGCGGGCAATTGCGGCCTATAGTCGCGCGCATGGCCAGCACCGCGATTCCCCTCTCTGCCGCCCCACAGCCCCTCCATCCGGAGCAGCAATATCTCGATCTGATGCGCCAGATCTGGGAGACGGGCAGCGAACGCATCGACCGCACGGGTGTGGGCACGCGGTCGGTGTGCGGGGCGATGCTGCGATTCGGCCTCGGGGGCGGGGCGATGCCGCTGCTGACCACCAAGCGCGTCTACTGGAAGACCGCAACGCGCGAGCTGCTGTGGTTCCTTACCGGAGAGACCAACATTCGCCCGCTGGTGCTTCAGGGCGTGAAGATCTGGAACGAGTGGCCCCACGCGAGATATGTGCGCGAAACCGGTGATCCGATCGCTCTCGATGATTTCGTCCAGCGAATCGCCGATGACGAGGCTTTCGCCCACCGCTGGGGCGATCTCGGGCCGGTCTATGGCAAGCAATGGGTCGACTGGCCGACCTATCGCTACCGTCCCGACGGGCTTTACGAAAAGGGCGAGGGCATCAACCAGGTCGCGCAGGTGATCGAATCGCTGCGCACCGCACCCGGCAGCCGCCGCCATATCATCGAGGGCTGGAACGTCGCCGAGCTCGACCGGATGGCTCTGCCGCCGTGCCACAAGACATATCAGTTCCACGTGACGGGCGAGGGGGGTGAGGCCCGACTTAACTGCCTGCTCTACCAGCGCAGCTGCGATGTCGCGCTGGGCCTGCCGTTCAACCTTTGGTCGGCCGCGCTGCTGACGGCGATGATCGCGCAGCAAGTGGGGATGCAGCCGGGCGAGTTGGTGTGGATGGGGGGCGATGTGCATCTCTACCTGAACCATGCCCATCTGATCGAGGAACAGCTGGCGCGGACCCCGCAAGGCCACCCCCGGCTTGAGATCACGCGCCGACCCGAAACAATATTCGATTATGCAATCGAGGATTTCGTGGTGCATGATTACGCCCCGTTGCCCCCGATCAGCGCACCTGTTGCGGTCTAGGCCAACCGCGCGCGCCGTGCTTGACCGCTTCCCGGCGGTGAAATAAAAATACGTATACAAGCAATGATTGCACCCGCCCCATGGCGGTGTGCCGGCACGGGAGAGCGCGCAGAATGGCCGTTTCAGGCAAACCCGCACAGGGCAACCGCCCGGCGCTCGCACTTCATGTGCCCGAGCCGAAATACCGCCCCGGCGACAAGGCCGATTTCTCGCATATCGACATCGGCCAGCCCGGTGATCAGCCGCGCCCGGATGAAGGTATCCACCCGAGCGCGATGGCAGGCCTTGCCTATGGCCTCGTGCGGGTGCTGGGCGACGATAACCTTGCCCACGGCCCGTGGAACCCGCGCCTTTCGCCCGATACGCTGCGCGCCATGCTCGGCCACATGGCGATGGTGCGCGCTTTCGACGAACGCATGTTCCGCGGGCAGCGGCAGGGCAAGACCAGCTTTTACATGAAATGCACCGGCGAGGAGGCGACCTCGATCGCGCCCGCCATGGCGCTCGCCAGCGACGACATGATCTTCCCCTCCTACCGCCAGCAGGGCATTCTGCTGGTGCGCGGCTATCCGCTGATCGAGATGATCAACCAGATCTACTCGAACAGGGCCGACAAGCTGAAGGGCCGCCAGCTGCCGATCATGTATTCGAGCCGCGAGCACAGCTTCTTCAGCATCTCCGGCAACCTTGCCACCCAGTGCCCGCAAGCCGTGGGCTGGGCGATGGCGAGCGCGGTGCGCGGCGACAGCCGGATCGCGGCAAGCTGGGTGGGCGAGGGTTCGACGGCTGAGGGCGACTTCCATTCGGCCTGCACCTTTGCGGCCGTTTATAACGCGCCGGTGATCCTCAACGTGGTCAACAACCAGTGGGCAATCAGCAGCTTCAGCGGGTTTGCCGGAGCCGAGCGCACGACCTTTGCCGCGCGCGGGCTTGGCTATGGCATCGCTGCCTTGCGGGTGGACGGCAATGACGCGCTGGCCTGCTATGCCGCTGCCGAATGGGCGGCCAACCGCGCCCGCGGCAACCACGGCCCGACGCTGATTGAGTATTTCACCTACCGCGCCGAGGGGCATTCCACCTCGGACGATCCTTCCGGCTATCGCTCTGCGCAGGAGCGTGAGGAGTGGCCGCTGGGCGATCCTGTCACGCGGCTTAAGAACCACCTCATCGCGCTGGGCGAATGGGACGAGGAGCGCCATGCGGCGATGGACCTTGCCTGCGCCGAAGAGGTCAAGGCCACCACCAAGGAGGCCGAAAAGAACGGCATCCTTGGCCACGGCCTCCACCATCCCTTTCACACCATGTTCGAGGACGTCTACGAGGAGCTGCCCTGGCACCTTGAAGAACAGGCCGATCAGGCCATCCGCGAACGTATCGCCAAGTTCGGCACCGAAAGGCCCTTCGGATGAGCGAGCAGCCCGCACCCGTAACCGAGCCGGTGCTCGAAGAACGCCGCCTCAACATGATCGAGGCGATCAACGAAGCGCTCGACATCATGCTCACCCGTGACCCTGATGTGATCATCATGGGCGAGGATGTCGGCTATTTCGGCGGGGTGTTCCGCGCCACCGCCGGGCTTCAGGCCAAGCATGGCAAGACCCGCGTGTTCGATACGCCGATTTCCGAATGCGGGATCATTGGCGTGGCGGTGGGGATGGGGGCCTATGGCCTCAGGCCCGTGCCGGAAATCCAGTTCGCCGATTACATCTACCCTGGCCTCGACCAGCTGATTTCCGAGGCTGCGCGCCTGCGGTATCGTTCGGCAGGCGACTATATTGCGCCGCTTACCGTGCGCTCGCCCTTCGGCGGTGGCATCTTCGGCGGTCAGACCCATAGCCAAAGCCCAGAGGCTCTGTTCACGCATGTGGCGGGCCTGAAGACAGTCATCCCCAGCACGCCGCACGATGCCAAGGGGCTGCTGATTTCCGCCATCGAAGACAATGATCCGGTGATCTTCTTCGAGCCCAAGCGCATCTATAACGGGCCATTCTCGGGCTATTACGACAAGCCGGTCGAGCCGTGGAAGAAGCACCCCGACAGCATCGTGCCCGAGGGTTATTACAAGATCCCGCTCGGCAAGGCCCGCGTGGTGAGGCAAGGCGAGGCGCTGACGGTGCTGGCCTATGGCACGATGGTCCATGTCGCCGAGGCAGTGTGCAAGGCCAAGGGCGTCGATGCCGAAATCCTCGACCTGCGCACTCTCGTCCCGCTCGACATCAAGGCGATCGAAGCTTCGGTCGCCAAGACCGGGCGCTGCCTGATCGTCCACGAAGCGACCCGCACCTCGGGCTTTGGCGCAGAGCTTTCCGCGCTTGTCACCGAACGCTGCTTCTACCACCTCGAAGCACCCGTGGAACGCGTCACCGGCTTCGACACGCCCTATCCCCACAGCCTCGAATGGGCCTATTTCCCCGGCCCGGTCCGCATTGGCGAGGCCATCGACAAGCTTCTCAAGGACTGACCGCGCCATGGCGAAATTCATCTTCAAGATGCCCGATGTGGGCGAGGGCGTTGCCGAGGCGGAAATCGTCGAATGGCATGTGAAGGTCGGCGACAGGGTCGAGGAAGACCAGCACATTGTCGACGTGATGACCGACAAGGCGACGATTGACATCGAAAGCCCGGTCGCGGGCGTGGTGACGACGCTGGCGGGCGAGGTTGGCGATGTGGTCGCCATCGGCGCGATGCTGCTGGTGATCGAGACCGATGGCGAGGTGACCGAAGAGGACGCCGAAGCGGCGGCCGAGCCGATCGAGGACGAGGTTTCCGATGCTGGAGAGGCAGCAGAGCCGGCGGTTCCCGAACCCGTTCGCGCTGAGCCTGTCCGAAGCGAAGCTGACGCGCAGCGTCAACCACTGTCCTTCACTTCAGATACGTTGCCCGAAGATAAAGACAGCCCTTCGACAACCTCAGGGCGAACGGTTGCTGCGGCGAAGGTCCTTGCATCCCCTGCCGTGCGTCAGCGTGCGCGCGATCTCGGGATTGACCTTGCTCAGGTGAAGCCCGCCGCCGACGGGCGCGTGCGCCATGCCGATCTGGATGCGTTCCTTGCCTATAACGGCGGCTTCGGCGCGGCCGGCAAGGCCCGCAGCGACGAGACCATCAAGGTCATCGGCCTGCGCAAGCGAATCGCTCAGAACATGGCCGCCGCCAAGCGCCACATCCCGCACTTCACCTATGTCGAGGAGTGCGATGTTACCGCTCTGGAAGAACTGCGCGCGCAATTGAACGAGGGCAGGGGCGATAAGCCCAAGCTGACCATGCTGCCGCTGCTGATCACCGCGATCTGCAAGGTGATCCCGCAATATCCGATGATCAATGCACGCTATGATGACGAGGCCAATATCGTCACGCGTTACGGCGCGGTGCATCTCGGCATGGCGGCGCAGACTGATGCAGGGTTGATGGTCCCGGTGATTCGCGATGCGCAGGGCTTGAACCTGTGGCAGCTCGCCCGCGAGATCGTCCGTCTGGCCGAGGCCGCCCGCAGCGGCAAGGCGACCTCGGAGGAGCTTTCGGGCTCCACTCTGACTGTCACCTCGCTCGGCCCTCTTGGCGGCGTGGCGACAACGCCGGTCATCAACCGTCCGGAAGTGGCGATCATCGGTCCCAACCGCATCGTCGAGCGCCCGATGTTCGTGCCCGACGGGATGGGCGGAGAGCGAATCGCCAAGCGCAAGCTGATGAACATCTCGATCTCCTGCGATCACCGCGTGGTCGACGGGCACGATGCGGCGAGCTTCATTCAGGGCGTGAAGAAGCTGATCGAGACGCCCGCGCTTCTGCTGGTGGACTGATTGGGGTAATATCGGGGCCGAAAAGGTGCCCGACATGACCCGCGATCCGCGCATCGATGATTACATCGCCAAGGCCGCGCCCTTCGCGCAGCCGATCCTCACACACGTGCGCGCTCTGGCGCATCGGGCGTTTCCCGACGCGGTGGAGACTATCAAGTGGGGCATGCCGCACTTCGTGGTGGGCGGGAAGAACGTAGTCGGCCTCGCCGCGTTCAAGGCGCATGCCGCGGTGGTGATTCACCATGAAGACCGCAGCGGCGACGGGATGGGCGCGCTAGGCAAGCTGACGAGCATTGCCGACCTCCCGCCCGATGCGCAGCTGATCGCCCGCTTTCGGGCGCGGCCGGAGGCGCCGGCTCAGCCACGGCCCAGACGCGTGCCACGGCCCGAATCTCCTGTCCCGCCCGCCTTTGCCGCCGCTCTCGATGCGGCACCCGCCGCGCGGGCGGCCTTTGATGCCTTTTCGCCCTCGCACCGGCGCGAATATGTCGAATGGATCGCGCAGGCCAAGCGTGAGGAGACGCGCGCCAGGCGCATTGCGCAGGCTATCGAATGGCTGCGCCAGGGGCGCAAACGCAACTGGAAGTACGAGAATTGCTGAGGGCTGTGCGGCCTGTTTAAAAATTGCCGATATGGCCGTTGACAGCCTTTGAACGCCGCCCTAATGGCGCTGCTCCACGAGCGGGACGGCAACGCCGCCCCCTCGGTGAAAACAAGATGCGCGGGTGTAGCTCAGTCGGTTAGAGCGCCGGCCTGTCACGCCGGAGGTCGCGGGTTCGAGCCCCGTCACTCGCGCCACTTGTTTCACGGAAACGGCCAGCAAAGGCCATGTGAAGGCGGGCTTTTCAGTCCGCCTTTTCCTTTTGCTCCGTCGCTGCGGTTAAGCGGGCGGGCTCCAGCGGCCGGTCTCCATCCAGATCAGGAAGCGCCGCAAGGGCAGCAGCCAGATGAGGCCGAGCGTCACGTAGACCACCGTCTGTGCAGCTCCCGACCATCCGCCGATGATCCCCGGCGCATAGCGGGCGATGACGACGCCATAGACCATCAGGCCGATAAACAGGCTGACGATACCGAAAGGGATTCGCCAGGTCGGGGTCTCGCGCATGTCAGAGGCTTCCATAGATTCGGGTAGGGGTGACGACGGCATCCAGCGGCATGTCGTGGGGCTCGGCGGGCAGCGCGTCGCACACTTGCGCATCCCATGCGAGGCCAACGGCAAGCGCGGGACGATGTTCCGCCAGCCAGCGATCATAATGCCCGCCGCCTTGCCCAAGCCGGGCCAGATCCGCGGTGAAACCGACCAGCGGCACGAACAGCACATCGGGCACCAGCGCGCCGGCCCCTTCGGCAGGCTGAAGCATGCCGAAGGGGCCGGTTTCGAGATCGCTTTCGGCATGGGGATCGCTGTGGCGAGCGAAGGTCATGGGGGCAGTGCGGGTCGCAAAGCGGGGGAGGGCTATGGTGTGCCCGGCATCGTGAAAGAACCGTGCATAGCCGCCCGCAGGCGCCTCGTAAGGGCCTGGATGATACAGGCCGATCACCGCCTCATCCCCGATCTGCGCAAGCAGCGGCGCAGGCGGGCGATGGAACAGAAGCCCGCGGATATTGTCCGGCAGAGCCTCGACATGGGCGCGGCGCGCAGCGCGCAGGGTGCGGCGGAGTTCTGATTTGGTGGGTTGGGTCATCGCACCGAATGGGTAGACACCGCGCCTGATGGCGGCAAGTCCAGCGGCAATCGCCCCACCACCACCACTGGCGGCGCCCCCTGCCCCGGAGGGGAGGATTACCGGCCGCAGGCCGCAAGGCCGAACGGCCGCCCGGAACGGTGGCCCGAAGGGACCGGCCCCCCGGAGGAAGGCCAAGCGCGCGGAGGCGCACGCCGGCGCTTGAGGCCCAACAAAGAACGTGGCGGAACCACCATGGGTCGTTTGCGCTAGAAATCCTCTGACGCGTGGTACGTCAGGTGGGCGCCGTATACCCGAGAGTTCCGGACGAACCGGCACGCAAGGGCAGGGACAGCTCCCATTTGGATTACTTATAGCCTCAGGGATATTCAATCGGCTCGTGCCGGGCAGTCCCGCCGTTGAGGTATCTAGGCGTTCGCTGCGGCCGCTTCAAGCGCGGCGGCGCTTGCTTCGATCTGAGCGGCGAGCGCTTCAAGGCGCACCGCGAGTTCCTCGTCTGTCGCCGCAGCGTGTGCAGGTCCGCCGAACAGATCGAATTGCGGTGTGGCCGGCGAAGGCTCAGCCGCCGCTTTGCGGGCCGCGGCAAGATCGGCTTCGAGCGAGGCGATGGCGGTGCGCAGGGCTTCCACCACCTCGGGATCGACCGGTTCGGGCGCGGGTTCCGGTATTTCGGCGAGTTTCTTGCGGGCGTCGGCCAGCTCGTCAGCAAGGAACAGCGCCGCAAAGACGAGGTTCTGTGCCTCCAGCGGCGCACGCGCGTTGCCGAGCTGCGCATATTTTTCGGCGATCATGGCGCCCAATGCCCGGATATGGGCTTCCTGCCCATCGGCGCAGGCGACCTGATAGGTCTTGGGACCGATGCTGAGCGTGACAGTGCTCATGGCGCGGCTCACTCCTCCAGCCGGGCTAGCAGATCGTCAAGTTCGCGAAGCGAATCCGCAACTTGTTCGCGCAGTTTCTCATGCACATTGACCAGTTCGACCACCCGCGCCGTGGCCGCACCCTGCCGCCCCTCGGCAGCGCCGAGGTTTTCGCGGGCAGCATCGATGCGGGCCATCGCGGCCTCGATGCGGGTCAGCGCGGTTGCGATGCGGTCGGACAACATGGGCCGTGGGGATACCAAGAGAACGGAGCCTGCGCAAAGCCTTGCGGCGGGCTGTTGATAAGTGACCTTGCACGCGGGCCGCGAAACGGGCGCGCGAAAGGTTGACCTCCCCTTTGGCCTCGGCAATGGCAGCGCCGACTTAACCGGGGCTCGAATCGCGCGTGGGCGCGCGGGGGTGCCCGCAGGAGAACAGCGTGCCGATGACCCTCGATGCCGCCCGCCTTCAGCCTATGGCCAATGCTATCCGCGCCCTGTCGATGGACGCGGTGGAGGCTGCCAATTCGGGGCACCCCGGCATGCCGATGGGGATGGCCGATGCCGCGACCGTGCTGTTCACACGGCATCTCAAGTTCGATCCGGCCGCGCCCGACTGGGCCGACCGTGATCGCTTCGTGCTTTCTGCGGGCCACGGCTCGATGCTGATCTACAGCCTGCTGAATCTCACCGGCTACGCTGCGCCGACGATCGATGACATCCGCAATTTCCGAAAGCTCGGCAGCCCCTGTGCCGGCCACCCCGAGAACTTCCTGCTCGACGGGGTGGAGTGCACCACCGGCCCGCTGGGTCAGGGCCTCGCGATGGCGGTGGGCATGGCGATGGCGGAGCGGCATCTGAATGCGGTCTATGGCGATGATCTGGTGGATCACCGCACCTGGGTGATCGCGGGCGATGGCTGCCTGATGGAAGGCATCAACCACGAAGCGATCGGCCTTGCCGGGCACCTCAAGCTGGGCCGCCTCAACGTGCTGTGGGACGACAACCGCATCACCATCGACGGGGCGACGGACCTTTCGTCTTCGGAAGACATCAAGGCGCGCTACATCGCGACCGGTTGGCACGTGACTGAGTGTGACGGGCATGACTTTGCCGATATCGACCGTGCGCTTGCCGAGGCGAAGGCCGATCCGCGCCCCTCTCTGATCGCCTGCCGCACGCTGATCGGGAAAGGCGCGCCCAACAAGCAGGGCACCAGCGGCGTCCACGGCGCGGCGCTGGGCGCAGGCGAAGTGGCCGCCGCCCGCGAGGAGCTGGGCTGGTCGCATGAGCCTTTCGTGGTCCCATCCGAGATCCTCGCCGACTGGCACAGTGCCGCAGAACCGGGCCGCGCCGCGCATGGCGCATGGGCGGGGCGGCTCGAGGCTTCGGCGAAGAAGGACGCGTTTCTGGCGCAGATGGCGCCGATCGCATCGCGCGTGCCTGCGGCGATCGAGGGCTACATCCGCGGGCTTGCCGCGAACCCGCAAAAGGTCGCAACCCGCAAGGCGTCGGAGATGGCGCTCGGTCCGCTGACGGCGGCGATCCCGCAACTGGTGGGCGGATCGGCTGACCTCACCGGATCGAACAACACCAAGACGCCTTCGACCCTGCCGATGACCGCCGAGGACTACGCTGGGCGCTACGTCTACTACGGTATCCGCGAATTCGGCATGGCGGCCGCGATGAACGGCATGGCGCTGCACGGCGGGATTGTGCCTTATGGCGGCACTTTCCTGATCTTCTCGGACTATTGCCGCAACGCGATCCGCCTTTCGGCGCTCCAGCAGACCGGCGTGGTCTATGTGCTGACGCATGACTCCATCGGCCTTGGCGAGGACGGGCCGACCCACCAGCCGGTCGAACAGGTGATGAGCCTGCGCCTGATCCCCAACCTCAACACCTATCGCCCCGCCGACGTGATCGAGACGGCCGAGTGCTGGGCGCTGGCGCTCTCGACGCCGGAGACGCCTTCGGTGCTGGCGCTTACCCGCCAGAACCTGCCGCAGCTGCGTGGGCCAGGTGACGAGGCGTGGACGCAAGAGAGCAACCGCTGCGCCAAGGGCGGCTATCGCCTGCGCGCTGCCGGGTCTGCGCGCAAGGTGGTGCTGGTTGCCACGGGTTCGGAAGTCGCGCTGGCGGTGGAATGTGCCGAGGCGCTGGAAGCGCAAGGGATTGGCGCGGACGTCGTCTCGATGCCCTGCACCGAGCTGTTCGATGCGCAGCCCGCTGCCTACAAGGCCGACCTTCTGCCGCATGATGCGCTGATCGTCTCGATCGAGGCCGGCTCGACCCTCGGGTGGGAACGCTACACCGGCCGCAGCGGTCTCAACATCGGGCTCGACACCTTTGGCGCTTCGGCCCCGGCGGAAGATCTGTTTGCCCATTTCGGTTTCACCGCGGACAAGATCGTTCCGCAAATCCTGAGCAAGCTCAAGAACTAAGCAGGAGTACCTCTCATGGCTACCAAAGTCGCCATCAACGGCTTCGGCCGTATCGGCCGTCTCGTCGCCCGCGCCATCCTTGAGCGCACCGACCACGATCTTGATCTCGTTGCGATCAACGATCTTGCCGACGCCAAGGCCAATGCGCTGCTGTTCGCGCATGATTCCATCCACGGCCGCTTCAAGGGCGAAGTGACCGCCGATGGCGATGCGATCATCGTCAACGGCAAGCGCATTGCGGTGACGAAGGAGCGTGATCCGGGCAAGCTGCCGCATGCCGACATGGGCGTGGACATTGTGCTGGAATGCACCGGCTTCTTCCAGTCGGACGAGGCTTCGCGCCCGCACCTTGCCGCCGGTGCCAAGCGCGTGATCATCTCCGCGCCCGCGACTGGGGTTTCCAAGACCATCGTTTACGGTGTGAACCATGAAACGCTGACCGCCGATGACGTGATCATCTCCAACGCGAGCTGCACAACCAACTGCCTCGCGCCGGTCGCCAAGGTGCTGAACGACGCGATCGGGATCGAGCGCGGGTTCATGACCACGATCCACAGCTACACCAACGACCAGCGCATGCTCGACCAGATCCATTCGGATCTGCGCCGTGCCCGTGCCGGGGCCCAGAACATGATCCCGACCACCACCGGCGCCGCCCGCGCGGTTGGTCTGGTGCTGCCCGAACTGAAGGGCAAGCTTGATGGCTCGTCGGTCCGCGTGCCGACCCCGAATGTGTCGATGGTCGATCTGGTGTTCGTGCCGAGCCGCGACACCACCGCCGAAGAAATCAACGCCGCATTGAAGGCTGCTGCCGAGGGGCCGATGAAGGGCGTGCTCGACTACACCGATCAGCCGCTGGTTTCGAGCGATTTCAACCACTACCCGGCGTCTTCTACCGTCGATTCGCTGGAAACCAGCGTGATGGAAGGCAAGCTCGCCCGCGTCGTCAGCTGGTACGACAACGAGTGGGGCTTCTCCAACCGCATGATCGACACCGCCGGGGTGGTGGCGAAGTTCCTGTAAACACGTCTCCCCTCCCGCCGAAGGTTGGCACTGCCAACCGTCAGATAGGAATAGTGGGAGGGGTCGGGGGTGGGCCTGTGGCTCTGGCGGCGGAAACCCACCCCGCTGCGACTAGCCAGCAAGCTGGCAAGTCTCGCTGCCCCTCCCGCAGGCGGGAGGGGGTCTACGGAGTGAGCAATGCCCAAGTTCAAGACCCTCGATGATCTGCCCACCGATCTGACCGGCGAAGTTGCGCTGGTGCGCGTCGATCTCAACCTGCCGATGAAGGATGGTTCGGCCACCGATGTGACGCGGGTGGAGGCGGTCAAGCCCACTATCCTCGAACTGGCAGGACGCGGCGCCAAGGTGCTGCTGCTGGCGCATTTCGGGCGGCCGGGCGGGCAGCGTTCCTCGACCCTGTCGACCAGCATGGTCGTGGGCGATGTCGAGCGGGTGCTGGGCGAGGAGATCATGTTTATCCCCGAAATCGCCGGGCCTGTGGTCGAACAGTCGATCGGCATCCTGCGTGCCGGCGACATTGGCCTGCTCGACAACACCCGCTTCTGGCCAGGCGAGGAAAAGAACGATCCTGACCTCGCCAAAGCCATCGCCGCTCACGGCACCCTTTACGTGAACGACGCCTTCAGCGCCGCGCACCGCGCCCATGCGACCACGGAAGGGCTGGCGCATCTGCTGCCGGCCTATGCGGGCCGTTCGATGGAGGCTGAACTCAAGGCATTGGACGCTGCCCTTGGCGCGCCGGAAACGCCGGTCGCGGCAGTGGTTGGCGGGGCCAAGGTCTCGACCAAGCTCGCCGTGCTCGAAAATCTGGTGGGCAAGGTCCAGCATCTGATCATCGGCGGTGGCATGGCCAACACTTTCCTCGCCGCGCGCGGCGTGAATGTCGGCAAGAGCCTGTGCGAACACGATCTTGCCCCCACCGTCACCGCTATCATGGACGAGGCCGAGCGGGCGGGCTGCACTGTGCACCTTCCCTATGACGTTGTCGTGGCCAAGGAATTTGCCGCCAACCCGGCGAGCTTGCGGGTCTGTAACGTCCACGAGGTCGCAGAGGACGAGATGATCCTCGATCTCGGCCCGCAGGCTGTGGAGGCGCTTGCCGATGTGCTCAAGACCTGCCGCACGCTGGTGTGGAACGGGCCGCTGGGGGCCTTCGAGACCGAGCCGTTCGATGCCGCCACAGTGGCCCTTGCACGCACCGCGGCCGCGCTCAGCCTTGAAGGCTCGCTGATCAGCGTGGCCGGGGGCGGGGATACGGTCGCGGCGCTGGCCCATGCCGGTGCGGCGCAGGATTTCACCTATATTTCAACCGCAGGCGGCGCTTTCCTTGAATGGATGGAAGGCCGGGTTCTGCCCGGCGTTGCGGCGCTTGAAGGCTGATGAATGGCTGATACGGCTGCCGAAATCGAAGCCCTGACCCTGACCCTGATGCGTGCATGGGTGGCGGGCGATGCCAAGGCGCTGAAGAAATTGCTGGCCCGCGATTTCCTCATGCTGCTGGGCAGCAATCCCCCGCAACTGCTTGATGGGCCAAGTTTCCTTGGCGCCATGAATCGCGGGTTTGCGTGCACGCGCTTTGCCTTGCGTGAAGTGATCGTGCGCACCCATGGCAAGAACGCGTGGCTCGTGACCGGCGCGGAGCTTGAATTGGGGCTGGGCGCAAAGGTGTGGAAGGGCGGGTTCCTGATAACCGACCTGTGGCGCAAGGGCACCATCGGGGGATGGAAGCTTGCCGAACGCAGCCTCGCCCGGCTTGATGCGGACGACAGCCTCGCTCCGGCGATCGCCCGCCTGCAATTGTGGAAGTGACCCGATGAGCGAAGCGGTGGAAACCAGTTACGGTGCCCTCAAGGTGATGGAGACGGGCGAATTTGCCGGTTGGCGTTTCTGGGAGGGCGACCCGTTCGAGACGCGTTCCGGCCCGTTTTATTACCGCCGCGAGGATGACGGGAGCTATGTCAGCGCCTTCCGCGCCGAAGATCGCCACATGAACGGCGGCGGCTTCATGCATGGCGGCTGCATGCTGACTTTCGCCGATTTCGCGCTGTTCGCCATCGCCACGGACGCGCTGGCGGGCGATCATGCGGTGACGCTGAACCTGTCGGGCGATTTCCTCGGCCCGATCGCATCGGGCGCGCTGGTCGAGGCGCGCGGTGAGGTGACGCGCGGCGGGGGCAAGACGATTTTCGTGCGCGGACTGGTGACCGGAGACGGGCAACCGGCGCTCAGTTTCACCGGGATCATCCGGCGACTTGCCAAACGCTGACCTTCGCGGTTGCCGCATCGCCAGCCCCTCGCTAAGGGCGCTTCAAACGGTCTGTGCATAGGTATGCATGGACGGCAGACGGGCCGCAAAACCCACCCCATTTGACGCCGGAGAAAACCAGCCATGAACACGCCTGAAATGACGACCCGCATCGCCACCGGACAGGGGTTCATTGCCGCGCTCGATCAGTCGGGGGGCTCCACGCCCAAGGCGCTGCGGGGCTATGGGGTGGATGACAGCGAGTGGTCGGGGGACGAGGAAATGTTCGCCCAGATCCACGCGATGCGCGCCCGCGTGATCACCAGCCCGTGCTTCTCCAGCGGCAAGGTGATCGGCGCGATCCTGTTCGAAAAGACCATGGACGGCGAAGTGGACGGCAAGTCCACCGGCGATGCGCTGAAGGCGCGGGGCATCGTCCCCTTCATCAAGGTCGATGAGGGGCTGGCTGACGAGGCTGACGGCGTCCAGCTGATGAAGCCGATGGCGGGGCTGGACGCACTGCTTGAAAAGTCGGTGGCCGCGGGCATGTTCGGCACCAAGATGCGCTCGGTCATCAAGGCGGCGAACCCGGCGGGTATCGCTGCGGTGGTCGCTCAGCAGTTCGCGGTGGGCGCGCAGATCATTGCCGCTGGCCTTATGCCGATCATCGAACCTGAATACGACATCACCGCCGCCGACCGCGCCGAGGGTGAGACGATTCTGCTGGCCGAAATCCTCAAGCACCTCGATGCGCTGCCCGATGGTCAGCAGGTGATGCTGAAGCTTTCGATCCCCGCCACGCCCGGGCTTTACACCCCGCTGGTGAACCATCCCAAGGTGCTGCGCGTGGTTGCGCTGTCCGGCGGGTTCTCCACCGACGAGGCCTGCGCGCGCCTGGCGAACAACCCCGGCATGATCGCCAGCTTCAGCCGTGGGCTGCTCCAGGACTTGCGCAAGCAGCAGTCGGACGAAGAGTTCGACACGGTGCTGGGCAAGGCGATCGACCAGATCGCCAGCGCCAGCGCCTGACGTCTGGGCAGGTGACATGCGAGGCGCGAAGCGTTAGCGAGCGCCTCCATGACCCAGACCCAGCTCTATCTCATCTCTCCCCTTGATGTCGGCGGCGAGTTTCCGGCGCGGCTCGAACGAGCGCTGGCGGCCGGTGCGCGGCGGCATGGCGATCTTGTCACCGCCTTCCAGTTCCGGGTGAAGGGCATCGACAGTCACGAGGCTGCGCGCCTTGCTGCCCCTCTGCAAGCGATCTGCGCCGCGCATGATGTGGCGTTCATCGTCAATGATTCGGTCGCGCTCGCCAAGCGGTTGAAGGCCGACGGGGTGCATCTTGGGCAGGACGACGGCTCTCCGAAAGACGCGCGCGCTGAACTGGGGCGCGAGGCGCAGATCGGCGTCACCTGCCACGCCAGCCGCCACATGGCGATGGAAGCGGGCGAGGCGGGGGCGGATTATGTCGCCTTCGGGGCGTTCTACCCCTCGACCACCAAGGACAAGGGCGATGCCGAAAGGCCCACGCCTGACCTTATCCGCTGGTGGAGCCAGCTGTTCGAAATCCCCTGCGTTGCCATTGGCGGGATCACGCCCGAAAACTGCACGCCGCTGGTCGATGCGGGGGCGGATTTCCTCGCGGTGTCGGGCGCGGTCTGGAACGGCGATGAAGTCGCCGCGATCGAGGCTTTTGCCACGGTGATGCGGGGGTGAAGCGCCGGTCGGCGTTGGCGGCAGGGGCGCTCGCCCTGTGGCTGAGCGCCGTTGCCGCATGGATCGCGGTCGGCCCCGCCGTAACCGGAACCGAACGCGGCGAGACGGCCATCGTGCTCGGCGCAGCGGTGATGGGCGATGCGCCTTCGCCGGTCTTTGCCGCCAGGCTCGATCACGCGGCGCGGCTTTATCGCCAGGGCCGGGCCGCGCGAATTCTGGTCACCGGGGGCCGCTCCCCCGAGGATGCAATGTCCGAAGCCGCAGCGGGCGCGGCCTTCCTGCAAGCCCGCGGCGTGCCCAAGGGGGCAATCCTGCTGGAAGTCCGATCGCGCACCACCCGCGAAAATCTCGCCAATGCGCGCCGTGTTTTGGGGCCGGGTGCCAGGGCGCCGGTGCTGATCGTGTCCGACCCCCTGCACATGCGCCGCGCGATGGCGATGGCGGTCAGCGAAGGGTTTGACGCAAGCCCTGCGCCCACACCGACGACGCGCTACCGCAGCCTCGGCACAAAGGCGTCTTTCCTCGCGCGGGAGGTGTGGTTCCTGCATGTCCACTGGCTGGCGGGGAAGTAATCAACGCGGGCAGGCGGGCAGGGGCTTGCCCATTTCGAATTCGGCTGAGCCATTGTGGCCGCCGTCCGAGAAGTGCGCCGAGTAGGCCTGACCATCCGCCAACGGTTTGGGGCCGTGATTGACGTTCCAGCGCGGCAATTGCTCTCCATAGACGATGAGCTGGCGCGATGGCCGCGTGTCATAGGCCGAATTGTCGCCGTTGACGGTATAGGGCAATCGGGCAGCCCAGACCACGGCTTCCCTGTAATCGCTGCCATCGTTCGATCTTATCCAGATTTCGCTCGGCCGGGGCTGATAGTCGCTGAACACCCCTTCGATGGGCGCGATGGCAAAGCCGAACGTTTCGCCCGCCTGACACGCTGTCACATCGAAGCTTTCGAGGGTGCATCCGCCAAGAGGCGGAATGGCCAGCAAAAGCAGAGCGGAAGGGCGGGAGCGCATGATACGTGAGAATAGCGACAGGCGCGCGTCCCGTCATCAGGCGCCAATCAATTCCCGTTCGATACCCGCGTGCAGATCAGCTTGCTCAAGGACCCGTCCCGTTCCAGCTTTTGCAGCGTGTTTTCGCCCAGCACCCGGAACCGCTGGTCCTTCTTGGGACCGCGGGTGAAGACCACTTCAGTGCCGCGCAGCAGGTAGATGCCGGCGCCGGCCGGGCTGATGTAGCTTGAGGCGGTGCCGATGCGGAACGCTTCGCCCGGCACTTCCACGAAAGCCTCACCCCCGGCATCGCCGGGCAGGGCGCATTGCCAGTCGCCGTGGCGCAGGATGCCGAGCAGGCCGGTGCCCGCGCTCGTCTGCGGGCGCGATGCAGCGCGATTGCTGGACTGGTCCTGCCCGTGCGAGCGGGCGGGCAGCAGCGCGGCCGCCGCAGCGGCGCTGACCACCAGCATAAAGATGTACCGGGTCTTCATCAGCGCGCTCTTATCACCCCTCGCCGGGGTGCGCCATGTCATTAACCATGCCCGCGAGGCCCGCTCCCGCCACGCGCTTGCCGAGTGGCCCGTGCTCGGCTATGGGCGCGCATCCTTTTCGGGGCCTGCGCCTGTCCGGCGGCGCGCCCCTTGCTCTTTCAACCTCGCATAAAGGCCTGAAGCCCATGAAGATCAGCGGCGTCGATATCCGCCCCGGCAACATTCTGGAATATGAAGGCGGCATCTGGAAAGTCGCCAAGATCCAGCACACCCAACCCGGCAAGGGCGGGGCCTATATGCAGGTCGAAATGAAGAACCTGCAGGATGGCCGCAAGACCAACGTGCGCTTCCGCAGCGCCGACACGGTGGAGCGCGTGCGGCTCGACACCAAGGACTTCCAGTTCCTCTATGCCGAGGGCGATGATCTCGTCTTCATGGACAACGACACCTACGACCAGATCACGCTGCCCGGCGACCTCCTCGGCGATGCGCGCCCCTTCCTTCAGGACGGGATGCAGGTTGCACTTGAACTGTGGGACGAAAAGCCGATTTCGGTGGAACTGCCCGCGCAGGTCGAAGCCACGATTGTCGAAGCGGACGCGGTGGTGAAGGGCCAGACGGCATCCTCCAGCTACAAGCCTGCGATCCTCGACAATGGCGTGCGCATCATGGTCCCCCCGCACATCGGCAGCGGCACGCGCATCATCGTTGACGTGTACGAGCAGGCCTACGTCGGCAAGGCCGGCTGAGGGCACGCATCATGGCAGCTATTTCCGGCCTCATCCGCGTCATGGAACGCGCCGCGCGCAAGGCGGGCGGGCGTCTGCGGCGCGACTTCGGCGAAGTCGAGCACCTTCAGGTCAGCCGCAAGGGCCCGGCCGATTTCGTCAGCAAGGCCGACATGCGCGCCGAGCGCACGATCTATGACGAACTGACCGCTGCGCGCCCCGGTTGGGGGTTCGTGATGGAAGAGGCGGGCGTGATCGAGGGCGATCCGGGGATGCCGCGCTGGATCGTCGATCCATTGGACGGCACCAGCAACTTCCTCCACGGCATCCCGCATTTCGCGATCAGCATCGCCGCGCAGGAACCGCGTCCCGACGGCAAGGGCTGGGGCGATGTGGTCGCGGGCGTGGTCTACCAGCCGATCACCGATCAGACCTTCTGGGCGGAAAAGTCGCGCGGGGCATGGCTGCATGATGCGCGCCTGCGTGTTTCGGCCCGCTCGCGCCTGTCGGATGCGCTGGTGGCAACCGGCGTTCCGTTCTTCGGCCACGGCGATTTTGCCGAGTGGACGCGGATCTTCGGCGCCATCGGCCCGGAAGTGGCCGGCATTCGCCGCTTCGGCGCTGCCTCGCTTGATCTTGCCTATGTGGCGCAAGGGCGGTTTGACGGATTCTGGGAGAGCGGCCTCAACGATTGGGACACGGCGGCCGGATGCCTGCTGGTGCGCGAGGCGGGCGGGTTCGTGTCCGATTTCCGCGGGAGATCGGAACAGATCCACTCCGCGCAGGTGCTCGCAGCCAATGATGCGCTGCATTCGAAGCTGCACAAACTGCTGGCAGGCGCGCTGCGCTGAGTTGTCAGGGCGGGGTCAGGTGCGGGTCAGACCCGGTCTTGCCCCCCTCTTGGCCCCCGCTACACCCCCTTTAGCCCCCGGTTGCGGCACGGTTTCACGTGAAACAATGCCGCACCTTGCTTGCAAGCGTGGCCGACGCTCGCTAACAGCCTGCCGATCCGCATAGGCTGCCCCTGTGGTGGAATTGGTAGACGCGACCGACTCAAAATCGGTTATCGAAAGATGTGCCAGTTCGAGTCTGGCCAGGGGCACCACTAACCTGCTTTGGTGACAAAGGGCTTGCCGACGCCGCCCAAGGCACTAGCCTTGCAGGCGCGCCATGCTGGAAGCCCCAACCTATCACGCGATAGCGGCCATGGCTGTCACCATCGCGTTTTTCATCGCCTTCGCTCGCGGCCGGTATCCCGAGGAGATCATCAGCCTCGTCACCATCGCGGTGATTGCAGTGGGGATGTACTTCGCGCCCCTTCCGGGTACACGCCCGACTGACGGCTTGGCGCTGGCGTTCGCCGGGTTTGGCCATTCGGCCCTGATCACCATCTGCGCGCTGATGATCATGGGGCGCGGGTTGGTGGTGACCGGCGCGCTTGAACCCTTTGCCCGTTCCCTCGAACGATTATTTCGCTGGAACAGTCAGTTGGGGCTGCTCGCTTCGCTGCTGATCGCGTTCTTCCTGTCGATGTTCGTTAACGACACGCCGGTGATGGTCCTGCTGATCCCGATCATCGTCGGCATCGCGGCCAAGGGGCTGATGCCCTCGTCGAAGATACTCATGCCGGTGAATACCGCGGTGCTGCTCGGCGGCATGGCGACAAGCATCGGCACTTCCACCAACATCCTTGTGGTCAGCCTTGCCGACGATCTCGGGATGGCGCCGATCGGCGTGTTCCAGTTCACGCCGCTGGTGCTGGCTGCCGGGCTGTTTGCGCTGCCCTATCTGTGGCTGGTCATGCCGCGGATGCTGCGCGACAACACCAAGGCGCCGGGAATGCCGGAGCGGATTTTCCACACCCGCCTGCGGATCGGTGCGGGGAGCGTGCTGGCGGGCGGCGATCGGTCAAACCTCGACGCCAGATTGCCCGAGGGGATCACCGTTCACGACGCGCCTGCGGCAATGCTCATGCCCGGGCACGATCTGCGCATTTCGGGCACCCATGCCGCGATTGCCGAGGCGGCCCGCGCGTTGAAGGGGGCGTTGGCGCCGACCTGGATCATCGAACGGATCCTTGAGCGTTCCAACTCGCGCGGCGAGGATATCGTCGCGGTCGAGATGACGGTGACGGCAGATTCGCGGCTTGTCGGCCGCACGCTGACGGGCTCTGCGATTGCCGACCTTTATGGCGTCGCGGTGCTCGGCGTCCACGGTCCGACCCACGAAGGCCAAGGCGCACACCGCGACCCGCCAATCCGCGAGGGTGATGTGCTTCTGGTGATCGGCATCGATGAAGACCTCCAGAGCTTTGCGCAGAGCGACGGTCTGCTCCGGCTCGAAGGTGCACGCGAACTTCCCCGTCGGTCGAAGGCGGTGCTGGCGGGCGCGATCATGCTGGGGGCGATTGCCACGGCCTCGCTCGGCCTGCCGTGGTTTGATGCGCAGGGCTACGCGCCGATCAAGCTGCCGATCGCGATCTCTTCGCTGGCGGGAGCGATCGCGATGTTCGTGACCGGCTGTGTGAAGTTCGACCGGGTGGGCCGCGCGCTTTCAGCCAAGGTGATCGTGCTGATCGCGGCGAGCCTCGCCATCGGACGCGTGATCGACGACAGCGGCGCGGCACAGTGGCTGGGACAGGCGCTCGCGCTCGGGCTGGGCTATCTGCCGCCTGCGCTGGTGCTGGCGGCGATCATGCTGTTTGTGACAGTGCTCACCAACTTCGCCTCGAACGCGACTGCGGCGACCATCGGCACGCCGATTGCGTTCAGCATCGCCCAGCAACTCGGCCTGCCGCCGGAGCCGCTGGTGCTGGCCGTGCTGTTCGGCTGCAACCTGTGTTACGCAACCCCGATTGCCTACCAGACCAATTTGCTGATCATGTCCGAAGGCGGCTATGATTTCGGCGATTATGTGCGGGCGGGCACGCCGCTGGTGGCGATCATGGTCGCGGTGCTCTCGGTGCTGCTGGTGCTGTGGTACGGATTATGATGTTCTTGAGGGAGTTGATGCGATGACAAGGCTGATGGGATGGGCGGCGGGTGCGGGCCTGCTGGTGCTGGGGGCGGTTCCGGCGCAGGCGGACGAATTGCGCGATGCGGTGGCGGCTGACCTGCCGGAACTGGTGACGCTTTACCGCGATCTCCACGCCAATCCCGAACTGTCATTCCAGGAGGTCCAGACCGCAAGGAAGCTCGCCGCCCGCGCCCGGGCGATGGGTTTCGAGGTGACTGAGGGCGTCGGCAAGACCGGCGTGGTCGCGGTGATGAAGAACGGCGAGGGCCCCACAGTCATGCTGCGCGCCGATATGGACGGGCTGCCGGTGATAGAGCAGACGGGGCTGCCTTTTGCCTCCAAAGTGCGGGCCGTAGCGCAGAACGGGACGGAGACCGGCGTGATGCACGCCTGTGGGCATGATACCCACATGGCGGCGTGGATCGGCACCGCGCAGCTGCTGAGCCAGCGCAAGGATCAATGGTCAGGCACGCTGGTGATGATCCTCCAACCGGCCGAGGAAATCGGGCAAGGCGCCAAGGCGATGCTCGACGACGGGCTCTACACCCGGTTCCCCAAGCCCGATTACGTGCTGGCTTTCCACGATGCCGCGCAGGCACCCGCCGGGTTCATTGGCTATTCCAACGGCTTCGCGCTCGCCAATGTCGATACGGTCGATGTGGTTGTGCCGGGCGTTGGCGGACACGGCGCCTATCCGCACACGACCAAGGACCCTGTGGTGATCGCCTCCAGCATCGTCATGCGCCTGCAAACGCTGGTGAGCCGCGAGCTGAACCCCACCGATTCCGCGGTCGTCACAGTCGGCAGCTTTCAGGCAGGGGCCAAGCACAACATCATCCCCGATGAAGCGCGCTTGCAGCTGACCGTGCGCAGCTATTCCGATGAAACGCGCAAGCACCTGCTCGACGGCATCGCCCGCATTGCCAAGGGTGAGGCGATCGCTGCGGGCCTGCCCGAAAACAAGATGCCCAAGGTCACGGTGCAGGATCCCTATACCCCCGCAACCTACAACACGCCCGATTTCACCGAAGCCGTGATGAGCGGTCTCAAGCCGCGGTTCGAAGGGCGGGTGTTCGAGACGCCCCCGGTGATGGGTGGCGAGGATTTCAGCCAGTATTATCGGGCCGACAAGGCCAATGTCGAAAGCCTGATCTTCTGGGTCGGCGGGGTGCCGCAGGCCGAGTGGGAGAAATCGCAGAAGGGCGAGGTCGAACTGCCCTCGCTCCATTCGCCGTTCTGGGCGCCCGATGCCCCGGTGGTGATCGCCACCGCGACCGAGGCACTGACTGCGGCGACACTGAAGATCATGGAGAAGCCAGCCCTCAGGTAGCGGAGCGGTAGGGCTGCGGGAACGCCCTCAGGTAGCGGAGCGGTAGGGCTGCGGGAACGCCCTCAAGTAGCGCTTGCGAAGCATAGCCGAACGCTGAACCGACAGGGCAACAAGCCTCTCCAACAAATTCGGCCGCCGGAGCGCGACCCTTGCGGGGGCGATCCGGCGGCCGTTTCTCCTCCCCAGGAGAACTGTGAAAGCAGGTTATTCGCCCGAGGTAGGCACGTAGGTGCCCAGACGGTGGTGAAGCGCGTTGATCTTTGCCAGTTCCTCGCGGTCTTCCGTGTTGCGGGCGTGGCTTTCCAGCGCACGGCGCAGCAGCTTCATGTCGGCAGTGGAAAGCAGCGCGCGGGCGCGGGCGGGCTCGGTCTTGGGGGTGTCGGTATCGGTCATGTCACTCTCCGCTGGGTGATGTCACCCGCGTGTCTCTAGGCGCATCGGTGGCATCCCGGAAGGCCGGATTCTCCGATCCTCCCGGGATTCTCTCCCACTTATGCAGCCTCGAACTGGTTCATCGTATTGTGCACACCGCCTGCCTTCAGGGCGGCCTCACCCGCGAAGTATTCCTTGTGATCGTCACCAATGTCGGAGCCCGACATGTTCTGGTGCTTCACACAGGCGATACCCTGGCGGATTTCCTCGCGCTGCACGCCCTTGACATAGCCGAGCATGCCAGCCTCGCCGAAGTATTCCTTGGCGAGATTGTCGGTGCTCAGCGCTGCCGTGTGGTATGTCGGCAGAGTGATGAGGTGGTGGAAGATGCCGGCCCGTGCAGCCGCATCGCGCTGGAAGGTGCGGATCTTCTCGTCAGCCTCGTCCGACAGCTCGGTGCCGTCGTAATCGACGCTCATCAGGCGGCTGCGGTCATAGGCCGAGACGTCTTTGCCCGCCGCTTCCCAGGCGTCGAACACCTGCTGGCGGAAGTTCAGCGTCCAGTTGAAGCTGGGCGAGTTGTTGTAGACCAGCTTGGCGTTCGGCACGACTTCGCGGATGCGATCGACCATGCCGGCGATCTGCTCGACGTGCGGCTTCTCGGTCTCGATCCAGAGCAGGTCGGCGCCGTTCTGGAGGCTGGTGATGCAGTCAAGCACCACGCGGTCCTCGCCCGTGCCCGCGCGGAACTGGTAGAGGTTCGAGGGCAGGCGCTTGGGCGCAAGCAGCTTGCCGTCGCGGCTGATGAAGACCTGACCGTTGGTGATGTTGGCCGGATCGACTTCATCGGCATCGAGGAAGCTGTTGTACTGGTCGCCCAGATCGCCCGGCTCCTTCGAGAAGGCGATCTGCTTGGTGAGACCGGCGCCCAGCGAGTCGGTGCGGGCGACGATGATCCCGTCGTCCACGCCCATTTCGAGGAAGGCGTGGCGGCAGGCGCGGATCTTCTGGAGGAAGTCCTCGTGCGGCACAGTGACCTTGCCGTCCTGGTGGCCGCACTGCTTCTCGTCCGAGACCTGGTTTTCGATCTGGAGCGCGCAGGCGCCGGCTTCGATCATCTTCTTGGCAAGCAGGTAGGTGGCTTCCGCGTTGCCGAAACCTGCATCGATATCAGCGATGATCGGCACGACATGGGTTTCGTAGTTGTCGATGGCGTTCTCGATGCGCTTGGCTTCGACGGCGTCACCGGCCTTGCGGGCAGCGTCGAGCGCGCGGAACATCATGCCCAGTTCGCGGGCGTCGGCCTGCTTGAGGAAGGTGTAGAGCTCCTCGATCAGCGCGGGCACCGAGGTCTTCTCGTGCATCGACTGGTCGGGCAGCGGGCCGAACTCGCTGCGCAGCGCGGCGACCATCCAGCCCGAGAGGTAGAGGTAACGCTGCTTGGTGGTGCCGAAGTGCTTCTTGATCGCGATCAGCTTCTGCTGCGCGATAAAGCCGTGCCAGCAGCCGAGCGACTGGGTATACTTCGCCGGATCCGCGTCATAGGCGGCCATATCGGCGCGCATGATCTTGGCGGTATACTTGGCGATATCGAGGCCGGTGGCGAAGCGGTTCTGGATCGCCATGCGCGCCGCGCTCTCGGGATCGATAGCGGCCCAGCTCGGGCCATTGGCGGAGACGATGCCCTGCATCCGGGCGATGGTGTTCTGGTAAGTCATAACGTCCTCCTGTCCATCCTGGGGAGAGGTGCGGTGCCTTTCGGACTCGCGCCAGTGGATGAGGGGGGTGTGCCGTGTTGCGCCGCAGCATGACAGGAAAACTTACAGAAATTCGTGTCGCTATGCGGACATTTGCTCGCGATCTTGTGTCAATGAGTAAATATGTTTACAAAACCGCATGGCTGACACCAATCTCCTCGCCGGACCGGCCCTGCGCCGCCTGCGCAAACGCGAAGGTCTGACTCAGGCCGCAATGGCCAGCCTGCTCGGCATTTCGCCATCCTATCTCAATCTCATCGAGCGCAATCAGCGGCCCTTGTCGGCGCGCGTGCTGGTGCAGGTGATCGAGCGTTTCGACTTCGATCCGCGATCCCTGCGTGAGGATGACGCGATTGGCGGGCTTGATGGCCTTGTCCGGCGCATGACCGACAAGCGATTCGCCGATCTCGGAATCGACCGCGAGGAAGTACAGGAATTCCTCGCCGCCGCACCGCAGGTCGCCGCGGCCTTTGCGCGGCTTTATGATGCGGGCGGCGGAGGGGATCGGGTCGTGACCGAGGACGCTGCCGCCGCCGCACGCCGGGCGATCGAACGCTGGCAGAACCATTTTGCCGATCTTGATCATGCGGCTGAACATCTTGCCGATGAACTGCGCCTGTCCCGCGGGGAGATTGCAGCGGGCCTGACCGAACGGCTGCGCGAAAAGCACCAGTTGCAGGTCCGTATCCTGCCGGCTGAAGTCATGCCGGGACAGGTTCACCGGCTCGATCTGCATGCGCGCCAGCTTCAGCTCTCGGAAATGCTTCCCGGCGCGGCCCGGCGCTTCCAGATCGCGCGGCAGGTGGGTGAACTGGAGATGCGCGAGGAAATGGAAACGCTGGTGGCCGGCGCAAACCTCGCCAGCCCCGAGGCGCGTGAGGCCTTGCGCGAGCATATCGCCGATTACCTCGCGGGCGCGCTGCTGCTGCCTTACCGCCGTTTCCTGCGAGCCTGCGAGGCGACGGGTTATGACCTTGCCGTGCTGCAACGCCGCTTTGCCGCTAGCTTCGATCAGGTCGCGCAGCGCCTTACCACGCTGGGCCGCGTCGGCGAACGCGGCCTTCCCTTCTTCACCGCAGTGATCGACCGGGCCGGCCGCATGAGCCAATTTACCGCCGGCGGAAGCGGGGCGGCCTATCCTTTGGAGGGCGCACGCTGGCCTGCATGGGTGCCCTATGCTGCTTTCGAGCGTCCGGGGACGGTGCTCACCCAGTCCGTGACCTTCGGCGAGGGTGAGAGCGCGGCACGCCACTGGTTCACCATCACCCGCACTGTCGATGTGGACGGGGTGATGTGTTCGGGCCGCCGCGCAGTGGTGCTGGGGATCGAGGCGCGCTTTGCAGGCGAATTGGCCCATGCGCGCGGTCAATCGCTCGACCGGCTCGACGCGGTGCCCCTTGGCACGCCGTGCGGACGCTGCGGGCGAGCCGAGTGCCTGACGCCCGCGCCCGCCCGCCTCGCCAGCACGCTCCCCCGGCCGCGCGCCTGATCGTCAGCGCCGCATTAACCCTTGCAACCCGCAGAAAAGCGGGCGTGCGAAGGGTGTTGTAAAATTTACCGACACTTAATGTCTCCCGCGTAGAAGCGGGCCTCGCATGCACCAGAGGCTCCCCGCGAAATGATCCGCCTGTTCAAGCATTACATCCCGCACGCCGTGCTGCTGCTCGGCCTGCTCGATCTCGGCTTGCTGGTGCTGGCCAGCGAACTGGCCTGGCAGTGGCGTGCGGCGCAGATCGGCATGGATCTCGGCGCTGTCACAGGGCGCGGGATGGCGCTGGTCGGGACGGCCATGGTCATCTGGCTGGCGATGATCGCGGTCGGGGTTTACGGCCCCTATGCGCTGCGCTCCCTGCGCTTTGCAGGCGCGCGCGTGCTGGTGGCGATCAGCCTTGGCATCATTGCCCTCGCGGTGGTCGATTTCGTACTGCCGAGCGAATTGTTCTGGCGATCGACACTTCTGTACACGATGGGCCTTGCCATCCTGGTGCTGATTGCCGACCGGCTGCTGCTCAATTCCTTTCTCGGATCGTCGGCATTCCGGCGGCGGGTGATGGTGCTGGGAGCCGGTGACCGGGCGCAGCGCCTGCGCGAGTTGGGCGAGCGGCCAGAGACCGGCTTCGCCATCGTCGCCTACATCGCGCTGAGTGATAACAACCGCGTGGTCGAGGAGGCCATACCGCGCTCGGCGATCCATGATCTGGGCCGGTTCGTCGAAAACCTCGGCGTGTCCGAGGTGGTGCTCGCCTTGCAGGAACGGCGCAATGCCCTGCCGCTGAAGGACCTGCTGCGGATCAAGACCAAGGGCGTCCACGTCAACGATTTTTCCAGCTTCATCGAGCGTGAGACAGGGCGCGTCGATCTGGAAACGGTCAACCCTTCGTGGCTGATCTTCTCAGACGGTTTTTCCAGCTCGCGGATGCTTTCGAGCGCTTCCAAGCGCATCTTCGACATCACCGCCAGTCTGCTCCTGCTGACACTGACCTTCCCGATCATCATCCTGTTTGCTGCGCTGGTGAAGCTCGACAGCAAGGGGCCGGCCTTCTTCCGCCAAACCCGCGTGGGGCTGTATGGCGAGCCCTTCACCCTCATCAAGCTGCGCTCCATGCGGACCGATGCCGAAAAGGACGGCGCCAAGTGGGCCGAAGAGAACGATCCGCGCGTCACCCGCCTCGGCCGGTTCATCCGCAAGGTGCGGATCGACGAATTGCCTCAGACCTGGAGCGTGCTGAAGGGCGAAATGAGCTTTGTCGGGCCGCGCCCTGAAGTCCCGGCCTTTGTCGAAAGCCTTGAGGAAGTGATCCCCTTCTACGGGGAGCGGCACATGGTGAAGCCGGGCATCACGGGGTGGGCGCAGATCAACTATCCCTATGGCGCGTCGGTCGAAGATAGCCGCTGCAAGCTCGAATATGATCTCTATTACGCCAAGAATTACACGCCGTTCCTCGATCTGGTGATCCTGCTCCAGACATTGCGGGTGATCCTCTGGCCAGAGGGTGCGCGGTGATCTGGCCGGAGGCGCTGCTGCCGTTTGCGGGGGTGCTGGCGTGGCTGGCGGGCGCGCTGCTCAGCGCGGGTGCGATGCTGTGGATCTGGCGCCATGGCGAGCGTGGACGACCCGACAGGTTCGGGTTGATGACCGCCTCTCTGGCAAGTGCGGTGTGGTGCGCGCTCGGCGCGGCGCTGGGCGGGGATCATGGTGCGACCGTGATTGCGGCAATGGTGAGGAACCTTGCCTTGCTGGCCACGATCTTCGGCCTGTTTGCCGCCGATGGCCGCAGCAACAGCTTGAAGCCGGTGCGTCCGGTGATCGTGGCGCTGGTGCTGGTGCAACTGCTTCAGCCCGTCGTGCTGCTGGTCGGCAGTTCGGCGCCAAGCGGGGTTGCGGCCTTCGAGGCGCGCGTTCTGATCGAAATGCTGGTGGCGATCGGCGCGCTGATGCTGCTCCACAACCTCTATGCGGGCGCGGCGAGCGCGCTGCGACCGGTGCTGCGCTGGACCGGCATGGCGCTGACCGGGATTTTCGCTTATGATTTGAACCTGCACACGCTGGCTTATCTCGGCGGATCGATGCCGCGCGGGTTAAGCGATGTGCGCGGCTTGTTTGCGGGCGCGATGGCGGTGCTGTTCGCGCTGGGCATGAACGCCGCAGGGCCGCGGGTGCAGTTCAGCCCTTCGCGAACGGTGACCTTTCGCACGCTCTCGCTGCTGCTGATCGGCGGCTATCTGGCCGGTATGGCGCTGGTCACCAAGTCGCTTGCGCTGATTGGCGGCGATGTTGCGCGCGCAAGCCAGGCGGTGTTCGTGGTTGCGGCGGTGATCGTTGCCGCGCTGGCCCTGCCTTCGCCGCGCCTGCGCGGATGGCTGCGGGTAACTGCCACCAAGCACCTCTTCCAGCACCGCTACGACTACCGTCAGGAATGGCTGCGTTTCACGCGCACCATCGGCCACGGCACGGCAGGCGGCGCTTCGCTTGAGGAACGTGTGGTCAAGGCGCTTGCCGACATCACCGAAAGTCCTGCCGGCTTGCTGCTGATGCCCAATGAACAGGCGCAGCTGGAACTTACCGCGCGCTGGAACTGGCCGACCATAGCGGTGCCCGCTGTGGCTGGTCAGCTCGAACTGTCACGGCTGCTTGAGCAGCACAACCTGATCCTCGCGCTTGATGAAGCGCGCGCCGGGACGGACCACCATGGCGAGGCGGGCAGCGTGCCGGCATGGCTGATGGAGGCTGAGGATGCCTGGGCACTGGTGCCGCTGATCCATTTCGACAGGCTCGTGGGGGTGATCGTGCTCGCACGGCCGCGCAATCCGCGCCAGCTTGACTGGGAAGATTTCGATCTGCTGCGCGTCGCCGGACAGCAATTGGCGAGCTATCTTGCCGAACAGGCAGGGCAGCAGGCGCTGATGGATGCGAGCCGGTTCGATGAATTCAACCGCCGCATGGCTTTCGTGATGCACGACATCAAGAACCTCGTCAGTCAGCTTTCCCTGCTGGCGGCCAATGCCGAAAAGCACGCCGACAATCCTGCCTTCCGTGCCGACATGCTCGTCACCTTGCGCAACTCGGCCGATAAACTGTCAGCGCTGCTGGCCCGGCTTGGCCGTTATGGTTCCGGCCAGGTTGCCGCCCTCGGCGAGATCGAGCTGGTCGAGCTTGCCCGCACCATCGCGGCGCGCTTTGCCGGTGTGCATCCCGTGCTGCTCAGCCGCGAGACGCCGGTTCGGGTGATGGGCAACCGCGAGGCGCTGGAACAGGCACTGATCCATCTTGTCCAGAACGCCGTCGATGCCAGCGATCGGGGGGCGCCGGTGTTCCTTGATGTCGCGTCCGAAGGCCTTTCGGGCACCATCGAAGTGGTCGATTCCGGAAAAGGCATGAGCCCTGAATTCGTGCGCACAGGCCTCTACAAGCCTTTCGTCTCGTCCAAGGCAGGCGGTTTCGGCATCGGCGCTTTCGAGGCACGCGAGCTGGTGAAGGCGATGGCCGGCCGCATCACAGTCGAAAGCCGCGAGGGTTTGGGCACGCGCTTTGCTGTGGCGCTCCCGCTGGCCGAAGCCGTCCGCCTCCTCGGTGCGGGCGAGGCTGATATCATCCCGGATCAGGAGGTCGCATAGTGGCTGACAAGAAACCCGTGCTGCTGGTGATCGAGGACGATCCCGGCCTTCAGGCGCAGCTCAAATGGGCCTATGACGATTTCGAGGTCGTGATTGCAGGCGACCGCGACAGCGCGATTGCCGCCTTGCGTGCCGAAACGCCGGGGGTGGTGACGCTCGATCTCGGTCTGCCGCCTGATCCCGATGGCACGACTGAGGGCTTCGCCGTGCTGGATGCAATCATGGCGCTGAAGCCCGATACCAAGGTGATCGTCGCATCGGGCCACGGCGCCCGCGAAAGTGCGCTCGCCGCGATCGCGCGCGGGGCTTACGATTTCTACCAGAAGCCGATCGATATCGATGCGTTGGGCCTGATCGTGCGCCGCGCCTTCAACTTGCGCGCCATCGAGGAGGAGAACCGCCGGCTCGTCGCTTCGGCCAGCGCCGACAAGACGGTGCTGGGCCGGATAATCACCGGCGCGCCCGAAATGGTGAAGGTTGCACGCACCATCGAACGCGTCGCCCGGACCAGCGTATCGGTGATGTTGCTGGGCGCGAGCGGCACGGGCAAGGAATTGCTCGCCAAGGGTCTGCATGATGCAAGTGACCGCGCAGGGGGACCGTTCGTGGCGATCAACTGCGCCGCGATCCCGGACACTCTCCTCGAAAGCGAGCTGTTCGGGCATGAAAAGGGGGCGTTCACCGGAGCGGTCAAGACCACTGAGGGCAAGATCGAAAGCGCTGACGGGGGCACGCTGTTCCTCGATGAGGTGGGTGACATCCCGCTGCCGCTTCAGGTCAAGCTGCTGCGCTTTCTTCAGGAACGCACCATTGAACGCGTCGGCGGGCGCAAGGCGATCCCGGTCAACACCCGGATCGTGTGCGCGACCCATCAGGACCTTGAAAGCATGATCCAGCAGGGCTTGTTCCGCGAGGACCTGTTCTACCGCCTTGCCGAAATCGTTGTGCGCATCCCGGGGCTGGCTGAGCGGCACGGCGATCCGGTGCTGCTGGCGAAGGCCTTCCTCAAACGGTTCGCTGCCGAAATGAACCCTGCCGTCACCGGCTTTGCGCCCGATGCGCTTGCTGCGATCGATGCGCACGACTGGCCGGGCAACGTGCGCGAGTTGGAAAACCGCGTGAAGCGCGCGGTGATCATGGCGGATGGCAAGCTGGTCAATGCCGATGATCTCGACCTGGGCGCCGCCGGTGATGAGGACGCCGATATCCTCAACCTCAAGGCAGCGCGCGAGGCGGCCGACCGCCGCGTGATTCGCCATGCGCTCGCCCGCAGCGAGGGCAATATTTCGAATACCGCCAAGCTGCTCGGGATCAGTCGCCCGACGCTTTACGATCTCCTCAAGCAATATGACCTTCAGGCCTAGCCTGTTGGCCGCGGTTGCGGCGGTTCTGGCGATGGGGCTGGCGGCCTGCTCCGGCGCGCCAGCGCCGCCGCAGCGGCGGGGGCTGGGGGAAGACAGCCCGGCCTTCACGAAGCTGCTTGCCGATGCGACCGCCGACATGGAGCGCGGCGCGCTTGACGATGCCGGGCGCAAGCTTGATGAGGCGCGCAGTCTCGCCCCCGAAAACCCCGATCTGTGGCTTGCTATCGCCCGGCTGCGGCTGCGCGGCGGAGAGCATCTGAGCGCGCTTGAAGCGGCCGACCGCGCCCTTGCCTTCGGCCCGGATCATGCGCCGTCCCTGTACCTGCGTGCACTGATGGTGCGTGATGCCCATGGGGCGCCGGATTCGCTGGTATGGTTCGAGGCCGCGCGGCGGGCTGAACCTGGCAACCGCGACATTCTCGCCGAATATGCCGCAACCCTGGGCGACAGCGGCGCGGCGGGGGCCATGCTGGAGACAGTGCGCGCGCTGGCTGAAGCGGCGCCCGATGATCCGCGCGTTGCCTGGCTTCAGGCTGTACTCGCTGCGCGCGGCGGGCAGTTCACCATTGCCCGCAGCCTGCTCTCCAAAAGCGGCGCTGTCCAGAGAGGCATGCCTGCCGCGATGTTGCTCGATGCGGTGCTGCACCTTGAGGAAGGCAATGCCGATAGCGCCGCGGCAAGCCTTGAGGCGCTGGCTGCGCGGCAGCCTGCCAATGCGCGAGTGCGTGAACTGCTTGCCCTTGCGCTGTTCGAAGGGCGGCGCGAGACGGAGCTGATCCGGCGCTTCGGCCCGGAGGCGAGCCTGCCGGAGGCATCGCCTTATCTTCTGATGCTGGTCGCTCGTGCGCACGAGAGGCTTGGTGACCGCCGGGCCGCCGCGCCGTTGCTGGCACGCGCTTATGCGCCGATGCGTACAGGTCCGGTGTTGCTGGCGCTGCGCGATGGTCTTCCTTCTCCCACCACCGGCGTGCGCCGGGCCTTGTGGGCAGATAATCGGGCAGGTGCGCGCCAGCAGGCCATGGACTTGCGCACGCGCTTTCCGGCTTCGGCTGACGTCGCGATGCTGTCGGGTGATGCGCTACTTGGCAGCGGCGATCCGCGTGCGGCGCTTACCGCCTATGCGCTGGCCTCTGAAGCGCGGCGGCCCTGGCCTGTGACGCGCAAGGCGGTATGGACATTCGCGCGCCACGGCAATGGCGCTGCGGCCGATCTGCTGCTGACCCGCCAGGTCACGGGCGAGCCGCAAACCGCAAGCGCACTGTTCGAGCTTGCTTCTAGGCAGGCCGCCCGCGGCGATTGGCCGCGCACTGCGCTGCTGCTCGATCATGCGCTGCAATTGGGGGCGGGGCATGATCCTGCGCTGCTCGACCTTCGGATAAGCGCGGCGCGCGCAGCAGGCGAGACAGCGCAGGCCGAGCGTTTTGCCGCCCTGCTTGCCGAAATTCGCCCGCGCAGCCTCACCATGCGCTGATTGCTCCTGTCTCGACAAGCGGGGCGCGGCAGGGCAGTGGCCGTGCCCTGATGTTCGCGCGCCTGCCTTTCCTCAAGGATCCGATGATCGCCGTTCTGGTGATTGCCACGGCCCTTGCCCTGATACTGCCGGCGGCAGGCGAGGCGCGCAGCGCCGCAACAAGCGTGTCGAATGTCGGCATCTTCGTGCTGTTCCTTGTCAACGGTATGCGCATCCGCCGTAGCGAGATCGCTCGGGGAATCGCGAATTGGCGTTATTTCGGGCCGCTGATGCTGTTTGTGTTCGGCGCCATGACGCTGCTGGGCCTTGCCTTCGGACTGATTGCAGGCGGCGTGCTGCCGCCGCTGGTCGCACTGGGTTTCGTATTTCTGGGCTGCCTGCCGTCGACGGTGCAATCGGCCACCTCCTACACCAGTCTTGCCAATGGCAATGTTGCGCTGTCGGTGGTGGGAGCCGCGCTCATTAACATCGCGGGCGTGTTGATCAGCGCGCCGCTGTTTGCAGCCGTCGGCGGGGTTGGTGCAGGGGAGATCGGCGGCGAGGCGATCATCCGCATCGGCCTGATCCTTGTCCTGCCCTTCGCCATCGGTCAGGCCGTGCAGGACCGCTTCATCGACACGCTGATCGCGCACAAGCAGTCAGCCGCATGGCTCGATCGCGGGGTGATCGGGATTGCGGTCTATGTCGCCTTTTCGGGCGCGGTCGAACAGGGGTTGGCGACCATGTTTGCGGCGCATGACTGGGCGGTGCTGGCGGCGCTGATCCTCGTCATGCTGGGGCTGGCGCTGGGCGCGGCATGGGGCGCGGGCGGCCTGATGGGTCTGCCGCGCGCGGATCGGATCGCGTTCCTGTTTGCCGGATCGCAAAAGAGCGTCGCCATCGGCGCACCGCTGGGGGCGATCCTGTTCCCCCCCGCCAGCGCCGGGTTCGTGATTGCGCCGCTGCTGCTGTATCACCTAGCTCAACTGGTGCTGGCCGCCCCGCTGGCAACGCGTCTGTCGAAAGAGGGCTAGGCTTTGGGCTGGTAGGTCTGGTCAGCCGTGGGGAAGCTGCGTGCGCGCACTTCCTCGGCATAGCGCGCCACGGTGCGGTCGATCACGCCGGCGATGTCTTCATACCGCTTCACAAAGCGCGGCACGCGTTCGAACATGCCTAGCATGTCCTCTGTCACCAGCACCTGACCGTCGCACTGTGCCGAAGCGCCAATGCCGATGGTGGGGCACGAGACCGCCTTGGTGGCAGCGATGGCGATGGGCTCGACCACGCCTTCGATGACAATGGCGAAGGCCCCGGCCTCATCAAGCGCCTTGGCGTCGGCGACGATCTTCTCGGCCTCGGCATCCGAGCGGCCCCGCGCGCCATAGCCGCCGAGCACATTGACCGCCTGCGGAGTAAGGCCAACATGGCCCATCACCGGAATGCCGCGCTGGTTGAGAAAGGCGACCGTCGGCGCCATGGCCGCTCCGCCTTCCAGCTTCACGGCAGCCGCGCCGGTCTGCTTGAGCAGGAACGCCGCGCTTTCGAAGGCCTGCTCCGGGGAGGCTTCATAGCTGCCGAATGGCATGTCGACCACCACGACCGAATGATAAGACCCGCGCACCACCGCCGCACCGTGGTTGGCCATCATCTCCAGCGTCACCGGCACTGTAGAAGGAAGGCCGTAGATCACCTGGCCGAGGGAATCGCCCACCAGCAGCAGGTCGCAATGCGCATCGAGCAGCTGCGCCTGACGGGCGGTGTAGGCGGTGAGCATCACCAGCGGTTCGCCCGTCGCGCCGTCGGTCTTGCGGGTCCGGATCGCAGGCACCGTCAGCCGCTTCATCGGAGCAGGCGTGGGGTTGGCGCGGCTTGTGCTGGTGTCGAGCTGGAAGGTCGTGGACATGGCCGCGGGTCTAGCGCCTGCGCTCGTCGGGGGAAAGCCTCGCTTTGCGGCTTGTGTTGCGAGGCAGTTGCGCTAGCCTTACGGCCATTCGATCGCGCGGGGGATCTGCCGCGATCAGTGGGAGACCTATTCCAGATGTTTCTTGATCCGGCAAATCCGCGCGCCGCAAAGGCGTGCAGGGGGAACTTCTAATGGCCAGCAAACCTAACCGTTCAATCGGCGAACGGATGTTCGCAAGGAAGTCGATCGCTCAGGTCCAGCGCGAGACCCAGGCCAGCGAACTGAAGCGTTCGCTCGGCAAGTGGAACCTGCTGCTGCTGGGCGTTGGCTGCATCATCGGGGCCGGTATCTTCGTGCGCACCGGCAGTGCTGCGGCGCTCCATGCGGGACCGGCCGTGTTGCTGAGCTTCGTGGTCGCCGGGATCGTCTGCGCGTTTGCGGGCCTTTGCTATGCCGAACTGTCCTCAACCCTGCCGGTGTCAGGTTCTGCCTACACCTATGGCTACACCACGCTTGGCGAATTCGTGGCGTGGATCATGGGGGCGCTGCTGCTGCTCGAATACGGGCTTGCCGCTTCGGTGGTGGCTGTGGGGTGGGGTGGCTATGTGGTCAGTCTGCTCGCCGACTTCGGCTTGCAGATCCCGCCGCAATTCACCGGCCCTGCCGGCTACACGCTGATGCGCGATGGCGCTCCGGTGCTGGTTGATGGCCAGACGGTCACCACGATCTTCAACCTCCCGGCCTTCCTCATCTGCATGGCGCTGGCCGGGCTGTTGGTGGTCGGCGTGTCCGAGAGCGCCAAGGTCAACAACATCATCGTCGCCATCAAGGTGAGCGTGCTGACCGCCTTCATCCTGGTCGGCGGCGCGATCGTGCTGTCGAAGTTCCCGGAGCTTGCCAGCACGAACTGGGTGCCGTTCATCCCGGAAAATCAGGGCGATGGAGAATTTGGGTGGAGCGGCGTGTTCCGCGCGGCCTCGATCGTGTTCTTTGCCTATATCGGGTTCGAAGCGGTTTCGACCGCCGGGCAGGAAGCCAAGGACCCGGCCAAGGACATGCCCTTCGGCATCATCGGCAGCCTTGTGGTCTGCACCGTGATCTACATGCTGGTGGCCGCGATCATGACGCTGCTGGTGCCCTACAACACCCTCAACGTGCCCGATCCGGTCGCGGTGGTCGTCGACAGCTTTGGTCCGCAGTGGAGCTCGCTGGCCAAGATCATCAAGGTCGGCGCGATCATCGGCCTGACTTCGGTGGTGCTGGTGCTGATGTATGCGCAGACGCGCATCTTCTACACCATGGCGCGTGATGGTTTGCTGCCCAAGGTGTTTTCCCGCGTGAACAAGCGGTTCCAGACCCCGGCGGTGAACACCGTGGTGGTCGGCGTGGTGACGGCGACGGCCGCGGGCTTCTTCGACATCAACGTGCTGGGCGACATGACGTCGGTCGGCACGCTGGCGGCCTTTGCGATCGTGTGTCTGTCGGTGATCTACCTGCGCCGTGCCGCGCCGGAACTTCCCCGCGGGTTCAAGGTGCCGCTCTATCCGGTACTGCCGGCGCTGGGCATTCTGTCGTGCCTGTATCTGATCACGACCGTGCCGTTTAACGTGCTGATGTTCTTCGTCTACTACATGGTGGGTGCAGTGGTGCTTTACTTCATCTACGGCATCCACAATTCGAACCTGCAACACGGCGATCCGCAGGACGATGCCCCCGACATGGGCGAATTCCCGGGTCCGGTGATCGACTGACCCAGTCAGGGCAGATGCATCTGAAGGGCGCGGGGAGCATTTCGCTTCCCGCGCCCTTTGCATTGCCAGCAGGGCAATGTTGGAACATAATGCGAACAAATGAGTCGTTCGCCCATGCCCCTGATGCCCTCAACCTCGCTCAAGCCTTCGCCCGCGCAGGTGCTGGCGCGCAGCTTGCCCGAGCCGCGCTGGCGACCCGGCCTTGCCGCACAGCCGTTCCACTCCGAAATCTTCGCGCCCGCCGATGAGGCGAGCGGGGTGGGGCTGGCGCTCGCGCTGGCGCGTGACGCCTTGACGTCAGTTGCAGGGGACGGGGTCGATACCCGGCAGGTGCTGTGGGTTCAGGACCTTGCGGCGATCCGCAAGGGGGGGCGGCCGTGCCTTGCGGGCCTGCCATCCGATCTCAGGCACCGCCTGATCCATGTCGCCGCCGCCACGCCGGAAGATGCGCTGTTTGCATTGGAGGAGGGGCTCAAGTGCCGCGACATTGCCTGTGTGATCGGCGAAATCGTTGGCAACCCGCGCGCGCTGTCTTTCACCGCCTCGCGCCGGCTCAGCCTCACGGCCGAGCGTCACGGGGTGAGGCTGTGGCTGGTACGGTTGGATGCCCAGCCTGACCTGTCCTCGGCCCGGATGCGCTGGCAGGTGCGCGCCGCCCCGTCCGCGCCGGGCCGCTGGAACCCCGCCGCTCCGGGCCCTGTCACGTGGCAGGCGGAACTGTTCCGCGCGCGCGCCCACCAGCCTGGCCAATGGAGTCTCAGCGATGATGCCGGAACTCTGCGCATCGCCAGCGACACCGACACCGCCGCGCCGGATCTTGTCCATCTGGCTCGCCCGACTGTCGGTCGATCGCTGGCGGCGCGCGCACACGCCTGAGGCCGACACGGTCCCGACCGCGCTGATCCTCGATACAGCCCACGGTCCGCGCATCACGGCCGCCAATCAGGCTGGCATGGCCGCAGGTGCGCAGCCCGGCATGCTGCTCGCCGATGCGCGCGCGCTGTGTCCCGATCTTGCCGCTGTTCCCGCCGATCCGGCAGGCGACCTTGCGGAACTCGAAAAGCTCGCCCTGTGGGCGCAGAGGTGGGGGCCGTGGAGCGCGCTTGATCCGCCCGATGGGCTGCTGGTCGATGTCACGGGCGCCGCGCACCTGTTCGGGGGAGAGGAACGGCTGCTTGGCGATGTCGGGGGCGCTTTTGCCGCCCGCGGCCTGACTGTCCGCGCTGCACTCGCGCCGACGGCAGGCGCGGCTTGGGCGCTTTCGCATTATGGGCGGGGGGTAGCTATCCTTTCCCCAGAGGATGATCCGCTGCGCCTGCTTGCCGATCTGCCGGTGGCTGCGCTGCGGCTTGACGATGATGTGCTCACCGCGCTGCGCCGCCTCGGCATCAAGCGTCTCGGGCAACTGGCCGGGATGAGCGGGGCGGGGGATGACCCAGCGCAAGAGGCTGCCGCGCGCGATGCCTTGCGCCGCCGTTTCCGCAATCGCCATTCCCCCGCCGCCAACCCGCTGCTGCGCCTCGACCAGCTGCTTGGGCGTGTGCCCGAACCGCTGTTGCCGGTGGTCGCCCAGCCCATGCCGCTGGTTCAGCGCCGGCTGATGGAGCCGCTGCGCCACCGCACTCCGCTCGACACTGTGGTTGCCGATCTCGCCGCCGATATGGTTCGTGCGCTGGAGGCGCGGGGTGAGGGGGCGCGGCGGCTCGCACTGACGCTGTGGCGGGTCGATGGGGAGGTCCTGCAACGCCGCATCGAACTGGCCGCCGCCACCCGCGAGGCCTCCCACATCACCCGGCTGTTCGCGGCGCGGCTTGATGATGTGGACGCCGGGTTCGGGATCGAGATGGTGCAACTGCGCGCCAGCTGGACTGAGCCGCTGCACCTTGCCCAGTCCGATCTTGATGCTGCGGCCGAGGATCACGGCACTGCGCTGGCTGCTTGCATCGACCGGTTGACCGTGCGGCTCGGCCCGCGCGCTGTCACCCGACCTGTCTCCCGCGCCAGCCACATCCCCGAACGTGCACAAGGCTGGCAGCCGCCGCTTGCGCCTGTGCCCGCGGTCCAGCAGGCGCTTGTCTTCCACACCCGGCCCCTGAAGCTGCTCGACCGGCCGGAGCCGATCGCAGTGCTCTATGCCTCGCCTGACGGCATCCCTCAGCGGTTCCGCTGGCGCGGCGCAGTGCACGAGGTCATGCGGGTTGAAGGACCGGAGCGGATCGCGCCCGAATGGTGGCGGGAACGCTCCACGGCGCGGCTGCGGGATTACTACCGGATCGAGGATGCGGCGGGGCGGCGTTACTGGATCTACCGCCTCGGCCTTGTGGGCGATGGGCGGGGCGGGGTGCCCGAGTGGTTCCTGCAGGGTCTCTACGCCTGATAGGTTCCGCCTGTTCGCTCAGCATTTTTTTACCGATTTGTGCGAAACTTCTTTTGTTATGAACATGCACTCGATCCCGCGTGCCGCTGAGCGCAAGCCGATGAGCCTGACGGTGAAAAGCCGTGTGCGTTCGCGCGTGGTGTTCGTCGAGCTGATGGATCTGTCCGAAGGCGGCTGCAAGATCCGCGCAAAGCCGGGCTTTGCCGAAGTGGGCGACCGTGTGACGATGAAGGTCAACGGCATCAACGCGCCGCTGGGCACGGTCGCGTGGGTGGAAGGCGGCCTTGCCGGGGTTGCCTTTGAGGGCGCGATGCATCCGGCGGTGATCGATTTTCTGTGCGAGGGCGGCAAGGCGCTCGACACGACCCCGCGGCTGCGCCGCCTTCTGTAATCGCAGGCTTGCAAGCTTTGCATTTGGCAGGAGGAGTATGGGAACATATAAGGAACACGTAAAAGGTGTTTCCTGTTCCCATGGCCCAGCAGTCACTTCGCCAACGTCTCGAAATCCTCGCCGATGCGGCGAAATATGATGCCTCCTGCGCGTCATCCGGCACGGCGAAGAAGAACTCGCTGGGCGGAAAGGGTGTGGGCTCGACCGAGGGGATGGGCATTTGTCATGCCTATGCACCGGACGGGCGGTGCATTTCGCTTCTGAAGATCCTGCTGACCAACCACTGCATCTTCGATTGCCACTACTGCATCAACCGCAAGAGCTCGAACGTCGCCCGGGCGCGCTTCACCCCGCAGGAGGTGGTCGACCTGACGCTGAGCTTCTACCGCCGCAATTACATCGAAGGCCTGTTCCTATCCTCGGGCATCGTGAAGAGCGCCAACCACACGATGGAGCAACTGGTCGAGGTCGCCCGCATCCTGCGGGAAGAGCATGACTTTCGCGGCTATATCCACCTGAAGACCATCCCCGAAGCCGATGCCGAGATCATCCATGCCGCGGGCCTTTATGCCGACCGGGTGTCGATCAATGTCGAACTGCCCACCACCAGCGGGCTGACCCGCCTTGCCCCCGACAAGAACGCCGGGCAGATCGAAGGCGCGATGGGGCGCACCAAGGCGCGCATCATCGAGGCAAAGGACGAACGCAAACGCTTCCGCCATGCGCCGCGCTTTGCGCCTGCGGGGCAATCGACTCAGATGATCGTCGGCGCCGATGGTGCCAATGATGCTGCGATCATCGGCAAGGCGAGCCGGCTCTATGGCACCTTCGGCCTGAGGCGCGTCTATTACAGCGCCTTCTCGCCGATCCCTGATGCCTCTGCGGTGCTTCCGCTGAAGCGCCCGCCGCTGCTGCGCGAACACCGGCTCTACCAGTCGGACTGGCTGATGCGCTTCTATGGTTTCGCCCCTGAGGAGGTGGCCGATGCGGCCGAGGCAGATGGCAACCTGCCGCTCGATATCGACCCCAAGCTGGCTTGGGCGCTGAAATTTCGGGAGAGCTTCCCGGTCGATGTCAACCGCGCGCCCAAGGAGCTGCTGCTGCGTGTGCCGGGGCTGGGCACCAAGGCGGTGGCGCGCATCCTTGCCTCGCGGCGGCACCGGACCCTGCGCCTGGACGATGTGGCGCGGCTGACCGCATCGCTGGCCAAGGTGCGGCCCTTCATCTGCACGGTTGACTGGCGCCCGACCTTCCTCACCGACCGCGCCGATCTGCGCGGGCTGCTAGTGAAGAAGTCCGAGCAGCTGGAGCTGTTCTGATGGTGTGGGCGCTCTTACCTCCCCTCCCGCTGGCGGGAGGGGCTGGGGGTGGGCGCGCGAAGCGCTGGGCCGGTAGGCCCACCCCGCTGCGAGTAGGCAGCAAACTGCCAACTCTCACTGCCCATCCCGTGAACAGGAGGGGAAAAGCATGACCATGATGCAGCACGTCAGTCTAGGCGCCCACTACGCCGTCCACCTTCCTGCGCCTGACGATTTCGCCTTCTGGCGCGAGCGGGCGCGGGCACTCGTCCAATGCGATGTCCCGCCCGACCGTGTCTCGTGGATTGAGCCGGGCGGGACAGGCGATCTGTTCGCCGCCGAAGGGCCGTCGCGGGGCGAGAAGCGTCTGCCCGTGCCGCCCGCCGATGCCCCGCCGGTACGCGCCAGCCAGCGCTTTCTTGCCATTGCCCGAAGTGCCGCACTGCATTCGGACCCGGCCCGTTTCGGCCTTCTTTACCGCGTGCTGTGGCGATTGCAGCGCAATCCGCGGGCAATGGAGGACAAGGCCGACCCGGAGGTGCGCCGCCTTGAAGAACTTGCCAAATCGGTGCGGCGCGATGCTCACAAGATGCATGCCTTCGTGCGCTTCCGCGAGGTTCACGAGGAGGACGGCACCCCGCACTTCGTCGCCTGGTTCGAACCCGATCACCACATTGTCCGCACCGAGGCCGCTTTCTTCATGCGCCGCTTTGCCAATATGCGCTGGTCGATCCTCACTCCGCGCGGCAGCGTGCATTGGGATGGCGAGGTGATGCGCGAAGGCCCGCCTGCCCGGCGCGAGGATGCGCCGGGGGATGATCCGGTCGAGGACCTGTGGCGTTCGTACTATGCCTCGATCTTCAATCCGGCGCGGCTGAAGGTGGCTGCGATGCTTTCGGAGATGCCGAAGAAATACTGGAAGAACCTGCCCGAGGCCGAGCTGATCCCGCAGCTCATCGCCGGAGCGCAGGCGCGCGAGGCGGCGATGGTGGCGGCGGGCGCGCGGGCAGAGCGGGTGCAGCCTGCCTCGCTTGCCGGGATCGCGCAAGGCATCGCTGCCTGCCGCGACTGCCCAATCGCAGATTGCGGCACCCGCGCGGTGGCGGGAGAGGGCTCTTCGCAGGCGACGCTGATGATCGTCGGCGAACAGCCCGGCGATCAGGAGGACCTTGCCAGACGGCCTTTCGTCGGCCCGGCGGGTCAATTGCTGGACGATCACCTGAAAGCCGCCGGGTTGGACCGCGCGGGCGCCTATGTCACCAACGCGGTCAAGCACTTCAAATTCGTCTGGAAAGGCAAGCACCGCCTGCACCAGTCGCCGACGGCCAAGGAAATCGACACCTGCCGCTGGTGGCTCGAAGCCGAACGCATGATCGTGAAGCCCCGGATCGTGCTGGCACTGGGCGCGAGCGCCGCCAGAGGCCTGCTCGGCCGCACGGTCAGCGTCACGCGTGAGCGGGGCCGGTCGATCATCCTCGATGACGGGGCCGAGCTATGGGTGACGGTTCACCCCTCCTATCTTTTGCGATTGGACGGCCCGGCGCGCGAGGAGCAGGCGGCGCTGTTCGCAGGCGACCTTGCGGCGGTAAAGGCGCGGCTTGGCGAACTGGCGGGCTGACATGCCCGACGCCCCGCTCACTCCGGACAAGCGCACGCTCGATATCGACCCTGCCGATATTGCGCCGCCCGAGCGCGCGCCGTTTGTCGAACTGGGCCTTGTCAGCTGTTTCAGCTTCCTGCGCGGAGCTTCGGACGCGGTCGATCTGGTGCTGGCCGCGCATGCGCTGGGCTATGATGCGCTCGGGATTGCCGACGTCAATTCGATGGCAGGCGTGGTGCGTGTCCACACCGAAGCCAAGACGCTGAAACTGCGTCCCGTGATCGGTTGCCGGATCGAGACGGTGGAGGGCCTTGCCTTCCTCGCCTACCCCAAAACCCGCGCCGCCTATGGCCGCTTGTGCCGCCTGATCAGCGCCGGGCGGATGCAGACGCTCGCCGGGGAGTGGCAGAGCAAGGGCCTGTGCGAGATTGATCTGGCAATGCTGGCGGAGCACAGCGAGGGCGTGCAGCTGATCCTGCTCCCGCCGGACAATCTGGAAGCGGCGTTCACCATCGCGGTGCCGAGCAACGTCATTCCCCTCCCGCTTGCGGGAGGGGTTAGGGGTGGGAGCGAGCGCAGCGAGCTTGAGGACGAGCCCACCCCCGACCCCTCCCGCAAGCGGGAGGGGGGGCATATCGCCAGCCCGTTCGGCCCCACCGACTTAACCGCCCCTTTCCCCGACCTCCTTCCCCACCTCGTCCGCCAACTCCCCACGCTCGGCCATATCGCCGCCAGCTACCTTTACCGCGGGGATGACATTGCACGGATCGAGCGGCTCGACAGTCTCGCCCGGGTCCATGGCCTCGGGCTGCTCGCCACCAACGATGTCCACTACCATGCCCCCGAACGCCGTGCGCTTCAGGACGTGATGACCGCGATCCGGCACAAGACCACGGTCGCTGCGGCCGGGCATCTGCTCCATCCCAATGCCGAGCGGCACCTGAAGAGCCCAGCACAGATGCAGCGCCTGTTCGCCCGCTGGCCTCAGGCCATTCGTGCGGCGCGCGAGGTGGCGGACCGTTGCCGTTTCAGCCTCGATGAACTGGCTTACGAATATCCGGAAGAAATCTACCCTGACGGACAGACCCCCCAGACCTATCTGGAGGCCGAGGTCTGGAAGGGGGCGGGGCGGCGCTACCCCGCAGGTCTGCCCGATAGCGTGCGCGCCACGCTCGAACGCGAACTCGCGCTGATCGCCAAGCTCGATCTCGCCCGCTACTTCCTCACCATCAAGGATATCGTCGATTTCGCGCGGGGGTGCGATCCGCCGATCCTGTGTCAGGGGCGGGGGAGCGCCGCCAATTCGGCGGTATGCTACGTGCTGGGCATCACCAGCGTCGACCCGGCCAAGCACCAGCTGCTGTTCGACCGCTTCATCTCCGAAGAGCGGAAAGAACCGCCCGATATCGACGTCGATTTCGAGCACGAGCGGCGCGAGGAGGTGATCCAGTACATCTACCGCAAATATGGCCGCCACCGCGCCGGGCTGTGCGCCACCGTGATCCACTACCGCCCGCGCATGGCGATCCGCGAGGTGGGCAAGGCGATGGGCCTGTCCGAAGATGTCACCGGCGCCTTGGCCCGCACCGTGTGGGGCGGGTGGGGGCGCGAGATTTCCGAGAAGCACGCCGCCGAAACCGGCCTCGACATCACCGATCCGCACCTGAGGCGCGTGCTCAAGCTCACCGAACAGATGATCGGGATGCCGCGCCACTTGGGCCAGCACGTCGGCGGCTTCATCCTCACCGAAGGTGCGCTGACCGAGACCGTGCCGATCGGCAATGGCGCCATGCCCGAGCGCAGCTTCATTGAGTGGGACAAGGACGATATCGAGGCGCTGGGCATCCTGAAGGTCGATGTGCTCGCCTTGGGGATGCTGACCTGCATCCGCAAATGCCTCGATCTGCTAGAGGCGCATCACGGCCGCCGGCTTACCCTCGCCACTGTCCCGCGCGAGGACCCTGAGACCTACGCCATGCTGCGGCGCGGCGATTCGCTCGGGGTGTTCCAGGTCGAAAGCCGGGCGCAGATGAACATGCTGCCGCGCCTGCGCCCGCGCGAGTTCTACGACCTCGTGATCCAGGTTGCGATCGTGCGCCCCGGGCCAATTCAGGGGGATATGGTGCACCCCTATCTCAAGCGCAGGCGCGGTGCGGAGCCGGTCCAGATTCCCGCGCCCGCGCCCGAACATGGGCCGCCCGATGAACTCACCAGCATCCTCGGGCGCACCTTGGGCGTGCCGATCTTTCAGGAACAGGCGATGAAGATTGCACTGGATGCGGCAAAGTTTTCCAGCCTTGAAGCCAACCGGTTGCGCAAGGCGATGGCGACCTTCCGCAGCCGCGGCATGGTGGACGAGTTGCAGGACATGATGGTCGAACGCATGGTCGCGCGCGGATATGACCGCGACTTTGCGCAGAGATGCTTCAATCAGATCAGGGGCTTCGGCGAATATGGCTTCCCCGAAAGCCACGCGGCGAGTTTTGCGCAGCTGGTCTATGTGTCGAGCTGGCTCAAATGCCATTACCCGGCGGCCTTTGCTGCCGCGCTTCTGAACTCGCAGCCGATGGGTTTCTATGCGCCTGCGCAGATCGTGCGCGATGCGGCGGAGCACGGGGTCAGGGTGCTGCCGGTCGATGTGAATGCGAGCGATTGGGATTGCACGCTGGAGAGCGAAGGCGAGACCCTGCGCCTTGGCTTGCGCCAGATCGACGGCCTGCCCGAACACGTTGCCGCCGCGCTGGTAAGCGCCCGTGAGAGCGGTGGGCACTTCCGCGACATCGCCGATCTGCGCGGGCGCGGGGGGCTTTCGCCGGCGCATATCGAGCGGCTTGCCAGCGCCGATGCCTTCATGTCGCTGGGCCTTACCCGCCGGCAGGCCCTGTGGGATGCCCGCAGCCTCATCGCCGCGCCCGATCTGCCGCTGTTCCGCGCGGCCGGAGTGCGCGAGGAGGGGGCGGAGCGGGCACGCATCGCCTTGCCCGCGATGCCGCTGTCCGAGGAGGTGGTGGCCGATTATCAGACCACCCGCCTCAGTCTGAAAGCGCACCCGATGGCCTTCCTGCGCGCCGATCTCGCCGGGCGCGGTTTTGTGCGTGCCTGTGACCTGAGAGCGAGGAAATTCAGGAGCATGGTGCAGGTTGCAGGCGTGGTGTTGATCCGCCAGCGGCCCGGATCGGCCAAGGGCGTGACCTTCATCACGCTGGAAGATGAGACGGGCGTGATCAATCTCGTGATCTGGCCCGATCTCAAGGAGAAGCAGCGCAAAGTGGTGATGGGGGCGCGGCTGATGGAAGTGCGGGGCCGCGTCGAATATGATGACGAGGTGATCCACGTGATTGCCGCGCACATGACCGATGCGACGCAGCAGCTCCACGCCTTGTCCGAAGACCTGCTTGAGGCGCCGCTCGCCCGGGCGGACGAGGTCAACAAGCCGATGCCCGAACGCGGCCCGCCTTGCCCACGCGATCTGGCGCTGCGCCCGAACGTGACAGGGCTGTCGCGCGACAATCAGAATGAGAATGCGCGACAATCAAGATGAGAATCCGGTGT
>VFQM010000111.1_pt1 | contig 101692 bp, 92 predicted proteins | sample 3512391 | NCBI WGS metagenome assembly VFQM01 (sample SAMN10412369, study PRJNA504923) | tailings metagenome | isolation source: Replicate 1 from Balatoc abandoned mine | place: Philippines | reverse complement strand
GCCGTAAGCCTCGCAGCAGCGGTCGCCTTCTGGCTGTGATTGAGTCTCAACCCTAAGCAGGTGACGCCACGAGGAGCGGCGGCAATTCCCGACCCACCGTAGGTGAGGGTGCGCCAACAAGCCAAGCATCCAGATCGTCAACGACATTCTGGCACAACGTGGCGAATTCTCGAATGTCGCTAGCGACAAGATGGACTGTCTCACCAACCTTTGCTTCCTGCGCATGATCGGCAAATTTAGGGTCGATGACACCTAGATTATGCCCGATTACGTGGCGCTTCTGGATATTGAGCTCGAGCTTCGTCAGTTCTCCTGACGTGAGATGCCGGAATGGGTCGATGCCAAGTTCGGCAATTCGCTTCTTAGCCTTCTCGATGTTCTGAAAGTCGTTCCTCACCGGCTTGGCGGGTGCGTTTCTCATGCCGTGCAGATACACAGTCTTGAGCGTCGCCTCGAAGGCCGTGAGCACGTCTTCGTGTGCGTTGCCAAGCAAGCGATAGGCCAACTCTTCGAGTCCCTCCCCTTGCGCCTCTGCAAGATCGACCTGTGCTCCAATGAGCGTTCGTTCGCGCTGGAAATGAAGTCGCACGTTCGGCGCGCCACAGTCAGGGCAGAAAAGCGCGATGGCAAACACGCCGTAGTCGCGTCCGCAATGGTCGCAGACCAATTCCCGCAGGAGATCGCTGCGGACGAAATGCGGCTTCGGCTTGGGGCTGCGCTTCGGGCCTAGCTTAAACGAGATGGATTTGCTTGACGAGAATTTGCGGCCGAGATCCTTGAACATGTGGTCCACGAGCGCGCGCATTTCTTCTTCGGCCGCATGCCCTACGGTGTCAATTCCCGCCTGCCGGTCGTCAGGATGCGTAAACTCATCATCGGAAGCAACTACGCCACTGTAGGGGCAAACGGTCTGATTGGAACGCGGCTCAAGTTTCATGCGGGCGCGTGCCTCTTGCTTGACCTCATAGCCCTGGACGACATCTCCGATCAGAAAATGCCGCGGATGGGCGTTTGCATTCGGCGAATACCGATATGTCCTCCCAGAAGGTGTCCGCGGGAGTTGGACGGCAAGGCTCATGTTAGAATCCGTCCCACCCACCCGGTAGCGTTCGAGATTCCTAAATTTCTTCATCGTCCATCTCGGGGCAACTTTGAATGAGCGGAAGGAATAAAGCAAGAACATCAGCCGGGTGCACCCAAGGTAGCGTTCTTTCTACGCAGGTGCCAAGCGGATGTGGGACCTCCAGCAATACTTATTGAGTTCTGGCTTTTCGCGCCTGCTCCGCGATCATTGGGCTGGGCGCGCCTTTGATCCATGCTTAGCCCCGATTTGCTTTGCCCGTATCGAAACGCCAGTTTCTGAAAAATGCTTGGCGGCAAGGCCTTCCAGTTCAGCGGCTTGTTCGTCTTGCGCGACCGATTTTCTCTCACCAATTATGTCGCGCGCAACGGCAAAGCTATCGTCAGGATCGATCACGAACCTATGTGCGAAGAATGCCTGCAAGGAGTTGTAACACTCGACCTGTTCGGGACCGACCGCAATGGGCTGACCAGCTCTGATCGCCTTTATCATTGCCGCCACCGGATCGAGATCGCGAGCAGCATCGATTGCTTGCTTCATCTGTGCGGCGGAAATCTCACCGGCAATCAGCTTGGACAGCGCATATCCCGCCACCTCTTTGTTGCGGGCTTCGTCAGACGCCTTCATCATCTGGCCCAGTACCGCTTTGTCGTATGCGCATAGCAGCACGTCCGACGAGAGCGGCAAGTAGATTTGGATATAGGCCGCCCCAATGCCAAGATGGCCTGTATGCACAGTTCTTGGCTCGTCATTGTGCAGAACCACAGGGTGATCGCCGATATAAAAAGACCGCCCATCTGGCGGCGTCATCAGGAAGAACTCCTTCTCGGCCATAATCTCGACGTACTTCTCGAGATTCTGAACCTGGTGCCGGATATGCTCCTTCTTGAGGCCTACCTCGTCGAGGTTCATTAAACCATCAACCTTCGCTGGATCGAATCCCATGCGTTTGACATGCCGACGTAGCTGAGCATCGATCCGCTCTGGCATAAGGCGCATGCCCTTGGTCCTTACGAACTGGAAGGCCATCAGAAACGCGAGGTTCGCAATTTCCTCTGGCGTGCGCTCTAGCGTCTTTCTCGCCCTGATCCGTTCGATGATAGGGGCAAGATGAGACTCGATGCGGCCTGTCCATGGCTCGATAGTCGCAAGAACGTCGTCATCGACCCAAAATTCGTTGTAGCGACGCTCACCCATGATGTTGTCGATTGACGTCGGGAAGGACTTCCCCGCTTCGAGATCGAGGACGTGAACTTGTTCTTTCACTGCCCGCTCGGGATCACCGCTTAGGAAGCCGCGAAGAAGGAGTTTCGGAACGTAGTGTTGATGCTGCGCAGCCATCGAAGAAAGATAGGCGAGAACACCTCAAAATCTAGGTCGATCGGCGGGAATTGTACCAACAGAAATCAGCAATCGTGGCGGCTTTTGGGGTCGCCGTGTGCGTCGTGGAACGGCTTAAATTGGGGCGAAAACTATCATAGTCTCCGACAGCGAGCATTGTCCGCACTTCCAAATCCGATTCTCATAAGCGGGCGTTCCGGAGCATCTGCAATGCCCGCCCCCGCCCTCACAGCGTCAGGACTGGTCCCAAATCGCTTGCAACCCCACGCGATCAACGCCCCGTGAGGCATAAATTCTGGCTTTATGCCTCAAGATACGGCATAGAGTGAGGCATAAACGCAGGATCAATGCCTCATGACGTGGAACTGGCAGCAGCCGGACTGGCCTGATTTTCGCTGGAACGGCGCTGCTCTCGCCGCGCTCGAGGCGCGCTTCCTGCAGCAGTCGGGCGTCATGATCGGCGTGGTGAAGCACCTGGGCGAAGAGGACCGCACCAGCATCGTTCTCGACGTGATGACCGACGAAGCGATCAAGACCTCGCAGATCGAGGGCGAACTGCTCAACCGCGATAGCGTCCAGGTCTCGCTGCGCCGCGAGTTCGGCCTCGAGACCGAGAAGCGCCGCGTTCTGCCCGCCGAGCGCGGGATCGCGGAAATGATGATCGACCTCTACCGCGGCTTTGCCGATCCGCTCACCGAGGACGTTCTGTCGCACTGGCACCGGTTGGTGCTGAGCGGGCGCAGCGACGTCGAGGCGGTCGGTCGCTACCGCGAACACGAGGATGCGATGGAGGTGGTATCGGGCGCGCTGCACAAGCCAACCGTTCACTTCGTAGCTCCACCGTCGAGCGCGATGGCTGATGAGATGGCCCGGTTCCTGGAATGGTTCGCCGCGAGCAGTCCTGCCGGCACGGTGCCCCAGCCCGCCCTCACCCGGTCGGGCCTCGCACATCTCCATTTCGTCAGCATCCATCCTTTCGAGGATGGCAATGGCCGCATTGGCCGGGCAATCTCGGAAAAGGCTCTGTCGCAGGCGATCGGGCAGCCCAGTCTCATCGCCCTGTCGCAGACGATCCAGCGCAAGCGCTCGGCCTATTACGATGCGCTCGAAGCCGCGAACAAGGGCAACGAGGTCACCGACTGGCTCGTCTATTTTGCCGAGACCGTGCTGGAGGCGCAGGCACACAGCCTGGCCCTCATAGATTTCCTGCTCGCCAAGACGCGGTTCCACGACAAGTTCCGCGGACGCCTCAATGCGCGCCAGGAAAAGGTGATCGTCCGCATGCTGCGCGAGGGCCTGGATGGCTTCAAGGGCGGGCTTAGTGCTGCAAACTACGTCACCATCGCTGACACCTCGCGCGCGACCGCAACGCGTGACCTGCAGGAGCTGGTTGCGATCGGCGCGCTCGGGCAGACCGGGACCCTCAAGTCCACGCGCTACCATCTGCTGATCGACGCGGCTTGAGCGCGCCTAACATCGCCGCGCCCAGCTAACAGCAGTGATGTTAAATGAGCGCGGGGGTCAGCCCTGCCTGGCAATGCTGGCGATAATCGCCTCGGCGCCGTCCAGCGGGACGAACACGCGCGTCTTGTAGGCGATAATCTCGGTGAAGCAGCCCTTGGCCTTGAGCTCGGGAATGCGCGCGGCTTCGGCATCGACGATCTCGATCCTTCGGGAACCGTTCACGCGTGATGTGCGGATCGTGAAATTGAGGGGGTGCGGGGCCTTCCATGTCCCACCGCCGAGAATGGCGGCGGCAATCTTGGCCGGATCGGTCTGCGCCTTGCGGGCAACCCCGAGCTTCTCGAGGGTCGCATCGACGTAGAGGTCGTGGACATGCCGCCCAAGCCAGGAGGCGCCGGACTTGTCGACGATGCGGTTGACGGTGAGGTCTTCCTTGGGAAGCGCGCCCCAGATTGGCAGGAGCAGGCCGGTCGCGAGATAGACGGTCTCCGTGACGAGCTGGCTCTCGTCGGCGGCGTATTCCTCTTCCCACAGCGCGGAGAACCGGGACTTGGTGACGGGCTCCCAGGCGGACTCGTCGAAACGGTCGGCGCGCAGGTACTCACTGCGCAGCGGCCGCACGAGTTCGTAGCGGCGGATCATGTGGCCCTCCTCGTCCATGTGCGAGGGCGCCGGAACCGCGAGCGCGACCTTGCCCGACTTGTCATTGCGCAGGAACAGCGGCTGTTCCTCGCAAGATGCCATTTTCAGCACGCGCTCGAGCGAGAGGACCTTGCGCCGCTGGGTCAGCGACAGCTCGAGCAGGTGCGAGGTCGCGCCCGTCACAGGATCGGTCCGGATCACCGTGTCGGACAGCAACTCGCAGGCCTCAACCGCCAACGTCTCGACCCCGATATCGAAGGTCCCGGCTTCCTTGGCGGCCGAGACGCGGGTTTCGACGAGGGTCAGGAATTCGTCGAAGATCGCGTTCTGGACGGCGATCTTCATGGCGAGGATGCGGTTGAGCCAGCGCTGGATCGGCGGCAGGTCCTCGCGCAGCACGCCGTCCTGGTCGGTGAGCTCAAGCCCGCTCATCCGCTGGAACTCGGACAGGGTCGTGCTCTTGAGTTTCCCGGTGGCGAGCAGGCCATACCAGTCGTGCAGCGCGTGCTTGGCGTAGATGCTCTCGAGGTTGTCGCTGGCATCGAACATACCTTGCCCGCCGGTTTGCCGCTGACCGCGGGTCAGGGCGCCGAGGGCGTCGAGACGACGCGCGATCGTGCTGGTGAACCGGGCCTCGCCCTTGCAGTCGGTGGTGACAGGGCGGAACAGCGGCGGGCACGCCTGGTGCGTGCGGTGCGTGCGGCCCAGCCCCTGGATTGCCCGGTCCGCGCGCCAGCCAGGTTCGAGCAGGAAGTGGACCCGGCGCTGCTGGTTCCTGGCATCAAGACTGGCGTGATAGCTGCGGCCCGTGCCGCCCGCATCGGAGAAGACCAGGATGCGCTTGGCCCCGGTCATGAACGCAGTCGTCTCGGCAAGGTTGGTCCGGGGTGAACGGCTTTCGAGGCGCTGCTGGCCCGAACTGTCCCGGACCAGGCGTTTGCTGCGCCCCGTCACTTCGGCGACGGCCGTCACGCCGTAGTGCTCGAGTAGGGCATCTAGCGCGGTCGGGATCGGCGGCATGGCGCAGATATGCTCGATCAGGTCCGCGCGCGCGGCCTCGGCCTGCGGGTTGTGGACCGGGTTGCCGGCCTCGTCCCACATCGGACGCGAGCGCACGTCGCCGAGCTCGTCGGTGTATTCTTCCATCTGCCGGGTCGGGAAGGCCCGGGTGAGGTAGTCCACGACATATTCCTTGCAGTCATAGGCTATGTCGAGCGCCTCACGCTCAGCCGGTTCCAGTTCATCGAGCCGCCGGTTGAGGATGGATTCCGCCGTGCTCACCAGTTGGACCACCACGCTGTCCCCCTCGCCCAGGTGCTCGTCGATCGCAGGATAGATCGAGGGCAGCTTCAGAGAGAGCAGCACCTGTCCGAAGAAGCGTTGCTTGGTGCCTTCGAACCGGCTGCGGGCCGCCGCCTTGGCGCCGCTGTTGAGGGTCTTGTTCTCAAGCCCATCGACGATTCCGGTGAGTTCGAGCGCGGCCTCGAGGTTCTGGTGAATGATCGTCCAGGCCTCGCAATAGGTATCGTAGACCGCGATCTGCTCAGAGGTCAGGTCATGGCGGAGGATATCGTACTCTACACCTGCGAAGCTGAGTGCCCGGGCGAGGTAGAGCCCGGAGGCCTTGAGATCGCGGGCCACCAGTTCCATCGCGGCAATGCCGCCGTCGCGGATTTCGCTGATAAACTGCTCGCGGTTGGCAAACGCCGTGCCCGGTCCCCACAGGCCAAGCCGGACCGCATAGGCAAGGTTGTTGACGTCCGATGCGCCGGTGGCCGAAGCGTAGAGCACCCGGGCGCGCGGCAGTGTGTTCTGGAGCAGGACCCCGGCGATGCCCTGCAGTGAGCCCTGCTTCTGGCCAAGCGCCCCTTCCCCACCCGCAACGCCGCCCATTTCGTGGGCTTCGTCGAAGACGATCACGCCTTCAAACTCCTCGCCAGCCCAGCGGACGATCTGGTCGAGCCGGGTGTCCTCGACGCGAGAGCTTCTGAGCGTGCCGTAGGGAACGAACAGGATGCCTTCGGGCGCGGTGATCTCCTCGCCGATCTTCCACCGGGCGAGATCGAGAATGTCCGACGGCAGTCCGCCGATCGCGGTCCAATCGCGCTGCGCGTCCTCAAGGAGCGGCGCATTCTTCGAGATCCAGATGTGTCGGCGATTGCCTTTGAGCCACTGGTCGAGAATGCAGGCCGCCGCCTGCCTCCCCTTCCCTGCCCCGGTGCCGTCGCCAAGGAAGAACCCGGTGCGGTAAAGCTGGCCCCCTGGATCCTCCTTGAGCGCAACTTCGCCGGCGGGATGGCTGAAGCGGCCATGGAGATCGCGGCTCCAGGCCTCGCCCGCATAGATCACGGTTTCGAGCTGGGCGGTCGAGAGCAATCGCGCGGTCACGGTGCGTTCGGGCAGTGAGGGCACGTAGTTGGGTTTCGGCGCGGCGATCGAGGCCATGGCGGCGGATTCGACGAGGTGCGTCGGGTGTTCGCCAGCTTCCGCGATCACCACGCGCGAGGGCCGGTAATCGGCATAGACCCCGCGCTGCTCGCCCATCGCGGCGGGTTCGTCCAGCACGTCGTAGGCGACGGGGCGGACGTCGTTGGTCTGAGGAACTCGCACGATCACGGGCCGCGCTGGACCGGTCTTCACCGAGCGGAACAGGCTGAGCTTTGGTCGGGGCGCTGCCGCCTGCGTCGGGTCGCGCAATGTCGCCCGAGGCGGCACCGGCGGCAGCGCGGCGAAGAGTTCGCCGACCGAACCGCGATTGATCGAGGATACGCCGATCTCGCCTGGCACCTTGTCGATCACCAGCACGCGAACGGCGATCCCGGTGCCGTGTTTGGCATAGCCGCCCTTGTCCAGACGGAGCGACAGGACGACCCGCGCGCCTTCAAGGGTGCGCCGGAAGGTTTCCTCATACCTGGCCGAGGGCGAGAACCAGTCCGGCATGATCGCAACGATCCGGCCACCCGGCAGCAGATGGTCGAGCGCAGCACGCAAGTGCCTGGCGGCGGTGTTCTGATCCTCACCGCGCGATTGCGACACCGAAAACGGCGGGTTCATCAGAACAACGCTTGACCGCGCGGTTCCGGAGAGCAGAGCGCTGAGTTTCGCGCCGTCGTGGCGATAGACCTTCGTGCCCGGAAACACCGCCTCGAGCAGGTCGGCACGGGATGGTTCGAGCTCATTGAGGATGAGGTCCTTGACCGCGCCCTTGGCAAGCGACGCGATGATCCCGGTGCCTGCGCTTGGTTCCAGAAGCACGTCATCGCAGGAAAGCCGCGCCAGATGAACGGCCAGACGGGCCAGCGCCGGCGGCGTCGAGAACTGCTGGAATTGAATCTGCTCCTCGCTGCGCACCGTGTGGGTTGGCAGTTCGCGCGAGAGCGCCTCGAGCGTGCTGATCGCCGCACTGACGTCCATGCGACCAACCAGCTCGGGAATGGCCAAGGAGAGTGCGACTTCCAGCGCTTCGAAACTGTCGCGCTGCTGCCAAGCACCTGCGGCGTCATTGCCGCCTGCACTCTCCGTCATGGCTTCGCTCAGAACGGCGCGGTCGATCGGAACAGCGAGGAGCAGCTTGGCGGCAAGTGTGCGCGCAGCGCCGAATATGGCGCTGGCGCGCGGAATCGTTGTGGTCATGCGGTGAACTCCTGAGCTCGTGCCGATCAGCGGCACGCCCGCTCCAGCCCCCCTCCCCTCACCGCTTCAGAAGCTGCGCCCAGTCGTTCATGCGACCCGGTGGCCACTCGGTCTCGATCGCAAGGCCGGGGCGTCGGTACGACTCTGCTGCGCGATCGCGCGCTCGCCTGCCCTCAGCGTCGTTGTCGGCCAGCAGGATCACGGTTTCGACTGAGGCCGGAATATTGACCTGGTGGAAGCGTTTGGCACCCATGGTCGCCCAGGCCTGGACACCCGTGAGCGACGTATAGGCAGCCGCAGTCTCGAAGCCCTCGCAGATGCCGATGGTCTTGCCGGGCGGACCGTTGGTCCATGCAGCGCCGATAGCCTGGCCGAGGACGCGCTTCTCGGTGTAGGTCGATGTCGCCGGATCGAGGAAAATCCGCTGGATCGCGGCGATCGCGCCCGCCTTGCGCATCGCAACGAGGAGTGCCGGCTCGAAGCTCGCAAGCTTCCCCTGCCCTCGTGGACACCGAGGGTGAAAGCGCAGATCGTCGAGTGGTGCCCAGATCTGGCGCACCCCGCGCACATATCGCTCCGCCAAAGTCCCTTCGATTGGCCGACCGGCTTGCCAGATTGTGAGGTGGGGTTTGACGCGGTGCTCGATTCTGGGAAGCACATCTGAGGCATCGAAAGTCGGCAGGTCCGCGATGCGGCGGAGGGCCCTAAGGACGTCCCGGCTGTCGCAACCTGCGTGGCATGTTACGAGGATGGCTCGATCACCCTGACGGATGGAGAGCGACGGGGTCCTGTCAGGATGGCAGGGGCAACGGCACATGGCAGTTTCACCCGACCATTTGCCTTTCAGATGTTCGACGAGCCTTCGGAGCTCTAGAGTTGGTCTGTTTCGGGCCAAGGACATGACTGCCCCATCAGCCCCACTCCCCTCCCCGGTTTGCGTTTCAGCCTAACCGAAGTGCTCGGAAATCATCGGTCAGCTCGCATCCGAGTTTGCTCGTCGCTCGGCATAGCGAACGACAAAGGACTCCCAGACTCTCAGCCACTCCGCGTCTGTGCGCTCTTGCTTGATACCGGGAAAGCCAGTGCGGAATGCGTTCGCCATGGTGTCGACGCACCAGGGCTTACCCTTCTCAAGGCCGATTGCTCGGAACTTCGTTTCGCGCTCGCCATAGGTCAAGCTGCCACCCGGGAACGGAAACAACGGTTCGGCGATTTTGACCTCCCGGACAGGCGCACGTGACGCTTTGCCGACCGATGATCTCGGTGCAGTTTCTTGGGCCGGGGCACCCAGTAGCCGCAAATGCGGTCCAACCAGCTTGCGCTCCAAAGGCGCTGGCGAAGGCCGGAGGACCACCTTCCTGCCACTGAAATCGACGTCGGCGTTCGGGTAGACCGCAGAGACCAGCTGCATCGTTTCACGCACAGTTTGCCGAAAACGCTTGCTGTCTGCATCGTTGCCGAGGTGTTTAGCCAGTTGATCCCACGAGATCACTTGGCCTCGATCGCTGCTGATCCGCGGAAGCCGGTACGCGAGGTAGGTGTAGAGATCGAGAGCAGTGGGCGTGCCCTTGAGTTCACGAATGGCAATCTCGTTCAACGGGACAGCATGATCGACTAGGTGACTGTAGAATGCCTCGGACATCCGGATTTCGCGCGCAAACGCGCCATTCTTCTCGAGGGATCCTGCGTATTCGTTGGAGATTTTCACGTCTCGAACGGCAAATGCATTGTCGCCGGCGTCGTTGCCTTCCCACCGGATTTGCCATTCACAAGCCAACAGTCGATCGACTTGCTCGCGCATCAAATTGGCGGTGCCGCGAGGTCCATAAGAAACGGTCTGGTAGCCAAGCCGGCGCATCCATTCCGTGAAGTTGCGCCCAAGATAAACGTCCCGGGATCGCTTCGTCACCGCCTGAGAAAGCAGATAGATCAGCGCAACACGTGGATAGGCTCCATAAGGCACACCAACGCTTCGTAGCACGGGCTTACCTTCCACCGTCTGGAGAACCGGTCGTGGATTGATGGCCAGTGCATATTTTCCGTCTTCGCGAAGAATCGGGAGAGTATCGTCCTTCGGACGTTTTGTCGGAAGCGACATGGCGCACAATGCGGAATGCAGAAATGCCGGAACGGGTTCTTCGTCCTGGACGCGAAGGAAGGCATCCATCGTGAGCTGAGTGCCGGCAGACTGTGCTAGGGAGCGGACACGCTCTTCACCGCCGCCTAGCATTGCTAGGGCGTATTGATGTCCGATTGGACGCAGTGTGTCTCCGCTCATTGAACCGTCCCTTCCCGACTCATTGGAGCCTCGGGTTGGTCGTTAAACAACAGGTTTGAGCTTCGAAAGCAAGGCCATTGGCAGTTTCGACGGGTTTCCGGGCCTAAAACCTCCAAGTTGGCCGATGATCTCGGAGCGGTTTGGCGAGGCGAAACCAAATCCAATCTCAATTTTGAAAAAAGCGATTCGCGAATCGGTTTTTCTAGGAGATTCCTTTAGTAGGTATGGGCTCCGAGATCATCGGTCCAAAGGGAACCGAGATCATCGGGGAAACGCACTGAATTCATCGGCTTGCACCGAGATCATCGGTGATTGTCCACAGCCGGATCAATTCGGACGGCAGGGCGCCGAGCTGACTGCAGGGATGTCACCTGCTGGCTCCCCTCCCTGGACCCGACATCATCGGTCTGAACCACAACGAGTTGCGTCGAGCCGGCACCTGATTCGCGAAAGGGCACGGAGATCATCGGTCAATTTGTAAGGTTGGTGGCCGAAGTTTGCTCAAAACTGCCAGGAGTGCTAATTGGCCCCCTCAATCTCACAAAGCGGTGATCATGGCTACCGACGCAGCGCTCGATGCACAACCCGATGAACTCCTGGAAGACGGCCTTGGCAATCTGCACCGCAAGGCCCTCACCATCCTGAAGCGTATTCGTGACGGTGCGCTCGATCCGGAGACCGGGCAAAAGGTTGGCCCGTCGTATTCCATTTCGAAGGCGGCCTCCCTTGTGGGGCGAACCGCGTCTGCAATTCGCGAAGCTGAGCGTGATGGTCGCCTCCCCCAGCGCGACCGAACCGCTTCTGGCCACCGGGTCCAGTACTCATTGGAAGAACTGGATCATATGCGTGCCGTATTTGGAACTCGCCCTTGGCGCGCTCCGACGGACACCCCGGCGGTCATCTCCGTCTCGAACTTCAAAGGGGGCGTAGGTAAGTCGACCGTGGCCCTGCACCTCGCGCAGCACTTTGCGATTCATGGCTACAGGGTGCTGTTCATCGACTGCGACAGCCAAGCCAGTTCGACGATGATGTTTGGCTATCGGCCGGATGTCGATCTGACCGAGGATGATACCCTCTATGGCCACTTCCATAATCCTGAACTGTTGGGCGTTCGTTCGATCATCCGGAAGACGCACTTTTTCGGGCTCGACCTGATCCCCGCCAATCTCAAGCTCTACAATCTAGAATACGAGATCGCGGGCTATCTGGCACAAAATCAGAACTTCGACATCATCGACATGATCGCCGAAGCCATCGATACGGTCGTCGATGACTACGACATCGTCATCATGGATCCGCCTCCGGCGCTTGGCATGGTTTCGATGGCAGTGCTGCAGGCGGCTAATGCGATGGTAATTCCTGTGCCGCCGAGCGTCATCGACTTCGCATCGACCGTGTCGTTTATCGACATGGCGCGCACAACGATGAAGCAGCTCGAGCAGCTCGCGAAACGGGTGAAGCCGGCCTACAACTTTATCCGCCTCGTTGGCAGCAGGGTGGATGAAAGTAAGTCCATGCACCGCGAAATTCTCTCGATGATGCGGCAGGTCTTCGGTGGCTCGATGGCGACTTCTGTTCTCAAGACCAGCGCCGAAATCGACAATGCCAGCTCACGCATGAAGACGGTCTTTGAACTTGATCGACCGGTGACGTCCCATGAGGTTCACAACCGGTGCATGAAGCATTTGAGCGACGTTTGCAGAGAAATCGAGGCGGATGTCATTCGGTCCTGGGCGAGCAGGGCAGGGGATGCGGTCTAGGACCGTTGCCACGTGGCAACAAAGATATAAAACAGGTAAACTACAACAATATAGCTCATTTTTTGAGGAATTCGATTGGTGCGATAGGGTGAAATTTTATTGGCTGAGCGAGGGATGTTGCCACGTGGCAACGTGCCAAGATTCAGGGTGAAATCGAGGCGAGGGCAGGGCTTGTTGCCACGTGGCAACAAGTGGCCGCCAAGTGTGATTTGAAAGGTTTGGAGTAGGCGATGGCAAAGGGTAACCGGGGCTTCGGCAGCAGTTTGACAGAGGGGCTCGACGACGAAATCGACGTCGGCAGCCCTGCGCCATCGGAAAGCATTATGGCGAGCCGTAGCCAGAGCCTTGCGAGAATTGCCGCCGGTAAAGTCGTCACGGATCGCACCGAGTGGGTCGACCCATCGCGCTGTCGTCCCTGGCGTCTGCATAACCGCGATTTGGACCACTTGAACGAAGAGAGTTGCCGCGATCTCATTGACGCATTCCTCTCCGCTAAGAAGCAGCGCATTCCCGCGATCGTGCGCCGCCTCAAGGATGACCCAGACTACGATTTCGAAATTATCGCGGGCGTAAGGCGATGGTGGACCGTTCAGTGGCTGCGCGAGCATCATCACCCGGAATATGAATACCTCGTCACGATCCAAAACGTTTCGGACGAGGAAGCGTTCAGGGTTTCGGACATCGAAAACCGGTCGCGCAAAGATATCTCAGACTGGGAGCGGGCAAAGGAATATTCACGGGCGCTGGAGGAGTTCTACGATTCCAACCAGAGTGAAATGGCAGAGCATCTGAAGATTTCGCGCTCATGGCTCAGCCGCCTGCTCGATGTGGCGCGGTTGCCGGCCGAGATCGTGAACGCCTTTCCTGACACGCATGGCATCACGGTCCGCATCGCAAGAGACATCAAGCCACTCACTTCAGAAAAGCGCACCCTGGATTTGATGGTCGCAGAGAGCAGGGCCATTGTTGCGGAGCGCGACGATCTGGGAACGGCTATGCCCGCTCCGGAAGTCGCAAAGCGTCTTATTCGGGCAACTGTCGCCCCCGCAAAACCTGCTGGCGGCGACGTCGATGTGAAGGGCGCCGCTGGCAAAGTGATCTTGCGCTATGCCCATTCTTCGAGGAGCGGATATACCTTCAAGGTGCCTGCGCGTAGCGGCGCTTCGCCAACTGAGGTCTTGAAGGCCATTGAGGCTATCCTGACGTCCTGACCTTTTGGGGGCGTTGTCCAGGATCTTTTCGGCGCGTCGATCGTCCAATTCGCCTGGGGGCGGATCGGGACCAAAGGGCAGGGGAGGGCGGTCTCGTTCGCCTGCGCGGATGAAGCCGCGCGCTTTGCCCGCCGGTTGCTGCGCCGCCGGGCGTGTGTGCCCAAACGGATCGGCGTGCCCTGCCGCGAGGTCGCGTTGCCGTCGTAGGAGGCCTCAGGAGCCTCTGTGAGCGCCTTTGGGGGCCAGGGCATGGTCTCCCAGGCGCAGCGTCGCCAGTTCGGCTTTCTCGAGCGCCATCGCGGCCTGTGAAGCGGTACGGCGGGTCACGCCGAGCGCGCGGGCCAGTTCGGCGCGGGTGAGGGGCCCCAGTCCGCCAATCAGCTGCCACATCGCCGGCGCCTGCGACGAGGCGTAGAGGCCCGCGAGGCATTCTTCCCCGTGCGCAACCATGGCCGTGACGGCGGCGAGGTCCGTTGCCACGTCACTGGCCGCAGTGCCGATTGAACCCGCCAGCAGGGCGGGTGTCGGCTGCCAAAGTTTATGGCAACCGCATTTATGCACTAAGTATCACTGTATTAGCGTGATTCCGGGAACAACAATTCTGGCAAGCCGGAAAACCATATCGGGCTCTCTGCCAGAATTGATGTCATCGAACGGGTCGATTTTCGGCCGGGGGAGGGCGGGTGATCGAGCGGAAGCCTCAGCCGGCGAAGGCCATCTCAACCGAGGCGCTGGCGACCGGTGCCGAGCTATATCCGATCTTCAGGCGCCATGTTCCGCTCGATGGATCGATATCCGCACGGGTCATTGCGGAAGTTTCAGCCGCGTCAGGCCTCAGCGCGCGCCAGGTGCGGCGTTTGGCGGCGAAATTTCGCGCAAATCCGGTGTCCGCGAGTCTGGCCCCGACACCGCGTGGCCCCCGGATTGGCAGCCACCGCATCGCCGAGCCGGTAAGAGCGGCAATCGAGCGGCTCACCCACGAAATATTCCTGAAAAAGCCACCGCCATCGGCGGCTTTGGCGGCCCGCGAAATCCAGGGATTGCTGCTTGCGGAGGATGGGGAGTTCCGCTTCTCACCGGACGAGGTCCCGAGCGAGCGCACACTGATCCGCCTGATCGGGGAGATTTCGGAGCCGCAGCGGGCACGATCGAGCATGGGCTCGAAGCAGCGAAGCGCCCATGAACCGCATCCTGGCGAGTATCGGAGCGAGGGTTTGCTCGATCTGGTCCAGATGGATCACACCCGCGCCGACGTGATTCTGGTCGATAGCACGCATCGCGAGGAACTCGCCCGACCGTGGATCACGCTGTTGGTGGAGGTTTGGACCCGCAGTATTCTGGGCTTTTATGTGAGTTTTGGGGACCCCTCGATCTTCCGCTGCGGCCGGGCGGTCGCTAATGCCCTGTTGCCCAAGGAACCGCTGCTTGAGGAACTGGGCGTCGATGTTTCCTACCCGATGCATGGGCAATTCCGGCGGCTTCATGCCGACCACGCCGCCCCGCACCGGGCCGAGAGCTTCCGGCGGGCCTGTCTGGCCAATGGCATCGATCCGGACATCCGACCGCGGGGTCCGGCCCACTTTGGCGGGCACATCGAGCGGCTGATCGGCACCATGGTCGGCAGGATGCGCTTGCTGCCAGGTGCGACCGGCGGAAATGTGACCCAGCGTGATGGCTACGATGCCGGCATGGCGGCGGCGATGACCTTGGCGGAGTTCGAGCGCTGGCTGCTGTTGCAGATCGCCATCTATCACAACGCGCCGCACAAGGGATTGGGCGGACAATGCCCCGCGCAGGCCTGGAAAATGGCGGTTTCGGGCCATCTGCCGCTCCTTCCGGCCTGCCTCGATGTCGAGCATCTCACCCGTCAATTCCTGCCTGCGCGGCAGCGGACAGTGCAGGCCTATGGCGTGCAGATCCTACATCGCCGCTATTGGCATCCGGTGCTTGCGCCCTGGATCGGTCAGCAGATCACCGTGCACCACGACGAGCGCACCTTGCAGGAGGTCTACGCTGAGATCGACGGCCAGTTCGTCACCCTTCCGGTAGTTGGCCACTATCCCGACGTCAGCGAGCCCGAATGGGAAGCCGAACGACAACGCCTGCGGCGCGAAGGGTCTGCGTTCCAGGCCGATGGCGCACGAGCGGCGACCGCGCGCTACATCGCGGCCGCGCGGCGAGAAGTCGTTGCGGCCCGGCAGCGCACGGCCAGCAGTCGGCAGGAACGCAAGCGCCGGGAGCGGGAAGGGGTATCGCACTCGCCCCAAGCGAAAGGCCGGATCGAGAGGGCCGAGGTTCGCTGGCTCCCGGCAGCCGATCTGCCACAGGATGACTGGCTCAAATGGCGCAAATGAGCGGACATTCGGCCTTCTGGATCGATTTCGACGAGGCGCGCCGCGCGGTCGAGACGCTTGTCGAGCTGGCGCATGACGAGCCGGACGAGCGGCCACCCTGCGTCCTGCTGGTCGGCCAGTCGGGCATGGGCAAGACCTCGATCCTGCGTGAGACCCAGCGCCGGATCGCGCTCGACTTTCCCGAACCCGAGGAATGGGGCGAGGCGCGTTACGAACCGATGCTGCGCACGGTGATCCCTTCGGGTTCCACTGCACTCAAGATCAACCTGACGTTGCTGTGGAAGCAGGGCTGGCCGATTACTGGCAAGACGCACCGGATCGCCGATCTCAAGGTCGTCGAGCTGTTGCGCCGCCAAAGGACGCGGCTTGTGGGGATCGACAATGTCCATGCGATCCTCACCGCCGGCGGGAGGGCGCGGCGCGACACGCTCGATGCCTTCCGCTTCCTGATGAGCGAGGGCAATGTGCCGATGGTGGTGGCCGGGCTCGACGTTGCGGCGGACATCTTTGCCGAGGATGTCGAACTGGCCTATCGCTCGATCATCGTGCGGCTCAATCCCTGGCCACCGGGAGAGCCATCGCAGCGGCTGATCCGGGTTCTGGGGCAGGGGATGCAACTGATCGAGCCTGAGCGTCTTGCCGAGCCCGAAATCGCCGAATTTCTCTGGCGTCACAGCCTCGGGGTTACCGGCAATTTCAAGCGGTTGCTGCATTGGGGGCAGAAGGTCGCACGTCGCCATGGCCGTGAATGCGTGGAGTTCGCCGATATCCGCGAGGCGGCGGGTCTGCTGCCGAGCCATCCGTCGCGGTGATTGCACTCGGGCTCGAGCCTGAACCGCTCGCATTCCGCATGCGCCCTTTTGCCGACGAATGCTTCGATTCGTGGATTGATCGGGTTGCACTCGCGCATGAGGCCACGCGGAGCGTGCTTTTCCGCCATCTCGGGATCGAACCGGTGCTGGCCGGGCAGGATCTTGCGCATGGCAGGCGCGGCCTCGACGCGGCGTGGCACGAGGCCTTCGATGGCCTGGTTGAGCGGCTTGCCTGGGCCGTGCAATGCGAGAAGGAGCGGATTTTTGCGACATTTCTGACTTGCGAGGCAAGCGCCATGCTGCCGCGCGGATTGCGCCACTATGCCTGCGCACGGTGCTGGTACGAGGCGCGGCGGGCGGGGAAGCCCGAATTCATCCGGCGCGAATGGATCCTGCGGGCGAGCTGGCGGTGCCGGGAGCACGGCCTGCCACTGAGCGATATGGGCAAAGTGCCAGGCGAACCGGGCGGTCGGCTATCGTTGGCGCAATTGGCGCGCTTGGTGCTTCTGGCCGAACGCTCGCTTGCGGTGGCGAGGCAATCGCAGAAGGCAATCCGGCGCAATTCCGCGATTCTTGCCCAGTTAGTCCGGCCGTCGGAATGGCAGAGGCACCGGGCCTTCGACCATGCCTACCGGGACCGGATTGCAGAAAATGTGTTCCATTTCTCGGCGGATCGCATCGCCATGCTGGCCCTGGCGCATGGTCGGCGTGATGCGGCCCCTCGGCGTTTCGAGACCCTGATTTCGCAAGCTTTGCCCGAGATGCCCACGCCGGGCGGCGGCAGCCTGGCCGAAAGGAAGCGTCCCTATCGCCTGCAAGCCGCTTTCAGGACCAAACCGCGCTCGCACTGGATCGCTCCTGACTTGCTGAGCCTGTTTTGCGCCTATGGTGCGCTGCGGGCCCGGCAAGGTCGGGAGGCGGTGCGCCAGGCGGCCTAGGAAGCTGTCTCGTGCCGCCAGTCGGGCAGGGCCATGGGGATCGTGATGGCGCAGACAAACGGCGCGAAGGGGCCGTGCGCGCGGGCCAGGTGCCGGGATTCGAGTTGCCGCAGCAGCTTGGCGGCGCCGGCCTTGGTCGCGGGGAGCGCGCGGGCGAGCTGGGCGGGGGTCAGTCCGCCAAGCCCGAACAGCAGCATCCAGGCGTGATAGAGCCGCGAGTTCGAACGCTGGCTCGGAAACTCGCGCGCGAAAATCTCGGCCGCACGCGGCATGCGGGCCACGTCGCAGGCGGTGCCGTGGAGCGCGGCAAGCAGGCTTTCGCGGCCGTCGCTGCGCCGTTCGCCAGCGTCACGATCGGCGCGGAACAGCCGGCGCTGGACGACGCCGACGAAGGGCAGGGAGCTTTCGCTCAGCCGGAAGGCGTGGCCCTGCGCCACGGCCGCCAGGTTGATCGCCCAGCACGGCGTGCGGGCGGTGGCCGACAGGGCATCGCGCTCATCGCCGCTCGAATAGCGGAACCGGTCGACGAGCGCGAGCAGCCGTTCAAGCGGTGCCTGCGGCAGCTTGGCCTGGTCCAATGCACCCAGCACCGCATCGAGGTCGTCCGTGCTCGCGGCGACGATGGCCTCGGCGTCGGCGGCCTCGCTGGCCATCGGCCGGATGGCGATTTTGCGCACCGTGCGGATCGCCTGGGTGAGCGGCTTTTCGCGGGGGCACAGGGCGCGTTCGAGCAGGGTGAGGAAGGCGTTGCGCTCGGCGGCGCATTCGGCGCCGATCAGGGAGGCCCCGAGTGTGATCGCCCGGTCCTGGCGGTATTGCTCCCAGGCGCGCGAGAGCCAGTGGAGCGCCAGCGAAGCGCGCATTTCCGGGGAATAGAGGGCATGGGACGCGAGCAGGCACTTGGCCAGAGTGTCGATCTGGCCGATACGATAGGCGATGGGGCCGGCGTCGATCGCGCTGCTCAAGCGAATGACCTTCCTTGCTGCGGTTCCGAATTGGCTACCTGCGCCGGGAATCAGGGTCAAATACAAAGTTTACCTAAAGTGCAGTTTGGTATCCTATCTTTCCGACTGTCAAAAACACGGACTTTCCATAATCGGATGTTATGGTAAATCCGGGCTTGCCGAAAAGGCCGTTTTTGCCCATTCAGGGCCGGTGAAACCCGCCGAAACACCGATGCTCGCCGCAACTGATCAGCCGTTCCCGTCCGCGGTCGAGTTGGTGCTGCGGCGATACGCCGCGCTGGTCGATGCACGCGGCGCGAGCGCGATAGGGTTCGAGGCGGCTGTGAAGGCGATGGCGCCTGCGACCAAGGCCGCGATCACCGCCGACCTCAAGTGCTACCTCGCCTGGTGTGGAAGGCGTCGGCCGGTCGTCAAGGCAGTGCCCGCCGAGCCGGAGACCTTGGTTCACTACCTCCACTGGCTTGCCAAGGGTTCGGAAGCGAGGCGCTCTGCGAAGCCCGCGACGCTGGCGCGCCGGATTGCCAGCATTGCCCGGGTGCATCGCATTCTGGGGTTCGGCGAAAAGGAGCCGCTGCCGACCCAGGCGGGAATGGTCCGCGACACGTTGAAGGGCATCCGCCGCGACAAACGCCAGCGCCAGCGCCAGGCAGCGCCGCTCCGGCTTGGTGAAGAGATGATCGAAGGGCAGGAGGCTCCCGAAGGGGTGACGATCGAGGCACTGCTCGCGTCGTGCGGCTCCGACATCATCGGTCTGCGTGACGCCGCGCTGATCAGCCTTGCCTACGATGCCGGTCTGCGGGTGTCCGAACTGGTGGCCAGCGAGGTTGCCGATCTGCGGCAGGTTGGCGACGGCAGCGGTCGGCTCGGCATCGCTCATTCCAAGACCGACCAGCTGGGGGAGGGGGCTCTGGCCTGGCTGTCGCCAGAGACGATGGGTCATATATCAGCTTGGCTGCTTGCCAGCGGGATTGGCGAAGGCCCGGTGTTTCGGCGGATCAATGTGCTGACCAGTCCGCCGGATCCTGCCGGACAGCAGATCGTGCGGCACTACATTGGCGCCAAGCCGCTCACCCGCCAGGGTGTGGTCGCGATCCTGCGCTGCCGGGTACTGGAGGCAATCGATCTCGGCCATGTCGAGCTTGACCCCGGGATGGAAGGCGACACCGTCCGGGCCTTGAGTGCTCATTCGTTTCGGGTCGGGTTGACCCAGGACCTGTTCGCTGCCGGGGAGGATGGCGCGGGGATTGCGCTGGCGCTGCGCTGGTCGTCGCCGACAACGGCGCTGCGCTACGCACGCGAGCTTGCTGTGGGCAGCAATGCAGCGGCGCGGGTGCTGGGCAATTTGCGGCGCGGGTCAATTTCGCCCAAGAATGATTGCCAAGCCATCGACGGAGATTGCGCGAGCGGTTGAAAGTGTTCCTCATCCGACTGGGCAAACCCGGATTGTCTTGCCGCAGCGCCGATGTTAACCGACGTGTCATGCCAAGATCGGTTCTTCTCCTGATCGCGATAGCAACCCTGGTGATCTGCAATCTGCACTCGCCTTCGATGCTGCACGCCGAGGAAGCCGGACACGACGATCACGCGATGCTCGTCGCGAGCGATCACCACGATTGGACTTCCGATGCGGTGCCCGATGTCGATCATGGCACTGTGGCGCACGACCATCATGCACCGACAGCCATGACGGTGGCGGCTGCGCGGATGGAAATGCCGGTGCCGGTTGCCTCGGCGCTTCATCATCTGGCCGAAGCGTCCAAACTGGCATCCTGGGCCACCGCGCCGCCAATCGAGCCCCCGGCAACCTGATCGAAGCTGCCAGGCGTGCGCAATTGCGCACGCCCATTGCTTTTCGGATCAGGAGAGACTTCATGTCACGATTGTTGGCAGCCGCCCTTTTGGCGGGTGCGCTGTATGTACCGGCAGGGCGGGCCGGCGCTGAGCCGCTGACGCTTGAACAGGCTATCGCACGCGCCAGCGAAGGTGCGCCGCGATTGCAGGCGGGCGATGCAGCTGTCGAAGCTGCCCGCGCCGGCCAGACCCAGGCAGGGGTGCGTCCCAATCCCACCGTGATGGTGACCGGTGAGAACATCGCCGGGAGCGGTCGTTACGGCTTCCTGCCTCAGGCCGAGATCACCGCAAGCTATTCCCAGATGCTCGAACGCGGCGGCAAGCGCGACGCGCGGACCGCCTGGGCGCAGCGCGACGTGGGCGTCGCGGAAGCCTCGGCCCGCGTCACGCGCCTCGATTTCGCCGCACAGGTCGAGCGGGCCTGGTTCGATGTCATCATCGCCGACGAAGTGGCCTGGGCAGCGGAATACCGGCTAAAGACCGAACGCGAAATGCAGGCCGAGGCGCTGCGCCGCGTGCGTGGGTACAAGGACCCGCTGTTCGTCGAAACCCGCGCGGCCGCCCGCGTGGCGCAGTCGCAGATCGCGCTGCATGAGGCCAAACGCCGGCAGGTGGCGGCGCGCAATGTGCTGGCATCCTTCTGGGGCGGAAGCGGCGAGGGGCTTGAGGTCGCAGGCGGTGTCTTGACCAAGGTTAAAAGCCCGCTTGCGATTGCGCCATCCGACGAAGCCTTCGAGACAGCCAAGATCGCCCGTGCGCAGGCTGCCGTCACTCTTGAGCAGTCGCGCGGCGTGCAGGATTACACGGTTTCGGGCGGGGTGCGATACCTGCGCGGAACCGGCGATGTCGCGCTCGTCACCGGGATCACCATCCCCATCGGCCGCTTCGATCGAAATCAGGGCAATATCGAACGCGCCCAGGCCGAGCGCCGCCGTCTTGAATTCGAGGCCGAGGCTGACCGGCTCGAGCGGTTGCGGCGGCTCGCCTCGCTGCGCGCCGAGGCCGATGCCTCGCGCCTTCGCGCCGACGCCATCCGCATCGAAGTGCTGCCGAAAGCCGTGCGCACGCTCGATCAGGTGCGCGAGGGCTATCGGCGCGGCGGCTTCACTTTCCGCGACGTTCAGGACGCGGCCGACGCGATCGTAGAGGTCCAGGAACAATGGATCGCCGCCGCCAACCAGTGGCGCGACCTTCAGACAGAAATCGACCGGCTGTCGGGACGCTTCGATGCGTCCGCTCGGGGGGAGACAGAACAATGACCCATTCCAGCAATATGACCCGTATCCTCGCAACCCTCTTGGCGGTGATTCCGCTCGCCGCCTGCGGCGGTGGCGCGGAAAAGCCCGCTGGCGAGCATAGCGAGGCTGCCGGTCCCGAGAAGGGGCAGCACAATGGCCGGATGCTGCGCTACGGCGACTTCGCGCTCGAAATGACGGTGTTCGAGGACGGCGTGCCGCCGATGTTCCGCGTGTTCCCGACCATGGGCGGCGAGAAGTTCGATCCGGCGAAGGTCGATCTCACCGTGACGCTGCGCCGCCTCGACGGCGAGGTGAACGTATTCAAGTTCAAGCCCAGCGGCGAATGGCTCGACGGGCAGGGAACCGTGGTCGAACCGCACAGCTTCGATGTCGAGGTGGTCGCCCTGGTCGATGGCAAACGCCACCAGTGGAAATATGCCAATCCCGAAGGCCAGACGAAGATCCCCGCCGAAACCGCCAGGGCCAACGGCGTGGTGATCGAGACGGCCGGTCCGGCGGTGATCGGCGAGACGCGCGAGTTGTATGGCACTGTCCAACTCGCCAGCACCGGCCGTTCGGAAATCCGCGGCCAGTTTCCGGGACGCGTGGTCTCCGTTACCAAGGCAGTGGGAGACTACGTCCAGCGCGGGCAACTGCTGGCGCGCATCGAATCGAGCGAGAGCCTGCAGGTCTATCCGGTCTATTCGACGGTCAGCGGCGTGGTGGCCGAACGCAACGGCAATCCCGGTGACGTGACTTTCGACCGGCCGCTCTATGTCATCACCGACCCGGCCCAGACCACGGTCGTGTTCAACGTCTTCCCGCGCGATCTCGCTCTGGTACGACCCGGCCAACGGGTAAGCGTCGAGACCATGGACGGCCAGGCGGTCGCCGGCGCCAGGCTCGGCGACTACCTTCCCGAAGGCAATGCCGCCGCAGGTACGGCGCTGCTGCGCGCTAACCTTCCCAATCCGGGCGGGCGCTTTCGTCCGGGCATGGCGCTGCGGGGCAAGGTGACCGTCAACGCGGTGTCCGTTCCGCTTGCCGTGCGCACCGAGGCGCTTCAGCCCTTCCGCGACTTCACTGTCGTCTATGCCAATTTCGGCGACGCCTACGAAGTTCGCATGCTCGAACTTGGGCGCAAATCGCCCGAGTGGACCGAGGTGCTCGGCGGACTCAAGCCCGGGACGCGCTATGCCGCCAAGGGTTCCTTCCTGATCCGCGCCGACATCGAGAAGTCCGGCGCGAGCCACGATCACTGATAGGTGGGAAGGAACAGAACCATGCTCGCCAGTATCATCGGCTTTTCAATCCGTCAGCGCTGGATGGTGCTGGCGGTGGTCGCCATGCTCGCAGGTCTTGGCGCGTGGAGCGCGACGCGCCTGCCCATCGACGCCGTTCCCGACATCACCAACGTCCAGGTCCAGATCAACACCGAGGCCGAAGGCTATTCGCCACTCGAAGCCGAGCAGCGCGTCACCTTCCCGGTGGAGACCGCGATCGCCGGCATTCCCAACCTCGATTATACGCGATCGGTCTCGCGCTATGGCCTCAGCCAGGTGACCGTGGTGTTCGAGGACGGCACCGACATCTATTTCGCGCGCCAACTCGTCAACGAACGCATCCAGGCGGTCAAATCGCAACTTCCGCCCGGCATCGAGCCGACCATGGGGCCGATCGCCACGGGCCTCGGCGAAATCTTCATGTATTCCGTCGAGCCAAAACCCGGTGCGAAGAAGCCTGACGGCAGCGAATGGACGCCGATGGACCTTCGCACCCTCAACGACTGGGTCGTGCGCCCGCAGATGCGCACCATCCCTGGCGTTGCCGAGGTTAACTCGATCGGCGGTTATGCGCGGCAATATCATGTCACGCCCGAAGCCGGGCGGCTCGCCGCGATCGGCCTGTCGCTGACGGACGTGGTCGAGGCGCTGGAAGCCAATAACGCCAATCGCGGCGCCGGCTACGTCGAGCGCGCGGGCGAGCAGATACTGATCCGTCTACCGGGCCGTGCCGAGAACGAGGTCGACATTGCCCAGATCATCGTCGCCACGCGCGGAGGTATGCCGATCCGCATCGGTGACGTGGCTGAAGTTTTGATCGGCTCCGAACTGCGGACGGGTGCCGCCACCCAGAACGGCAAGGAGATCGTGCTTGGCACCATCTTCATGCTGACCGGCGAGAACCCGCGCATCGTCGCGCAGGCCGCCGCCGAACGGCTCAGCCAAGTCCAGGCATCACTCCCTTCGGGCGTGATCGCCCAGCCACTGTATGATCGCACTGAACTGGTCGACCGCACCATCGCGACAGTCGAGAAGAACCTTGTCGAAGGCGCAATACTGGTCATCGCCGTGCTGTTCCTCCTGCTCGGCAATATCCGTGCAGCGCTGATCACGGCGGCGGTGATCCCCTTCTCGATGCTGATGACGCTGACGGGCATGGTCCAGGGGCGGGTTTCAGCCAACCTGATGAGCCTAGGCGCGCTCGACTTCGGGCTGATCGTCGACGGAGCGGTGATCATCGTCGAGAACTGCCTCAGGCGACTTGGCGAGGCCCAGCACCGGCTGGACCGGCTGCTCGACCGCGACGAGCGCTTCGGGCTGGTTGCCAAGGCGAGCGCCGAGGTGATCCGCCCGAGCCTGTTCGGCGTGGTCATCATCACGGTGGTCTATCTGCCGATCTTCGCTCTCACAGGGATCGAGGGCAAGACGTTCCACCCGATGGCGCTCACGGTCGTGCTCGCGCTGACCGCCGCCATGCTGCTCTCGCTCACTTTCGTGCCTGCGGCCGTCGCCATGTTCGCCACCGGCAAGGTCGAGGAGAAGGAAAGCCGCGTCATGGCCTGGCTCAATGCCCGCTATGCCCCGCTGCTCGACTGGGTGATGCCCCGCGGGCGGTTGGTCGTCGGGAGCGCCTTCGCCCTTGTCGCGCTCAGCGCGATTGGCGCGACAAGGCTTGGTTCGGAGTTCATCCCGAACCTTGAGGAAGGCGACATCGCACTTCACGCTCTGCGCATTCCCGGAACCAGCCTCAGCCAGGCGATCTCCATGCAGGAGGGGTTGGAGGATCGCATCCGCAAGTTCCCCGAGGTCGAGCGCGTCTTCGCCAAGATCGGCACCGCCGATGTGGCGACGGACCCGATGCCGCCTTCGGTCGCCGACAATTTCCTGATCCTCAAGGATCGCTCCGAGTGGCCCGATCCGAGGAAGCCGCGCGAACAGCTCGTAGAGGAGTTGAACGCCGCGGTTCGTCAGATTCCCGGCAACAACTACGAGTTCACCCAGCCGGTGCAGATGCGCATGAACGAACTGATCGCCGGGGTGCGCGCCGATGTCGCCATCAAGCTGTTCGGCGACGATCTCGACCAATTGCTCGAAAGCGGCAAGGCGATCGAACGGGTGGCGAAGGGCATCGCGGGCGCCGAGGACGTCAAGCTCGAACAGGTCACGGGCCTCCCGGTCCTCTCGGTGACGCCGAAGCGGGAGATACTGGCGCGTTACGGGATCAATGTCACTGCCGTGCAGGATGCCGTCGCGACCGCGACCGGTGGGCGCAAGGCGGGCGAGGTGTTCGAGGGCGACCGCCGCTTCGACATCGTCGTCAGGCTGCCGGAGCTGAACCGGACCAATCTCGATGCCCTCGGGCAATTGCCGATTGGCCTGCCCGGTGACGGGGCGGGCTTCGTCCCCTTGTCCGAACTGGCAGATATCGAGATGTCGGTTGGCCCCAACCAGATCAGCCGCGAGAACGGCAAGCGGCGCGCGGTGATCACCGCCAACGTGCGCGGCCGCGACCTCGGCTCGTTCGTCGAGGAACTGCGCGAGACGGTCGGTGCTGAAGTGACTGTGCCCGAGGGCTACTATGTCGTCTATGGCGGCACCTTCGAGCAGCTTCAATCGGCCTCGGCCAGGTTGCAGATCGTGGTGCCGCTGGCGCTGCTGCTGATCTTCGGCCTGCTGTTCGCACTGTTCGGCTCGACCAAGGACGCCGCCGTGGTGTTCTCGGGCGTGCCGCTGGCGCTGACCGGAGGCGTCGCGGCCCTAGCCTTGCGCGGGATACCGATGTCGATCTCGGCCGGCGTCGGGTTCATCGCGCTGTCGGGCGTTGCGGTGCTCAACGGCGTGGTCATGCTCTCGTTCATCCGCGACCTTCGGACACGCGGCATGGCACTCGACCTAGCGATCCGCGAAGGCGCGCTGACCCGCCTCAGGCCGGTGATGATGACCGCGCTGGTCGCCTCCCTGGGCTTCGTGCCAATGGCGCTCAACGTTGGAGCCGGCTCCGAAGTACAACGTCCGCTGGCAACCGTGGTGATAGGGGGGATCATCTCTTCGACGATCCTGACGCTGCTGGTCCTGCCCGCGCTTTACCGGATATTCCACCATCCTAATGAACGACCCGAGACCAGCGCGAAGACTGAAGGCGGGGAACCCAACAGGGGGTCATGACAGACTGTCGCAGGTACACTTATTCAAGTGCAGCAATGCCATTAAATTTGACACGGCAATGATCGACGAGATTTGGTGATTGTCATTAACTCTGGCAGCCGACATCTGCCCCAGCGAGGATGTTGGGCGAAGAGATCGCGGCGGCCCGTTCCTACCGCGCCCAGGCCAAAGCCGCCAACACCATTCGCGCTTACACCAGTGATTGGACGCAGTTCGAGGGGTGGTGTGACGAACGCTCCCTCGAACCGCTGCCGGCGCGGCCCGAGGCAGTGGCGACCTACCTCGCAGCGCTGGCCCTGGCGGGCAAGGCCGACAGCACGATCGGGCGGCATCTCGCGGCGATCGGCTGGAAGCACCGCCAGGAAGGGCAGGTCGCACCAGTGCAGCGCGACGAGCGCATGGTAATCGCCGACACGCTTGCCGGAATCCGGCGCGAACAGCGCGCGTTGCCGAGCGCCAAGAAGGCTGCAGTGACCGCCAAGGATCTGGCGGCGATGATCGCGTCTGCGGAAGGGGAGGGGACCCGGTCGATCCGCGATCGGGCAGTGCTCGCGCTCGGATTGGCGGCGGCGCTGCGGCGTTCGGAGCTGGTAGGGCTGGAAATGCGGGATGTGGTGTTCGTGCCCGAGGGGCTCAGGCTGACGATCCGCCACTCGAAGACCGATCAGGAAGGTGAGGGGCAGGTGATCGCGGTGCCGGCGGGCAAGGTCCTGAAACCCGTGGCGCGGCTCCAGACCTGGTTGGCGGTGCGGGGCTCGGCGCCGGGGCCGCTGTTCTGGCAGATCAACCCGCGGGGCAGGGTGGTCGACATGGCGATGTCGGACCGCTCGGTGGCGCGGCTGGTGCAGAAGTATGCGGGGAGGGTGGGGCTCGATCCGGGAAGCGTCGGGGGGCATTCTTTGCGGGCGGGGTTCCTGACCGAAGCCGCGCGTTCGGGCGCCTCGATCGCCAAGATGCAGGAGGTATCGCGCCAGAAGAAGGTCGAGGTGCTGCTCGGCTACGTTCGTTCAGCTGAATTAATTGATGACCACGCGGGCAAGGGCTTTTTGTAGTACTCGCAAAGATTTGGAACATCGTTCCAGAATGGGTCAGCTTCGATCTTGCCAGAATTCTCTCATTCCAACCGGATACATTTTCGGGACAGGGTCACATTCGGCAAAATCACTGAAACCGTTGTCTTGGAGCACCTCGATCGGCATATCGGCCAGCAAGCCGACGCTACAATCGTCAGACCCGCGGATCGTGCTCTCTACTCGATTGAAATGAAGCAGGTCAAACGGCTATCGTCAGCTGCATGTTCAATAGCCAGTTTGAGGCGAGTGGTAGTGTTGGCGTCCAAGGCGGTTGCAAGATTCTGGCTGGCCTCCTAGCGTGGCTATTGAGCCAAGGCTTGCCTCCTTCCGAACGCGAAGGTTCGGATAGCATCTTAATTTAGCAGGTTTGCTGGGAATTGAATTGGCTCGTGAAGCACAGGTGGGAAAATTGGGTATACCAAAATCCAAGGGTGATGAGATATCGAGTGTCGATATTTCCGAGAGTGGCAATCAGCGGAAGTCCATTCAGTCCGTAGAAATTGGGGCAAGGGTCCTTCTTGCCCTGTTGAAGGCGGACCCAGGTGGTGCGTTTCTTCGAGATGTTGCGTCCAGCTCAGGGCTTTCGCGCAGTCAGGCACATCGATATTTACTTGCCTTCGTCAACACCGGAATGGTCGAACAGAATGCGTCCAGCGGGCGGTATTCGCTTGGCACGCTCGCTGTACGCCTGGGCCTGGCGGCTATGGCCAGGCTAGACCCCGTACGCATCGCTACCGGATACCTCGAGGGCCTGCTGGATGAGTTGAAAACGACCGGGCTGCTCAGTGTTTGGGGCGACTATGGGCCAACGGTAATTCGCTGGATCGACGGCGGCGTCCCCCTGTTCACGTCAATGCATGTTGGTTCCACCTTGCCTTTGCAAGGCTCCTCCACCGGCACCCTTTTCCTGACCTATTGTCCGCCTGCGCAAACGCGCGATCGCGTTGAGCGGGAGAGGGCCGAGGGGATTGTTGTCGACGATGGGGAATTGTCAGAGCAAATCGAGGCCGCTCGGAAACTCGGATATGCGCGAACCTATGGGTCCGTGGTGCCGGGTCTTGCCGCAGTATCGGTGCCGATTTTCGATTCGCAAAATCGGCTGGTCGCGACAATGAGCGTTCTTGCCCGTTCACAGGACAAGGCTTATTTCAGCAAGGCAAAGATCGGACGAATTTTGGAGCAGGCGCGGCAAGCAAGCGAAGCGATCGGTTGGCTAGGCCCAGCTTGACCCATTGTATCGATATGCGTAATGCGTTGCACAATAGGGGCGGCGCCTTCTTTAACTCCTGACAGTGTGTTGCGGGTTTGATCCGGCCCTGTGGCAGCTTCAGGAGAGCACGGTTCAGTGAACTTTCAAAGTTCCTTGGCGGAATCTGGCATAGGCCGGCGCGAATTCATCGCCATGATGGCGATGATCCAGGCGCTCCAGTCGCTTGCCTTCACCTCATTGCTCCCGGCTCTCGGACATATCGCTGCCGATTTTCAAATCACCCAATCCAACCAGCGCCAGCTGATCATCAGCGTTTTCCTGGTCAGTTCGGGATTGAGTTCGCTGATTCCCGGCACAATCTCCGATCGCTATGGGCGCAAGCCAGTCCTGGCCGGCTACATGGCGTTGTTCGTGGCCGTCAATGCGGTGTCGGCGCTGGTGCGCGACTTCCACGTGCTTCTGGCGCTGCGCGCGATACTGGGGTTCGCATCGTCTGGGCTGACGGTTTTGCCGCTGGCGATTATCCGCGATCGCTATGAAGGTGCCGGCATGGCCAGGCTGCAGGCAGTGGTGGCGATGCTGTTCATGGCGGTGCCGACCTTCGCGCCCAGCCTGGGCTATGCGATTCTCGAGCTCGCGGGATGGCGCGCGATCTTCCTGGTGATCGGCGCTTTGGCGCTGGCAGTGACGGTCTGGTTCCTGCTCAGAATGGAGGAAACCAATCCGAAGCAGAACCGGCAGTCGCAGCGCTCGGGCAACTTGCTGGGCAATGTTGCAACGGTGCTCGGGAACCGGGCGTCGATCGGCTATGTCATTGGCATGTCCCTGATTTTCGGCGGGCACTTCGGGTTCATCAACAGTTCGCAGCAACTGATCGGTGAGCATTTCGGCGCAGGCTCGGCCTATCCGCTGATCTTCGGCTCGATGGCGGCAACCATGGCGCTGGCAAGCCTGGTCAATTCGGCGATCGTCGAGCGCTTTGGCACCCGGCGGATCGGCCATGCCGCAATTTTCTGCCATCTTGCGGCATCGGTGGGACAATTGCTCCTGGCCTCTGCTCCCGGCGAAACCCTGGTCCAGTTTGTCGTCCTCATGTCTCTCAACATGTGCCTGCTGATTACCGTCTTCGTCAATTTCACTTCAATTGCCTTGCAGCCTTTCGGGCATATTGCCGGCGCGGCCGCATCGGTTCAGGCATTCTTCCGGCTGGTTCTGGGGGCAGGGCTGGGCGGCCTGATCGGTTATGTCTACGATGGCACACCGCGGCCGCTCGCGATTGCGCTGGTCTTGGTCGGGTCGCTGACCTTGGCCCTTGTGCTTTATAGCGAACGAGGCAAGCTGTTCCAGCGCCTCAATCCGCCGAGCCGATAGGCGCTTGCTTCAGGACGAGGTCAATGGCTCCTCAAACGTTTCGGGGATGCCGGGCGCCGCAATATCCGAAACCATCCGCACCCCGTCGATCACGATCGGACTGGCGACTCCGGTGCGCTGGTCGCGCGCGATCGCCATGCCCCGCGCGATGACCTGCGGGTTGGCGAAGACATCGTCGAGTTCGTTGATCGGACCCGCCGGAACGCCGGCGACCTCGAGCGCGTCGGCCAGTTCCTGCCGGGTCCAGGTTGCGGTCAGCGCTTCGAGCGCGGCGAGCAAGACTTCTCGATTGCGGACCCGGCCGGGATTGGTGGAAAAGCGGGCATCATTATCAAGCCCGGTGCCGAGCACTCGGCACAGGCTGGTGAACTGGCCATCGTTGCCCACTGCGATGACCAGATCGCCGTCGCTGGTCGGGAAGGCCTGATAGGGCACCAGATTGGCGTGGCCGTTGCCGACCCGGCGCGGCACGGTACCCGAGGTCATCCAGTTCAGGGCTTGGTTCGCCATGACGCTTACCTGGGTATCGAGCAGGGCCATGTCGATATGGGCGCCCAGTCCGGTTTCGTGCCGCCGGTTGATTGCGGCCAGGATCGCGACTGCGCTGTAGACCCCGGTGAACAGGTCGGCCACGGCGATCCCGGTCTTCTGCGGCTGGCGCCCGGCTTCTCCGGTCATCGACATCAAGCCGCCCATGGCCTGGGCGATATAGTCATAGCCGGGACGGTGGGCATAGGGCCCGGTCTGGCCGAAGCCGGTGATCGAGCAGGTGATTAGCCGGGGGTTGAGCGCGCTCAACGCGGGATGATCGAGCCCGTACTTCCGCAGCCCGCCGACCTTGTAGTTCTCGATCACGATATCGGCCGAGGCGGCCAGCTCGCGGACAAGGCGCTGTCCGGCCGGGCTGGCAATATCGACCGCAATCGATCGCTTGCCACGGTTGGTGGAGTGGTAATAGGCCGCGCCGAGGTTTTCGCCGCTGTCCGAGACGACAAATGGCGGGCCCCAGTGGCGGGTATCGTCGCCGCTGACCGGCCGTTCGATCTTGATCACTTCGGCGCCAAGATCGGCCAGCAGCTGTCCGCACCATGGACCGGCCAGGATCCGGGCCAGCTCCAGCACGCGAACCCCGCTCAGCGGTTTGGCCATGCCGTCGGCGGGGGGTTGCGTCTGCCATCCGATCATCGTCATCGCTTCAATCCGCCCCTTGTCCGGCTATCCGGGCGGTCCATTCCTTGGCCATGTCGCCGGCCGCCTTGGCCAGCGCGAAGGCATCGATTCCGACCGCGATGAAGCGCGCTCCGCCATCGAGGAATTGCTGGACCAGGCGCTGGTCGCGCGACAGGATGCCGCAAGGTTTGCCGGTTGCCCTGATTCGGGCCAGCGCGCACGCGGTCACTTCGGACAGGGCGGCGAAATTGCTTTCGCCCAGCAGTCCCAGCGACGCGGCCAGATCGACCGGGCCTACGAACAGCGCATCGATGCCATCGACGGCGGCGATCGCCTCGATGTTTTCCAGCGCCAGCGCGGTCTCGATCTGGACGATGATGCACAGCTGCCGGTTGGCTTCGGCGACATAGGCCGGGTAGCGCCCCCAGCGCGCGGCCCGGGCGCCGCCGATACCGCGCTCGCCTTGCGGCGGATAGCGCGCGGCCTTGACCAGCGCCGCGGCCTGTTCGGCGCTTTCGACCATCGGCACCATGATCGTCTGGGCGCCGAGATCGAGGATTTGGCGAATGCCGATCGGATCGTCGCTAGGAACGCGCACGATCGCCGAACAGGGCGGATTGGCGTCCACCGCGCGGAGCTGATCGGCGATGCCCGGCAAGGTCTGGGCGCCGTGCTCGGCATCCACCAGCACCCAGTCGTAGCCAAGCCCGCCGCAGATTTCGGCGATGTTCGGGCTTGCCAGCGCGAGCCAGAAGCCGAGCTGCACCGGGCCTTCGCCCAGGCCTTGCTTGAAGCGGTTCGCAGGAGTCTTCATCGGTCCCGCTGCCTCAAAAGAACCGGAAACCGATCGCGCCCATCGGCCCGAAATCGGCGTTGAAAACGTCGCCCGGCCGCGCTTCGACCGGACGGGTGAACGAGCCGCCCAGGACGACTTCGCCGGGTTCAAGCGCCTGGCCCCAGGGCGCCAGCCGGTTGGCCAGCCAGGCGATGCCATTGGCGGGGTTGTTGAGCACGCCCGCCGCGATCCCGGTTTCCTCGACCACCGCGTTGCGGCTCAGCATCGCGCCGATCCAGCGCATGTCGACCTTGTCGGGCCGCATCGGCAGGCCGCCGACGATGATGCCGGCGTTGGCGGCATTGTCGCTGATCGTGTCCTGCACCTTGCGGCGGGCGCCGGTCTCGGCATCCACCACTGTCGTGCGGCTGTCGATGATTTCAACCGAAGGGATGACATATTCGGTTGCCCGCAGGACGTCGAACACGGTGACATTCGGGCCTTCGATCCGGCGGGCAAGGACAAAGGCCAGTTCGACCTCGACCTTGGGGGTGATGAAACGGTCGCAGGGGATGTCGCCGCCCTGTTCGAACACCATGTCGTCGAGCAAGGTGCCATAATCCGGCTCGGTGATCCCGGCGACCTGCTGCATGGCGCGCGAGGTGAGGCCGATCTTGTGGCCATGGACCGTCCGCCCGCGCGCGAGCTTGAGATCGACCCATTGCTTGCTGATCCGGTAGCCATCGGCAATCGTCATGTCCGGATAGCGGGTGGTGAACTGGCGGATCGGCTTGCGGTCCTGCTCGGCGGCATCGAGTTCCCGAGCGAGTTCCGCGACGACCGCAGGCTCTAGCGTCGGTAGCGATTGATCGGGTCGAGCGCCGCGATCCGGGCTTGTCATATCCTCTCCCTGATCCTCAAGCATTATGCCAAATGCATTGCACAATAATAAATGGTCGTCTACCACATCCTGCGCCTTCCCAACGACCCCGGCCTTGATCGCAAAGGCGGCGGCGAATGGACACAAGAGCAAACCTGCGGAGATAGAGGATGACCATCGACACAAGCGTTCGAGAAGAAAAGATTACGGGCCGGGGCCTGACTTCGCATACCCTTCTGGCCGGCGATCCTAGCAAGCCGGCGGTGCTGCTGCTCCACGGGGCAGGACCGGGAGCCCATGCCGGGTCGAACTGGCTGCACCTGATGCCCGACCTGGCGGAAAACTTCTTCGTGATCGCACCGGACCTGATCGGCTTCGGACAGTCGGTCATCCCCGAACCCTGGCCCGACAATGTCATGGCCTGGATCGGTACACGGGTGGACCAGTGCTTCGGGCTGCTGGACACGCTGGGCATCGATAAAGCCCATGTTGTCGGCAATTCGATGGGCGGTGCGCTGACCCTGCAGATGATGAGCGAGGAGCCTGACCGGATCGACCGGGTGGTGCTGATGGGCTCGATCGGTGCGCCGGGCCCGAAGACGCCCGAACTGGTGCGGCTGCTGTCGTTCTATTCCGATCCGCGGCCCTCGCGCTATCGCCAGCTGATGCACAGTTTCGCCTATGACCCCGACAAGTTCGAAGGCATGGAAGAAATCGTCAAGAACCGCTACAAGATCGCCACCGATCCCGAGATTATGAAGACCGCGGTCAAGATGATCGATTCGATGAAGCAGGGTGTTGATACGCTCAACATGCCGCCGTCGATCCTGTGCAAGCTGCCGCACAAGGTGCTGATCTTCCACGGCCGGCAGGATCGCATCGTTCCGCTCGATACCAGCCTCTACCTGATCGAACACCTCAAGCATGCCGAGCTCTACGTGCTCGATCGCTCCGGCCACTGGTCGCAGCTCGAACGCTGGGACGTGATGCGGCCGATGCTGGAGATTCACTTCGGCGCGCGTTCGTTCTGAGCGCAGCCGGCAGCATAAGCGCCGGGCGCTTGCTTTGCAGAGCCGGGCTGGGCAACCAAGGAAGTGAAGGGGTGGTCGGGCGTCTTGTCTGGCCACCCTTTCCGTTTGAAGGTGCCGCGCATGAATGAATCAGCAACCGATGCCGAAGCCTTCTGGGCGTTTTCGCTCGAGGTCTATGCTAAGCCGCAGGTGGCGGAACTGTGCATTGCCCTACAGGACGAATACGGTTTCGACGTCAACCTGCTGCTGCTGGGCTTGTGGGTGGCGGAGATGCAGCGGAAGGCGCTCGATGCCGAACGGATTTGTGAGCTGCGCGAAGCCGTCGCGCAGCTCAACGACAACCTGGTGCATCCGCTGCGCCGGGCGAGGCGCTGGGCCAAGCCCTCTGATCCCGTTGCCGAAACTCCGCGACGCAAGATTTACGGGGCTCTCAAGCAGGTCGAACTAGAGGCCGAACGTCTTGTCCAGGCGGAGATGGTGGAAACTTTGTCGGCAGGCTTGCAACGGGGCGGCGAAACGCCAACGCCCCAAGCAGCGGCAAGGGCGAGCCTGGAGCGATACCGGCAGTCCATCGAAGCGCCCGATTCTGCCACCGCGCCGCTAGCGCAGCTGATCGTCAAGGCGCTCCCTTGGCCGGTATTGCCGGGGTCTGCGCGGGCGGTTTCGCATCCTTGATGTACGCGTAGATTTCCGCGATCTCGTCGTCGCTCAGTTCGGTCGGACGAAATGGCGGCATTTCGATCAGACCTTGGCGCACCACCGACTTCAGATAATCGAGTTCAAGATCCTTGCGGCCGATCAGTGCCGGGACCGGACGCTCCAGCTGTTCGAGCAGCATCGTGCCGGGATGGCCGGGCCCCGGGTTATGGCACCCGGCGCAGTTGAGGGCGTAATTTTCGGCGCCGTCGGGCTTTTCGGCATTCGGTGCCTTGCTGCAGGCTCCGAGAACAGCAACGAGCGACAAGACAGCCAGCTTTTTCATCATCTCTCTAACTCGAATAATTGCGGGACGGCTCAGGCGGACGCGAACAGGGCCGTCGGGTCGAGCGCCTTCTTGACCCGCGCATTCAAGGTTGAAAGCCCGTTGGTTTCGAAGGTCTTGCCGACCGTTTCGCGCATTCCGGGTTCGGCGATCGCCTGCCCGAAACCGGCTTCGGCCTGCGCTGCGATCAGCGCAGCGGCGCATTCGCGGGCGCGGGCGGCACTTTCGGCCTGCGTGGTGGCAAAGGGCAGGATCTGGCGATGATTGGCCGAACGCCAGATCGCGACGGTTTCGCCGAGATAGTCGAATTCGTGCTTGACGCAGATGTTGCGCGACAGTTCGTAGAGCCGCATCGCCTCCTCACCATCTACGGGACTGACCGGATTGACGGCAACCGCCTGATCGCCGCTCCATGCCGGCACGTGCGCTGGCGCATCGGCCACCACGCCGGTCATCGCGCCCATGCGCCAGGCCCACAGGCGGGGATCGATGCCCTTGCCGTCGGCGATCACCCGCGCCCCGGAGATCGAGGAAAACGCCCCCTTGACCATATCCCATAGGATCGGGACATTGCCTGGCAAGCCATAGAGCGCGCCGTAGAGATTCCAGTGGCCCAGGCCCAGCGCCTCGCCGGCTGCGGTTACCGCGCTGGCCGCCATCGGCCCCTTGCCATCATAGTCGCCGCGCTTCTTGCCGAGCAGGGCGGCTTCGTGCAGCGCGTTGCCGACCGCGACGCCGTTGGCCACGACCATGTTGAGTTTCAGCGGGCCAAGCACGTCGAGCAGGTCGGCCAGCTGGTCTTCCTTTGGCACAGTCACCATGAAGGTCTGGTGGGCCGGCGGTTGCGGCATCATCCACATGCCGACCTTTGTCGGCACGGCGAAATCCGACTGCGTGAACAGGCCATCGACCCAGGGGCCGTAGCCGAACTTGAACAGTTGCCAGCAGGTGCTCTTGGGCATGGCGCCCATGCCCGTCCGCACAAGCTTTCCGTCCGCGAGCATGACCTCAAGCCCGCACTGCATCAGGAAGTGATCGGAGTAGGGGGTGTAGCCGGGCTGACGATAGACGAAGCTTGCGGCCACACTGGCGTCGGGGTTGCCGCCATGGTCGATCCACAGCTTGATGCCCTTTTCCTTGATATGGGCATCGAGCTGGCGGAAGGTCACCCCCGGTTCGACCAGGCAATAGGCCAGCTCCTCGTTCACCTCGAGAATTGCGTTCATGCGCTGGAGGTCGAGCATGATGACCTTGTCCAGCCCTGCCTTTTCGAGGCCGTGGGCGCCGTTGCACACGGGTTGCAGCACACCGCCGGCGGTTCGCGCCGCCTCCAGCGCCTTGGCGAGCTGGGTTTCATCCGCCGGCAAGACGATGCCAAGCGGTGCCGCGCCGCTGATTGCAAAGCGGGCCAGCCCCTGAGGGGTGCGATCGACTGCCGCGGCGCCGATCGCAGCTTCCACCGCGGTCAGCGCGGCCATCTGGCGAGCTTGGTCTGTCATGGGTCCTGTTCCGCCTGTCTATTGCTGGAGAATCTTCACGTAACGATCGAGATTGGCTGCATCGACGGCGAAGTGCGCCGAACGAATCCCGATGCCGATGGCGCTGTCCGGTTCGCTGTCGCGCCACGAAAAGCAGCAAGTCGGGCAACGGTGGATGGTCCACACCACCTTGCCGCCTTCCTTGCCTTGATAGTCAGCGAGGGCGCCGCCGGTCGCGCAGCGCGGACAGACCGTCTTGCTCATTGCAAAGCTCCCAGTTGCATGGCCCGGATCTTCTTGCTCAGCTCGTCAATGTCCGGCCCGGTCGGAGGGGTGACCAGATGCGCTTCGCCGACCGGGTCGGGGGGCAGGTAGCTGGTCGCGTCGATAATCAGGCGATGACCCTTGCCGGGAACGACGGCCGAAGGATCGATCGGGACCGCAGGCATGTTGGGCAGGACGATGATGTCGTCGGCGCGGGTGCGGGTGGAAAGCGCCCACATCACCTGGTTGAGATCGAAAGGATCGACATCGGCATCGACCATGATCAGGTTCTTGAGATACATCACGCCGTGCGGAGTGCTCAGCGCGCGCAGCGCGACGGTCTTGGCAAAGCCCGCCATCCGGTTCTTGACCGAAATGATCCCGGTCAGCCCGTGCTGGTACAGCGCGTTGACCGCGGTGACTTCCGGAAAATTCTGGCGCAGCTGCGCATAGATCGGGGCCGAGGTATGCAGGCCGATCAGGGTATCGTGTTCGGTCCAGCCGCGGCCGATATAGATGTTCTCGAAAATCGGGTTCTTGCGGTGCGAGATGGCCGTCACCTTGAAGATCGGCGCCTTGCGGACCCCGCTGTAGGAACCGGGAAATTCGCCGAACGGACCTTCCAGGACACGTTCGCCCAGTTGCATTTCGGCTTCGATCACTATCTCGCTGTCGGCGAGGATGTCGATGCCATTGCCCGACTTGGTCAGCCGGATCGGCGCGCCCATCATCGCCGAGGCATAGGAATATTCCGATTCTTCGTAACCGATCGGTGTCGCCGCGAACACCGCCAAGCCCGGATGGTTGCCCAGCATGACCGCGATCTTAAGCGGCAGGCCGGTACGTTCGGCCGCCATGATCTGCCGGCCCATGTCGTGCGACGGGATGGTCATCAGGGTGAAGCTGTCGGGACCTTGCAGTTGCAGCCGGTAGATGCCGACGTTCTGCTTGCCGAAATTGTCTAGGTCTTCCGGATCGCGCGACGCCACCGATGCCTTGCCGAGGTAGAAGCCGCCATCGTATTCGTTGATGCGGTAGACCGGCAGCACGTCGTAGAGGTTGATCCCGCTTTCGATCCGGCATTCATGAACCGGCGCCCGGGCTTCGGGAACGGTGCTGATCTGCGCCGCCGCATCGCCCCAGCGCCCGGCGATCTCGAAGAACAGTTCGCGGATTGTCGTTCCCTTGGGGCGGCCGAGCAACAGCGCGATATTGTCCCACGAACCGTGCACGCCGACCGCGGTGCGCTTTCCGGGGTATCCGGCAATGTTGTCGAACACGATCGCTGGCGCGCCGTTGGCGTCGCGCGATGCGGCGACCGCGATGTTGCGCACGTCGGGCTCGGGCATCACCCGCTCGCTCCAGGTGATCGCCTGTCCGGCATCGCCCAGCAGTTCGAGGAAGTCCCGCAGCGAGGTGATGGACCGCGATTGCTTGGCCAGATCCTGCATCATCAGTTCCCTTCAGTCAGACCAGCTCAATGGCCGCCTTGGCCGGCGGTGGCCGTCTGGACGGTCACCCATTTCCACTCGGTCATGATTTCCAGATCGGCCTCGGTGCCTTCACGCCCGAACCCTGAAGCCTTGGTGCCGCCGAAGGGAACGTGCGGTTCGTCGTGGAGGGTCGGAGCGTTGATATGGACCATCCCCGCCTCGGCTTGCTGGGCAAAGCGCAGGGCCTTGTCGATATCGCGGGTGAAGATCGACGCGCTCAGGCCGTATTCGGTGTCGTTCGCCAGGTCGATCGCTTCCTCGAGCGAGTCGAATGGATAGAGCGAAGTGACCGGGCCGAAGGTTTCTTCGGCAAAGACCGTCATCTCTGGCGTCACGCCGCTCAGCACCGTGGCCGAGCAACTGTTGCCGTTCCATTCCGCACCTGCGAGAATTGCAGCGCCCTTGGTGCGGGCGTCGTCGATATGCCGGCGGACTCGATCGCGTTGGCGTTCCGAAATGATCGGTCCGAGCATGGTGGTGGGCTCGCGCAGGTTGCCGCCCTTGGCCTTGGCCGTCGCGGCGGCGAAGGCCTTGGCAAAGGCGTCGAAGATCGGACGTTCAACGTAGATCCGCGATGCCCCCATGCAAACCTGGCCCTGATACATGAAGATGCTGAACAGCGCGGCACCGACGGCCTTTTCGAGATCGGCATCGGCGCACACGATCAACGGGCTCTTGCCGCCGAGTTCGAGTGTGTACTTCTTGAGGTTCCGGGCGGCGATCCCGGCGATGTGCTTGCCGACTCGCGACGACCCGGTGAAGGTTATCGAGGCAACCTTGGGATGGCCGGTCAGGGCATCTCCGATTTCCGCGCCGTCGCCGTAGACGATGTTGAACAGCCCATCGGGCACGCCCGCGTCGCGCCACAGGGCGGCGAGCAGATCGGCAACCTTGGGGGCGGCTTCGGACGGCAGCAGAACGAAGGCGTTGCCGGTCGCCAGCGCCATCGCAGATTGCTTGATGCCCTTGATCAGCGGCACGTTGAACGGGGTAATCCCGGCGACTACCCCCACCGGCTGGCGCAGGCTCATGCTGAAGCGGCCCGGCGTGTCGGAGGGAATTGTCTCGCCGCGGACCCGCCGCGGCACTCCGGCCGCAGCGCGCAGGAAGCTCACCGCGAACCGCGTCTCGAACCCGGCCTTGGCGGCGGGCGAACCGATTTCGTCGATCAATACCTCGCTGAACAGCGCGGCGTCGCGCTCCATGATTTCAGCGGCCTTGACCATCCAGCCTTCGCGCGCCGCGGCGGGCAGATCGCGGTGCTGGCGAAATGCCCTGTCGGCGGTCTCCACAGCACGATCGACGTCGGCGGCCGTGCCCGCCGCAACCCTGGCGTAAACGCTGTCGTCGACCGGATTGAGGTCGTCGAAATAGGTGCCGCTTCCAGGCGCTACCGCCACGCCGCCAATCCAGTGATCGAGGTTCTTCATCTTGCTAGTATCCTTCAATCAGATTCCGGCGCGGTCACGCGGTTGTGCGCATCGCCTTGGGCCAGATGCCCTGCTTGCCAGGAGAGAGAATGCCGTTGGGATCGAGAACATCCTTGAGGCGGTGGTGGAGATCCCAGAGTGCGCCGTCGTTGTGTTTGTAGGTCCTGGCGATCTGATCCATGAAGGCGAGGTGCGTGCGGTATTCGCCGAACCCCGCCTCCGCAGCCTCGTCAACCAGCAGGCCGAACAGGTCGTAGGCGCTCTTGCGCATCGTCTCGTCGGCGCGGTCGTACATGATCATCAGGATGTGATGCATGTCGCGCCAGCCGACCAGGAATTCGCCGATGTAGTCGAAGCCGTGATCGTTGCAGCGCTGCTTGATCAGCTTGTATTGGGCAAGTGCTTCGGAACCACTGGGCGCCGAGATCGGCGAAAAGTTGATGTGCCCGCCGCCGCCGATCCAGTTCATGATGCTGAATTCGGTCATGTTCGGCTCGCCGCGCATCAGCCGTACGCGATAGTCCCAGGCCGGATCGTTCTTGCGATCGAAATGGACCTTGGCGCCGGGAATGCTCATCAAGGCATCCTCCACCACCTTCCAGTTGTTCTCGATCACCGGCGGCGGGCCGTACAGCGCACCGTAATAGTTCCACATCCCGAGATCGTGGTCCGCGGCGATCTTGGCACGGATCGACGGCGGCAGCGGGCCCTTGCCATCGTAATAGTGGCGCCGCGTGGTCTTGGCCGAGGCCTCCCACAGCAGATCGACCGCAACCGCCGCATTCGGGATGATCTGGTTGACCTTGAGCGCCCGGGTGACCTCGAAGATCGCCTCGAGATCCTCCTCCTTCTGGTAGGTGATCATGAAGGGCTTGTAGCCCGGCGGTTCCGGCATCAGCCAGATGCCCATCTTGGTCACCACGCCGAAATTGGATTGGGTGAACATGCCGTCGAAATGCGGGCCGGCCACGTGCTTGGTGACCTGCCAATGCTTCGATCCGGCAAGCGCGCCCTGTCCTGTTCGAACGACTTCACCATCGGCCAGCACCACTTCCATGCCGCACTGCATGACAAAATGGTCGCCATAGGGGGTATAGCCGGCGCCATGCTCCAGCGCATTGCCCATCACGCCGCCCCAGGCTGGTGCGGCAGGATCGATCCACAGCTTGCTGCGGATCTGGCGCAGATGGCGGTACAACTGCATGTAGGATACGCCGGGCTCGACCAGCGCGTAGCCGTATTTCTCGTTGACCTCGATCACGCGGTTCATCCGCCGCAAGTCGAGCATGACATAACCGGATTTGCGCGGAGCCGGGCCACCATAGGCAAAATTGCGGCCGGTCCCGATGGTCCAGACAGGGATCTTGTAGGCGTTGACGACTGCCAGGATCTTCTGGATTTGCTCGACACCGTCGGGCGCAACAGCGGCGGACGGCAGCATTTCGCCATCGGCCAGCGGAGAATAGGCGTCCCGGTAAGCCGAAAGCGGAAGCTCGTCGAGGAATACCCATTGCTTGCCGACAACCGCGGCAAGCTCGTCGAGCGCCTTGTTGAAGGTGGATGCGTCGACACCCTGGGGAACAATGCGGCTCAAGACAGGTCTCCCCCGATTTCATAAACCCAGGAGGCCAGCAGTCCGGGGCTGCTGGCCGCGATATCGCACGAACCCGACTGACAGGTGTTCAAGCGAGCTTCGGTTGGGGCGCCGAGCGCGTCGCGAACCAGGTGCGCGACGGCCACCGGCCATGCCGCCGCGGCGCCTTGGAGCAGTTGCGCCGCGCCCTCGGTCCGATGCTGCCAGCGTCCGCCCGTGTAATGGTGCCGCCACAGCAACGCCGGGCGGGCGCCGCGCTCAACCAGGACCTGTCCGGCGATCATGGCTGCGGGATCCGAAGTCAGGCCAACGATCAGGCCATCGGCATCGTCCAGTTCGTGCAGAAGGACATTGAGCGACCGGTCAAGCCGGATGGTCCGGCCAACCACGCCGCTTTCGGCAAGCGTCGCCGCGAACATCCGGCTTTCCGGCGACGCGCTTTCCTCGATCACCGTCACCCTGCGTGCGCGGGCCGCCGCCGCTCCGGGCAATACGCCAAGCCCGGCCACGGCTGCGCCCAGCGCTCCGGCTCCCAGGAGCTCGCGTCGCTTGATATCCCAAGCCATCATGCTTGCCTTTCGATCTTCAGCGGCGCCGGTTCGGCGACCGCACTCTCGGTGGAAAGTCCCTGCCAGCGGCCCGCTGCGTTGCGATGTATGTCGAAGTGATCCAGCACCCGTGTGCAGCTGTGATCGACGATGTCCTGAAGGCCTGCAGGACGGGCGTAGAATGCCGGGACCGGTGGAAAAATGACCGCGCCCATTTCGGTGCAGGCGACCATGTTGCGCAGGTGAGCCAGGTTGAGCGGCGTCTCGCGGGTCATCAGCACCAGCTTGCGCCGCTCCTTCAGCATCACATCGGCGGCGCGCGTGATCAGATTGTCGGACAGACCGTGGGCCACCGCTGCCAGAGTGCGCATCGAGCAGGGCGCTATCACCATGCCGTCGCACAGGAACGAACCGCTGGCGATGCTGGCGCCGACATTGCGGACGCTGTGCACCACATCGGCCGCACCTTCGATCAGGCGACGGCCGTCCGGAATTTCTTCGCGGATGTTGAGCAAGGCGGCTTGCGACATGACGAGGTGAGTTTCCCAGCCACCTTGTTCGCGGAGCATTTCGAGCAGGCGCTGCCCGTAAACCGAGCCCGTCGCTCCGGTTATGGCAACGACCACGCGCTTCATGGGCTGACTGCGCCGCCCGCGCGTTCCCTGCGTACTCCCGTCGCAACGTTCATGGCCGAAACCTTCTCCCTCAACCATTATGCAACAAATTGTACTATAAGCAACATGTAAGAGCACCTTGAAGCTATGTCCTTCGGGGCTTCTCCGCTTCAATCGCAGGCTGCGGCGGCAAGCCGAGACTTATGGCCTTGAGTTCCAGGAATTCGTCGATCCCGTGACGCGATCCCTCGCGCCCCAGTCCCGATTCCTTGACCCCGCCGAAAGGCATGGTTTCCGAAGAAATGATGCCGTTGTTGACGCCGACCATGCCGACCTCGAGACCTTCGGCAAGGCGCCAGAACCGGTCCATGTCGCGGGTGAATGCGTAGGCGGCCAGGCCCGAGCGGGTGCTGTTGGCCAGGGTCAGGGCTTCGGCCTCGGTTTCGAACCGGAAGAGGGGAGCGACCGGTCCGAAGGTCTCTTCCAGCGCCAGCCGCATGTCCGGGTTGGCGCCGGTCAGGACCGTGGGCTGGTGGAACAGCTCGCCGGCTTCATGGCCTTCGCCTCCCGTGACGATCCGGGCACCGCGCCCGACGGCATCGCCGACATGTTCGCGCACCTTCTGCAATGCCGCGGCGGTGATCAGCGGGCCCTGATCGGTCTCGCCTTCCAGGCCGTTGCCGACGCGGAAAGCCGCGACTCTGGCGGCCAGCGCTTCGGCGAACCGGTCATGGATGCCGTTCTGCACCAGGATGCGGTTGGCGCAGACGCAGGTCTGGCCGGTGTTTCGGAACTTTGAAGCGATCGTGCCCGCCACGGCGACGTCGATATCGGCATCGTCGAACACGATCAGCGGAGCGTTGCCGCCCAGCTCCATCGACACCCGCTTGAGCGTCGTCGCGCACTGCGCGGTCAGCAGCTTGCCAACCGTGGTGGAGCCGGTGAAGGTGAATTTGGCAACGCCGGGATGGCTGGTCAGGACCGATCCGATCGCCGGCGCATCGCCTGCGATGACGTTGAAAGTGCCCGCCGGAACACCGGCTTCGAGTGCCAGCCGGGCCAGCGCGAAGGCCGTGAGCGGGGTCAGTTCGGCGGGTTTGAGTGTAACGGTGCATCCTGCGGCCAGGGCGGGCGCGACCTTGCGCGTGATCATCGCTGCGGGAAAATTCCATGGCGTAATCGCGCCGACCAGGCCCACCGGCTGCTTGAGAACCAGGACCCGGCGATCGCGTTGGGCGGGGATGATCTCGCCATTGATGCGCCGGGCTTCTTCCGCGAACCATTGGATGAAACTGGCCGCATAGTCGATCTCGCCCAGCGCTTCGGCGAGCGGCTTGCCCTGTTCGGCCGTGAGCAGTATTGCCAGATCGTTGCGGTTTTCGCGAACAAGCGCGAACCAAGCGTGCAGAATGGCGGCGCGTTCGGCGGCCGAATGGGCCCGCCATTCCCCGAAGGCTCTGGCGTTGCTTTCGACGGCGCGGTTCGCCTCGACCGCACCTAGGAGGGGGATTTCCGTCAGCGCCATCCCCGTCGCAGGATTGATCACGGCAATCGCCCGCTCGGTAGTGGCTATGGCCTCGCCATCGACGATCGGCAGGCCTGCAGCGAATTCGGGCCGGGACAAGGATGGCTGGGAAACAGGCATGGAGCGAAACCTTGGCGGTCGGGTGCTAAGTTCAAGGGATGCAAACGAAACGGGGCGGAACCGCCGGAGCGGATCCACCCCCCGGAACCGATGGGATGACCTTGCGGTCACCCCAGGCAGAGCCGTCAGTACTTGTAGGCGACCTTGAGGAACCATTCGCGCGGCCGAGAATAGGTTGCCTCGGCGACGCCGCCAACGTTCAAATCCACATAGCCCCCTTGGATATAGCGCTTGTCAGTCAGGTTTGTGACACCTGCCGTTACCGTGAAGTGATCGCTGGCGTCGGTGAACGAAGCGCTGACGCCGAACACGCTATAGGCGGGTTGATAGAGCTGAGGGCTGTTTACGGCATCCTTGAAGGTGCCGCTCTGATGGTACCAGTCGCCACGAAGAACGAACTTGCCCTTGTCGCTCTCGTAAACGGTCGCGTTGGCGGCGATCGTCGCTGTCCATTCGGGCACGAACGCAAACTTGGAGTTCAGGTTTACCGGGAAAGCACTTGGATCCACCGAACGGTAGAAGGCATCGAGGTAACCGACACCATAGTCGATCCTTAGCCAGTCGGTCGGGGCGGCCTGGCCTTCGATCTCGAAGCCCTTGATCCGGCCCTCACCCCCGTTGCGAACCTTGGGCGCAATACCCTCGTTCACGACGATTTGAATGTCGCTGTAGTCGGATTGGAACAGGGCGATGTTCATGCGCAGGCGCCGGTCGAACAATTCGGTCTTGAGGCCGACTTCGTAGGATTTGACGAATTCCGGGGTGAAAGCAGGGGTGACGAGTTCGCCCGGGAATATGCGCTGGCTGAAGCCGCCATTCTTGAAGCCCTTTGAATAGGACGCATAGCCCATGATGTCGTCGGTGAACTGATAGTTCATCGAGACCGCCGGGGTCCATTCCTTGGCCTTGGCGGACACCTCGATCGCAGGCAGATTGTGGTTGCCGCCAGGATTGGTCGCCGACGGAACACATGCCGGGTCAGGGAACCCGTTCGGCAGCAGCTGCGGCGCTGGCTGGCCGACCAGGCAGCGGCTGTACTGAATGAACACGCCATCAGGATAAGGTGGGAGAAGACCCGCGGTGAAATCGCGATAGATTACCTGGGCCGAAGGGTCGAAACGCTTGGTTTCGTCGGTGTAGCGGACACCTGGAGTGATCGAAAGCTTGTCGGTGACCTTGTAGGTGAACTGCATGTAAGCTGCGTAGCTGTCGTTGTTGATTTTGCCACCGCTAAAAAAGTTCGCGAAGCCGAACCGCAGCGGTTCGATGTCCTGGCCCTTTTCCTTCAAGTAATAGGCGCCCAGGGCAAACTTGAGCCTGTCGTCGAACAGGTTACCGTTGAGCTGCAACTCCTGGGAAGCTTGCCAAAGGTCGATGTTGTTGGTCAGCTGCAGCACTTCGTGCGGAGTCACGTCGAAGTCGTATTCGATTACCGACTTCTGGTCGCGGTACGCACTGATCGATTTGAGTGTCACGCCGCCGAAATCATACTCGAGCGTCAGATTGGTACCCCAAAGGTCGAAGTCGGAACGGTTCGGACCTCCGGCCCAAGTCGTATCGATATCGCCCGTTACCCATCGGGAAGAAACGCAGTTCGGATTGCTGACCGGCGCCAGTTCGCCTGGGGCGCCACATTGTCCAGCGCCACCGCCCAGCTTGTTGTAACCGAAATTTGAGCTAGGGAAGGCAACTTGACGGCCGTCAGGCAGATTCACGATTTGCAGAAGATCGGGTGAGTCCCGGTTTTCGATGAGATAGATGGCTGCCTGTTCTTCGCGACGAATGTTGACGTCGGCGGCAAGAATGGCCTTGAAGTTGTCGGTCGGTTCCCACTTGAAGGCGACGCGGCCAGAGAAGCTGTCCTTGTTGCCCTGCCGTCCGCCGTCGAACAGGCGGCGCTGGTAGCCGTCGCGGGTTTCGTAGGATGCCACAGCGCGCATCGCCAGCGTATCGCTGATCGGGATATTGACGATGCCCTTGATATCGGCGCGGTTGAAGCGTCCGGTTGCGGCTTCGAGCTTGAGTTCGAAGTCATTCCCGGGTTCGTTGGCATTAACAATGATCGCGCCGCCAATGGTGTTTTTGCCGAACAGCGTGCCCTGCGGGCCGCGCAGGATCTGGACGTTTGAAATGTCCGCCATGTCGAGCAGGCCGCCGACCGACCGGGCGACATAGACGCCATCGACATAGATGCCGACGCCCGGATCGACCGTGATGTTGAAATCAGTCTGGCCAACGCCGCGGATGAAAGCGGTGAGCGAGGCGCTCGAGCCAGAGATGTTGCCGACAGGTTGGATGTTCACATTGGGCGCGAAGGACGCCACCTGCGCGACGTTGGCAATCTGGCGGTCTTCGATCATAGCACCGCTCATCGCGGTAACCGCGATCGGCGTTTCCTGGGCGTTCTCCTCGCGCTTGCGGGCGGTGACGACGATGGTGTCAAGACCGCCGGCATCCTCGTTCTCCTGCACGGCGGCACTGGTATCTGTGGCGTCCTGTGCGAGGGCACCGGTTGGCGTCATGCCCAGGCAGCAGAGTGCGAGGCCGCTACTGGCCAACAATGCACGACGATGCTTCCTGGCTGTCGTATTTGTTCTCATCTGATTTCTCCCTCTGGAAATAGTTTTGGTCAATTGGCGTAATTCGCCGTTTTCCACCTTTTATTAGAACGATACTTCGAATGTTGCGCCGATCTTGCGAGGTTGCTCATAGAAGCCGTCGGTCGAGAGCGCTCCGGGACGGATGGTCTGCAAGACTTTCTCATTGGTAAGATTCGTAGCCCAAAGCCCGATCTTCCACTTTTCGCTCTCCGGCTGCCACCAGATCGACATGTTCGACAGACTGTAAGCGCCTTGAGAAAAGTTGTTGGCGAAGTCATAGTAAAGTCGTGAGCTGAAAGACAAATTGCCGTTGATGTTGAGGCGGCCGCCCCCCAGATCATGCCCCCAATCGAAGCCGACATTTCCCGACCATTTCGGGGCCCGGGTCATGACGTTGTCGGACGCGTCAAACGGCGTGACTGTATTGCCGCCATCTGGTCGCGGGAAGAAGCCCTGTGCCAACGGGAAGTCCTTGTAGCGGGCGTGGGTATAAGCCAGTGCCCCGCGCAATTTCAGGTCGCTTGTCGGAGCCAAGGTTAATTCCAGCTCGCCGCCATATATTTCGGCATTGGATGCGTTCTGAAGGATATAATTTCCGCTGAAGCTGTCCCGAGACTGCAGTTGCAGGTTCTTGTAGTCGTAGTAGTAGGTCGCAAGGTTAACCCGCAGCCAGCTGAGCGGGTCCGACTTGATGCCAAATTCTGCGGCCTTGATTTCCTCAGGATCGACCGGGACGTTGCGCGTCCCTGCCATGTTGTAGACGCCGCTCTTGAAAGCTGTGCTCCAGTTGGCGTAGACGTTGGTCCTGTTGTCCAGTTCGTATCGAAGTCCGATCTTATAGTTGAACTCGTTGAACGTCCGATCGACGTCGTCGACGACCAGGCTGCCATTCACCGTCTGCGAGAATTCCCGCTTCTCGGTCGTGTAGCGGCCACCAAGATTGACGAATAGTCCGGTCGATATTTCATAAGTGAGGTCGGCAAAGCCAGCGAAGGAACGGCCGCCGAGATCCGGCTCGAGAGTGGGGCCGGCGAGTGGGGTTGTAGGATTGGCGGCGGTCCATGGCTGAAGGAACGCGCTTCCGCCGAACTGGTAGAAATAGCCACCTACCAACCATTGGAGCGGGCCGGGCTTGGAGGAACTCACCTTGATTTCCTGGCTGCCGGATTCGGAGCGGAAGATCGCTGGAAAATTCCCTAGTCGCAGATTCGAGGCGTCCGAATCTGTAATCTGGTGCCAGCGCAGGTTCAGGAAGCCACTGGTGGTTTCGATGTTGAATCCATCGAGCTCGAGCTTGGTGTGCAAGGCGAAGGTCCAGCGCCGCAGGTTCAGTTGCGGAACATCGGTCAGCGACGCCTGCCAGGCGTCCGTCGGAAGGATGACGCCAGGAAACCGCCGTCCGGCAGTGTTGCCGTCGACCGGCTGGGGCGAATTGGTGGTGCTCTGCTGATCGAAGAACTCGCCGGTCAGGACAACCTTGAAATTGTCCGCAGGCTTGAACAGGACCTTGCTGCGCAGGTCGATGACCCGCTGATCGCCAAGCGTTCCACCACGCACCAGATCGTCGATATAGCCGTCGTTCTTGCGGAAGAGGCCAGATAGATCGATCGCGGCCTTTTCGCTGATCGGGCCGGTCACATAGAGCCGCGCGTCATAGTCGCCCGCTTCGCGCCGCATCCTACCGACCCGCAAGGAAGCCTTGCCCCGGAAATCGAAGCTGGGGTCCGGCGTGATCACATTGATCAGCCCGCCCGTCGCATTGCGACCAAAAGTGGTGCCTTGCGGACCGCGCAGCACCTCAACCCGCTCGACCTCGACCAGATCGATCCAGTTTGCGGCAGATTCGGGCTGATAGACACCGTCGATGTAGGTGGCGATATTGGGTTCGTCGCCAATCGAGATGCCGGTTGAGCCGACACCGCGAACCACGGGCTGGAAGACACCCATGTTGCGGCTGCCTACAAAGCCAGGCACCAGCTGGGTCAGCGTCCGGACTGTCGAGACGTCGGCCGATTGCAGGGCATCTCCGCCCAGCGCTGTGACGGCCACGGGCACCTGCTGCAATCTTGCTTCGCGGCGGGTCGCAGTGACGACGATATCTTCGATACCGGTCGTTGCTTGTTCCTCCTCGGATTGCGTGGCGGCCGAATCCTGGGCGAGTACGACATTAGAAAAAAGCGATTGCGTAAGGACGGCAGTCGCAGTCACAAACAAGCGCAGCTTAAGCTCTCTCATTTTCGCTCTCCCTATGTCGTTTAACTTGTTATGTTGCGTAAAGTTCTATTTTTGTTGTAAAAGATACTCTTGCAGAAAATCCAGGCGATCATTGCCCCAGAATATTTCATCGTCGACAAACATTAATGGTGCGCCGAAGACTCCCCGCTGATAGGCTTGGCTACGAACCTTGCGGTATTCGTTCTGGCCTAGTGGCGAGTCGACGAAGGTAATCAGCCCATCTGGATCGAGCCCGGCTTCTTTTGCGCAGGCGCGCAGCTCTTCGCGGTCGCTTGGATCGATTCCCTGCCCCCAGATGCGATTGTATGCGGCGGCGACGAAAGCTTTCGCCTTGCCCTGTTCGCGCGCGTAGAGCGTGGCGCAGTTCCAGTCGGAACAGGTAAAGCTAGCCGGGAACCGCAAGGGGATGTCGTACTTGCGGGCCCACCGGTTGAGGTCCGCCATCATCACCTTGATTTTTGGAGCCACTTCGCGATTGGACGGGCCGTAGTTCCCCGCCGCGATCTTCGCCTCGGGGATGTCGATCGGCCAATATTCAAGGTCGCAACCAGTCTTGCGGGCGATTTCGGGGAGCTTCAGCTGTGCGAGGTAGCTGAAGGGACTGATGAAGTCGAAATAGAAGTCGATCGTTCGGGTCATTGGGAGGTCCCAAAGCCGACGAGCTTCTCGTAATTGTCCCAGAAGCCGACAATGGCGCCTTCGGTGACAAGGTGGTCGGCATCTTCGGCGCGGCCACCGCCCATCGCGATGAACGAGGTTGCCTGCTGTTCGCCGACAATGGCGTTCTGGACGATTTCCACCGCTTCGCCGTCTTCCATCGAGATCAGGCCGGCCGGACCGATCAGGTTGGTCTGCTTGCGCCGGATTGCCTGCATTTCTGCATCGTCGTCGGCGTAACCGAAGTGGGTCCAGACCAGCTCGAACGCTTCCTGTCCCTTTGGCACGATTTGCCGCACGGCGAGCGTGTTCTGAATCTGCTGGAGGACCAGGTTCGGGAAAACCGCGAGGATAACCAGGGTAATGCCGTCATCGAATTCCTGGCGGCCCTTGAGCAGCGACATGTCCTGAAGCTTGAACTCGGTATCGAATGTCCTGGAATCGCCATAGGCCTGTTTGTCGGCGGCATCGTCGTTGCTGGCGGCGATGGAATAAAGGAGCGAATGCCGCTTCTCGCTGTCCATCAGTGACTTGCCGGTCTGGGTCGATCGGTAGAGCCCGAACGTATTGTGGAACAGGTGCAGAAGGCTGGCGTGATAGGGATCGCGGGTATTCTCGGCATAGAGCTTCCAGTTGCCGTGAACATATTGCCGCTGATCGCCCAGAACCTTGATCGGCTTGTGCATGATCCGTTTGATATGCTCGACAACCAGCGGGCCGAGGAAATCGTTCAGTGGCACCACGCTTTGAGAAAAGCTGGCGAAGACAAGCCCGCCGACGATCCCGACGCGCAACTGCTTGAGGCCATGCTGTTTCATGTCGAAATCGCCGGGCATTCCGCCCTGGCCCTTGAGACCGCGGCGGAACGGCACCCCGATCAGATTGCCGGCGAGGTCATAGGCCCATTGGTGGTAAACACATTCGAGATTGGGGCGATTGCCGCGCAGTTCGCGGCATACCAGGGCCCCGCGATGAGCGCAGCGATTGACCACGACATGAACGGCGCCATCAGCGGCCCTGGTGACGATGACCGGGGTTTCTCCGATGAAGGTTGATTTGAAATCGCCAGCCTCGGGCACTTCTGCCTCGAGCGCGACGAAGGACCAAGTCTCGCCCTGGAAGATCTTTTCCTGCTCGCGCGCGTGATACTCCGGATCGGTGAAAACCCGGTAGGGAACCCGGCGACCAGTTCCGTTTGCGGTTCTCGAGGGATTTTCGTCTAGCAGAGCTGTGTCGGTCATGATCAAAATCCTGGTCGCGAACTAAATCGGGCGAACCATCATCGTGTCGATGAGGTTGGTATCGAAAACGGCGATCTTCGAACGAAACAAGGGGCGCTCGCCCGACAAGTCGATCTCGTCTATATACTTGCCCGAATTGTAGATTGTGGTGTGTCCGTCGGTACGGGTCATAAGGACCGCATAGTTGGTTTGCGTCTTTGCGAGTGCTCCCGTTGTGGAAACCATCCGGGTCGGACCGAGAATATGACGGTAGGCATGCACCGGGAAGATATTGGCTTTGCGCAGTGAAACAATGCGATCCACAAGCATTCCGCGGCTGTCGCAATAGATCGCCGCTGAATCCAAGTTTCGCTCGAAGTTCTCGCGCGAGATCACGGTATAAACGCAGTCCGAAACAAAGAGTTCGGGCCACTCTTCCAAGCGATCATCGTCAATGAGTTCGGCGTAGAGCGCGTTGAGCTCGGAAGTGAGCTGCTGCAGCTCATAGCGGGAAGGGGTGTCGAGGAGCATTCAGGCGCTCTCTTTCGGTTGATCGATGCACACCCAGCCGTCTTCGATCGTGACGGGGTATGTCTTGATGGGGATCTGGCAGGGAAAGGCCTTGGCAGCTCCGGTCGCGATGTCGAACGAACCACCGTGAAACGGGCACTCGATAATTGTGCCGTCCTGGTAGCCATCGGTGAGCATGGCATTGCCATGGGTGCACAGATTGTCGGTGACGAACACTTCGCCATCGACGTTGTAGACTGCAAGCGCAGGCATTTTTTCTTGGTAGACCGCGACCGGTTCACCGTCCTTGACGGCCGCTACTTGGCAAAGGCGCAATTTGTTCGACATGGCGTCTGGCAATTCCAATCTAGGTTATGGACCGGCGATCAAATGGATGATCAGCCGAGGGGAATATCCATTCCGTACCCCGCGGCTTCGTTGCCGTGACCGAATATATCGCGGGTGTAGTATTCCTGCTGGCTCGGGGCCTTGCGGGCACCCCAGCCGAACTCCCACAGCCAGCCCGACGGGTTGGCGCAGTAGAAGGTCAGCGCCTGGTCGTTCGCGTGCTTGCCGAGTTGCAGGGCGACGTCGATCTTGCGCGCCCGCACAATATCATGCGCGAGGCCGAGATCGTCGAGGTCGGTATATTCGAACATCAGGTGGTTGATGCGCTTTTCCATCGGGCCAAGCCCGAAAGCGACCGAATGCTGCCGCTCGTTGCAGTGCATGAAGTACGGCTGGGCCACCATCCCGTTGGGCAGCTGCAGGTGATACTCGACCGATCCGCGCAGCCCCAGCAGTCCGTAGAACGCCGCCGCCGCGGGAACATCGTCCTGACGCAGGATGCAATGCCCGATTCCTTCCGAGCCGGTCACGAACTTGCCGTACATCGGGCGTCCGGGATGGAAGGGCTTGTGAGTGTCGACTTGCGGGCCGTAAAAGATTTCGGTGGGGTTCCCGCCTGGATCGGCGAGCTTGGCGAGGCCAAGCACGCGCCGCTCACGAGCTTCGGTGTCGCTCGCCACTTCCACCGCGATTCCGGCGGCGGCCAGCTTTGCCACTATGGCGTCGAATTCGACCGGACCGGCAACGCGCCAGCCAAGATAGGCAAGATCGTCGGAATCGGCGGCGTGCAGAACGATGCGATGATGCCATTGGTCCATGCGCAGGTAGAGGCGGTCGCCTTCGCCCTCGTCGACAATCTCCATGCCGGCCACTTCGGCAGCATAACTGCGCCATGCATCAAGGCTTGAGACGGTCAACCCGAGGTAACCGAGTTCCGTGACAGCTGCCATTTGCCTTCTCTCCCAGAGGACGCGGCTCGCATCTCGCGGGACCGTCATCGCCGATTGTCTTGCCGCCGGTCTTGCCGGCTGAGTCGAGGCAATAACCGATAGTTCCCCATAGTGCAATACGTTGCACCGGGTAATTTGTTGGCGTAGGAAATGCGCAGCAGAACGTCAAACCAGTGATTCGTTCGCGATGGGCGAACGGCGCGGGGCAGCGTTCGGGAGCACCGCCAAGGTGCCCGGTCATCCAGCGACAGCCGACCGATCCGGCTTTCGCATATTGGGAGTGGAGCGTTATGGAAGCCGCAGAAAAGCGCGTCGGTCGGATTGCCGATTTGCAAGCGATCAAACGGCGACTGAAGTCGTGGCTCGTGAAAGACCAGGCTAGGGGAATCTTCCAGATCGACCGCGCCGCCTTCACCGATGCCGAGCTGTTCGATATCGAGATGAAGTATATTTTCGAGCGCAACTGGATTTTTCTCGCGCATGAAAGCCAGGTCGCCAAGCCCCATGATTTCCTGACGACCAAGATCGGACGGACGCCCGTCATCATCACTCGGGACAGGACGGGCACTGTCCGCGGACTGGTCAACGCCTGCGCGCACCGCGGTGCTAGGGTTTGCCGCGAAAAGGCCGGGAACAGTAAGAACTTCATGTGCCCGTTCCACGGCTGGACCTACTCGTCGGCGGGCGACCTTCTCGACGTCACCGAGGAAGGGGCTGGGGGCTATGCGCCTGGTTTCGACCGTGCCGATTTCGGGCTTCCCCAAATCGCCCGTCTCGAAATTTACCGCGGCTTCATCTTCGCCAGCCTGTCGGCCGATGTCTTGCCGCTCGAGGAATATCTGGCCGGTTCGAAGGCGTTCATCGACCTTTTGGTGGATCAATCACAACATGGTGAATTGGAAGTGCTGCCGGGCGCAACCCGGTACCGCTATCGCGGCAACTGGAAGATGCAAGTTGAGAACGGGTTGGACGGTTATCACGTCAGTACCGTTCACGCGAACTATTTCCTGACGGTGCAGCGCCGGGTGGAAGGGCAATCCAATAACGATACCAGGGCGATCGACTTCGCGAACTTCAATCGACAAGATGGAGGTTCGTTTTCCTTCCACAACGGGCATTCGGTGCTGTGGGCCGACTATGCCAATTTCAGGGATCGGCCCAATTTCGAAATCCTTGACTGGATAGTGGACGCCCATGGCGAGGAAAAGGCGCTGTGGATGAACAAGCGCATCCGCAACCTGCAGCTCTTCCCCAACGTCTTCCTGATGGATCAGACCAGCACCCAGATCAGGATCATCCAGCCGATCTCCGTCGATGAGACCGAAGTCACGACCTATTGCATCGCTCCGGTGGGCGAAAGCCCCGCGGCCCGGGCCCTAAGGATCCGGCAGTACGAGGACTTCTTCAATGCCAGCGGCATGGCGACTCCCGACGACCTGACCGAATTCAACAACTGCCAAGCCGGGTTTGGCGCCGGCGAAGGCCGGATGAACGACATGTCGCGCGGTGCGACCCGGTGGGAGAAAGACGCCGGTCAATTCGGCGCGGGTCTCGCCGTGGATGCGGTGATGAGCAGCCCGGCGGTGGCCGACGAGGGACTTTATGTCGCAATCCACGACGAATGGATCAGCCGGATGAACACCGCAATCGACCAGGAGACCGCAGAATTACTTGCCAAGGGCGACCTGGAGTTGGCGCGATGACGGCTGCCGATACGCAATGGCTTGCCGTTCACCGTTTTCTTGGCCGCGAGGCAGTTGCGCTCGACGACAAGGACTGGGACACCTGGCTGTCGCTCTATGCCGAAGACGCGGAATACTGGGCGCCGGCGTGGGATGACCGCGAGCGCCTGACCGCCGATCCGCAGCGCGAAATCTCGCTGATCTATTATCACAATCGCGGCGGCCTAGAGGATCGGGTTTTCCGCATTCGCACCGGGCGGTCCTCGGCAAGCACGCCCGGGCCGCGCACTTCGCACGTGTTCACGCTGCTATCGACGGAAGAAGGCGATGGCCTGGTGCGGGCGCGCACATCGTGGACGGTGACATCCGTGCTCGATGGGGCGGTAACCGTCTACAGCGGATCGGCCTTCTACGATCTCGAGCCTGTCGGCGCGAGTTTTGTGATCAAGCGCAAGAAGACCGTGATCATCAACGACCTCGCGCAGACCATGCTCGATGTCTACAGCATCTGACCGGCCCATGGCAGCAACAGCAGAGCGTCCCGTCGTCGGGACCATGATCGGCGATCCTGCGGGAATCGGGCCCGAAGTGACGGTCAAGGCGCTCGCGGAAGGGGCGGTACACGAGGTGTCGATTCCGGTGCTGCTTGGCTCGGCAGCCGCGGTGGAGCGTGCGCTCGACATGACCGGGGTCAAGGCCCGGGTGCGCCGGATGCGTTCGTTCGAACGGCCCAGCGACGATGTCGGGGTGATCGACGTGATCGACACCGGCGCCTTGCCGGACGGCGTTTTGCCGCTGGGCGAGGATACCGAAGTGGCCGGCCATGCCTCGGCGCAATGGCTGGACGAACTCGACGCGCTGGCCCGGGACGGGTCCTTTGCCGCGACAATCATGGGACCGATCAGCACCGGTTCGCTCAAGATGGCCGGAAAACTCGACAAGGTCATCAGTCCGACCCCTGGCGAAAGCTATCTGGTTTTGCTGACCGGACCCTTGCGGGTCGCGCATCTTACCGATCACATGTCCCTGCGCCAGGTGATCGACGTGATAACCGCGGACCTCGTGGCCACGGCGATCGGGCAGGTCAACGATGCCATGCGGTCGTGGGGAATCGCCCGTCCGCGGATCGCCGTGGCCGGGCTGAACCCGCACGCCATGGGCGACGAGGAGCGGTTTGCGATTGCCCCCGGGGTCGAGCGGGCGCGGGCAGCGGGCATTGCCGTGGAAGGCCCGATTGCGCCCGATTCGGTGTTCCGGCAGTGCATCGAGGGGCGTTACGACATGGTCCTCGCGATGTTCCACGATCAGGGGCACATTGCGGTCAAGACCTGGGGCTTTTCGGGCAACTGTGTGATCATGATGGGGCCGCCCTATCTGCACATGTCGGTAGCTCACGGCACCGCCTATGACATCGTCGGCACCGGACAGGCGGACGCGGCGATGATGCTCAGCGCGATGCGCACCTGCGGCCAGCTTGCATCGGGCCAGGGTTTTTCGGGAGACGCACAATGAATGCCATGGCACCAGTGGGGGCGCCCTCGCTCCCAACGGCGGTGGACTACAAGGTTTACCACGATACGCAGATTTTCGCCTCCGAGCAGCGCAGTGTCTTCAAGGGTCGCACCTGGTGCTACCTTGGGCTTGAGGCCGAGATTCCCAACGCCGGAGATTTTCGCGCGACCCATGTCGGTGAAACGCCGGTGGTCCTCGTGCGCGGGCAGGAAGGCAAGATCCATGCCTGGGTCAACCGGTGCGCGCACAAGGGCGCAACGGTGTGTCGCTCGCTGCGCGGCAACCAGGCCGACGGCGCGTTTGTCTGCGTCTACCATCAATGGGCCTACGATTCGGAAGGCACACTGGTTGGCGTGCCGTTCCGGCGCGGCCTCAAGGGAGTAGGGGGGTACGACAAGGATTTCGATCCAGCCAATCACTCGCTCGAAAAGCTCCGGGTGGAGAGTTACAAAGGCATGGTGTTCGGCACCTTTTCAGCCGAGATCGAGCCGCTTGAAGATTTTCTCGGCCCGGTGATGCGCAAGTACATCGACCGCGTTTTTCACCGCCCGATCAGGGTGCTCGGTTATTCCCGGCAATATATGGCGGGCAACTGGAAGCTCTATTCCGAAAACAGCCGTGACAGCTACCACGGCGCCTTGCTCCACCTGTTCTACCCGACCTTCGGCATTTACCGGCAAAGCCAGGACAGCGCCGGAGAACTGGCCGAGCAGGGTTTTCACAACGTCTTTACCGTCTCCAAGCCCAAGGGCGACATCGATTACGGCTCGTTCGGCGATGAAGCCAATCGCGAAATGCAAGGCGCTGCCAAATTGCAGGACGAAAGCCTGTTGCAGTTCCGGCCCGAGATCGAGGACGATGTCGGCCTGCACATCCAGTCGCTGTTTCCCTCGGTCGTTCTGCAGCAGATCCAGAACACGCTGGCGACACGCCAGATCGTGACGCACGGTGTCGACAAGACCGAATTGGTCTGGACCTATTTCGGCTATGCTGACGACGATGAGGAAACCACGCGTCACCGCCTGCGCAACCTGAACCTTGTCGGCCCCTCCGGCCTGATCTCGATGGAAGACGGCGAAGCGGTCGAGCTTTGCCAGCAAGGGACGATTGGGGCCGAAGGCAAGCACAGTTTCATCGAAATGGGCGGCGACGACGTGCGGGGCTATTACGCGCCGATGGGCATGGACGAGAACGCTGTGCGCGGCTTCTGGAAAGGCTATCTGAGCCTGATGGGCGATGCTCTTGCCGTCAGCGCCGAGGCATCGGCATGAGCTTGGTCGAGCCTGTTTTGCAGGGTCTCGTCGATTCCCTGAACGCCGCTTACGGACTGTGTCTGGATGACGACCGGCTTGAGGAGTGGCCCGAGTTTTTCGTCGACGATTGCCTCTACCAGGTGATCGCCCGCGAAAATGTCGACAACGGGCTGCCGGCCGCGGTGATGTATTGCGACAGCAAGGGCATGCTCGTCGATCGGGTGGTGGCGCTGCGCCGCGCCAACGTTTTCCCGGAGCATTTCAGTCGTCACCTGATTTCGCGAGCGGTCTTGACCGGGATCGACGGGGATACCGTGTCGGCCGAAGCAAGCTATGCCTTGCTGCAGACGCGCAACGACGGTGAGACCCGCATCTACAATGTCGGGAAATATGTCGATCGGCTGCTGATCAAGGACGGTGTGGCCAAGCTGGCAAGCCGAATGTGTGTCTATGACACCCACAGGATCGCGACGCTGCTGGCGACTCCGATCTGATGGCCGAACATCGATCTGGCGTCGAAAAGAAACCTAGAGGAGAAAGCACAATGAAACTGTTCATCAGCCCGGGCGCTTGCTCGCTTGCCCCGCACATTGCCCTGCGTGAAACCGGAGCCGATTTCGAAGCCGTCAAGGTCGATCTGGCCGTGCGCAAGACCGAGGCGGGCGAGGATTTCCTCACCGTCAATCCGTCCGGCAAGGTCCCGGCCCTGACCCTGGACAGCGGCGAGACCCTGACCGAGAACCCCGCCATCCTGCTGTACATTGCCGACCAGGACCCCGCGTCCGGCCTGGCACCGGCCGAAGGCAGCCTCGATCGTTACCGGTTGCTGAGCCGTCTCAGCTTCCTCTGTTCCGAATTCCACAAGGCATTCGTTCCGCTGTTCGCCCCCGGCACTTCCGACGAAGCGAAGGCGGCCGCCGCGGAATCGGTCAAGAACCATCTCGCCGCGCTCGACAAGGAATTGGCTGGGCGCGACCACTATGCCGGCAGTGCTTTCAGTGTCGCCGACATCTACCTGTTCGTGATGCTGGGTTGGCCAGCCTACGTCGGTATCGACATGGCCGCCTACCCCGCACTTGGCGCCTATGCCGGAAAGATCGCGCAGCGTCCCGCCGTGGGTGCGGCGCTCAAGGCCGAAGGCTTAGCGTGAGCCGGACAGACCAACTTCCGGCATGATGCGATGGAGTTGGATCATTCTCCATTTGCAAATGCGTTCTGTTTGGTGCAATAATAGCGAGAAACCGGACGAACGCGAGAGCCGTGAGCATTGCCTGTCGCGACGACAGGCAATGCTCACGGAAAAAAAGCGGTTGAAAATCGATTGGGAGAGCCATGACTGCCGTTGCCAAAGACATCGCACGCCCCGAGATTGGCAAATCCATCACGGTTGACGGCAGCGTCACGAACTACCACGATGTGGGCGATGGCGCACCGGTCCTGCTGATTCACGGATCGGGACCCGGGGTGACTGCATGGGCCAATTGGCGGCTCAACATGCCCGAGCTAGCGAAGCGCTTCCGCGTCATCGCGCCCGACATGTTCGGGTTTGGCTATTCGGATTCGAAGGGGCGGATCGAAGATAAGCGGGTGTGGGTCGATCAGGTCGCATCCCTGCTGGATGGCCTCGGGATCGACAAGGTCTCGATGGTCGGCAATTCCTTCGGCGGCGGCATAACCCTGGCGTTCATGATCGCGCATCCCGATCGAGTCGAAAGGGCGGTGCTGATGGGTCCGGCCGGGCTCGATTTCCCGATCACGCCTGCGCTCGACCTGGTCTGGGGCTATCAGCCTTCGCTAGAGGAAATGCGCACCTCGCTCAAGTACCTCGCCTGGGATCACAGCCGGCTGACCGAAGACCTGGTCCAGTCGCGCTATGAAGCGAGTGCGCGTCCCGAAGCGCATGAGCCGTATCACGCGACGTTCGGCGGGGCTGACCGGCAGCGCAACATCGCGATGCTGGCAAGCCGCGAGGAAGACGTGGCGGCGCTAAAGCACGAAACGCTCATCCTGCATGGCCTGTTCGACCAGGTGATTCCGCTGGAATCGACCGTTCGCCTGGCCAGCCTGTTGCCGCGCGCCGACCTGCACGTGTTCGCGGAATGCGGCCACTGGGTTCAGATCGAACGGATGACGAGCTTCAACCGCATGGTGGCCGAATTTTTCGAGAACGGCCTCAAGGCCTGAAGGGACAAGGAGAACTGAAATGGCGCTGACCGGTGTACTTCGCCCTGGCTATGTCCAGTTGCGCGTCCTCGATCTGGATGAGGCAATCCAGCACTATCGTGACCGTATCGGCCTCAACCTGGTGAGCGTCGAGGGAGGCAGGGCTTTCTTCCAGGCCTTCGACGAGTTCGATCGCCACAGCATCATTCTGCGCGAAGCCGATTCTGCCGGGCTCGACCGGATGGCCTTCAAGGTCGCCAGGGATGCCGATCTCGACCACTTTGCCGAACGCCTGCTCGACATCGGGGTTCATGTCGACGTGATTGCGGCCGGAGAGGATCCTGGTGTTGGCCGCAAGATCCGCTTCAATACGCCAACCTCCCACGTGTTCGATCTCTATGCCGAGATGGAGCTGTCCGAGACCGGTCCGGCCGTGCGCAATCCGGACGTCTGGATCGCCGAACCGCGCGGTATGCGCGCGACCAGGTTCGATCACTGCGCCCTCAATGGTGTCGATATTTCGGCGAGCGCGAAGATTTTTGTCGAGGCTCTCGATTTTTCGGTGGCCGAGGAATTGGTGGACGAAGGGTCCGGCACTCGGCTGGGCATCTTCCTGTCATGCAGCAACAAGGCGCATGACGTGGCGTTTCTGGGCTATCCCGAGGACGGACGGATCCATCACACATCGTTCAACCTCGAATCCTGGCACGATGTCGGTCATGCGGCGGACATCATCAGCCGCTACGACATTTCGCTCGATATCGGCCCGACCCGCCATGGGATCACACGCGGGCAGACGATCTACTTCTTCGACCCCTCGGGCAACCGGAACGAGACGTTCAGCGGCGGCTACACCTATTATCCCGATAATCCGCGCCGGATGTGGCAGGCCGAGAATGCCGGCAAGGCGATCTTCTATTACGAGAAGGCGCTCAACGACCGCTTCATGACGGTGAACACCTGAGCATGAATGGAGTGGCGACAATCCGGTCGGTGGGACACGATCTTGCCGCCAAGGCGGTGCAGGTCGCGGTGGCGAAAGGCGGCGAGGCGGGCTGTCCCCTCGTCGCCGCAGTGGTTGGCGCCACCGGGGAACTGGTCGCCCTGTTGCGCGCCACCGGGGCCCCGTTTCCCTCCTCTCAGATCGCGCAGGACAAGGCCTATACCGCTGCCAGCTTCAAGGTTCCGTCGCCGGACGTCTACAAGATGGTCGCAGGCAATCCCGCGCTAAGCGGAGGTATCGCCGCGAAGCCCGGAATCGCCATGTTCGGCGGCGGGCTGCCGATCGCGATCGCCGGCGAAATCGTCGGCGCGATCGGAGTGTCGGGCGGAACCGAAGAACTGGATACGCAGTGCGCAAACGCAGCCCTCATCTCGATCGGGGCGACGGAATATTGAGCGTCCGGCCATCGCCGCACTGAAACAAGACGCTACGGAGAATTGAAGAGCCCATGGCAAATGAGATTACCCCGGCCGTTACCGACACCATCCTGAATTTCATCGGGGGCGCATATCGCCGTGGAAGCACCGGCAAGACCTTCGACAATTTCGCTCCTGCGACCGGCCTTCGGATCGGTACTGTCCACGAGGCGAGCGAGGCCGATGTGGCCGATGCGGTTGCCGCGGCCAAGGCGGCGCTCAACGGCCCCTGGGGCAAGATGACCACGGCGGAACGGGTCAAGCTCATCTCCGCGGTCGCCACCGAGATCGAGCGCCGCGCGGACGATTTCCTCGCAGCCGAAGTGGCGGATACCGGCAAGCCGCGCCATGTCGCCTCGCATATCGACATTCCGCGCGGTGCTGCGAACTTCCGGATGTTTGCCGACGTCATTTCGACGACCCCGACCGAATCCTTTGCAACGGCAACGCCCGATGGCGGGCAGGCGCTCAACTACGCGGTGCGCAAGCCCAAGGGTGTGATCGCGGTGATCTGCCCGTGGAACTTTCCCCTGCTGCTGATGACCTGGAAGGTTGGACCTGCCCTGGCTTGCGGCAACACGGTTGTGGTCAAGCCATCCGAAGAGACGCCGCGGACCGCGGCGCTGCTGGGTGAGGTCATGAACGCGGTCGGGATGCCCGAAGGGGTCTACAACGTGGTGCACGGTTTCGGGGCGGGTTCGGCCGGTGAATTCCTGACCTCGAACCCCGACATCGATGCAATCACATTCACCGGCGAAACCGGCACCGGCCAGGCGATCATGCAGAAGGCCGCGGTCGGGGTGCGCGACATTTCGTTCGAGCTGGGCGGTAAGAATCCGGCCGTCGTGTTTGCCGACGCCGATCTCGACAAGGTGGTCGAAGGATTGTCGCGTTCGGTATTTCTGAACACCGGGCAGGTCTGCCTCGGGACCGAGCGGGTCTATGTCGAACGGCCGGTTTTCGACGAATTCGTGAAGCGGATGACGGTGGCGGCCAAGGCGTTCAAACCAGGAGCGACCGGCGATCCAGCCTATCTTGGTCCGCTGATCAGTGCCGAGCATCAGGAAAAGGTGCTGGGATACTATGCGCGCGCGGTGGCCGAAGGCGCCACTGTCGTCACCGGGGGCGGGGTTCCCGCGATTTCTGGGGATGAAGCGGGCGGCTTTTATGTCGAGCCGACGTTGTGGACAGGCCTGGCGCACGACAGTTCGGTGATGCGCGAAGAAATCTTCGGCCCGTGCTGCGGGGTCATTCCCTTCGATGCCGAAGACGAGGTGATCGGCCTGGCCAACGACACCGACTACGGATTGTGCGCGACGATCTGGACCGAAAACCTCTCGCGGGCGCACCGGGTCGCCGCCTCGATGCAGGTTGGCGTCTGCTGGGTCAATTGCTGGTTCCTGCGGGATCTGCGCACCGCATTCGGCGGTTCGGGACATTCCGGGATCGGCCGCGAAGGCGGCGTGCACAGCCTCGAATTCTACACGGAAACCGAAAACATCTGCGTGAAGCTTTGAGACCATGACGACTGAAACCACTATCGATCCCACTGCCATCCAACAGGCGGCCGAGCAATTGCGGGGCGCGGCTGCCAGCGGCAAGCCGGTGGCGCCGATTCGCGATCTCATTTCAGCCGGCGGAGTGGATGCCGCCTACGCCGTGCAGGAAATCAACACTCGGCACGCCCTTGACAGCGGACGGCGCTTGGTCGGCCGCAAGATCGGGCTGACCTCGCTGGCGGTGCAGCGCCAGCTTGGCGTCGACCAGCCCGATTACGGCATGCTGTTTTCCGACATGGACGTGCCCGAGGGAATTCCGATCTCGCTCGATCAGGTCATCCAGCCCAAGGTCGAGGCCGAAATCGCGATCGTGGTTGGCCGGGATTTGCCCTATCCCGATCTCACCACGGCCGAGATGATCCGCGCGGTCGAATATGTCCTACCCGCGATCGAGATCGTCGATAGCCGCGTGGCCAACTGGGACATCCGCATCTGGGACACCGTCGCCGACAACGCCTCGAGCGGCCTGTTCGTGCTGGGGGCGGTACCGCGAAAGCTCGATGCGCTCGACCTGCGCGAATGCGGCATGGTGATGGAGGTAAAGGGCGAGCCGATTTCGGTGGGGGCGGGGATTGCCTGCCTCGGCAGCCCGATCACCGCATCGCTGTGGCTGGCGCGGGTGATGGCCCGGGTCGGACGCCCGCTGCTTGAAGGCGACGTGATCCTGTCCGGCGCGCTCGGGCCGATGGCAGGGATCGCGCGCGGGGATGTCGTGGAAGCGAGAATCAATGGTGTCGGAACGGTGCGGGCGGCTTTCGCTGCCGAGGCCGGCTGACGCAGATGAACGGAGAGATCGAAGAATGACCAAGATGAAGTGCGCCATCATCGGCTCCGGAAACATTGGTACCGATTTGATGATCAAGCTGCTCAAGGGGTCCGATACCCTTGAACTGGCGGCGGTGGTCGGCATCGACCCGGCCTCGGAAGGCCTCGCCATGGCCCGCGAACGCGGCGTGGCGACGACCCATGAGGGTATCGAAGGGCTGCGCAAGCTGCCGGCCTATCCCGAGATTGGCATCGCATTCGATGCAACTTCGGCCTACGCCCACAAGGAACACGATGCGGCGCTGCAAGCCGACGGCAAGCTGGTTGTCGATCTGACCCCTGCCGCGATCGGGCCGTTTTTTGTCCCGCCGGTCGGCGGAGTGCTCGACAGCGAAATCCGCAATGTCAACATGGTCACCTGCGGCGGTCAGGCGACCATTCCCATTGTCGCCGCGGTTTCGCGGGTGACCCCGGTTCATTACGCTGAAATCGTCGCGTCGGTGTCGTCGCGTTCTGCCGGGCCCGGCACCCGCGCGAACATCGACGAATTCACCCGGACCACCGCGAAGGCGATCGAGATAGTGGGCGGTGCCGGCCGCGGCCGGGCGATCATCATCCTCAATCCCGCCGAACCGCCGATGATCATGCGTGACACGATCTTCACGCTGACCGATCAGGTGGACGAGGACGCCATCCGCGCCTCGGTCAAGGAAATGGTCGAAACCGTGCAAGCCTATGTGCCCGGCTATCGCCTCAAGCAGGAAGTGCAGTTCGAACGGTTCGGCTCCAACCGGCCGCTGAAGATCCCCGGATACGGTGAATTCGTCGGCCTGAAGACCAGCGTGTTCCTCGAGGTTGAGGGCGCTGGCGACTATCTTCCAAAGTATTCCGGCAACCTCGACATCATGACCGCCGCCGCCAAGGCAGCGGGTGAGCGTCTGGCCCAACAACGCCTTGAAAAGGTGGCAGCATGACCTTCAATCCCGAAACCGGAAAGCTCTACATCCAGGACGTCACCCTGCGTGACGGCATGCATGCCATTCTTCACATGTATGGCACCGAAAGTGTCCGCACCATTGCCAAGGCTCTTGACGATGCCGGCGTCGATGCGATCGAGGTATCGCACGGCGATGGCCTCAACGGAACTTCGTTCAACTACGGGTTCGGTGCGCACACCGACTGGGAGTGGATCGAAGCCGCAGCCGACGTAATCAAGAACGCCGTGCTGACCACATTGCTGGTGCCGGGTATCGGCACGGTCGAGGAACTCCGCCGCGCCTACGCGCTCGGCGTACGCTCGGTCCGGGTGGCGACCCATTGCACCGAGGCCGACGTCGCCAAGCAACACATCGGCATTGCCCGCGACCTCGGCATGGATGTCTCGGGTTTCCTGATGATGAGCCACATGATCGATGCCGAGGCGCTGGCGCAGCAGGCCCTGCTGATGGAAAGCTATGGGGCGCATTGCGTCTATGTGACCGACAGCGGCGGCGCGCTCGACATGGACGGGGTGCGCGATCGCCTGCGGGCCTATGACCGCGTCCTCAAGCCGGAAACCCAGCGCGGCATCCACGCCCACCATAACCTTTCGCTCGGTGTGGCCAATTCTATCGTCGCGGCTCAGGAAGGCGCGGTGCGGATCGATGCGAGCCTTGCCGGAATGGGGGCAGGGGCCGGCAATGCGCCGCTCGAGGTGTTCGTCGCCGCCGCTGATCGCAAGGGCTGGAACCATGGCTGCGATGTCATGTCGCTGATGGACGCGGCGGAGGACATCATCCGTCCGTTGCAGGATCGCCCGGTGCGGGTGGATCGCGAAACGCTGAGCCTGGGCTATGCCGGGGTCTATTCGAGCTTCCTGCGTCACGCGGAAAAGGCCGCCGAACAGTATGGGCTGGATACGCGCGAAATCCTGATCGAACTGGGCAAGCGCCGGATGGTCGGGGGGCAGGAAGACATGATCGTCGATGTCGCGCTCGATCTTGTTTCCGCACGTGCAGCATAGGCCCAAGGAAATGGACAAACTTGAGCGATACGCCGAAATCCTCGACAGCGCCGCTTTGCACGCGCGTGCCACACCGCAGCTCACCCATACCGATCCCGACCTGAGCGTCGCGGATGCCTACCGGGTCCAGCAGCTGTCGGTCGATCGGCGGCTGGCGCGGGGCGAACGCCGCATCGGGGTCAAGATGGGGCTGACGAGCCGCGCCAAGATGCTGCAGGTCGGGGTCGACGAGGTCGCCTGGGGGCGATTGACCGATGCCATGCTGATCGAGGAGGGCACGGCCATGTCGCGGGCGCGTTTTGTCCATCCGCGGGTCGAGCCTGAAGTCGCCTTCCTGATGAAGGCGACGCTGGCCGGCAAAGTGACGGCGGCGGCCGCGCTGGCGGCGGTCGAGGCGATTGCCCCAGCCATGGAAATCATCGACAGCCGCTATGAGAACTTCAAGTTCGCGTTGTCCGATGTCATCGCCGACAATACCTCGTCGTCCGGGCTGGTGATCGGTTCCTGGAACGATCCCGCGATGGATTTCTCGAACCTCGGCGTTTACCTCGAAATCGACGGGGAAGTGAAGCAAATCGGCTCGACCGCCGCGATTCTCGGCCACCCCCTGCGCTCGCTGGTCGCGGCAGCCAGGCTTGTTTCCGAAGCTGGTGAGGAGATTTCGGCCGGAGACATCGTGATGGCGGGCGGGATTACCGCCGCGCCCAATCTGGCACCTGGTCAAACGGTGCGCACGACCGTCCAGGGGCTGGGTTCGGTCATGTTCCAGGTGGAGGCCTGAATGCCGATCATCGAGGTCAACTTGCTCGAAGGGAGGACTTCCGACGACAAGGAGCGGTTGATCCAGGCTTTGACCGCTGCCGCCATCGAAGCGATCGGTGCGCCGCGCGAATCGGTTCGCATCATCCTGCGCGAGATGCCGCCGGGCCATTTCGCGGTGGGTGGAGAGACCTTCGCTGCCAAAGCGGCCGCGAAGGCGGCTCGACAAGGCTAGGACCGTGACCGGCCTCTATCAAATCCGCGTGGTCGGCGGCGGCGAGTTCACCTGCGGCGGGGACGAGCGGGTCCTCCTCGCAATGGAACGTTGTGGTGCCGGCGATATCGGGGTTGGTTGCCGGGGCGGCGGATGCGGAATTTGCCGGGTGAGGGTAGTCGAAGGCGATTACCGGACCGGCAAGATGAGTGCGGCGAAGGTGTCGGATAGCGATCGCCAGGCAGGTTATGCCTTGGCTTGCCGTCTGTTCCCGGCCGAAGATCTGGTCATTGCAGTGGAATAAGATTGGAAGGAGTTTTAAGATGGCTACTCAACTGAAAAGCGCGGAAAACGAATACGGCATCAAGCCGGAATACGGCCACTTCATTGGCGGTGAATGGGTTTCGGGTGACAGCGGCAAGACGATCGACCTGATCAATCCGGCGACCGGGGCGGTGCTCACCAAGATCCAGGCGGGCAACGCCAAGGACATTCAGCGCGCGGTCGCGGCGGCCAAGGCCGCCTTCCCGAAGTGGTCGGAAAGCTCGCCCGCCGAGCGCCAGGAAATCCTGATCGAGGTCGCCCGTCGGCTCAAGGCGCGCCACCAACATTACGCAACGCTCGAAACTCTGAACAACGGCAAGCCGATCCGCGAATCGATGTACTTTGACATGCCGCAGGCTATAAGCCAATTCGAAGTGTTCGCCGGCGCAGCCTATGGCCTACACGGCCAGACGCTGGACTATCCCGATGCGATCGGCATCGTCCACCGCGAGCCGCTGGGCGTTTGCGCGCAGATCATTCCATGGAACGTCCCGATCCTGATGATGGCCTGCAAGATCGCGCCAGCCCTGGCTTCAGGCAACACGGTGGTGCTCAAGCCCGCGGAAACCGTCTGCCTTTCGGTTATCGAATTCTTCGTCGAAATGGCCGACCTTCTGCCCCCGGGCGTAATCAACGTCGTGACCGGTTACGGCGCCGACGTCGGTGAAGCGCTGGTGACCCACGAGGATGTCCGCAAGGTCGCGTTCACCGGTTCGGTGGCGACGGCTCGCCGGATCATCCAGTATGCTTCCTCGAACATCATTCCCCAGACTCTGGAATTGGGCGGCAAGTCGGCGCACATCGTTTGCGCGGATGCCGATATCGATGCGGCAGTGGAGAGCGCCACGATGTCGACGGTGCTGAACAAGGGTGAGGTCTGCCTGGCCGGTTCGCGGCTGTTCCTGCACCAATCGATCCAGGACGAGTTCCTCGCCAAGTTCAAGGTGGCCCTCGAAGGCATCCGCCAGGGCGATCCTCTGGACTTTGCCACCCAGCTTGGTGCGCAGGCTTCGCAGATGCAGATGGACAAGGTCCAGAGCTATCTTCAGCTGGCTACCGAGGAAGGTGCCACGGTCCTCACCGGAGGCAGTCGCAACGAAAGCCTCGCCGACGGGCATTTCATCAAGCCAACGGTCTTCACCAACGTCAGCAACTCGATGCGTATCGCCCGCGAGGAAATCTTCGGCCCGGTCACCAGCGTGCTGACCTGGAACGACGAAGACGATATGATGGCGCTGGCGAATGATACGACCTATGGCCTGGCCGGTGGCGTCTGGACCAGGGACATCTCCCGCGCGCACCGGATTGCCCGCAAGCTCGAAACCGGAACCGTGTGGGTCAACCGTTACTACAACCTCAAGCCCAACATGCCGCTGGGCGGATACAAGCAGAGCGGTTTCGGCCGTGAATTCAGCCATGAGGTGCTGAACCACTACACGCAGACCAAGTCGGTTATCGTCAATCTGCAGGAAGGGCGCGTGGGGATGTTCGACCAATAAGGTTGTCCAACCTCCACAATCGGCTTGAAGAGGAGATAGGCATTGTCTGCAAGGCTTGAAGGACAAGTCGCGGTGCTGACCGGCGGCGCAACCGGAATTGGTGCGGCGGTGGTTGCCCGCTACATCGAAGAAGGGGCCAGTGTCGGCGTGCTCGTCCGCGATGACGAGCAGGCCCAGCTGGTGCGTTCGCGCCACGGTGACAAGGTAGCCGTGGTCGCGGGCGACGTCCGTTCCTATGCAGACAATGCCCGGGCCGTTGCCGAAACTGTCGGGGCATTCGGCAAGCTGGATGTCTTTGTCGGCAATGTCGGGATCTGGGATTTCATGGTCCCGCTCGAGCAGCAGGATCCCGAGCTTCTGGAAAAGACATTCGATGAAATCTTCGACGTCAACCTCAAAGGGTATTTCTTCGGCGCGCGCGCCGCGATTCCCGAACTGAGGAAGACCAAGGGCAGCATCGTCTTCACCGCCTCGACGTCGAGCTACTACACTGGCGGCGGCGGGACACTGTATGTCGCATCGAAGCACGCGGTGCTTGGCCTGATCCGGCAGCTGGCCTGGGAACTGACGCCCGATATCCGGGTCAATGGCGTCGCGCCGGGGGGCACGCGGACTCCGCTCAGCGGGACCAAAACCGGAGGGTTCTCTGAAACCAAGATGGAGGAAATGCCTGGGCTGGACGACCTCATTTCGGGCATGACGCCGCTCGCTCGGATCGCCGAACCGGACGATCATGCGGGTCTCTACGCGCTTTTGGCGTCTCGCCGCGATTCGGCTTACATGACCGGAACGGTTCTACTCAGCGATGGTGGCATCGGCATCGGCAAGCGGCCCGAGAGCTGACCTATCAAGATCGTTCCGGAGAGCTTTCCCAGGACGGCAAGTATATCTGGATATGGGAAAACGAGGATCAAGACAATGGCTGAGAGATTTCCCTTCACCGACTTGCTTATTATTCCCGGGGTCATTGGTGCTGCGCGGTGGAAGCCGACGCACGTCGGACCTAGCGTGGCTCCGCCTGAACTCGTCGAATTCGGTGGCAATTTGACGAGAGACCGGGCCGAGCGGATGATGGGCCACGCCGAAGCCGGGGGGTTAGCGATCTACGGGATCGGACAGCTGAGCTATCAACGTGCTCCGGTGGACAAGACCGTCGTCTATCCGATCGACGCATATTATGCGCACGGTCAATACACGTCTGTTATCGCCACCTTGAATCGCGTCGCGATTTTGCTCGACAACACTGAAAAGGTCGATGTTCAAGACATCGTGAACAAGATGATCCGGGTCGATAACTGACATAAATCGATATCTACGCCAGCATACCAACGAGCACCACCTTGGCAGATTTAGGCTGGAAGGGTCGGGAGCCGCAGTGAGGGCATGGCTTGTCCGGCGGTCAATGATAGCCAGCCTGATTGCCAGCAGGCTCAGTTTGGGCGGAGGGCCCGGAGACTCTTTTCCCCCTTTGGCCTGCTTGAGCCGAAGGGGCTGGAGGAATGCGAGAGCGATCATAGACATCAGCGCGAGTCGGTGCAGACCTTAACATGACCGCCCCTGGAAGTGGTCCAAGCCAAGTTCTTCCTTGAGTCGCTGATGGACCTGTTCGCAGACCCAGTGAACCTTGATGGCGCCGGCCAGTTGCTTGATCGGCGTGTCCGGGGGCAGCCTTCTCGCCGGAGCAGCACGTGGACACGGCGAGAGCCGTAGCGAACCCGCGTCTCCGCGATCTCCCGGATGCGCTTCTTGAGGTCGGCCTGATTGGTGCGGCAACCGCGGTAGTGGTAACTTGATCGTTCCGCTCGCAGTACGGCGAGGCCCGCCGGATGCTGACCTGCCACGTCCTGCGAACATCATCGACCAGCTGCCGTCGCCGATCAGGCCTCAAAGCTTTCGCGAGACGACATCCTGCAGCATCGCCTTGTCCAGGCTGAGGTCCGCCACCAGCCGCTTGAGCTTGGCGTTCTCCTCCTCGAGCTGGCGCAGCCGCTTCATCTCCGACGGCATCAGCCCGGCGTATTTCTTGCGCCAATTATAATAGGTCGCCTCGCTGATCCCCGCTTTGCGGCACACCTCGCCGACCGACGTCCCATCCTCGGCCTGCTTCAGCACGAAGGCGATCTGCGCCTCCGAAAACTTGGTCCTTTTTATCGCTCACTCCGTATCCTGGCCCTCCGATCATAACTGGAATTGGGACCTCATCGGAAGGCTCGTCGATATCTTCCAGCACGACGAATGCGCAAATTACCTCAGCTCGTGCAGCTATGAACCGGAGTGATCGAAAAATGCTCTAATGACGCATCGTCCGCGATCGATCACCATGACGTTCCGTTCTGCCGCGTATGCCCGGAAGGCACCGCAGTCCCAGATTTCAACTCTTATGGTTTCTCCCGGGAAGACGATATCACTGAAGCGCAAGCGGACGCTGGTCAATCTGGTTTCATCATAGTTGGCGAGCGACCGAAGCAAAGCATGGCAAACCAGTCCTGCCGTGCATAGTCCTTGCAATATTGGGCGCTTAAGCCCGGCGCCTGTCGCTGCTGCAGGATCTAGGTGAATTTGGTTGGTATCGCCGTTGAGACAGTAGAAGAACGCCTGTTCGGGGCGTGTCGCCAATTCGATCACATGATCGGGTGCACGCTCTGGCATGTCGATAGCGTCCTTGGGAGGGTTTTCCCCCCCGAACCCGCCTGCGCCGCGTATGAACGTGGTTCTTTCTAGCCGTGCAAAATTACGATTCATACCGTCATAGAGCTGGGTTTCAGTGACAAATAAGGCACCCTTACCAGGGCCCTTGTCGATCAGGTCGGTGATGCGGCTCCGGCTGATTACAATGCCTGCAGCCGGGATTGGCGCGAGCAGATCGAAACTTTGCTCGGCATGCAGGACGCTCGCGGGATCGACGCCTGTGGCTGGATCGGCGAGCCAGAAGCCAGGATGGGCCATGACCAACGCTATCGACGGCATGATCTTCAGCCTCGCCGCAGGATTGACGTAGTGGAGTTGTCGCGCATCAAGTGGATCTTGGCCCATGCCCACGGACAAGGCATAGAATGCGACGTCGCGCGCATGGATTTCCTGCCTGCCATCAGGAATGGGGAAGGCCATCAACTTGGATACATCTAACGGCATGGCATCCGATATCCTCGAAAAGAGGTATTCATCAAATTGAACGTCTTCAAAAGGCGGTTGGTTCTGTCAGCCCGCCAGGTGGCGACGAGGCGGTGTCGGCTCTTCAAAACGACTTTGGGAGGCCCAATGCGTGGGTCGCTACATGGCTGAGGATGAGGTTGGTCGAGATTGGCGCGACTTGATAGAGGCGGGTCTCCCGAAATTTGCGTTCGATATCGTATTCCTCAGCAAAGCCGAACCCGCCGTGCGTTTGGAGGCACATGTCCGCCGCAAACCATGAAGCCTCCGAAGCGGCTAGTTTGGCCATGTTCGCTTCGGTTCCGCAGGATTGTCCCGTTTCGTACCTTGAGACGGCATGCTCGACCATAAGCGCCGCCGATGTTGCCTGCACGAAAGCGCGGGCGATGGGAAACTGTACCCCTTGGTTCTGGCCGATCGGACGGTTGAAAACGTGGCGCTGCTTGGCGTAGTCGCTGGCCCGATCAATGAAGAAACGCGCATCACCAACGCATTCCGACGCGATCAGAATTCGTTCTGCGTTCATCCCGTCGAGGATGTATCGAAAACCTTGACCCTCTACTCCGATAAGATTCTGGGCTGGGACACGCAGGTCATCAAAGAACAGTTCGGTCGTCGCGTGATTGAGCATCGTGCGTATGGGGCTTACAGTAAGACCTCTTCCCAAGGCTTCGCGTAACTCCACAATCAGAACGCTCATGCCGTCAGACGGACGCGGAACCAGATCACGCGGCGTTGTACGGCACAACAGGACCATTAGATCAGAATGCTCGACTCTGCTGATCCAGATCTTATGGCCGTTGATCACGTAATCGTCGCCATCGCGGCGTGCTGTGGTTGTGATCCGGGTGGTGTCCGACCCGGCTGATGCCTCGGTCACGGCAAAGGCCTGCAGACGCAGCGCGCCGCTGGCGATGCCCGGCAGGTAGCGCGCCTTCTGTTCCGTCGAACCGTGTCGCAGTAGCGTGCCCATGGTGTATAGCTGGGCATGGCACGCGCCACCATTGCAACCGGTGCGATGAATTTCCTCAAGAACAGCTGTCGCCGCGCCAAGCCCTAGCCCCGAGCCGCCGAATTCTTCAGGAATGAGGACAGACAGGAAACCCGCGTCGGTTAACGACTTGAGGAAAGATGTGGGATAGCTTCGGCTCCGATCAAGTTCCATCCAATAGTGGGACGGAAAATCCGCGCAAAGTCTGCGGACTGCATTGCGGATTTCGTAAAAGCTAGGTTCTTCGTGCATAGCTGGATTCACCCTATCAAACTACTATTAGGGCATTTCGGCAGCGTTGATCGTTGCGGCGGTCCGGCGCATTCCGAGTCCGAGTTTGCGCATCTCAGCCACGTCACGCGTTCCCGCGAAAACGGAGGCCGAAACGCAGTATTGTCCTAAGTCGGCGGCTAGAAAGCAGGCGACGGATGCAACACCGGCGAATGCGAAGCCGTTATTGGTGGCAAAGCCATCCCGCCGGGACTGCTCTACCTGCGTGGCAAATTCGGTGAAGTTCAGCGGGCATGCCCAGCGGCATTCAGCAAATCTTCGCCGCAACTCCGCCTTGTCGATATCTTGCTCTGCGGCAAGGGCTCTACCGATGGAGCCAGCACCTAAAGGCTGGCGTTGCCCCAATGCGAGAAGGATACGGGTGGGAGATTCATTTTCCCCCAGTGCAATCAATTTCACGCGTTCGGACCTGCTCACGTTCCAGAGGCCGACGGCAGCGTTGTGGTTCCTTGCAAACCAGGTTAACTGGGACTGTCTACGGCAAATGAACTGCACTCGTCGATCTTCTACGAGACCGCGGATGCCGCTCCAAGATGCGGCAAGCTCACAGCGTTTGCCTGCTTTCATTCCAATGCTCCTTCCCAAAGAAGGGTCTTGAGAAAGGTCAGGCCATTCAAAGGACTGAGGCCGGCGGATCGCGCGATCTGAGTCAAGACGGGGGCCTCGCTCCTGTTCGAAAGCAGATGGAGAATTTCGGTTGCATGATTCCGAGCGAACCGGAGCTGCCAAATCCGCCTTTTATCTTTCACATATATACAATGCAATTATTAATGTTGAATGAGGTGGGTATCTGGTCGTAGGGTGGGTGGGTTCCTGGGGACGGAGGGGCTGCAAAATGGACATGCTTGCAGGCAAAGTGGTAGCCGTGACCGGCGCTGGTCGCGGGGTCGGTCGGGAAATCGCGCTACTTTGCTCACGTCATGGCGCATCGGTGGTGGTCAATGATCTGGGGGGGAGCGGCACTGGCGATGGCGCGGACGCGGAGCCTGCCAGGCAAACTGTCGAGGACATTCTTGCCGCGGGTGGGCGGGCACATGCTAATCTTGAGAGCGTGGCCGATCCGCGGGGCGCGGCGTCGATCATCGAGGCTGCCGTGCAGCAGTTTGGTCGGATCGATGCCGTGATCAACAATGCCGGAATCCTGCGCGATGCAATTTGGCATCGGATGAGCCAAGAGGACTGGCGCGCAGTGATCGATGTCCACCTGCACGGCTCATTCAACGTGTCGAAGGCTGCGACGCCTTATTTCCGGGAGCAGCGGTCAGGCAGTTTTATCCACTTCACCTCGACATCGGGCCTGATCGGCAACATCGGTCAGGCGAACTACAGCGCGGCCAAGCTCGCGATAGTTGGCCTGTCGCAGTCCATCGCGCTCGACATGGCACGCGCCGGGGTGCGCTCCAATTGCATCGCGCCATTCGCATGGAGTCGGATGACGGAATCGATCCCCGTTGAAACGGAGGATCAGAAGCGGCGCGTCGAGCGACTCAAGTCAATGAGCGCGGACAAGGTCGCGCCGTTGGTGGTCTATCTCGCTTCCGACGCCTCGAAAGAAGTGACGAACCAAGTCTTCGCGGTGCGTAAGAACGAGATCTCGCTGTTTTGCAAGCCTCGTCCGCTCCGTTCGATGACGAAGCTGGAAGGATGGACGCCAGAGGCTATAGCCGCCGAGTTGATTCCCTCCTTTAGCCCCAGCTTTGCGCGCGCGGACGAAGTTTCAGCGCATGTATTCCCCTACGACCCCATCTGACGTCCGCTCTCGCGGCATTTAGGAACGCCATGAACAATCCCGGCATGGATGCCGAAGACTTCCAACAGTTCATCGAACAGTTGAAGCGTTTCGTGCGCGAACGGCTGGTCCCGGCGGAGCAGCAAGTGATCGAAGCCGATGCCCTGCCGCAAGACATCGTGCAGGACATGCGCGACATGGGCCTGTTCGGGCTGACGATCCCCGAGCAGTTCGGCGGCGCGGGGATGAACATCAGCCAGTATGCCCGCACGGTGCATGCCCTGTCCTATGCCATGCCGGCCTTCCGCTCGATCGTGTCGATGAATATCGGCATGGTCTGCTCGGCGCTGAAGAACGGCGGGACAGAAACGCAGAAGGCCGAATGGCTGCCGCGGCTCGCGGCGGGCGAGATTGCCGCATTCGGGCTGACCGAACCGGGATCGGGCTCCGATTCCGCTGGCATGCAGACCACGGCGGTGAAGACCGACCAGGGCTGGGTGCTCAATGGCACCAAGCGCTACATCACCAATTCGCCCTATGCCGGGGTGGCGGTGATCATGGCGCGCACCGCCAAGGAAGCCCTGCCCAAGAACGCGCACGTTTCCGCCTTCATCGTGCCGATGGACACGCCCGGCGTTTCGGTCGGCAAGATCGACAAGAAGATGGGGCAGGCGGGCAGTTCGATCGCCGATATCATTCTGGAAGACGTCCATCTGCCCGACGATGCCCTGCTGGGCGGCGAGACGGGCCGGGGCTTCGTCATCGCGATGCAGAGCCTCGACAACGGCCGCATATCGGTGGGCGCGGCTTCCGCGGCCTATGCCAAGCGGGCGCTCGATTCGGCGCTGCGCTATGCGACGGAGCGCAAGGCCTTTGGCGAGCCGATCGCCAATTTCCAGCTGATCCAGCAGATGCTCGCGGAAAGCGAGACGGAAATCTATGCCGCCGAATGCATGATGGCCGATGTCACCGCCCGCGCCGATTGCGGCGAGAACGTGCTGCGCAAGGCTGCCGCTTTCAAGGTCTTCGCCTCGGAAATGTGTGGCCGCGTGGTCGATCGCTGCGTGCAAGTCTATGGCGGGGCGGGCTATTTGGCGGAATACGATGCCGAACGCTTCTACCGCGATGCCCGCGTCTATCGCATCTACGAAGGCACCACGCAGATCCTTCAATTGCAGATCGCCAAACGTATGCTGCGTGAATTCCACGCCGGAACGTGGGAATGACCGAGCATGTACGATCTGCTGAACGGACTTTCGATCATCGAGGCGTCAAGCTTCGTCGCCTCGCCATCAGCCGGGCTCTATTGCGCGCAGATGGCGGCGGAGGTGATCCGGGTAGACCAGATCGGCGGCGGGCCGGATTTCCGCCGTTGGCCGGTCACGCAAGCCAACGATTCGCTCTATTGGGAAAACCTCAACCGAGCGAAGAAGTCAGTCGCGCTCGATCTCGGCAAGCCGGAAGGGCGCGAACTGCTTCAGCAACTGGTGCGTGCTACCGGCCAGTTCATCACTAATTTCCCCGCCAAAGGCTTCCTTGGCCATGACAGGCTGGCAGAAGGCTGTCCGGCCCTGATTACCGTGCGCGTCATGGGCCGGCCCGATGGTTCGCCGGCCCTCGATTACACGGTGAACAATGCCGTCGGCTATCCGTTGATGACCGGGCCGGGGCCTGAGCCGGTGAACCACGTGCTTCCCGCCTGGGACTTGCTCGCCGGTGCCTATGCAGCCTTCGCGCTGATGGCCGCCATGCGCCGCCGCGATGCCACCGGGCAGGGCTGCGAAGTGCGTATTCCCCTGTCCGATGTCGCCATCGGCACCCTTGCCAACCTCGGCGGCGTGGCCGAGATGATCTATGAAGGCGCCAACCGCCCGCGCACCGGCAATGCCGTTTATGGCCTGTTCGGGCGTGATTTCGTTACAGCGGATGGCCAGCGCACGATGATCGTGGTGGTCACCCCGCGCCAGTGGTCGAACCTGATCGGCGTGCTCGGCATCGGTGAGGCCATCGCCGCCATAGAGGCGACGCGCGGCGTGTCCTTCGCCAGGGACGATGGCCTGCGTTTTGCTCACCGCGACGCCCTGTTCCCGCTGTTCGAGGCAGCGATTGCGGCGCGCGGCCATGCACAACTGGCCGCGGCCTTCGATGCGGCGGGCGTTGTCCATTCCGCCTATCGCACCATGCTCGACGCGGTGAACGATCCGGCCATGGTGGCGGACAATCCGATCTTCGGTTCCGCTCCGAACCCCAGCCATCTGGTCTATCCCGCCGCAGGAGCCTTCGCCTCGGTTCCGCAGGTGAAGCGCATCGCCCCGCAGAGCGCTCCGCGCAATGGCCAGCACAGCGAAGAGGTGCTCAGCCAGCGCCTCAACCTCTCCTCGGGCGAAATCGCCCGCCTCATCGACTCCGGAATCGTAGGAACCGCCGCATGACCCAGCTCCGCACCCAAAGTCTGCGAAGGGCCGCCATCGTCGCGCCCCTTCGCACCGCCGTCGGCAAGTTCGGCGGATCGCTGTCTTCGATGGGGGCAGGTGATCTCGGTGCCGTTATCATCAAGGCGCTGATCGAGCGAACCGGGATCGATCCCGCACGGGTCGATGATGTCGTTTTTGCCCAGGGCTATGGCAATGGCGAGGCCCCGGCGATCGGGCGCTGGTCGTGGCTGGCGGCGGGCTATCCGATCGAGGTTCCCGGCTACCAGCTTGACCGGCGCTGCGGCTCAGGGCTCCAGGCGGTGATCGACGCGGCGATGATGGTCCAGACCGGGGCGAGCGACGTGGTGCTGGCAGGCGGTGTCGAGTCCATGTCGAACGTCGAGCATTACACCACCCAGATCCGCAAGGGCGTGAAGTCGGGTGGGCTCGAACTGCACGACCGGCTCACGCGCGGGCGGGTGATGAGCCAGCCGATCAGCCGCTTCGGGGTGATCAGCGGCATGATCGAGACGGCCGAGAACTGCGCGAAAGACTATGGCATCAGCCGCGAGGCCTGCGATGCCTATGCCGTGCGCAGCCACCAGCGCGCCACGGCGGCCTGGGCCAAAGGGCTGTTCGACGACGAACTGGTCGCTGTGCCCGTCCCCCAGCGCAAGGGCGATCCGCTGCTGTTCGATCACGACGAAGGCTACCGCGCCGATGCTACGATGGAATCGCTCGGGGCGCTTCGCCCCCTCGAGGCCGGGGTGGTCACGGCTGGCAATGCCAGCCAGCAAAACGATGCCGCAGCCGCTTGTCTCGTCGTTGCCGAAGACAAGCTGGAAGAACTGGGACTTGAGCCCATCGCCTGGTTCCATTCATGGGCAGCGGCGGGCTGCGAGCCAAGCCGCATGGGCATCGGTCCGGTCCCGGCGGTCGAGCGGCTCTTCCGCCGCTCGGGCCTTGGCTGGGACGATCTCGGCGTGATCGAACTCAATGAAGCCTTCGCCCCGCAGGTGCTCGCCGTGCTCAAGGGCTGGGGCTGGTCGGATGATGACAGCCGGCATGACATCCTCAACGTCAACGGCTCGGGCATTTCGCTCGGTCATCCGATCGGCGCAACGGGCGGGCGCATCCTCGCCAACCTGACGCGCGAGATGCAGCGGCGCGATGCGCGCTTTGGCCTTGAGACGATGTGCATCGGCGGCGGCCAGGGCCTCGCCGCGATATTCGAGAGGGCGTGATGCCAGGCACTTCACAATTCGACAAAGCCCTTGAAGGCGCACGCGCCTTTCGCGCCACCGCGCTCGACAAGCTGCGCCTGCGGCTGGACGCGAGTCCGATCGACGCCGAACAGCGGGCGGCCCACGGCTTTGCCTGGGTGGCGACTTCGGTCGCCGCGCTGGAGGCTGTGGCTGACTGGCTGGAGGCAGGAAGCGGCGCGAACCCGCTCGATGAAAAGATCGCCAGGCTGGCCTTTGCCGAAACCATCTCGCAGATGATCGGCGGTCTGCCGATGGGGCAGAACGAGATCTTCCGCCCCGGCGACCTCGATCTGGGCGAGGCTGCCTTTGCCCTGCGCGAAGCCTCGCTCGAGGTGATCTATGGCGATCACGCGAAGGTCCGGGCCGAAGTGGCCGAGGCGCTGGCGGCCGGACACTGGCCCTCAGAGACCTTCCACGATCCCGATCTCGACGCGATCCGCGACCAGTATCGCCGGTTCACCGACGCAGAGATCATTCCCCATGCCCACAAATGGCACCTGGCGAACGACCTGATCCCTGACGAGACGGTGCAGCACATGGCCGAGCTCGGCACTTTCGGCGTGTGCATTCCGGAAGAATTCGGCGGTCTGGGGCTGGGAAAGCTCGTCATGTGCCTTGTCACCGAGGAACTGTCGCGCGGATGGATCGGCACCGGTTCGCTCGGCACACGCTCGGAAATCGCGGGCGAACTGATCGTGCTGGGCGGCACCGACGCGCAGAAGGCACACTGGCTGCCGCTGATCGCCAGCGGTGAAGTGCTGCCCACCGCTGTCTTCACCGAACCCGATGTCGGCTCCGACCTTGGATCACTGCAAACCCGCGCGCGCCAGGACGCGAGCGGCGAGTGGGTGATCGACGGGGCCAAGACCTGGATCACCCACGCCAGCCGGTCCGACCTGATGACCATGCTCACTCGCACGTTGCCCGATGCCAGGGGCTATGCCGGCCTATCCATGCTGCTGGTGCCCAAGCCGCGCGGCACCGAGGCCGAATCGTTCCCGGCCGACGGCATGGCCGGCAGCGAGATCGAGGTGCTGGGCTATCGCGGCATGCGCGAATATGCGCTGTCGTTTGATGGCATGCGCGCGCCAGCCGATGCGCTGCTCGGCGGTGAGGAAGGGCAGGGCTTCAAGCAGTTGATGCGCACCTTCGAAGGCGCCCGCATTCAGACCGCCGCGCGCGCCGTGGGGGTGGCGCGCCGTGCCCTTGAGCTCGGGCTGGACTACGCGCTCACCCGCAAGCAGTTCGGCAAGGCGATCGTGAACTTCCCGCGCGTGGCGGACAAGCTGGCGATGAGCCTTGTCGATGTCCTCACGGCGCGCGAGCTGACCTATGCGGCGGCCCGCGCCAAAGACTCAGGCAAACGCTGCGATATCGAGGCAGGCATGGCCAAGCTGCTCGGCGCGCGCGCGGCCTGGTCGAACGCCGATGCCGCGCTGCAGATCCATGGCGGCAATGGCTATGCGCTCGAATTCGAGATCAGCCGGGTGCTGTGCGACGCGCGCATCCTCAACATCTTCGAAGGCGCGGCGGAAATCCAGGCGCAGGTCATCGCCAAGGGTATGGCATGAGGGCGCAACTGATGAGCGATTTCAGCTCATGGATCGGCCGCGAGGAACAGCGCAGCGACAGCATTGATGGCGGCCACCTGACCCGCTGGCTTGCCACGCTCGATCGCGCGGCCCCCGCCGATGGCAGCGTGCCGCAGGCTTTCCACTGGTGCCTGTGCCTGCCCGATGCGCCAACTGCGGCGCTGGGCCCCGATGGCCATCCCCGCCGCGATGACAGCCCGGAAAGCTTCCTGCCGCCGGTCGAACTGACGCGCCGCATGTGGGCGTCGAGTGCCGTGGAATTCCACGCGCCGCTCAAAGTGCGGGCCGCAGTGACCTGCACTTCGCGCATTTCCTCGATCAAGGCCAAGCAAGGCGGTTCGGGCCCGCTGGTCTTCGTCGAAGTGGCACATGAAATGCATGGGGAAAGCGGGTTGGCTGTCAGCGAGACCCAGTCGATCGTCTTCAAGGAAGCCGGCCCCGTCGGCAGCCCCCCGGTGCCAGCGCCGTCGGGCGAGGGGCGTTTCGATCCGTCCGATTGGCAGGCGCACCGGCTCATCGTGCCGTGCGAAGCGCTGCTGTTCCGCTTCTCGGCGCTGTCCTTCAACAGTCACCGCATCCACTACGATTTTGCCTACGCCACTGACCAGGAAGGCTATCGCGGCCTAGTGGTCCACGGCCCGCTGACAGCAACCCTGCTGCTCGATCTCGCCGCGCGCGAATTTGGCGACAACGCTATAAAGCGCTTCGCCTTCCGCGGCAATTCGCCCGGCATGTGCGGCGATGATCTCCATCTTGTCCTGCGCCGCAGTGGCGACGAGGTGGAACTGGGTGCCTTCGCCGCAGACGGTCGCAACGTTTTGAGCGCGACCGGGACTCTGTAGACTGAAGCTTGGCGCAGGCATCAGCATCGAAACGTCTTTCTACTTGCAGCGTTGGCTTCGATCAAGGAACCGATCGGCCGTGATTGCATCTTTCCCGATCCCGGCATTCAAGAGGATTGCTTCCGCCGTATCGATCATCGCAGGCGGACCGCAAAGGTAGGCTTCGTGACTCTCTAGGTCCTCAATTGAGGTGAGAGCCTCCGTCACCAGTCCGCGTGCACCAGTCCATGCGCTGTTCGCCGGTTCTTCGGACAGCATCGGGGTAAATTCGAAGGGCGCGTTCCAAGCGGCACTCAGCTCTTCGATCTCAGCGAGGCAATAGAGGTTTTGCTGGCTCCTTGCCCCGTAGAGCAGCGTGACCGGGCGCGTACCGCCGAGAGCCATAGCTTGCTCCAGGATGGCCATGATAGGAGCCAGGCCACTGCCGCCGGCTAGGCATATCATCGGGGCCGAAGTCTGCTTGAGGCAGAACTGGCCATAGGGCGCCCGAAGTTGCAACTTTGTACCGATTCGATCGCCACCGAACAGCCAATCGGTGAATGCTCCCCCGGGAACATGGCGGATATGAAACCGTAGCAATTGGACCGCCCCTGCGCCGGGCGCGAATGCAAATGAATAGCTGCGCGGTCCTTCGATGCCGGGTGCGATCAGATCGGCGTACTGCCCGGGCGAGAAGGGCAGAGGACGGTCGAGTTCGAGGGTAAGCCCGATGATGTCTTGACACAGCCGGGGCGCAGCAATGATCGTCCCGGTGTAATCTTCGACTGTGGACTGCATGGCCAAGGGTGCGTCGAGCGCAATGGTCAAGTCCGATCGAGGCATGGCCTGACAGGCCAGCCGGTATCCAGCGGCGAGTTCTTCACGTTCCAGTACGAGCGCGGAAGGGCTCAATTCCCCGATCTTGCCGTCCACCAGTTTGAACCGGCAAGTACCGCATGAACCGACCTTGCAGTCGTGCGGCATGGCCAACCCCTCTGCCAGCATCGCTTCAAGCAGCGTCTTGCCCCGTGGGACCTCCAGTATTGCAGGTTCTCCGGCAATACTGACCTTGCTTGATCGCTGCTTCTTGAGGAATGAGAACATTGAATGGGTCGCCTTGCATGGACATGAAGTAATTGTAAGAAAGAAGCGGGATCCCCGTTAAAGGGATCCCGCCAAGGCTACATGGAGGCAATCGGAGAGGAAAACCCCCATGCGGGTGGAACTGTCAGTCGGTGGTGGCCCAGGCTGGCCAACCAGCCTGTACGTTCGCCGCCATCGCTAGTTTGCGCTCGCTTGGCGAAGCGAAATGCAGATCCCAGTCCTTCAACCGCGGCTGCGCGATGCACCGGTGCCAGACGGGCGGGACAAGGCCGCACAGGAAGCAAAGGAACAGCGAAGGCATCTGCGGCGCCTTCGGCTCGGGCTGAAGTTCGTAGAAGGGAATGTGGCCGTCGAGATGGTGGTTGATGTGGTTGGTAATTTCCACACCGATCGGACGCACGATCATGCCAAGATGGTTCCAGGCGTGGTGTTTCGCGATGGGATCGCCTTCGACGCGCAGCAGTCCATAGTGCTGGAAATAATTGAAGCCTTCGACGAACATCTTGGCTAAGAACATTGCGCAAACCGTGGCGAATCCGGCGATCGGCCCTGCCGCCGCCGCAACTCCCAGGATGATCGCGCCGACCAGCACCAGCTGGAGCCACATGGCATTGCGCCAGCTCCACGGCGAATGTCCGAGACGCGACAGGATTTCGCCCTGCTTTTCCCAGGTGTCCTTGTAAGAACCCCAGGTCGCCTGGAACACGAAGCTGTAGATCGTCTGGCCGCGTCGCGGGGTGTCGCTGTCCTTTCCGGTGTCGAGATGGACATGGTGGGTGACAATATGAGCAACATCGCGGTTGGGATCGCCGTAGAAGGCGCTCAGGCCCTTGGCCACGGCCCGCGGAAACCAGTGGCGGCGGTGCATCAGCTCATGAGCCACCGGCAGGGTCGGGACAGCCGAAAGCCAGGCCAGGCTGGCGATCGAACCGATCAGTTGCCATGCCGAACCATCGGTTCCCCAGATCGGGTTGGTTCCGCTCGTCACCGAATTGGCGAAAGCTAGATAAAGCGCCACGATCAACGGCAATTGCAGGAAGATCGCGATATCCGCAACCGGCGCAATCCCGCGCGAGCGCGCCTTGTGATCGCTCGGCAGGACGATATCCAGCAGCATCAGCACCGCGAAGGTGGCGATGCCAAGCCAGACGAACGGGCCGCCGAGGATGAAACCCGCAACGCCGGTGAGGGTCATGGCGGGGACCAGAAAATAGCGCAGAGCATCCATGGCTTCTCTCCGATTTTAGGCACCTGCCCGCGAATGCGGGAAGCGTCCGATTGTCTTTTGATTGAACGGCGCGACAGATGGGTTCACCCGATGTCGCGCCGGGAATTACTAGAGGTAAATGTTCAGGTTCTTGCTGAGCATCACGTTGTGCTTGAGGATGATCCGGCGCCTGACCAGCTGATAGGCACCGCCAGTCTCGCGCCAGATGTCGATCCGGCTGCCGATCAGCGAATCCTCGTCGCGCTCGTTGCGGTTGCGATAGGCGTAGAAGTTTGAGAACACCCGGAATTCATCCGCCTTGTCGGTGTGTTCCACTTCGACATTGGTGATGATGTGGGTGTAGCGCGTGGCCGGATCTTCCGACCAGGCCGTGCCCGTTTCCAGGCGCAGGAGGCGCTTTTTGATCTCGTCGAGACTGTCGTTGTAATAAGCCATCCGCGTCAGGTCGGTGACTTGATCTGTCTTGTCGCGGCGATAGCGGGTTTCGATTCCCGGCATGTGATAATGCAGGTCGTCGGCCAGCATCGCCACCCAGCCAGCATAGTCCTCATCGTCCAGGCAGCGCGCTTCGCGATAGAGGGTCTGGGTCAAGGCATGGGTCACTTCCAGCGAAGCGGTTGCGCCAGTGCGGGGGCGCTCGAGAGTGGTGGTCTGGTTCATGGTCTAATATCCTCTCAAAGCGCGAACAGGCCGGGAAGGTCGCGCGTTTCGGCCACCCCGGTCAGGCGGGGTTCGGGCCGCGGCGGCATCGCGCCGAGATCGGTGGCCTCCATCATGTCCAGCCACCGCTGGTAAAAGCCGCGCTGGTTCGCGTCGTTGTACTGGCCGCGATAGACGATCCCCGGCAGGGTATCGTGATCGATCTGGCGTCCGATTCCGCAGCGGTAGTGCAACCTTTCGTGGCGGGTGACGACGCCGCGGTTGACCGTGGTGCAGTTTTCCCAGTTTTCGCCATCGTCCATCTCGAATGTACCGCCGGGGCCGAAGGTCTGCATCACGCCCTTGGTCACTTCGTCCTTGATGTCGTCGGGCATCGCCTTGTTGACGATCACCCAGGTTTTGAGCTCGAACTGCATCGGACCCTTGGGCTGCCACTGCCGGAAGGTTGAAATGCCCGGCAGGAACGAGACGTTCGGGAAGATCGAGGCGGAGGCCACCGAGCCGAAGATCTGCGAGCGCATGGTGCCCAGCCGATCGGCCATCTTCGGGCGGATCTTCTCGTAATATTCCATCACCTTGGGGCGGCCGAGCAGGAACAGGTCGCCCACGCCCTCGGTGCCGAATTCCCAGCCGTGGCCATTGACGCTGGCATGGTAGGAATTATCCATGTCGATCGGCGGGAAGGGCTGGCCGTTGTTCATCGACCGGCAGCCCGAATCGTGGGTCCAGCCCGCGTGGTAGGCATCGCCGATGAAGTTCTCGACCCCGAACTTCCAGTTTGCGCTGATCACCGACTTGATGCAGCCGCCAATCAGTTCGGTGCCGCCTTCCTCGTTGTCGAGCAGCATGTCGAGGTACCAGCGGAAATCGCCGAGCCAGGCGTCGAGGCTGGGGCCGTCCTCGGCAAAGGTGGCGAACACCAGCCCCTTGTAGCTGCCGACCCGGGCGACCTGCCGCAGTCCGTTCTTCTTGCGGTCGATGTCGCCTTCGTCGTAGCAGTATTCCTCGTGCATACCCTGCAGTTCGCCGGCGGTGTTGAAAGCCCAGCCGTGATAATTGCAGACGAACCGGCGGGTGTTGCCGGCATCCGCGAAGCAGACCTTGTTGCCGCGATGCGGGCAGGAATTGAGGTAGACCTTGATCGAGCCATCGGGCTGACGGGTGACGATCACCGCGTCCTCGCCCATGTGCGTGGTCAGGAAATCGCCGGCCTTGGGCAGCTGGCTTTCATGGGCGACAAACAGCCAGGATCGCGCGAAGATGCGGTACAGTTCCTCCTCGTAGATTTCCGCGTCGCTGAAGATGCGGCGGTCGAGCCAGCCTTCCTTGAGGTCCATGTAACGCGAAAATTCCGGCTCACGGCCGATCCGTTCCAAACGCATGGTAATCGTCTCCCGTTGTATTGATCTAGAAAAATACGTTGACGTTGCTGTCGGGCAACACCGAATGGTCGAGCGCGATTTCGCGCGCAGCGAGAAGCCAGCTTTCGCCCCCCTTGCGCCAGCGATCCGTGCGTCCGGCGGTGAGCAACCGGGTCTGCCCGTCGATCCGGTTCCGGTGGATCACCACCACCGAATGAACCACCGCTTCGTTCGGCTCGTCCGCGTCCAAAACCTCGACGTTCGAGACCACCCGGCGCACGAAGTTCGGCGGATCCTCAGCCCAGACAAAGCCGGAGCGCAGGCGATCGATCCGCAACTTCAGCCGGGCGAGATTGTCGTTGAAGACATTCCCCGCGCCGACCGCGATCTGGGCGGAACGATCGGCCCGGAAGCGACGGCTCTTGAGCGCCATATGGTAGGACACGTCCTCGCACAGCAACTCCAGCCACTCCTCGAAGCGCTCGTCGTCGAGCAGCCGCGCCTCATGGAAGAGGCGCTGGGTAAGGGCGGTTACCGTGTCATGCAGGGCGGGTTGGGGGCGTACGTCAAGCATCGACGGCCTCCCGCGATGCCAGCGAATTGAGATTGTAGGCGGGAACGTCGCTCCAGCTCGAGGCCTGCATGTGTTCTTGCCAGCGGCGGTAGAAGTAGCGCTGATTGTGTTCGCTGACCAGGCCGGCGGCAATGTCGCCCGGAAAGCCTTCGCGCGCGCCGGAGCGGCCCAGCGCCATGTTGGTGTAGACATCCATCTGCGAAGTGCGCCAGCCGCGCGACTGTTCGGTGCAGGCGGCAAGGTTGTCGCCATCGTCGTTGTCGAACAGGCCGGCCAGCCCGAAGGTCAGGCACTGGTTGTCGAGGATTGTCGCCTTGATCTCTTCGGGCATGTCGTTTTCGACCATGGCCCAGGTCCATTGCTCGATCTGGCCCGGTCCCTTGGGATGGTAGACCCTGAACCAGTTGAGGCCGGGCAGGAACTGGAGGTTGGGAAAGATCGTGATGTTGATCTGAGAGCCCCACAGCTGTTCGCCGCGGGTCTTGCCGAGCCGCTCGATCGCGGTCGGCCGGTTGGCCTCCAGATAGTCGAGCATCGGCTTCGGATCGGGGTAGAAAGCATAGCCGGACACGCCGTCGAGAGACGTCAGCGCCATGTGGCCGTTGAGCCCGGCTACCGACAGCCCGCCTTCGAGGTTGGCACTGGAATTGCCGACGCTGAGGCCGGACAGGTCCATGGACTGCACAGCCATCATCGCCCCGGCATGGGCCCAGCCCAGGTGATAGCCATCGCCGCAGACATTTTCGACCGGCAGCTTCCAGTTGGTGTTCAACACCATCTTCTGGGTTTCGCCGACCAGCGAGGTGCCGCTGGGCAGAGCATCGAGCCAGACGTCGAGATAGAATTTGGCATCGCCGAGATAGTCTTCGAGCGACGGCGCGGCGGGATCGAAATTGCCAAAGATCAGCCCTTTGTATTCGGCGACCTGCGCCACCGGCACTAGCCCGAACTTGCTGCGGTCGAGTTCGCCGAAATAGGCTTCGTTTTCGAGTGGGACGCCTGCCAGCGCGCCATCGGGAGCAAATGACCAGCCGTGGTAGTTGCAGGTGAAGGACCGGGCATTGCCGCGATCGGCGCGGCAGATGCGGTTGCCGCGGTGAGTGCAGGTGTTGAGGAAGGCCTTTACCGAGCCGTCCTTCTGCCGGATGACGATGACATCGTCTTCGCCCATGTAGGTGCGGAAGAAGTCATTGGGTTGCGGAATCTGGCTGGTGTGGGCAAGGAACAGCCAGCATCGGCCAAAGACGCGCTCAAGCTCCTGGCGGTAGATGGGCTCGCTGGAATAGATCGAGCGTGATTGGCGTCCTGTGCTCGTATCGACCAGATCTGCAACATCCATATTGCCCTTCTCCTCTCCTCCGTTGGACCTCCCGGCTTGGAGCGGGCGGTTCCACGTAGTCATGAATAAAGCAAAGATCATGCCAAGGTGAAAAATGGCGCAAACATGCTCGAAAAGGGGGATCGGCTCACGCTCGATTGCTTGCAGGGATTGTCATTTTCGTCAATTGTTCAGAAAATCGTGGCGCAGAATTGACATTTTGGTAAAAGGGATGGCGATGAAACAGCTTCCCGGCTACGCCGACCTTACCAAACGCTTGCGCTTTTCGCCCGAGCAGGGCCGCATCTGGCGCGACAGCGAACGGTGCGCGCTTTTGAGCCAATCGGCCCTGACCACGCTGCGCAGCCAGCTGGTCGCGCAACTCGGACTGGCGCAGGCGCGGCGCCTGTTCTGGGACATGGGCTTTGCGGAAGGCGCGCGGTGCGCGGTCGAGGCGAAAGAACTGCGGCCCGATCGCGGGTTTCTCGAAGCCTTTGCGGTTGGGCCCCAAGCCCATGCGCTGACCGGGTTTGGCTGGACCGAGATCGAGACCTTGGACAGCGATTCGGCGAGCGGGCATTTCCACGGCAGCTTTGTCGTCCACGATTCGATCGAGGCCGCGATCCATCTGGCAACGGATGGCGTCAGCGCCGATCCGGTCTGCTGGTTGCAAACCGGCTTTGCGAGCGGCTTTGCCAGTTCCTTCGCGGGCCAGCCGATCGTCATGCGGGAGATCGAATGCCAAGGGATGGGAGACGGGGCCTGTCTGCTGCACGCCAGGCCGGAAGCGGAATGGCCCCAACTCGACGACGTCGAGAAATCGGCGCCGGCTCTGGTGGTGGCGAACTCGCAGGCCGATCGGCACGAATTCGTCCCCGGCGTTTCAGCTGGGTATCACGCCGTCCGGAACATGATTGAACGCGCCGCCGGGACCGATGCCAGCCTTCTTTTCTTGGGTGAGACCGGCGTCGGCAAGGAAGTGTTCGCCAAGATGGCGCATCGCGCCAGTCTCCGGAAGGACGCGCCGTTCGTGGCGCTCAACTGTGCCGCAATACCCGAAGGGCTGATCGAGGCGGAACTGTTTGGCGTGGCGAAGGGTGCCTACACGGGCGCGGTGGCAAGCCGCCCGGGACGGTTCGAGCTGGCGCATGGCGGCACACTGTTCCTTGATGAAATCTCGATGCTGTCCCCGCTGGCCCAGAGCAAGGTTCTGCGGGTCATTCAGGAGGGCGAATTCGAGAGGGTCGGCGATACCAGGACCACGAGGGTCGATGTGAGGTTGCTTGCGGCCTCCAACATCGACCTGGAAACGGCTATGGAAGCAGGCCATTTCCGTACCGATCTGTTCTTCCGGCTCGCAACCTTGCCGATCCAGGTTCCTCCCTTGCGCCAGCGCCGCGAGGACATTCCCGGCTTGATGGAACATTTCCGCGCGAAGTACGCACAGCGTCATCGACGCAAGGTCGCCGGATTCACGGCGAGATCGATCAATGCCCTGCTGATGCACGAATATCCAGGCAATGTCAGGGAACTCGAACGAATGGTCGAACGCGCGGTGTTGCTGGTGAACGATGGCGAGGCGATCGACCTTCGGCACCTGTTCCTCGGCTCGGATCGCGCGTGTATCAGGGCCGGCCTGGCCTTGACCAACGATGGACGGGTGTCGGGCGCCGAGGTTGGCGGAGAACGGGCTCAGTCGATTGGTCACTTGCTCGGACTGTTGCGACAGAACGGGGAAGGGCTGAAAGCCGTTGAGAGCATGATCGTCGAAGCCGCGCTGGAAGCTGCGCGAGGCAATGTCGCGCAGGCAGCTCGAGACCTGGGCCTGACCCGGCGGCAGCTTGCATCGCGCCTGGAAAAGATCGGACGGTCGTGAGAGCCTTGGCATCCATCACTTGAAATGGATTGTATAATGTGCAACGAAAACCATGGATTTGGGGATGCGGCGAGCAGCCCGGACGTGGCAAAGAGAAAGTGGGGAGAGAACCAAGTGCGCTCGATTGCGATTGTTGGTGCGAATCTGGCCGGTGGGCGCGCAGTCGAAGCCCTGCGGCAGGCAGGGTTCGACGGGCGAATCACCTTGATCGGCGAAGAACCCTGGCGTCCCTATGAACGTCCGCCGCTGTCCAAGGAAGTGCTGTGGGACCCGGCCAACGTCCCGGACAATTTCTTCCTCCAGGACGAGCCCTGGTACTACGACAACCGCATCGACATGCGGCTGGGTACCCGCGCCGAAGCAATCGACCTTGCGGGCGGCGGGGTGCGTCTGTCGGGCGGTGAGCTGGTTCAGGCGGACCGGATCCTGCTCGCCACGGGCGGCCACGCCCGCAAGCTCAACCTTGCCGGGGCCGATTGCGAGAACGTCCATTATCTGCGCACCCGCGACGATGCGACCCGCATGGCGCTCGACCTGCGCGAAGGGGCCAGCATCGTGATCGTCGGGATGGGCGTGATCGGCGCCGAAGTCGCCGCCAGTGCGGTAAAACTCGGCTGCAAGGTCACCGTCGTCGAGCCGATGCCGGTGCCGATGGAGCGGGCGCTCGGCCGGCGCTTTGGGCAATGGCTGGGCGAGGAACATCGCAAGCGGGGAGTAGCGACCCATTTCAACTGCGGCGTGACCGGCTTCAGGTTTGCCGACAACCGTGTCAGCGCGGTCGAGGCGGACGATGGCACCGTGATTCCGTGCGATGCCGTCATCGTGGGAGTGGGGATCGTGCCGGCCACCTCGCTGGCCCGCGATGCCGGGATCGAGGTCAACAACGGGATCATCGTCGACCGGCGCTGCCAGACCAGCAACCCGGCGGTATTCGCGGCGGGCGACGTGGCCGAGCAGGACGGGTTTTTCGGCGGTCGGTTCCGTCAGGAAACCTACCAGAATGCGGCGGACCAGGCGCAGGCGGCTGCTCTGGCGATGCTGGGGGCGGAGGTCTCCTACTGCAAGCCGATGTGGTACTGGAGCGACCAGTTCGATCTCAACATCCAATTCTGCGGGCAGATTCCGGTGGAAGCCGAGGTGGCGATCCGCGGCGAGATGGACAGCAACGCCTTTGTCGCCTTCTTCCTGGCCGGCGAGGCGATCGAAGGTGTGCTGACAGTCAACCGCGCGCCCGACATGGGGGTGGGAAAGCGGCTCGTTGAACGCCGGGCCCGCGCCAGTGCTGCGAGCCTGGCCGACGCCGGTGTGTCCTTGCGGGATCTGCTCAAGCAGGCGGGCTGATTAGCCCGTGGCGCGGTCAGCCGATGCCGCCCCCGGCGACGAAAAGTGTCTGGCCTGTGACGTAGGACGCATCGTCGGAGGCGAAAAAGCAGATCGCCGCAGCCAGTTCCTCGGGCTCGCCAAAGCGGGCCATCGGCGTATCGCGCAGCGTCTGTTCGATCACTTGGCCGAACCCCAGGCGATCCGCTTCGGTGGGCGCAGCCGGATTGCGGGGGGTGACCCTGGTCACGTTGACCCCGCCCGGCGCGACGCAGTTGACGCGGATGCCGCTGGCTTCGAGCTCAAGTGAGAGGGCTGCGGTCAGCGCGGCGACCCCGCCCTTTGCGGCGGCATAGGGGACGCGGTTGACGCCGCGTGTCGCAACCGAGCCGATGTTGACGATCGCCCCGCGCCCTGCCGCCAGCATGTGGGGCAGAACCGCGTGGCAGCACCACAGGGTCGGCCACAGCGACCGGTTGATTTCCGCGGTGATTTCCTGCGGGGTGTAGTCCCAGTAAGGCTTGGCCCAGATCGTTCCGCCGACGTTGTGGACGGCGACGTCGATTCGCCCGAAGCGATCAATGACCGTCTGATACAGCTCGACAGCGCCTTCGCAATGTTCCAGGTCCACCGCGACTGCCAGGGCATTGCTGCCTTCCGCCCGGAGTTGTGCAGCCGAAGCCTCGGCCGCCTCTGCTGCGCGGTCGGCGATTACGACGCTGGCGCCTTCCCCGGCCAGGCGCCTCGCGGTCGCCAGGCCAATCCCTTGCGCGCCCCCCGTGACCACCGCCACCTTGTCATGGAATCGATTCAGCAAAGTCACGTCCACATCCTCCCCTTCGTCCGTCCCGGCGAAACGAGACCTGTTCGATCTTCGGCAAATCTTGCCATTAGCGGCAAGAGCCCGAGATTAGGACTTGAAGTGACATAAGGAAAAGCGTTACACAATGGGGAACGTCCTGCTCGAGGCGGGCAATTTCCATTGGGAGAGCATGAGCCATGGCAAAGACTTTGTTGAGCGCCGCCGATGTCAAGGGCGCTTGGGCAATCATTCCGACCCCGTCCAAGGATAACGCGTCGGACTGGCGTGCGACCAAAACCGTCGATCTCGATGAAACCGCTCGCGTGGTCAACGGGCTGATCGATGCCGGGATCGACGGCATCCTGAGCATGGGAACGCTGGGCGAAGCCGCGACCATGACCCATGACGAAAAGCTGGATTTCATGCGTGCGCTGATCGACGCGGCGGCCGGTCGGGTTCCGGTCTTCGTCGGCACGACCTGCATCAACACCCGCGATACGGTGGCGCTGACGCGGGAAGCGCTCGCGCTCGGTGCCAACGGCACGATGCTTGGCGTGCCGATGTGGTGTGCGCCCAGCCTCGACGTCGCTGTCCAGTTCTACAAGGATGTTGCCGAAGCCGTGCCGGAAATGAACATCGCGATCTACGCGAACCCGGAAGCCTTCAAATTCGACTTCCCGCGTCCGTTCTGGGCTCAGGTGGCGGAAATTCCTCAGGTGGTGACCGCCAAATATATCGGCGTCGCCAACCTCTTGCCCGACCTGGCCGCGATCCGCGGTCGGATCAAGCTGCTGCCGATCGACTTCGACTATTACGGAGCGGCGCGGATGGATGATTCGATCGACGCATTCTGGTCGAGCGGGGCGGTCTGCCACCCGCTGGTGACCACGACCCTGCGCGACCTAGTCGTCCAGGCGCGCGCAAGCGGCGACTGGAGCGCGGCCAAGGCGTTCATGGGCCGCCTCGGCCCGACCGCGGCACCCTTGTTCCCGAACGGCAGTTTCAAGGAATTCTCGACCTACAATATTGCGCTCGAAAAGGCCCGGATGGACGCCGGTGGCTGGATGAAGGCAGGGCCGGTACGTCCGCCTTACCATCTCTGTCCGGAGCCTTATCTGGCGGGCGCGCGCAAGTCCGGTCAGATGTGGGCCGAACTGGGCAAGGCGCTCGAAGCCGAAGCATTAGGGGCTGCTGCCTAGGAGGATCGCGATGACTGAGACCGGCTTGACCTGGCCCAAGAATTTCAACGAGGTTCCAAAGGCGGCTTTCACGCGCAAGGATATTTACGCCGAAGAGATGAAGCGCATCTTTTTCGGGCAGGAATGGCACCCGGTCGCGCATGAAAGCGAATTGCCCAATCCAGGCGATTTCAAGACCTTCCGCTTGGCCGGCGTTCCGCTGCTGATCGCCCGCGATAGGGAAGGCGTGGTGCGGGTGTTTTACAACGCCTGTTCGCATCGCGGCAACCAGCTCGAAACCGCGGTGATGGGGAACAAGACCGAATTCGAATGCCCCTATCACCGCTGGCTGTTCGATGCGAAGGGCGATCTGGTCGGTTGCCCCAACCATCGCGATTTCCTGCCCGGCTTTGACAAGTCCGACTATCCCTTGGCGCAGCCCCGGTTCGACAGTTTCTACGGCCTTATTTTCGTGACCCTTTCGGCGGAAACCGAAACGTTGACGGAATTCCTCGGCGATTCGCAGAACACCTTGCGCGAACTTCTCGGCGGGGACGGCAGACTCAAGCTGCTGGGCTATCAGAAGGTGCGTTACGACAGCAACTGGAAGTCCTATACCGACAATGATGGCTACCATGCGCCATTGCTCCACCAGGCATTCAAGATGCTCAATTGGCAAGGCGGCAAGGGACGCCAGTTCGCCGCGACGAAACATGGCCACGTCTGTTTCGAATCGGCGCTGTCGGTGGTCAGTGGTCCGACGGTACTCAAGGACGACTCGCTGATCGCCTTCAAGGGGCAGGACCCTGCGGTCGGCTCGCGCATTGTTATGCTTTTCCCGACCTTCGTCTCGACCAAGCATCTCGATGTGATCAACCTGCGCTTCGCGACACCGATCGACGAAGAGACGGTGGAAGTTCACTACGCCTATTTCGCGCACCAGGACGATGATGAGGACATGGTCCTCCATCGTCTGCGGCAAAGCTCCAACCTGCTGGGACCCTGCGGCCTGATCAGCATGGAGGACGCATCGATCTTCCATCGCATCCATATTGGCAACCACACGCCCGGCAATGCGATTTTCCAGAAGGGCGTGCACGACCAGTCGAAGCTGGAGTCGGAGTTCCTCCAGAACGACGAGAGCGGGAATCTTCCCCGCTGGGAATATTACCGGTCAGTGATGGGTTTCGAGAGGGCCGAGGCATGACGCAGACCGACACTTCGCTCGAGGCCGCGCTCGACGCTCTTCTGCTGGCGGACTCCAGCGCGCTCGACAGCAAGGACATGGAGGGCTGGCTCGCCAACTATGCCGAGGAAGACGAGGCCTCCTATATCTGCCGTTCCGCCGAAAATTGGGAAAATGGTCTCGCCCTGGGGTTCATGTATGACGATTGCCGATCCAGGCTCGAGGATCGCGTCACTTTCGTGAACGATATCTGGGTCGGTACGTTCCAGGACTATCGCACCCGTCACTTCGTCCAGCGCGTCGCGTATCAACGCGTCGATGCATCTACTATCTCGATGCGATCGAATTTCTCGGTCTTCATGACGCCCACCGATAGCGGCATCACCCAGGTTCTGGCTGCGGGTCAATATCTCGATACCATCCGTTTGGAAAAAGCCGGTGCGTTGAAGCTGCTGTCCAGACGGGCCGAGCTCGATACGTCCGTTCTGCCCCGGTATCTGGTATATCCGATTTGATATCCGCTGCTGAACATTGCTGAAATTTCCAGCCGGGGCAGGACCTCTCTGAAAGATCGCAAAGCGATGATAATCGACGCCCATGCTCACCTTGTCGCGCCTGCAGCGCTTTACGCGCACAGGAGCAATCTTGTGGTTTCAGGGGGGCAATATGGCAGCAGCTATCGTGCGCAGGTGTCCGATCGTCTGCTGGAAGAAAGCGCGGACCAGAACGTCAGGATCATGGATGCGGTGGGGACTGACCTGCAGTTGCTTTCCCCTCGACCTTTCCTGACCTTGAATGGAACTGCCCGGTGGGATGACATCGTCGACTGGACAAGTGACACAAACGACATGATTGCCCGGACAGTTCGGATGCATCCGAATCGCTTCCGGGGAGTGGGAGCCTTGCCGCAGCAAGTCGATCGGCCGATCACCTCGTTGTTCGATGAAATCGAGCGAGTGGTGGATGAGCTCGGTTTCGTGGGAGTCTTGCTGAACCCTGACCCCAGTGAGGGGATGAACGGATCGCCTCCGCTCGGCGATCCCTATTGGTACCCGCTGTACGAGAAATTGTGTGAGTTGGATCTTCCTGCCCATATCCATTCGGGACAATGCTGCAATGGGCGCGAGACCTATGATGAGCATTTCATCGCTGAAGAGGGACTGGCGATTACCTCGATCTACCGGGCCGACGTGTTCGACCGGTTCCCCGACCTCAAGTTGATGATTAGCCATGGCGGCGGTCCCATCCCCTACCAGATCGGACGGTGGCGCTCGCATCGGGAAATGGCCCGGGCCCAGGGGCGTATCGCTGCCGATGCACCCCAATTCGATGAAATTCTTCGAAAATTCTGGTTTGATACGGTACTTCATAACCCGGATTCGCTCGCGCTTCTGTTCAAGACCGTGGGACACGACCGATGCTGTTTCGGAACCGAAAGACCCGGATCGGGAGACGGTATCGATCCTGTTTCAGGGCGCCACTACGACGATCTCAAGCCGGTGATCGAGGCGCTTCCTTCACTTGATCAGGCTGCGCTAAACGGTGTTTTCGAAGGCAATGCCCGTCGATTGTTTTCGCGTCTCGACGTTTGATTACGTGCCTGGCGATGATGCAGATTTTCCGCGACTTCGGGTAATTCGACAGTTCGCTCTCAAGGATTGGGATCGTGACACGACGCAGCATCGAAGTTGAAGGCCTTCACCATTCCGGCAATCCGATCCCTGCCGCGAGCCGGGTGGACCATCTTGTCGTGACAGGTGGGGTCTACGGTTTGGATCCGGCAACCGGTGAAGTGGCGGCAGACGCTGGCGATCAAGTCCGCCTGACCTTCTGGCACCTGGGCCGGATCTTGGAAGCAGCCGGCGCGCGTTTCGACGATGTTGCCAAACTGACCTTTTACGTGAAGACGAAAGAGCTTAGGCCGGCAATCAATGAATTGTGGCTTACGCACTTTCCCGATCCCTCGTCGCGGCCAGCCCGGCATATGCTGGTTTACAGTGACCTCCCGGGCAACATCCTGGTGCAGTGCGAAGCGATAGCGATGGTGCCGGACAATGCCTGAAGACATCTCACCAACGTCTTATTTGGCAGCTACTCAGCGTGTCGCCGCCTTTGATACTTGCACCATTTCAGACGCACTCGACAAACTTGGTCTCCGCGGAGCCGTCCCAGGTCTCGTCCGGTTGACCGCAAACAGGCAGCGCATTTCCGGCAGGGTTGTGACAGTGAAACTCGGACCGGCTATCGAAGGACTGCCCAAACGGCACCTGGGTGCCTCTGCCATCATGGCGGCACAACCGGGTGAGATCGTGGTCGTCGAGCATCGCGGAAGGACCGATGCCTCTGGCTGGGGCGGCTTGCTGAGCCGGGGAGCGGCTCGGAACGGCGTTGCCGGCGTGATCGTCGACGGTGCCTGTCGCGATCTGGATGAAAGCAGCGAGCTTGGTTTCCCAGTCTTCGGCCGCGCAGTTGTTCCGCTTACAGCGCGCGGTCGGGTCGCCGAGCATGACTGGAACTGCCCCGTTACAATCGGCAGCTTTGTGGTAAACCCCGGGGACTGGGTTGTGGCGGATGGAAGCGGCGTCGTGTTCTTCGAACAGCAACACCTGGACGATGTGCTGGCGGAGGCGGAGCGCATCCATTGCCGTGAAACAGCCATGATCGCTGCGCTTGAGCAAGGCGCTCCAATTGATCAGGTGATGGGCGCGAACTACGAAGACATGTTGAAATAGGCAGGGAAAGCGATGAGCCAGGAAACACTCGTTAGGCGGTTGAATGCAGTGGGTGTAACCGCCTTGTCCGATGCGCTGGATCGTCTGGCGATCAGCGGCCAGGCGATTGGAATCCTGCCGGTAGCACGGGGGATGAAGTTTGCGGGACCAGCCTTTACGGTACAGATGCTTCCGGTCGGACTGACTCACGGAATAGTCGGAGACTATATCGACGATGTGCCCGAAGGGGCAGTGGTCGCAATCGACAACGGCGGTAAATTGGATCAGACCGTCTGGGGCGATATTTTGACCCGTGTGGCGCGCAAGAAAGGTGTCGCAGGCACGGTGATCGATGGTGTCTGCCGAGACAGCGATTGCTGTGTTTCGCTGAAATACCCTGTATTTTCCCGCAGCGTCACAATGCGGACTGCCAAAGACAGATCCACCGCGCATGCTTATGGTGTGCCGATTCAACTTGTAGAGGTGCGGATCGAGCCCGGCGATTGGCTGGTGGGGGATTCCGATGGGGTCGTCGCGATTCCAGCGGGCCGGGTTGAGGAAGTCGTCGCGATCGCCGAAGAAGTAGAAGCCGCCGAAAGGGCAATTCTCGCCGCCGTTGATGCGGGAATGCGCTTGGACGAAGCCCGGCGCGCCGGTGGGTATCACGCGCTTCAGTCGCGTGCGGTTTGATGCCTCCGGACGGGCGTCATTCCAGACCGAGTGGCGACCGCCGTTCCGGTCGTGGCAATTGGCATTATGGGATAATATTTGCACATTATGCAATGCTGGGATATGAATCGACCAGCTAGAACCTGGTCTGATTCGTAATGGCTGTGTGCGGGAAGTCAAAGGGCAGCTGCTAAGGCAGCAACCCCGGCACAGACAGATCCGCAGAGAGGGATTGCCAGTGGCTACGAGCGTTTTTCCGACGAGCAAAGATGAATATTTCGAGCTATTGCGGCAGCCGCCGTTGCTCGCATGGCCAACGGCGATCCTGTTTGTCGTGTCGATGCTGGGGATCGGCACCATCTGGTACCTGGCGCTGACAGAGCAAATCGCGCTGTGGCAAGGCGCAATCGCCAACGGACTGCTTACTTACCTGCTGTTCAGCGTCATTCACGATGCGTCACATTGTTCGCTGTCGCGCGTCGGCTGGCTGAACGAAACGATTGGGGCGATCGGCCTGTTCTTTCTCTTTCCCTATGCGCCGATGGTGCTGTTGCGGTGGGTTCACAACAAGCATCACAGTTTTGCCAATGGCCCGATGGACCCGGATCTGTTCGAACACGAATCGCCGTGGTGGCAGGTGCCATTCCGCTGGACGTTCTTCGATGGCGCCTACATCTATTACTTCATCAAATACGGGCAGTCCGTGCGCAAGCGGCACGGAATGCAGCTGGTCGTCTTTTACTCCTTCCTGGTGGCGCTGTTCGCTGGAGCGCTCTATCTCGGCTACGGGCTGGAGCTGTTCATGCTGTGGTTTATCCCATCGCGGATCTCTCTGTTTATGATCGCGATCGTGTTCGTCATTCTGCCGCATTATCCCGCCGTGGTGGCCCAGGACGAAGATCCTTATATGGCGACGACCATGCGGTTCGGGCTCGAATGGCTGCTGACCCCGGTGCTGGTTTATCAGAACTATCACCTGATCCATCACCTCTATCCGGAGATACCCTTCTACCGGATGCACAAGGCCTATTACCTGCGCTACGATGAGATCAACGCGCAGGACATTCCGCGGCAGACTGCTTTTGGGCTGACACCGGAAAATATCGAATCGCACCGGGCTTTCCGGCGGATGAAGGATGCGATGGCGGTTCCTGCCGAATAAGGCATCAGCTGGCCATTTACATTTCTGCGAAACAGCGGACGCCAATCTTCCTGTTGGGGGGCACGGGTGCAGTCTACGGTTTGGCCTCAGTGCCCAATCGAAACGCCGCCGTGGCGCTTTGGACGGGGCGCTAGCCAGATCAATGCCGCAGCGAAGGACAGGATTGTCGAGGTCGTCCAGAAGACATGGAGCACGGACAGTGTCGTCGCTTCAAGCTCGGCCATGTTGTTGAGCATCTGCAGGGCCGCCTCAGGCGAGAAGCCGAGTCCAGCGATCGAACTGCCAGCCGTTCCCGGTTCTAGCGCGCTGACGATATCGTTGCGCGCCGCGCGCTGGGTGTCGCCCCAATAGGTCAGCGAAACCGAGGTTGCGAATGCCGTCGCAATGGTGCGCATGAAACTCTGCAATCCGGCGGCCGATGCGACCTCGTGCTCTTCGACGGTATTCAACGTCAGGTTGATGATCGGCAGCATGAAGAATGTCATGCCGAGCCCCGAAACGAACTGGGGCAAGCTCAGGGTCCAGAAATCGCTGTCGCTGGTCCAGAAGACTCGCATCAGGCCCACTGTCGATATCCAGAATATGCCTGCCGAAACCAGCAAGCGGGGATCGAACCGCGGCATCAGCATCACCACAAGCGGTGCCGTCAAGAGACCGGCGATAGCTGTAAAGGATGACGAATAGCCAGCTTGGGTCGCGGTGTAGCCCAGCCAGGCCTGTTGCCACTGCGGGATAATCACAAATCCCGCGAAATAGGCGCCGAAACTGATCGCGAGGACCACCAGGCTGACACTCAGCCCCCGATGCCGCAGCACGCGCAGATCAACGACGGGATGGTCTTCGGTGAGTTCCCAGATGACAAAAATCAGGAATGCGATTGCCGACGTTATCGCCAGAACGACGATCAGCGGGTCACCGAACCAGTCATGGTTGCGGCCAATATCGAGGATGACCTGCAAGCAGCCGACCCAGATCACCAGCAGCACAAGGCCGACATAATCGATTGGCAAGACGCGGCGCTCGGTTTCGATCGGGCGGAGGAGCACTGCCCCGCCGATAATGGAAAGCAGTGCAACTGGCACGTTGATCAGGAATATCCAGTGCCAGGACCAGTTATCGGTCAGCCAGCCCCCGATGATCGGGCCGAGTGCAGGCCCCAGCAGCAGCGTCATCGCCCACATGCCCATGCCGATGTGCTGTTGTTCTGGTGGAAACACCCGCAGCAGCAGGGTTTGCGACATCGGCATCAGAAAGGCGCCGAACACGCCCTGTCCGATGCGGCACATCACCAGCATTTCGATCGAGACCGACAGCCCGCAGAGCATCGAGAATAGGCCGAACCCTATCATGCTGAACAGGAAGGTGCGAACCGAGCCGAACCTGAACGCGATCCACGCCGTCAACGGCACGCAGATCGCCTCGGCAATCGCATAGGAGGTGATAACCCACGCGCCTTGTTCGAGCGTGATGCCGAGGCTGCCTGCAATGTGCGGGATCGAGACATTGGCAATCGTCAGGTCGAGGATCACCATGAAGTTCGCAAAGGCCAGGGTCAGCCCCGCGACCAGTCGCAGCGAGGGCGGGATGCCTGTCGAAACAGTTGCAGTGCCACCGGCCACTGTCAGTCGCCCGATACGTCGATTTCGACTTCCATCGACAGCCCGACCCGCAGCGGGTGGCGTTTCAGCTCGGCAGGATCGAGTTCGATCCGCACCGGCAGGCGCTGGACGACCTTGATCCAGTTGCCGGTCGCGTTCTGGGCCGGGATCACGGCCATCGACGCGCCGGTTCCGCCGGAAAAGCCGACCACCTTGCCGCGATAGGTCACACTCGAGCCATAGAGGTCAGCCGTCAGCTCGGCAGGCATGCCGATCCGCACCCGCCGCAACTGGTTTTCCTTGAAATTGGCTTCGACATAGACATTGGCCAGCGGGACAACCGACATGACAATCTGACCCGGATTGAGCCGTTGCCCGATCTGAACTTGTAGCTTGCTGACGACACCGTCGATGGGCGCGCGGATTTCCGTGCGGTCGAGATCGAGTTGCGCCGCATCGCGCCGCGCCATCGCAGCAAGCACGGCGGGATCGGTATTCTCGCTCAATCCGCTGACCAGCGCGGTGTTCGCTGCAAGCTGCCCTTGCGCCGCGCGCCTCGACGAACTGGCTTCGTTGATCGCGCCGCGCGCTGCATCAAGTGTAGCGAGCGTGGTGGAAAAAGCCTTGCGCGCCTGAGTGAGTTCCTCGCCCGATACCGCCCCGCTTGCGGCGACGCTCTCCCGGCGTTGCAGATCGATCCGGGCCTTGTCATGCTCGGCCTGGGCCGTGCGATAGCGCGCGTGGGCTTGGGTAAGGCCAGCGCCTGAGCTGTCCACCTGTGCCGCCAATGCGGAGGTGTTGGCGACCGTCTGGCGGAACCGCCGACGCGCTGCGGCCAAATCGGCTTCCGCCTGCGTCAGCGCAATCTTTGCGTCGGCCTGATCGAGCCGGACAAGCACGTCTCCCGCCTTCACCTGCTGGGTATCGCGCACCAGCACTTCGGTTGCCGACCCCGCAACCAGCGGCGTGACCTGCGCCGACTGCGCGTTGACATAGGCATTGTCGGTGGTGACGAAGTTCCGGGCGACCAGCACATACCAAACACCCCAGGCCAGTCCGATCACTGCGAGGATGACGGCAAGGCGCACAAGCCATCGCTTCCGCGCCGCCTTGCGCGATTGAGTGAGCACCGGATCGACGGCGGGGGCTTCTGGCGAAGTGTCGGTCATGGGTTGGTCGATTCCGGTGAAGGTTGAGTGTCGGATACAAATCCGCCGCCGAGCGCGCGGATCAGGGCAAGCGTTGCGCCGCGCTCGAAGGTTTCCAGCCCGATCACGGCGAGCCGCAGTTCGTGAACACTCTTTTCGCTGGTCAGAACATCCAGCCGGCTGGCCAATCCTGCCGTGTAGCGATTGCGCACCAACGCCAGCGCATCTTCGCTCGCGTTCAGGGCAGACCGGGCTGCCGCAAGACGCCTATCCGCCGACTCGCGCTGCGTCACCGCGTCGGCGACTTGCTGGAACGCGGAAATGACCGTCTGGTTGTAGCTCGCAACCGCCTCATCATAGTCGGCACCGGCGCGGCCATATTGCGCCCGAAGCGCGCCGCCCTGAAAGATCGGCAGGCTGATCGCCGGGCCAACCGCCCCGAACTGAGACCGGGATTCGATCAGATTGCCAAGGCCAAGCGCCTGCAAGCCGATCAAGGCGCTCAGATTGACCGACGGAAAGAACCCCGCGCGTGCGACCTTGATGCGGCTCGCCGCCGCCTCGACCCGCTCACGTGCCGCCACGATGTCCGGACGCCTGCCCAGCAGGTCTGTGGTCAGCCCGGGCGGAATGCTCAGAGGGGTTGATGGTGAAAGCGGCGGCCTGGTGACGGCAAGGCCACGATCCGGCCCGGCTCCTACCAGTGCGGCGAGCTGATTTCGGCGCAGGCCGATGCTTTCTTCGACCGCAGCCAAGTCCTGCTCGGCACCAGCCAGCTCTGCTTCGGCATGGCGCACACTTATCCGATTGTCGAGGCCGTTGCGCTCACGCTCGGCAACAAGGGCCAGCGTGGCGCGGCGATTCGCCAGCACGGCCTCGGCATTGTCGCGTTCGCGGTTGTGCCTGCCGAGTTCCGCATAGGCTGCCGTGATCGCCACCGAGAGCACGAGCCGCGCCTGGGCGGCATCGACCACCGCTGCGCGCGCGTCGGAAGTCGCGGCGGCATGGGCGGCGCGGTTGCGGCCCCACAGGTCGAGGTCGAAACCGAATGAAAGCGAGGCCTGACCATAGTCCCGCCAGCTATCGGGGAGGAACTGCGCGGGAATGCCGGTGTTGCCGCTCTGGCGGCGCAATCCGCCTTCCGCCTCGCCTGCGACGGTCGGGAGCCGCGCCGCGCCCACGCGCTGTGCCTCCGCTTCCGCGCGTCTGATCCTTACAAGCGCAATTGCCACCTGCGGCGAGTTGGCAAGACCTTCCTCGATCAGCGAAGTCAGCTGCGGATCGCCCGCTAGTCGCCACCATTGGTCTGGCAACCAACCGGCATTGCCGCGAGGAGCGAGCGTCTGCGCAGCGTCGATGGACTCGGCAGTCAGAATGGCGGGCTTAGCGCCGGAGTCCGGAACCGACGCACATGCTGACAGCACAAGGGCCGCGCCGAGAGGAGGGAGCAGTCGCAGGTCAGCCAACATAGGCACCCCTGCCACTTGCGAGCAGTCGCTGCGCCGAATCCTCGATCCTGGTCTCCGCGACGCTCAACTGCTTGCCGAGTTTGATGACACTGCCAATCGCGCGCAGCGGACCGGAGGTGGCAGGACGGTGAAAATCGACGCGGAGGTCGGCGGTCGCCCGCGCGGTGCCGCCCAGCGCGTTGACGGCGTAGAGTCCGGTCAGGTCAATCAATGCCGACAGGATGCCGCCATGCGCCGACCCAATCATCGGGTTGGAGACGATCTCGTCCCGCCACGGCATTTCGAGGATCAGTTCCCGTTCGGTCAGATCGACAACATCAAGGCCGAGCCAGCGGTGAAACGGCGCGATGTGGAGCATCTTGCGCAGTTCGGTGAGTTCGGGCCTCTCGGTGCGGCTGGTCATCTTGCACCGCTCGCGGCATGCGTTTGGATCAGGAAGTCGGCAATCGCCGCGCCGAAGACATCGTTCTGGTCGCCGACCACCATGTGCGTGGCATCGGCAATGTCGCTATAGGCGGCATGCGGGACCAATTTCCGGAAATGCGCCACCGCTTCCGGCGAGACGAGATCGCTCGAACCGCCCCTGACCAGATGCACCGGCAGCGACAGCTTCATCGCTGCATCGCTGAGTTCGCTCAGCCCATGATCGCCCAGATCGCCGTTCTGCGCGTGGCGACGCATGATTCCTTCGATGAAGGCCGGATCCCAGTGCCAGTAATAGCGCCCGTCGGGCTTTTGGCGCAGGTAATGGGCGAGACCCGCCGATGCCTTGCGGCTTGGGCGATGCGGCAAATATTCGGAAATGATGCGCGCGGCTTCGTCCGCGGAGG
>VFQM010000110.1_pt1 | contig 101890 bp, 97 predicted proteins | sample 3512391 | NCBI WGS metagenome assembly VFQM01 (sample SAMN10412369, study PRJNA504923) | tailings metagenome | isolation source: Replicate 1 from Balatoc abandoned mine | place: Philippines | reverse complement strand
TGCGCGAGTTCGTGCTGCAGCCCGTCGAAGGCGCTGCCATCGCCTGGGCGCCGGGCGCGCACCTGCAGTTGCGCTTGAACGTGGCGGGGCGGGAGCAGCACCGCTCCTATTCGCTGGTGGGCCTGCCGGCCGAGGTGCCGGGCGCCTACCGCATCGCGGTCAAACGCCTGGACGACGGCCGCGGCGGCTCGAAGGCCATGTGGTCGCTCGCGGTGGGCGACACGCTGACCGCAAGCGCGCCGCAAAACCACTTCGCACTCTCGCTCGATGCCATCGATACGCTGCTGGTGGCCGGTGGCATCGGCATCACGCCGCTGGTGGGCATGGCGCAGACGCTGGTGCGCCTGGGCCGGCGCGTGCGCTTGCTGTACGCGGTGCGCAACGATGCCGAGTTGGCCTACGCCGAGGGCTTGCGCGCCCTGTTGGGCGATGCACTCGTGACGGCGGTGTCCGCGCGCGGTGAGCGGCTGGACCTGGCGCGCGAGATCGCTGCGCTGCCGGCCGGTGCGCCGTGCTTCGTCTGCGGCCCCGCGGGCATGCTCGATGCGGCGCGCGGCGCCTGGTCGGCACAGGGACGTGCCGCGGCCGACCTGCGCTTCGAAACCTTCGGCAGTGGCGGACGTCTGCCCACCGGCAGCTTCGTCGTGCGCGTGCCGCGCCACGGCGCCGATATCACCGTGCCGGCCGGCGAATCGCTGCTGGACGCGCTGGAGGCTGCGGGCGTGGAGGTGGTGAGCGATTGCCGCCGCGGCGAATGCGGCCTGTGCGTGGTCGATGTGCTGGCGCTCGAGGGCGAGATCGATCACCGCGACGTGTTCCTGAGCGAGCACGAAAAGCGCGAGAACCGCCGCCTGTGCGCCTGCGTGTCGCGTGTGGTCGGCTGCGTCACGTTGGACAGCGCGTACCGCCCGGACACCGAGCCAGATCGAACATCAGGGTTTGCGCTGGTTTCATAACATAACGGCATACCTGAAAGTTGGCCCCGGGGCTGGTCGGCCCCGAGCGGTGAATGCACAGTGTGGGCGCTTTCCCCAATGCCCGTGCCGACGAGCACCCACACCCCCGAGGCGCGGGCGACCCACCCGAACGGAGACACGACGATGAACCTCTTGAAGCGACGCACCGCGCTGGCGGTGCTGGGGGCGGTGGCCGCGGCCACCATGGCCGGCACCGCGATGGCCCAGACCGTCACGCTGCGACTGCACCAGATGCTGCCGCCGCAGGCCACGATTCCGGCTCGCGCGCTGACGCCCTGGGCGCAGAAGGTCGAAGCCGAGTCTGGCGGGCGCATCAAGGTGCAACTGTTTCACGCGATGCAGCTCGGCGGCGCGCCACCGCAGCTGTTCGATCAGGCCCGCGACGGTGTGGTGGACCTGACCTGGACGGTGCTGGGCTACACGCCGGGGCGCTTTCCCAAGACCGAAGTGTTCGAGCTGCCGTTCATGAGCGGCAGCGCCGAGGCCTCCTCGCGCGCCATCCAGGAATACGTCGAGAAGTACGCGGCCGATGAGTTCAAGGATGTGAAGCTGATCGCGGTGCACACGCACGGCCCGGGCTTGTTCCACACCAAGACGCCGGTAACCGGCCTCGAAAGCCTTCGCGGCATGAAGGTGCGCGGTGGCTCGCGCATCATCAACAACATGCTCACCAAGCTGGGTGCCACACCCGTGGGCATGCCGGTGCCGGCCGTGACGGAGGCGCTCTCCAAGGGCGTGATCGATGGCACCACGATTCCGTGGGAAGTGACGCCCGCGCTCAAGGTGAGCGAGCTGGTGAAGAACCACACCACGTTCGCCGGCAGGGAAGGCCTGTACACCCAGACCTTCGCGTTCTCGATGAACAAGGCCGCCTACGACAAGCTGCCCGCCGACTTGAAGGCCGTGATCGACAAGAACTCGGGCATCGAGACGGCGGCCATGTTCGGCCGCGCGATGGATGATGGCGACAAGGCCGGCCGCGAGATCGCCGAGCGCGCGAAGAACAACATCGTGGCGCTGGACGCGCTGGAAACCCAACGTTGGCGCCGCACCGCCTCGACCGTCGAAACCGACTGGATCAACGAGGTCAAGGCCAAGGGCATCGACGGCGCCAAGCTCGCCGCCGAGGCGCGCGCTCTCATCGCCAAGCACACCAAGTAAACAGCCCGATGGGCTGCTGGCCGTCCCCGCAAGGGGGCGGCCTTTTTGTTGAGAGGCGCCCGCGCCGATATCGGACAATCGCCGGGTCGTCCTCCTCGTTCGTGAAAGCCTTCGCATGACAGCATTTGTGTACCGGCTGGCCTACTGGTCAGCCATCGTGGGCGGTATCGCGCTGGTCGCGCTCACGCTCATGAGCGTGGCCAGCGTGTCCGGCCGCGCACTCATCTCCATCGGTCTGGGCCCCGTGCCTGGTGATTTCGAACTGGTCGAGGTCGGCACCGCGATCGCGGTGTTCTTCTTCCTGCCATGGACCTACCTCAAGGGCGGCCATGCCACCGTGGATCTGCTGTACATGCACCTGCCCGCGTGGGGCAAGAAAGCCATCGTGATCGTGAGCGACCTGCTCATGCTCGCCGTGTGGCTCATCATGACCTGGAAGCTCTACGAAGGCATGATGGAGAAGAAGGAGTACCTGGAGACCACCTTCATCCTGGCCATGCCGATCTGGTGGGCCTACGCGGCCTGCCTGGTGGGTGCGGTGATCGGCTGCCTGGCTTACATCGCCAAGACGCTCACGCTGTTCGGCATCGGCAAGGAGCCGGCCGGCTGGACGACCGAAGCGGGGGTGCACTGATGAGCGGCATCGAACTCGCGGCCTGGTCGTTCCCGATCCTGCTGCTGATGATCTTCGTGCGCGTGCCCATCGGGCTCGCGATGCTGGTGTGCGGCCTGGGTGGCGCCTGGATGATCTACGGCAGCGCCACGCCGATCCTCAACCAGCTCAAGCAGGTGACGTACAGCACCTTCTCCAACTACAACCTGTCGGTGATTCCGCTGTTCCTGCTGATGGGGCAGTTCGCCGCGCTGGGCGGGCTGTCGCAGGCGCTGTTCAAGGCCGCCGAGGCCTGGATCGGCCACCGCAAGGGTGGTGTGGCCATGGCAGCGGTGGGCGCGTGCGCCGGCTTCGGCGCCATCTGCGGCTCGTCGCTCGCCACGGCGGCCACCATGGGCCAGGTGGCGCTGCCCGAGCTCAAACGCGCGGGCTACGCGGGCGGCATCTCCACCGCCACGCTGGCCGCCGGCGGCACGCTGGGGATCCTGATTCCGCCTTCGGTGGTGCTGGTGATCTACGCCATCCTGACCGAGCAGAACATTGCCAAGCTGTTCCTCGCGGCCTTCGTGCCCGGCATCCTGGCGGCGCTGGGCTACGTGATCGTGATCGCCATCTACGCCCGCGTGCGCCCGCAGGAGATGGGCACCATCCCGCCCATTCCCATGGCCGAGCGCTGGAAAGCCACCCTCAAGGTCTGGCCCGTGCTCACCATCTTCCTGGTGGTGGTCGGCGGTATCTATCTGGGCATCTTCACGCCCACCGAAGGCGCGGCCGTGGGTGCGTTTGGTACCGGGGTGGCGGCCTGGGCCTCGGGTGGGCTCAACTTCAAGACGCTCAAGGGCGCGATCCTGGGCACCGCGGTGGCCACCGGCATGATTTTCATGATCGTGCTGGGTGCGGGTCTCTACAACACGTTCCTCGCGCTGTCGCAACTGCCGCAGGAAGCGGCACAGATGGTGGCCGGCTGGGGCCTGAGCCCGATCGTGGTGCTGGTGGCCATCCTGGTGATCTACGTGATCCTGGGCTGCTTCATGGACTCGCTGTCCATGATCCTGCTGACCATTCCCGTGTTCTTCCCGGTGGTGACCGCGCTCGATTTCGGCATGAGCCCGGAGCACTTCGCGATCTGGTTCGGCATCCTGGTGCTGATCGTGGTGGAGGTGGGGTTGATCACACCACCGGTGGGCATGAACCTGTTCGTCATCAACAGCATGGCCAAGGACGTGCCCATCATGGCCACCTACCGCGGCGTGCTGCCCTTCGTGGCCAGTGACTTCATCCGGACCGCGATCCTGGTGGCGTTCCCGGCGATCGTGACGTTCGTGCTGTAGCGCTCGGGTTCAGCCTGCCGCACGGCGCACGGCCCCGTCGGGGGCCTGTCCGCCGCGCGGCAAGGCACCGTCGGGCAGGCTTCGCTCTCCGGCCCGGATGCGGATTCCTCAGACGCAGGTTTGCAGGAATTGCTGCAGCGCATCGGCAGTCACCGGCTTGTGAAGCAGGGTGAAGCCGTGACGTCGCGCCTGCTCCATGCGTTCGGCGGAGACATCGCCCGTGACCATGCAAACGGGCAGGGGGCGTGGCCGGCGCAGGCGCAATCGCTGCAGCAACGCCAGCCCGTCCATCGATGGGTCGAGCATGTAGTCGCAGATGACGGCGTCGATGCGCTCTGGCTCGGCCTCGCACAGGCGAATCGCCTCGGCCGCGCTGGTGGCGCTCAGCGTGTGGTGTCCCCAGGATCCCAGCAGCCGGGACATGGCTTGAAGCACATGGTCGTCGTCGTCGACGAGCAGGACGTTGCATCGCACCGCATGCCCGGTCTGCACGACTTTCTCGCTTGCCGTGACGCCGTACTCGGCAACGAGTTCGTCCAGCACGGGTTGCAGTGGGGTGGGAACCCCGTGTGTTGGTGCCTGATGGGCGCCGTGCCGGGGGGCGCCAAGCAGCCTTTCCAGCAGCACCACCAGGCTGTCCAGAGAGGCACGCATGTGCTGAACGATCGAGCGCAACGACGTCGTGTCCGGTTTGCGTGGAGAGCGGCAAAGCGTCTCTATCGTTGTCAGGAACAAGCCCAGCGAATGAATGGGTTGGCGCAAGTCGTGGCTGGCCGACGCCAGGAGAACCGATTTGTCGCGGTCTGCGGCTTCGGCGCGGGTGGTCTGCTGGCGCAGATCACCGATGAGCCTGTCGATGCGTCGCTGTGCCTGGTGGCGATAGCTCATGTCCTGCATCACCTCGGCATGGCAGATCTCATCGTCATCCATGAACGCGACAGACTGGATCTGCAAGGGAGGCTTGCCGCCCGCAGCCGGCGTGAGACACAGATGCAAGTCTTCGGGGACGGCATCGCCAGACTCGGGCCCGGTGCCTGGAACGCCCATCATCTGCAGCACCCTGGCCAATGGTTGGCCCACCATGTGCTCGCGCGTCAGGCCCGCCTGGCGACAGGCAACCGGGTTGGCATCGACAATCACGCCCCTTTCATGAAGCAGAATGCCCTCGATACCCGCCTCGAACAAGGCGTCCAGGCGTTCCAGCGTCTGGCGCAGTGCCACCATACCGCGATGCCTGAGGGTGACGTCCCGGGTGAGCGTGGCCATCTTTGAGAGCCGCCCCTGGGCGTCCTTGATCGGCCAGAGCAGGATGCCCATGACGCGATCCTCGCCGTTGCTGTCGTGCAGCATGCGCTCGTAGCGCACCGGCTCCCGCGTTCGAAAGAGTTCCTGCCTGGGGGCGGCGGTCAACGCGTAGTTGTCCTCCCCCATCACCAAACGCACCTGTCGACCCTGTGCGTCGTCTGGCGTCACACCAAAGAAGCTGGCGTAGGCGGCATTGACGAAGAGCATGTTCTCTTCGTGATCGATCATCGAGATCGGCTCCTGCAGCTGATCCAGGGTGTGTCGCAGCCGTTCGAGCGTCAGCGACCGTCGCGCGTGTGCCGACTCGAGCGATGAGAGGTCGACGAAGGTGCAAATCCAGTCACTGCCACTCGCCGCGGGTGAGAAGTCGGCGTGAAGCAGCAGATCTGTTCCGGGCATACCCGGGCGCGCAAAGCGCAGCCGTCCCTGAAAAGCTTGTCCTTGGGCCAGGCATTCGGGCAGACGCTGCCCACCGACGTCGAAAGCGGCGCAAAACCTGCCCTCTTGCAGATCGGCTTGATGGAGCAAGGCCCTCAGCGAAGCGTTGGCGCCCAACTGCCAGGGCGATGTCCTCAGCCAGGCAGCCGGTACATCGCAGGCGTCAATGTCCTCGACAGACAAGGTCATGGCAGCCCCTGTTCGAGAACCCATTGAAGGGCATCGTGCCGCACAGGCTTGTGCAGCACCGACAGACCTCTTTCCTGCAGCTCACGCGCCACCGGCGCGGAGGTGTCGGCTGTGAAGATGTACACCGGCACCGGCCGCAGGATGCAGGCCCGGATGGCGTCGATGAACTCCGTGGCGTTGATGTCTTGTCCCAGGTGGTAGTCCGACAGAACGAGATCGATCTCTGCCGATTGGCTGATGGCCAGCACGATGGCCTCGTCGGCGCTGGCGGCACACCACACCTCGTGCCCCCAGGCCTGCAGCAGTTCCTGCATGGCCAGCAGAACGGTCGGGTCGTCGTCGATGACGAGCACGTGGCGCCGGGTGAACCCGGCGTGCATGTTGCCCGGTGTGAGCGTTTTTGCCACGGTTGTCTCTGAAGGCTGCGCCGAATCGCAGCGCGGCAACGTGATCGAGAGCATGGAACCGCGCCCCAGGGTGGATCGCACCTTCAGCGCGGCGCCAAGTAGCCTGGCGGAGCGCTTCACGATGGACAAGCCCAGCCCGAGACCCCGGAGTCCGCCGGCGGAATCGGCCGCGGGCTGCAACTGGTAGAACTCGTTGAAGATGGCGTCGAATTGGTCGGAAGGAATGCCGATGCCGGAATCCCACACCTGAATTTCGACCGAATCACCCCGTGTGCGCGCGCCGACCAGCACGCGCCCTTGGCGCGTGTAGCGGATGGCGTTGGAGACCAGGTTGTCCAGAATCCGGCGCAAGATGACCGCGTCGGTGCGAACCCAGCGGCTGGTTTGCACCACGTCCAGGCGAAGGCCTTTGGCAATTGCCGATTCGGCAAAGTCGGCTTCGATGTCGCCGAACAGGGCACCCAGGGACAGGGGCGATGGATGTACCGCCACCGCGTTGGCGTCGAGCCGTGAGATGTCGAGCAGCGAGTTGAGGAGTCGGCTCAACGTGTCCAGCGACGATCGCATGCGATTCGTCACCTCCTCCAGCGTGGACGTTTGCAAACGAGGCGACTGGACGAGCGCCTCCATGCTGGACAGAAACAGACCGATGACATGAACCGGCTGGCGCAGGTCATGGCCGGCCGCTGACAGGAACAAGGACTTCGCGCGGTCGGCCGATTCGGCCCTCTCCATCTGGCTGCGCAAGTCGGTGATCAGCTTCTGGATGCGCGCTTGCGTGTCCTTGCGATCACGCACGTCGCGCAGGATCGCCATCTGCATCTGTCTGCCTTGACGTTGCACGGAGCGTCCGATGAGTTCCACCGCAACGCGTGCGCCCGCGCTGTCGACAAGGTCGCACTCAAAGGCGTCGTGTGAAGCCCGTCCCTCGCGTTCACGGTAAGCCTGCCGGCTCTCCGGGGCAATCAGGTCTGCAAACCGTCGCTGGCGAAGCGCATCGGCCGTGGTGGCCAGCAAGCGGCAGGCGGAAGGATTGGCATCTACGACCTGATGGCCTTCGTGCACCACGATGCCGTCGCTGCTGGCTGTGACAAAGCGTCGAAGCCGGGTCTCGGATAGCCGCAGTTCGCTCATCGTTTCGTGATATGCCGTGGTTTCCAGCGCATCGATCAAATGGCCGCTGGCATTGCCAGCGTCGTCGAACAGGCTGCGCAGATGGCCCTCGAGCACGCGCGCCTTGCCCTCGGTGTCGGTGACGTGCCAGGCGAAGGGAACCGCCTGCCCTTGTGCGCACTGCGGCAACAACCCCTGCAGGTTGGCGTAGATCCTCGGTCCGAACAGCGTCAACGCATCGCGGCCCACGGCGCCGGCTGTCTGCGACGTGACCAGATGGAGCAGGGCGCCACTGGCGAAGGCGCAGCGAAGCCACGGCCCTGTATCGAGCTGGATGATCAACAGCGGAAGACCGTCGACCATCTCTTGCAGCATGCTCAAGCGATGATCGGTAGCGCTCTGGGTACGGTGCAGATCGCTGGTGTCCGCCATCTGGCAGACATGCAGGCGGCGGGCCGCTTGCCAATGCCCGGCACAGTGCAGGTGGACGGCGTTTTCTCGCCCGTTGCCCTGAAGCTCGAGGGCCAGTGCAAAGGACTCTGGCCGCCCCAGCGCACGGCGCAGCGCCTCGCGCGAGGCCGGTTCGAGGATGGACAGATCGGACCACCGTCCGCGCCCTCGGGCCTGCAGTTCGGCGGCGCGCGCGCTGATGCCAGTCACCTCGCACGCATGGGTGATGTCGAGGCGAATGCCCGGCCAGGAGACTTCCATGGGGGAGGCGTGCGCGTCCATCGGGTCCGTCGGAATGTCGAGCGGATTCTCGGGGCTGGTGGGAATTCTGGGAAGCTGTGGGCGAACCGCGACGGCGCCTGCCCTGCGTTCCCTTGGGCGCAACAGGCCGTCTGGTGATTTAATGGACCCACTGGGGCGGTACTTGCGATCAACGTGTTGTTCTTCAGGGGAGAACATGAACAAGCGTGACTTGCTGCGGTGGGCGGTGTCGACGGCCGGGGTGTGTGCGGCGCCCGTGTTGGCCACCCCGGGGAAGGCGTATCGGCTCACGGTTGCTGCGGTGCACCCAACCACCACCCCGTGGGTCAAATTGATTGCGGAGCAGTTCGTGCCCGAGGTGCGTGAGCGTGTGGCCTCGCTCGGGCCTGGCTGGTCGGTGGAATGGAGCGAGTTCTACGGCGGCCAGCTCTACAAGATGAATGCCTCCCTCACCAGCGTGGCCGATGGCATTGCCGATATCGGCTGGGTGCTGGCGGCCTCCGAGGCGTCGCGACTGCCCCTCGCGCAGTTCAGCGCCGCCATGCCATTTGCCTGCACCGATCTGCGCGTGGTGCTCGACACCATCAACGAACTCAATGCCACCATTCCCGATCTGGCCGCGGAATGGGAGCGCAACGGACTGGTGTTTCTGGGCGCGAACGCCACCGACAGCTACCACCTGTTCACCAAACAGCCCGCGAGTGGATACGCCGATCTGCGAGGACGACGCATCAGCGCACCCGGTGCATTGGCACTGTGGCTGCAGGGCTCCAACGCCGTGGCGGTGGACGGCGCGCTCAGCACGTATTACACGGATATCCAGACGGGCGTCAGCGATGGCGCGCTCACGATTGCCTCAGGTGCATTGCCGTTGCGCATCCATGAGGTGGCGCCGCATGTGTCGTTGGTGGATCTGGGGTGCTTCTTTGGCGGCGGTCTCGCGATGAACAAGAAACGCTTCGACGCCATGCCCAAGGAAGTGCAGCACATCCTGCGCGAGGCCGGGCAGCGGTACTCCGTCGAAGTCGGCAAGCTGGTGGCGCAACGCTACGAAGACAGTCTGCAGGCGCTGCAGGCGCCACGTTCGGGCGGCGCTCCTGTCACGGTGCGTCGCTGGAGCGATGCCGAGCGTGTGCAATGGGCGCGCAACCTGCCCCGTCTGGCCACCGATTGGGTGGGGCTGCAGCGCTCGCCAGCCGCGGCGCGGAACATCGTGCGCGCTTACATGAACGGCTTGCGCCGGCGCGGGGCAAAGCCGCTGCGCGATTGGGACCGGGAGCTGTAGTCCGCAGCGACCTCACCGCGGCGCAACGGCTTTCAACGTCTCGCGAATCAGATCGATCGTGGATTGCTGCGTCAGCGTGGCGGGACGCTGGGCGCTCGTGGCCAGACTCAGGCGGGTGCGCATCGGGGGATCGATGCCGCGCAGGCGGTAGGCCGATGGTCGGATGGAGCTGGCCACCGCGTTGTCCGACAGCAGGGCTGCGCCGGCGCCATCGGCGACGAGATCGAGGATGGCGGAGACGCCATCGATCTCCAGCGCCACGTTCGGGCGATAGCCGAGCGCTGCCAGCTCCCGCTCCACCTGCATGCGTACCGCGTTGGGTCGGCTCGGGATGATCAGCGGCACCTCGGCCAGCTCGCGCAGGGGCATGGGCGGGGGCGGGGGCTCCTCGCTCAAGCCGGGCGGGCGCTGCAGCACGAGCCAGAGCTCCTCCTCCCGCAAGGGCTGGATCTCGATCTCGGGCAGCGGCTGGGCGTTGTACAGCACCGCAATGTCCAGTCGCCCGGTGAGCAGCCATTCCTGCATGGTGACCGACAGCCCTTCGCTGATCGACAGGCTGGCTTGCGGCAGCTTCTGACGAAAAGCCCGCGTGAGCGGCACCGCCAGCACGCGCGCCAGGCTGGGCGGCAGGCCGATGGCGACCCGCCCCGCGAGGGCGCCGCGCACGCGACCCAGCTCCTCCTTGGCGCGCTCCACCTGGTGCAGGATGCCGCGGCCGTGCGCCAGCAGCAGCTTGCCTGCTTCCGTGGGTGTGGCGCCGCGGCCGTTGCGCACCAGCAGGGTCTGGCGCAGCTCAACCTCGAGCAGGCGCACCTGGCGCGAGAGGGCTGGCTGGGCGACATCCAGCGCGATGGCCGCGCGCGTGAAGCTGCCGAGCTCGGCCACGCGCACGAAGTATTCGAGTTGCTTCAAGTCCATGGGTATCCGATCGCTAGGTATCGGATTTTGTTCTAGCTGCTAGCCTGTCGTGTGGGTTTTCGCACAACGGCAGGCTGGCCACAATGGTCCCTCCATGAGCGACACCCCGAACCGCACCGTGCGCGGCATTTCCTCCATGGCCACCCGGCAGGTGCTGGCCGATCTCACGTCCGCCCACACCGCGCGCACCGGGCAGGTCGTGGTCATCGAGTCGGTGGGCGGGGTGGACGCGGCGAAACGGGTGCAGGCCGGCGAAGCGTTCGACCTGGTGATCCTGGCCAGCGACGCGATCGACAAGCTCATCGCGGGCGGTCACCTGAAGCCCGGACGCATCGACCTCGTGAGAAGCGGCGTGGCCGCCTGCGTGCGCGCCGGTGCTCCGGTGCCCGACCTCTCCAGTGAGGCTGCGGTGAAGGCCGCGGTGCTGGCGGCCGACAAAATCAGCTACTCCACCGGCCCGAGCGGTGTGGCGCTGCACAAGCTGTTCGAGCGCTGGGGCATCGCCGATGCGGTGGCCGGCAAGACGGTGCAGGCGCCGCCCGGCGTGCCGGTGGCCTCGCTGGTGGCCCGGGGTGAGGTCGCCCTCGGCTTCCAGCAACTCAGTGAACTGCTGCACGTCGAGGGCATCACCATCGCCGGGCCGCTGCCCGAGCCGATCCAGATCACCACGGTGTTCAGCGCCGGCGTGGCGGTGAACACACCGCACGCCGACGCCGTGCACGCACTGCTGACCTTCATGACCTCGCGCGAAGCCGATGCAGCCAAGCAGCGCCAGGGCATGGCGGCGGCCTGACATCTTTTTGCAGACACAACGGATCCGAGGAGACAACATGTCATTGGTCATCGATTGCCACGGCCACTACACCACGGCCCCCAAGGCACTGGAGAACTGGCGCAACGCGCAGATCGCGGGTATCAAGGACCCGTCGGTCATGCCGAAGGCGGCCGATCTCAAGATCAGCGACGACGAGCTGCGCGAGTCGATCGAAACCAACCAGCTCAAGCTGATGAAGGAGCGCGGCAGTGACATCACGCTGTTCAGCCCGCGCGCGAGCTTCATGGCCCACCACATCGGCGACTTCGCCGTCTCCAGCACCTGGGCCGCCATCTGTAACGAGCTTTGCTACCGTGTGTCGACGCTGTTCCCGAATCACTTCGTGCCCGTGGCCATGCTGCCGCAATCGCCCGGTGTGGACCCGGCCACCTGCATCCCCGAGCTGGAGAAATGCGTCAAGGAATACGGCGCGGTCGGCATCAACCTCAACCCCGACCCCTCGGGGGGGCACTGGACCAGCCCGCCGCTGACCGACCGCCACTGGTACCCCATCTACGAAAAGATGGTCGAGTACGACCTGCCGGCCATGATCCACGTGAGCACGAGCTGCAACGCGTGTTTCCACACCACCGGTGCGCACTACCTCAACGCCGACACCACGGCCTTCATGCAACTGATCCAGGGTGATCTGTTCAAGGATTTCCCGACGCTGAAGTTCCTGATTCCGCACGGCGGCGGCGCGGTGCCCTACCACTGGGGCCGCTTCCGTGGCCTGGCGCAGGAGATGAAGAAGCCGCTGCTCTCCGAGCACCTGCTGAACAACGTCTTCTTTGACACCTGTGTCTACCACCAGCCGGGCATCGACTTGCTCAACACCGTGATCCCGGTGAAGAACGTGCTGTTCGCCAGCGAAATGATCGGTGCGGTGCGCGGCATCGACCCGGACAGCGGCCACTACTACGACGACACCAAGCGCTACATCGAAGCGTCAAGAATCCTGAGCGCCGACGACAAGCACGCCATCTACGAGGGCAACGTGCGCCGCGTGTTCTCGCGCCTCGATGCACGCCTCAAGGCCAAGGGCCTTTGAATCACAAGGAGACAAGACATGTACGAACTGGGCGTCGTCTACCGCAACATCCAGCGCACCGACCGCGCAACCGCCGACGCGCTCGCCGCGCTCGGCTCGGCCACGGTGCACGAAGCCATGGGCCGTGTCGGCCTGCTCAAGCCCTACATGCGCCCCATCTTCAGCGGCGCCCAGGTCAGCGGCACGGCCGTCACCGTGCTGCTGCACCCCGGTGACAACTGGATGATGCATGTGGTGGCCGAGCAGATCCAGCCGGGCGACATCGTGGTGGCGGCCATCACCGCCGACTGCACCGATGGCTACTTTGGCGACCTGCTGGCCACCAGCTTCCAGGCCCGCGGCGCGCGCGCGCTGATCATCGACGCCGGTGTGCGCGACGTGAAGACGCTCAAGGAAATGAACTTCCCGGTCTGGAGCAAGGCCATCAGCAGCAAGGGCACCATCAAGGCCACACTCGGCTCGGTGAACATCCCCGTGGTGTGCGCGGGCATGTGGGTCACGCCCGGCGACGTGATCGTGGCCGACGACGATGGCGTGGTGTGCGTGCCGCGGGCCAAAGCCGCCGCCACGCTGGAGGCCGCGCGCAAGCGCGAGGCCAACGAAGGCGAGAAGCGAGACAAGCTCGCCAGCGGCGTGCTCGGCCTGGACATGTACAAGATGCGCGAGCCCCTGGCCGCGGCCGGCCTCAAGTACATCGACTGACATCGACTGAGACCACACGATGAGCAAACCCACCACCGGCGACTTCGCCAAGACCGCAGGCTGGCTCGACTGGTACGAGGGCCCCAGCAAGCCGCGCTTCGCACTGCCCCCTGGCAGCGTGGACGCGCATTGCCACGTGTTCGGCCCCGGCGCCGAGTTTCCGTATGCGCCCGAGCGCAAGTACACGCCTTGCGACGCCAGCAAGCAGCAACTGTTTGCGCTGCGCGATCACCTGGGCTTTGCGCGCAACGTGATCGTGCAGGCCACCTGCCACGGCGCCGACAACCGCGCCCTGGTGGACGCCTGCCTTGCTTCCAATGGCAAGGCACGCGGCGTGGCCACCGTCAAGCGCAGCGTGACCGACAACGAACTGCAGGCCCTGCACGCCGCCGGTGTGCGCGGTGTGCGCTTCAACTTCGTCAAGCGCCTGGTGGACTTCACGCCCAAGGACGAGCTGATGGAGATCGCCGGGCGCATCAAGGCGCTGGGCTGGCACGTGGTGATCTACTTCGAGGCGGTGGACCTGCCCGAGCTGTGGGATTTCTTCACTGCGCTGCCCACCACCGTGGTGGTGGACCACATGGGGCGCCCTGACGTGAGCAAGCCGGTGGACGGGCCCGAGTTCGCGCTGTTCCTGAAGTTCATGCGCGATCATGAGAACGTGTGGAGCAAGGTGAGCTGCCCCGAGCGCCTGTCGGTTGCCGGCCCCAAAGCACTGAACGGTGAGCAGGCCGCCTATCGCGATGTCGTGCCCTTCGCACGAAAGGTCGTCGAAACCTTCCCCGACCGTGTGCTCTGGGGCACCGATTGGCCGCACCCCAATCTGAAGGACCACATGCCCGACGATGGGTTGCTGGTCGATTTCATCCCGCACATCGCACCCACGGCCGAGTTGCAGAAGAAGCTGCTCGTGACCAACCCCATGCGCCTGTACTGGCCGGAGGAACACTGACCATGGCACTCGACAAACCGTACAAGGACGTGCCCGGCACCACCATCTTCGATGCCGAGCAAAGCCGAAAGGGCTACTGGCTCAACCAGTTCTGCATGAGCCTCATGAAGGCCGAGAACCGCGAACGCTTCAAGAAGGACGAGCGCGCTTACCTCGACGAATGGGCCATGACCGAAGAACAGAAGCAGGCCGTGCTGGCGCGCGACCTCAACCGCTGCATTGCGCTGGGCGGCAACATCTACTTCCTGGCCAAGATCGGGGCCACGGACGGCAAGAGCTTCCAGCAAATGGCGGGCTCCATGACCGGCATGACCGAAGAGGAGTACCGCAACATGATGATCGGCGGTGGTCGCTCCGTCGAGGGCAACCGCTACATCGGCGAAGACGGCGACGCGCAGGCGCATCGGCAACCGCAAGGCAAGCAAGGAAAGCACTGACATGGCCCGTATCACCGCATCCGTCTACACCTCGCATGTTCCCGCCATCGGCGCGGCGCTTGACCTCGGCAAGACCACCGAGCCGTACTGGCAGCCGGTCTTCAAGGGCTACGAGTTCTCCAAGCAGTGGATGAAGGATCACAAGCCCGACGTGATCTTCCTCGTCTACAACGACCACGCGACCGCCTTCAGCCTCGACTTCATTCCCACCTTTGCCATCGGCACGGCGGCCGAGTTCCAGCCCGCCGACGAGGGCTGGGGCCCGCGCCCGGTGCCGGTGGTCAAGGGCCACCCGGAACTGGCCTCGCACATTGCGCAGAGCGTGATCCAGCAGGATTTCGACCTCACCATCGTCAACAAGATGGACGTGGACCACGGCCTCACGGTGCCGCTGTCGCTGATGTGCGGCCAGCCGCAGGAATGGCCGTGCCCGGTGATTCCCTTCGCGGTCAACGTGGTGCAGTACCCCGTGCCCAGCGGGCGTCGTTGTTTCAATCTCGGCCAGGCCATCCGCAAGGCGGTGGAGAGCTACGACGAAGACCTCAACGTGCACATCTGGGGCACGGGCGGCATGAGCCACCAACTGCAGGGCCCGCGCGCCGGCCTCATCAACAAGGATTTCGACAACCGCTTCCTCGACCTGCTGGAGACGAACCCCGAGGCGGCCGCCGCGATCCCGCACATCGACTACGTGCGCGAGGCTGGCAGCGAAGGCATCGAACTCGTGATGTGGCTGATCGCCCGTGGCGCCATGGCCGACGTGGCCGGCGGCCCGCGCCCGAAAGTGGCGCACCGCTTCTTCCACGTGCCCGCCAGCAATACGGCGGTGGGCCATCTGATTCTGGAGAACAACTGACATGAGCAAGAACATCAAGGTCGCACTCGCCGGTGCCGGCGCCTTCGGCGTCAAGCACCTGGACGGCATCAAGAACATCGACGGCGTCGAGGTCATCTCGCTGATCGGCCGTGAGTTCGACAAGACGAAAGAGGTCGCCGCCAAGTACGGCATCGGCCACGTCACCACCGAGCTGTCCGAGTCGCTCGCCATTGCAGAGCTGGATGCGGTGATCCTGTGCACGCCCACGCAGATGCACGCCGAGCAGAGCATCGCCTGCCTGAAAGCAGGCAAGCACGTGCAGGTGGAAATTCCGCTGGCCGACAGCCTGGCCGGCGCGCAGGCCGTGGTGGACCTGCAGAAGCAGACCGGTCTGGTGGCCATGTGCGGCCACACCCGCCGCTTCAACCCGAGCCACCAGTACGTGCACAAGAAGATCCAGGCCGGTGAATTCAACATCCAGCAGATGGATGTGCAGACCTACTTCTTCCGCCGCACCAACACCAACGCGCTGGGCCAGCCGCGCAGCTGGACGGACCACCTGCTGTGGCACCACGCCGCGCACACGGTGGACCTGTTCGCCTACCAGGCCAACAGCCCCATCGTTCAAGCCAACGCCATCCAGGGCCCGATCCACCCGGTGCTGGGCATCGCCATGGACATGAGCATCCAGCTCAAGGCCGCCAACGGCGCCATCTGCACGCTCTCGCTCTCGTTCAACAACGACGGCCCGCTGGGCACCTTCTTCCGCTACATCGGCGACACCGCCACCTACATCGCGCGCTACGACGACCTCTTCAACGGCAAGGAAGAGAAGATAGACGTGAGCAAGGTGGACGTCAGCATGAACGGCATCGAGCTGCAGGACCGCGAGTTCTTCGCCGCCATACGCGAAGGCCGCGAGCCCAACGCCAGCGTGGCGCGCGTGTTCGACTGCTATCGCGTGCTGCACGACCTCGAACTGAAACTGAACGCACAGGGCTGATCGCATGCAGCAGCGCGCACTCGGCCCCTTCACCGTCTCGGCCATCGGCCTGGGCTGCATGAACATCTGCCACGCCTACGGGCCGCCCGTGCCCGAGGCGCAGGCCGAGCGGCTGCTGCTCGCCGCGCTGGACGCCGGCGTGACGCACTTCGACACCGCCGCGCTCTACGGCTTCGGTGCCAGCGAGACCATCGTGGGCAAGGTGCTCTCGAAACACCGCAGCCGCTTCACGCTGGCCAGCAAGTGCGGCATGCAGGGTGTGGACGTGAAAGGCGACGGCCAGCTCGTGCGCGTGATCGACGGCCGCCCGGCCACCTTGCGCGCCACCTGCGAGGCCGCGCTGCAGCGGTTGCGCACCGACGTCATCGACCTGTACTACCTGCACCGCTGGGACAAGCAGGTGCCGATCGAAGAAAGCGTGGGCGCGCTTGGCGATCTGGTGCGCGCCGGCAAGATCCGTGCGGTTGGCCTGTCCGAGGTGTCGGCCGCCACCTTGCGCCGTGCGCACGCCGAGCATCCCATCGCCGCGGTGCAGACCGAGTATTCGCTGTGGACGCGAAACCCCGAGATCGCTGTGCTCGACGCCTGCCGCGAGATCGGTGCGGCCTTCGTGGCCTTTAGCCCGGTGGGACGCGGTTACCTGGCCGCCGAGGTGGATCCGGCCGCACTCGATGCCAAGGACATCCGCCGCACCATGCCGCGTTTTGCGCCCGAGCACATGGCCGCCAACCGCCGCTGGCTCGTCCCTTACCGCGCCATGGCCGCCGAGCTGGGCTGCACGCCGGCGCAACTGGCCATCGCCTGGCTGCTGCACAAGGCGCCGCACATCCTGCCCATCCCGGGCACGGCCAATGTGGACCACCTGCTCGAAGACCTGGGCGCCGATGGCGTGGTGCTGAGCGCCGATGCCATGCAGCGCCTGCAAGCGCTGGTGAACGAAAACACCGTGAGCGGCAACCGCTACAACGAGCAGGCCAACCGCGAGGTTGACACCGAGGTCTTCGCGGGCTGACGTTAGCGGCGCGCGCGCTCAACGCGCGCGCGGGCGCACGCAGCTCACATCGCCTTCCGGGCAACTCATGTGCCGGCGCAACTCTGCCGTGCGTTCGCGCGTGAGTCGGGCCTGGCACAACTGCCGCACCATGGGCTCTGCGCTGCCGCCGCGCACGCCGCTGGCCTCGAAGTCGCACGCCGCGGTGCGGTAGGCCAGCCACGCGGTCTGCGCGTTGCGCAGCAGCGTGCGCTGCGCGCTGTCAAGCACGGCCGACAGATCGCGGAACGTGGCCGCATACCCCGCTTGTGCCACCTCGAAGTCGCGGTATGCACACGCATTGAGCTGTCGCTGCGTCTCGGCCTTGTTGCAATCGGCCGGCAGGCCGTCCGATGGGGGCGTTGTGGGCCCGGTGGCATGGGCACCGGGTGCGAGGAGCACCAGGCAGAGCAGGGCGGTGAAGCGGTGCATGGCTGTCCTCCGGCGGGCTTGGGGTGGCCGCATTCTGCGCCGAAACAAATCGACAAGAAGCGATACCGCGACGAGACCCGGTATCGGGGCGGGCCACGCACCATCACGGCCATGTTCAACACCGTCCCGAAAGGACCCGTCATGAAAACCTGGATCAAGCGCACCCTCATCGGCCTCACCAGCGTCACCGTGCTGGCTGGTGGTCTCGCCGCCTGCGGGCACCGCGCCCACCAAGGCCCGGCCTCGCCCGAGAAGGTGGCCGAGTGGCGCGGCAAGGCGGTCGATCGCGTGAGCAGCAAGCTCGACCTGAACGCCGAACAGCGCCAGAAGTTCGAGGTGTTGGCCGACCGGCTGATTGCCCAGCGCGCCGCCATGATCGGCAAGGACGGCCACCCGCGCGAGGCCATGCGCGCCTTGGTGGCGGGCGAGAAGTTCGACCGCGCCCGCGCGCTGAACCTGCTCGACGAGAAGACACGCGTGCTGCAGATGGCCACACCGGACGTCATCAACGCCCTGGCCGACTTCTACGACAGCCTCAACCCCACGCAGCAAGCCGAGGTGCGCGAGTTCTTCGACAAACGCCGTGGCGGCTGGGGGCGTGGCTGAGGTGCAGGCCCGAGGGCTTGGCTGAGCGCCGCCGGCACGGTGTGAGAATGCGCGCATGCCCCGCATCCTGCTGATCGACGACGACGCGCAGCTCGGCCCGCCGCTGGCGAGCTACTTCCAGCGCTTCGACCTCGCGCTGGTCCAGGCGCTCAAGCCCAGCGAGGGCCTGGGGCTGCTGCGTCGCGGCGGCTTCGATGCCGCCATCCTGGACGTGATGCTGCCCGAGATGGACGGCTTCGAGCTGTGCCGCACCATCCGCAAGGAAAGCGACCTGCCGATCGTGATGCTCACCGCGCGCGGTGACGTGATGGACCGCGTGGTCGGCCTCGAGCTGGGCGCTGACGACTACCTGCCCAAGCCCTTCGAGCCGCGCGAGCTGGTGGCGCGGGTGCAGACCGTGCTGCGCCGGCGCGTGGCCACACCCGCGCCCGACCCCGGCGTGCTGGTGTTTGAAGGCCTGAGCATCGACCCGGCGCGACGCGAGGTGCGCCGCCACGGCGAGGTGGTGGAACTCACCGGAACCGAGTTCGAGCTGCTGCACCTGCTGGCGCGCGAGGCGGGCCGCGTGCTCAGCCGCGACGACATCCTCAACCACCTGCGCGGGCACGAGGCCGAGTTGCTCACGCGCGCGGTGGACATTGTGGTCAGCCGCCTGCGCAGAAAGCTCGAGCCGCTGGACTGCATCAAGACGCTGCGCAACGCGGGCTACTCGCTCGCGCTGCGGCGCGCCTCCAAACCGTGATGGGCACGCTGCGCCGCTGGCGCCATTCCATCAAGCTGCGCCTGCTCGGCGTGTTCCTGCTGCTCGCCTTCCTGGTGGCGTTCATCTTCATCGGCGGCGCACAGAAGGCCTTCACCCTCGGCTGGCGCGAGGCCGGACGCCCGCTCTTGATGGACTACGTGAGCCGCCTGGCGAACGACGTGGCGCCGCAGGGCCGGCCGGACCTGGCGCAGGCACAGGCGCTGGTGCAGCGCCTGCCCATCGTCACCATCGACATCAGTGGCCCCGAGGTGCAGTGGCGATCGCACCCCCAACTGCCGCGGCACCGCTGGCGCCCTGACCCGGCCAGCCGAGACTGGAGTGACGACGAGGTCTGGCGCGAGGTGGTGCAACGCCGCACCGCCGACGGCCACCTCATCGAGTTCGGCCTCAACGAGGAAGCCATCGAACGCCGGCCACGGCTGTTCCTGTTTGCGCTGGCTGCCCTGTTCATCGTCACCACGCTGGCCTTCTGGTACGTGCGCCGCCTGCTGCGCCCGCTGGACGCCATCCGCGCGGGTGCGGTGCGCTTCGGCGCGGGCGATTTCTCGCAACCCATCGAGGTACCGGCGCGGCGCGCGCGCGACGAACTCGGTGAGCTTGCCACCACCGTCAACACCATGGGCCGCGACATCGAGCAGATGCTGCAGGCCCAGCGCGCGCTGCTGCTGGCCATCAGCCACGAGCTGCGCAGCCCGCTCACGCGCGCCCGTCTCAACACCGAGCTGCTGCCCGAATCGCCCGAGGTGAACCCACAGCGCGAGGCGCTGTTGCGCGACCTCGGCGAGATGGCGCGCCTCATCAGCGACCTGCTGGAAAGCGAGCGCCTGGCCGGCCGCCACGCGGCGCTGAACCGCGAGCCCACCGACCCCGCCACCCTCGCGCGCGAGGCGATCGACGAACTCGCGCAAGCGCGGCCCGAGGCGCGCCGCATCGCGCTGCACATCGACGACAGCCTGCCGACGGCGCAGCTTGACCGCGTGCGAATGCGCCTGCTGCTGCGCAACCTGCTCGACAACGCCCTGCGCCACGGCGCCGACGCGCCACAGTCGCCCGAACTGCATGTGCAGCGCGGCGCTGGTGCACTGCATTTCGTGGTGCGCGACCACGGCCCCGGCGTACCCGAAGACCGCATCGCACAACTCGGCCAACCCTTCTACCGCCCCGACAGCGCCCGCACCCGCGACGCCGGCGGCGTGGGTCTGGGCCTGTACCTGTGCCGCCTGGTGGCCCAAGCCCACGGCGGCCGCTGCGACATCCGCAACGCCCACCCGGGGCTGGAGGTCAGCGTCACGCTGCCGACGTGAGCTTCAGGCCGACGATGCCGGCCACGATCAGTGCCACGCAACCCAGCCGCGCTGCGGTGGCCGGCTCGGCGAACAGCACGATGCCCAGGATCACGGTGCCCACGGCGCCGATGCCTGTCCACACCGCGTAGGCCGTGCCCACCGGCAGCGTGCGCATGGCCAGGCCCAGCAGCACCACGCTGGCCACCATCGCGGCGCCTGTGCCCACCGACGGCCACAGCCGCGTGAAGCCCTCGGTGTACTTCAGGCCGATGGCCCAGACGACTTCCAGCAACCCGGCAATCAACAGCAACAACCAGCTCATGTGTTTCTCCAGTGAGGCGATGCCCGCATTGGAGCCGATGCCGCGTGGCGTGGCCGAGTGTCGCGTGGCAACCACCCAAGGCAGGCAAGGGCACTGCCTTCCGCAGCGCGGGCCAAGGACGAAACAAAATGCGTCATTCGTGAGGGTGGGCGCTGCGTTGGTCTAGCATGGCCTTGATCGCCCGCCTTCCACGCCTTCCTTGCCGAGCCCATGACTTCCGAAAAGCCCTCCCGCCTGCCCGAAACCCTCATCGTGTTGCTCGTGCTCGGTGTGGGCGGCTACCTCGCCTGGGACCACTTCAAGCCCGCCCCCGAGCCCACCCCGGCCAGCGCGCCTGTGCCCACCGCCGCGGTGCCGGCCACGCCGCTGCCCAGCGCACCCGCGCCCGCCGCGCCCGCCATCGAGCACCCGGTGGAGCCGTCCACCGACACCGCCGTCGCGCAGCCCATGCCCGCATTGGCCGAAGCCGATGCCTACGTGCGCGATGCCTTGGTCGGCCTGCTGGGGCGCGACGCGGTGCTGACGTGGCTGCTGACCGAGGGCTTTGTGCGGCGCGCCGTGGCCACCGTGGACAACCTGCCGCGCGAGCTGGCGCCAGTGATGGTGTGGCCCATCAAGCCCACGCCGCAACGCTTCACCACCCTCAGGTCTGCGGACGGCACCAGCGAAACCATCCACCCCGACAACGCTGCCCGCTACACACCCTTCGTGCGTTTCGTCGAAGCGGTCGACAGCGCGCAGGCCGTGGCGCTGTACCGGCGCCTCTACCCGCTGTTCCAGCAGGCCTACGAGGAGCTGGGCTTTCCCGGCCGCTACTTCAACGACCGCCTGGTGCAGGTGCTGGACCACCTGATCGCCACGCCGGTGCAGCCCGGCCCGCTGGCGGTGAAGCTGGTGGAGGTCAAAGGCCCCGTGCCGTCCACCCGCCCGTGGGTGCGCTACGAGTTCACCGACCCAGCGCTCGAGTCGCTGTCGGCCGGGCAGAAGATGCTGCTGCGCATGGGCGCCGACAACCACCAGCGCCTGCGCGCCAAGCTGGTCGATCTGCGCGCGCGCGTCGCACGGCGTTGATCACCGTGAGTCCCACCGTTCTCCTCACCGGCTTTGACCCCTTCGGCGGATCAACGCTCAACCCGAGCTGGTTGGCCGTGAACGCCTTGCATGGCGAGCAGGTACTGAGCCACCGCATCGTCGCAGCGCAGCTGCCCACGGTGTTCGGCGAATCGCTGCGCGTGCTCGATGCACTGCTGCACACCCACCAGCCCGCATTGGCCATATGCGTCGGTCAGGCCGGTGGGCGCAGTGCGATCTCCATCGAGCGCGTGGTCATCAACGTCAACGACGCGCCCATCGCCGACAACGCGGGCGCGCGGCCGATCGACACCCCGGTGATCGCCGGTGCACCTGCCGCCTGTTTCAGCAGCCTGCCCATCAAGGCCATGCGGGCAGTGGTGCAGGCCGAAGGCATTGCGGCCGAGGTGTCACAGACCGCCGGCACTTTCGTCTGCAACCACGTGTTCTACGGCCTCATGCACACCCTGGCCACGAAGCCCGCGCTGCGCCACACGCGCGGCGGCTTCGTTCACGTGCCCTGGCTGCCCGAGCAGGGCACGCCGCACATGCCGCTCGACGCCATCGTGCGCGGGCTGCGGGTGGCGGTGCGGTGTGCGCTTGAGAACGGGAGCGATGCGGTGTTGGGCGCAGGCGCCGCGCACTGATGCCGCGCTTGAGTACGGTCACGCCTGCCAGACCCCGAACCCCGCCGAACGCAGATCGATGGCGACCTCGATCTCCTTGTCCACCGCGGCGTCGTAGCGCATCGGGTTGAAGCCCTCGTACAGATCGGGCAGCAGCCGCAGGCCGTACTTGAAGACGTAGGCGTTGGCCTGGATGCCGGCCTTGTGGCGGTCGAAGCGCACATCCGGGTCCAGCCCCGTCATGCCCACGTACACGCACGGCTTTCCTTCGACGTAGCCCGGGTTGCACGCGCGGAACTTGCGCTCGTGCAGCACGTCGGGGTGCAGCTCGACGACGTAGACGTGGTGATGCGGGCGGGGCATGGGGCAGAGCGGTGCAGCAGCGGGCTCAGCGCCCTACCCAGCCCCCGCACACCGGAAACACCTGCCCGACGAAGCAGTTGGCGGCCGGGCTGCACAGGTAGGCGGCGAACAGCGCGTCCTCTCGCGCGGCCACCAGCCGGCCCAGCGGAACTTCGCGCGCCAGGCGTTCCTGGAACCGGGGGTTGGCCTGCACCTCGGGCGGAAAGTACGTCGGGTTGTCGACGAAGTTCTGTGCGATGGCGTTCACCTGCACGTTGTGCGCCGCGAGCTCGACACCCACCGCCTGCACATAGGCCAGTTACGCTCCGCGGGCCGCGCTGTAGGTGGAGGCGCGCTTCATGCCCCGCAGGGCCGACGCACTGCCGATGACCAGCACCTTGCCCGAGCGCCGCGCCACCATGGCGGGCGTGGCGGCGCGCACCAGGCGCGGCAGCGGGTCCACCAGCGCCGCAAACGCGTCGCGCCATTCCTGCTCGCCCACATCGGCTGCGGCTGTGGTGGGCGCCGGGTATGCCAGGTTGGCCACCAGCACGTCGATGGTGCCGGCCGCGCGCACCACGCGCTCGGCCGCGTCCGGCTCGCTCAAGGCATCGGGGCTGGCCACCACCGTGGCGCCTTGTTCGGCGAAGACCTCGCAGAACACCGGGCCCATGAAGTCGTGGGCCTGGGTGATCAGCACGCGTTGTCCGGCAAGCAGGTTCTGCATGAAGTGGCTCCTCGGTGAATCTTGAAGCGGATCTCGCTGTGCGTTCAGGCGGTGGAACCTGCCAGTACCGCGCGCAGCCGTTCCGCCTTGAAGGCCATGGCCCGGCCAAAGCCGGCCACGAAGCGCAGCGACTCGGGTTCGATGACGAACAGCGAAAAATCGCCAAAGCCAAACAGGGGCTCGGCGTCCGGCAGCTTGGCCAGATAGGCCTCCCGCGCCTGGGCATGGCCAGGCGCATCCACCGGGCAGGGGCGGGCATGGCCTTGAATGCTCACCCGCGGCAAGGCCAGCGGTGAATCGCCGGTCGCCATCGTGCCCGTGACCAACAGTGCCACGCCCGGGTGGTCGAGCATGTCTTGCGTGTGCGTGGCCAGCCGGCTCACGTGAACCACCAGTCCCTCGCCACCGGACAGCAGCGCGAACGGCACCATCGACACCGCCGGTTCGCCGCGGTGCAGGGTGGCGAGAGCGGCTGTGGGGGTGGTGCGCAGCAGGGACTGGAGGAGGGTGGATTCGTCGGGGGTCATCGGATGGTGACCGGTGTCAGCCATGACTGGGACGGCTTTCTCGACCGGCCATTCCCGTGCATCATGCCGGCTCAGGGAAGATACCAAGACCAGCACATGGCCACACTCATTCCGGCATTGGGCAGTTGCGTGTCGCGCATGACGCCCGGGGAGCGCCGCACCGCCGAGCGGCTTGAACAGAAGCTCGACGCCGACTACCTGCTCTGGTACGACGTGGCCGTCGGGCCCCGGCACCAGCACCCCGATTTCGTGGTGATGCACCCGCGCCGGGGCATCCTGATCCTGGAGGTCAAGGACTTTCGCCTCAGCACCCTCATCCGCGCCGACAAGCAGACCTGGGACATCCACGGCGACCAAGGCCCCAAGACCATTCCCAGCCCGCTGGAGCAGGCCCGCCAATACGCGCACCAGGTGGTCAAGGCGCTGGAGCGCGACCCGCAACTCATCCAGTCCTCGGGCCGCCACCAGGGCAAGCTGGCGTTTCCATGGAGCTACGGCGTGGTGCTGCCCAACATCACCCGAGCGCAGTTCGACAAGGCCGAACTCGGCCATGCCATCGAACCGCACCGCGTTATTTGCCAGGACGAGATGGGCGAACAGGTGGAGCCAGAGGCGCTGCAAAGCCGCTTGTGGGACATGTTCCCCTTCATGACGGGCGGCGTCATGTCGCTGCCGCAGATGAGCCGGGTGCGCTGGATCATGTTCCCCGAGGTGCGCGTGCAGGTGAGCGGCGAGCTGTTTGACGACAGCGACGAGACCGCCACGCTGCCCGACATCATGCGGGTCATGGACATCCAGCAAGAGCAACTGGCGAGAAGTCTGGGCGACGGCCACCGCGTCATCCACGGCGTGGCCGGTTCCGGCAAGACCATGCTCTTGGGCTACCGCGCCGAACACCTGGCCAAATCACAGACCGCCGCCAGCAAGCCCATCCTCATCCTCTGCTACAACGAACCGCTGGCCCGGCAGATCGCCCGTGTGATGGCCGCCAAAGGCATCGCCGACCGCGTGCACGCCGTGCACTTCCACAAGTGGTGTCGCGACCAGCTGGTGGCCTACGGGCAAAGCCTGCCCGCTGCCAACCAGTCCGTCTCCGACAAGATGGCCGACATGGTCCAGCGCGTCATCACCGGCGTGGACCGCCGCCAGATACCCAGCGGGCAATACCAGGCCGTGCTCATTGACGAAGGCCACGACTTCGCGCCCGAATGGCTGCGCCTCGTGGTGCAGATGGTGGACCCCACCACCAACAGCCTGCTCGTGCTGTACGACGACGCGCAGAGCATCTACGAACGCACGCAAAAGAAGAACTTCAGCTTCAAGAGCGTGGGCATCCAGGCGCAGGGCCGCACCACCATCCTCAAGATCAACTACCGCAACACGCGGCAGATTCTGCAAACGGCCAGCCTCGTCGCTGCCGATCTATTGACCGCCGAAGACAAGGATGACGACGGCGTGCCCCTGCTCAAGCCCGTGAGCTGTGGGCGCGACGGCGAGGCGCCGCTCATCGTGCGCCTGCCCACCCTGCGCGAAGAGGTGGCCCAGGTGGCCGATCTGCTGGCCAGCGCCCACCGCGAAGGCCATGCCTGGGCCGACATGGCCATCCTCTGCCGCCACCACAGCGAAATGGACATGTGCGCCGAATTCCTGCGCAAACGCAAGCTGCCACACCAGCTGCGCCGGAACTCATCCAGCGTGTTCGACCCCGCGCACGACAGCATCAAGGTGATGACGCTTCACGCCAGCAAAGGGCTGGAGTTCCCGGTGGTGGCGCTGGTGGGCGCCGGGCGAATGCCCGCCGAGGGCGAAGACGAGCGCGAGGAGGCGCGGCTGTTCTATGTGGGGGCCACGCGGGCGACGCAGCGGTTGGTGATTGGGGCGAGTGGGGGCGGGAAGTTCGCTGCGCGTCTTTGAGCCAGCGGTGCGGTCCGCCCTGTTGCCCGTGCCCGTCCCCCGTCAAACAGCGGGCAGCCGCTTCAAGAACCAGCTCGCCCGGTCCACTGCCTCGTCGTACGGCGGCCGACAGCCGAGCGCCTCAATCGCCTCAAACTGCGCACTCAGCACCGCTCGCCGTTGTTGAATCTGCGCCAGGAATGCATCCCGATGGCGAACGAGGTGGGGCGCAGCTGTCGCCAGCGCTTCCGGCTCGCGCTCGATCACCAGCGACAGGTCGAACAAGTCTCGCGCCGTGGCCCGGTCGCCCCGGTGCCAGAGCTTCTTGGCCACGATCTCGGCGGCGGTCTCCACCTTCACCGTGCGCCCCAGCAGCGTCCATTCGTCGTACGGTTGCGCCGTGAGGTTGGGCGAGGCCACGAAGTCGATCTCGCCTTCTGGCCGCAGCAGCTTCACGTAGCCCGGCCCCTCCACATAGTCCACCGACACACGCTCGGCCGCATCGCTCAGCCGGGGCGACACGAAGCCCAGGTATTGCGGGTCGGGCACGAAGATGTCGATGTCCTTGCTCAGTCGGTGGCCATGCCGCAGCATCAACACCGTGCCGCCGCCGAAGGTCCAGAACGGATCGCTGATGCCGCGCCGGGCGATCTCGTCCACCAGCGTGAAGGCGTGGGCCAGCAAGGTTTGCCACACGCCTTCGGCAGGGCGCTCGGTTGGGCGGACGGGGTCATGTCGATGACTTCTTTGCTGCCACTCATGCCCAGGCCGCGCGCGGTGACTGCAGCGCCTGTGCCCAGGCCGCCAGGTGCTTCCACAGCGTCTTGGGCGGCGTGTGGGTGCGTTCGGCCACTTCCGCCACACCGGCCACGATGAGCGGCAACGGCGCCTCGTCCAGCAGCGTGGCCACCTGCGGCACCAGCGCGGGGGGCAGGGTGCCTGCCACCAACGCGTCGGCCAGCGCGCCCGGCTGCAGCGCCTGCCTGTAGCTCACGCTGGCCGTCTGGCTCAGCAAGGCCAACGCGTGCTTTTGGGGTGCCCGTGGCTGTGCGGCCAGGTCCATGCCCAGCAGGTTCAGCAGCGCCAGCAGCTTGGCCGCGCCCAGGTCCACCAGAGAGCCGTTCTCCAGCTGGTTGATGGTCGCGCGCGACAAACCGGCCAGCCGCGCCAGCCGCGCCTGCGAAAGGCCCAGCGCCTCCCGCCGGGCTTGCACGAGTTGTCCGATGTCTGCGAGGTTCATGGCTTGGAGTGGAGCACCCGAAACAGTAAATGTCAAACATATTCGACATTTTTCAGGCGATTCGACCCCGTCCGACAGCATCAAGGAGATGACGCTGCACGTCAGCAAAGGGCTGGAGTTTCCGGTGGTGGGACTGGCGGGCGCCGGGCGCATGCCCGCTGAGAGTGAGGACGAGCGCGAGGAGGCGCGGCTGTTTTATGTCGGGGCAGCGCAATTGTTTTTTTTCATATTGCCTCCTGATTTGCTGAGTGTTGTCGGTTTAACTTTTCTACTTTACCCAGCTATCCTTCAACCCCGTCACCCGGTTGAACACCACCTTGCCACCCACCCCGTGGTCCACACGGTCAGCCACAAAGTAGCCATGGCGTTCGAACTGAAACTTGTCGTCCGGCTTCGCGCTGGCCAGTGACGGCTCCACCCAGGCTTGCACCACGGTCAGGCTGTGGGGGTTGAGGGCGGTGAGGAAGTCCTTGCCGCCGGCGTCGGGGTGGGGGTCGCTGAACAGGCGGTCGTACAGGCGCACTTCGGCGGCGATGGCGTCCACCGCAGCCACCCAGGTGATGGCGGCCTTGGCCTTCACGCTGTCGGCGCCGGGGGTGCCGCTCTTGGTGCCGGCAAGCACCTTGGCGTGCACTTCGGTCACTTTGCCGTTCGCGTCTTTCGCGCAGCCGGTGCATTCGATGACGTAGCCGCCTTTCAAGCGCACCACGTTGCCGGGGAACAAACGCTTGTAGCCCTTGGGCGGCACCTCCTCGAAGTCTTCGCGTTCGATCCAGACTTCCTTGCCGATCTTGAACACGCGCTCGGGCGGTGGCGTCTGGCCTTCGGCGATGGCCGAGTGGGGCAGGGCGGGCTGGGCGCAGTCTTCGGTGTGGCTGTCGCTGCCGAAGACCTCGGCCCAGTTGGTCATCAACAGCTTCACCGGGTCGAGCACGGCCATGGCGCGGTGGGCCTTGTTTTCCAGGTCTTCGCGCAGGCAGCCTTCGAGCACGCTGTAGTCGATCCAGCTGTCGCTCTTGGTGACGCCGATGCGTTCGGCGAACAGCTGGATGCTCCCGGGCGTGTAGCCGCGCCGGCGCAGGCCCACGATGGTGGGCATGCGCGGGTCGTCCCAGCCGCTCACCTTGCCTTCGTTCACCAGTTGCGCGAGCTTGCGCTTGCTGGTGATCACGTAGGTGAGGTTCAGGCGCGCAAACTCGTACTGCCGCGGCGGCGGGCTGGCCAGTAGGCCGGCTTCGGTCAGCTTCTCAAGCAGCCAGTCGTAGAACGGGCGCTGGTCCTCGAACTCCAGCGTGCAGAAGCTGTGGGTGATCTGCTCCAGCGCGTCCTCAATCGGGTGCGCGTAGGTGTACATGGGGTAGATGCACCACTTGTCGCCGGTGTTGTGGTGCGTGGCGCGGCGGATGCGGTAGATGGCCGGGTCGCGCAGGTTGATGTTGGGCGAGGCCATGTCGATCTTCGCGCGCAGCACGGCGGCGCCGTCGGCCAGCTTTCCATCGCGCATCTCGCGAAAGCGCGCCAGGTTCTCGGCGGGCGTGCGGGCGCGGAATGGGCTGTCTTTGCCGGGCGTGGTGAAGTCGCCGCGGTTGGCGCGCATCTCTTCGGCGGTTTGTTCGTCCACATAGGCATGGCCGCGCTCGATGAGCGCTTCGGCCGCGCGGTACATGAAGTCGAAGTAGTCGCTGGCCTGGTAGAGGTGCTTCACGCCGCCCGCGTCCCACGAGAAGCCGAGCCATTGCACCGCGTCGATGATGCTGTTGACGTACTCGGTGTCTTCCTTCTCGGGGTTGGTGTCGTCGAAGCGCAGGTGGCAGATGCCGCCGTAGTCGCGCGCCAGGCCGAAGTTCAGGCAGATGCTCTTGGCGTGGCCCACGTGCAGGTAGCCGTTGGGCTCGGGCGGAAACCGGGTGCGGATCTTCGCCGGGTCGGGCTGGCCGCTGGCGTGGTGGGCGGCGTCGCCGGGGCTGCCGGCCCAGCGGCGGCTGGCGTAGGTGCCCTTGGCCAGGTCGGCCTCAATGATCTGGCGCAGGAAGTTGCTGGCCTTGGCGTCGCCGTCGGCGGCGGGGTGGGTGGGGGAGGTCATCCCGGGATTCTAGGGACCGGCGAGCGGCACCGGCCCGGCCGCGCGCGATGGCCATGCGCTATCGTGCGCCCCGGAGGAACAGCACATGAACGACGCCACCACACCGGGCGCTGCCCCGGACAGCAGCCAGCGCATCCAGATCGGCTGGAGCCAGCTGCAAGCCGCCGCGCAGGCCGGCGACATCTCGGCCGATCAGGCCGAGCGGCTGTGGGCCCGCTGGGCCGGTGGCGCTGGCAGCGCCATCGCCGCGCCGCGCTTCAGTTTCACCCACGTGCTCTATTACTTTGGCGGCATGCTCGCCATCGGCGCCATGACGCTGTTCATGACGCTGGGCTGGGAGCTGTTCGGCGCCTGGGGTGTGTTGCTGCTGGCCGTGGGCTACGGCGTGGGCGCCATCGCGGTGGCCAGAAACCTGCTGCACCGCGGCCTGCACATTCCGGCGGGCATCCTGGCCACGCTGGCGGTGTGCCTGGTGCCGCTGGCCACCTGGGCGCTGCAAAGTGCACTGGGCCTGTGGCCCGATGGCCCGCACGACAACTACCGCGATTTCCACCGCTTCATCGACTGGCGATGGCTCTGGCTGGAACTGGCCACGCTGGCGGCGGCGGTGGTCATGCTGTGGTGGCTGCGCTTTCCGTTCATGGTGATGCCGGTGGCCGTGACGATCTGGTATTTGTGGATGGACCTCACCCACATGCTGATGCAGAAGGAGGGCTTCGACTGGCAGTTCACGCGCGACACCTCGCTGTTGTTCGGCATCGCCACTGTCGCCATCGCGGTGTGGGTGGATCTGCGCACCCGCCTCGCGAGCGATCCGCGCGACCGGCAGGATTTCGCGTTCTGGCTCTACCTGTTCGGCGTGCTGATGTTCTGGGGCGGCCTGAGCCTGCGCGAGAGCGACAGCGAACTGGCCAAGGCCGGTTACGCGGCCATCAACGTGGTGATGGTGTTCCTGGGCGCGGCGATTTCGCGGCGCGTGTTCACCGTGTTCGGCGCCATCGGTGTGGCCGGCTACCTGGGTTACCTGAGCTACAAGGTGTTTGCCGACAGCCTGCTGTTTCCTTTTGCGCTCACGCTGCTGGGGCTGGCGATCGTGGCCCTGGGCATCTGGTGGCAGCGGCGCGAGGCGCGCATTCACGCGGCGCTGGTGGGCTGGCTGCCGGCGCCGCTCAAACCGTTGGCCGAGCCCCGCTGACTACCGTTCCCCCTGCCAGCCGCCGTCCTGGCTGCGCTCGCGCTGGCGCTGCAGGTCCTGCTGCATCTGTTTCTCGAACTGCTCGCGGCCTTCGCGCACGCGGCGCAGCCGGTCTTCCTCGTCGCGGTGGCGCAGGCCGTGCTCGGTGCGGATGAAGCGCTCGGTGTAGCGGCGGAACTCGTCGGCCATTTCGCGCGCATGGAAGTGGTCGAAGCCCAGCGTTTCGAGCACCGAACGCCCGCTGCGCAGCGAGCTCTCGAACAGCTCGCGTTGCACATGGTGCACGCCGGCCTCGTGCAGCGCCATGGCGTGCACCGCGTCGCGTGCGCGCGCCACCAGCTTCAGGTGCGGCCATTGCTCGCGAGCCAGAGTCACCAGGCGGTTGGCCTGGTCCACGTCGTCCACCGCCACCACCAGCACCTGCGCGTTCGCGGCGCCAGCGGCGGCCAGCAGGTCGGGCTGCGTGGCGTCGCCGAAGTACACCTCGAAGCCCAGGCGGCGGGCGCTGTCCACGGTTTCGGCGTCGTGGTCCACCACGGTGGGCTTGATGCCCGCGGCCAGCAGCAGGCGCGCAACGATCTGGCCGTAGCGGCCGAAACCCGCCAGCAGCACAGCGGGGCGCTCGTCGGGGATGGCGTCGGCCGCGCGTTCCGTGGCCTCGTCGCGCGCATAGCGGTCGAACAGCTTGAGCAGCAGCGGCGTGAGCGGCATGGAGATGGCCGTGATGAGGGTGAGCAGCGCGGCGTCTTCGGCCGGCAGCACCTTGAACGCCTGCGCGGTGGCCAGGATCACGAAGGCGAATTCGCCGCCCTGCGCCAGCAGCACGGCCAGCAACGAGCGGTTGCGTCCGTGCAGGTCCACCAGCGGCAGCACCAGCCACACGCCCACCAGCTTGAGCAGCGTGACCAGCACCAGCCCGACCACCACCTGCACGCCGTGTGTGGCCAGCAGGCCGAGTTGCATGCCCATGCCCACCGCCATGAAGAACAGGCCGAGCAGCAGGCCCTTGAAGGGCAGGATGTCGTTCTCCAGCGCGTGCCGGTAGGGTGAGCCGGCCAGCAGCACGCCGGCGATGAACGCGCCCAGGCCCATCGACAGGCCCACCGCCTGCATCAACACGGCCACGCCCAGCACCAGCGCCAGCGCAAAGGCGGTGAACAGCTCGCGCACCGGCAGCCGCGCGATGAAACGCATGGCGGGGTAGGCCAGGAAGCGCCCCGCCAGCACCACGCCAGCGATGGCACCCAACTGCATCAGCGGGCCCCACCAACCGCTGTCCTGCGCCGACGGGCTTACCGCGGTGGGCGTGCCCATCGTGCTGCCCAGCAGCGCCGCCAGCGCCAGCAGGGGAATGGCGGCGATGTCCTCGAACAGCAGCATCGCAAAGCCCTTCTGACCCACCGGGCGCAGCAGCAGGTTGCGCTCCTGCAGGATGGGCACCACGATGGCCGTGCTGGACAGCGCCATCGCCAGGCTGCCGATCAGCGTGGCCTTCCAGCTCCAGCCGAGCAGGAAGCCGATGGGCATGATGAGCACGGTGCACGCCACGAGCTGCAGCGCGCCGCCGCCGAACACCGCGCTGCGCATGGCCCACAGGCGGCGCGGCTCCAGGTTCAGGCCAATGAGGAACAGCATCAGCACCACGCCGAGTTCGGACACCTGGGCCACGGCCGCGGCGTCGGCCACCAGCCCAAGGCCGAGCGGCCCGACCGCGATGCCGGCGATGAGGTAGCCCAGCACCGAGCCCAGGCCCAGGCGCACGGCGATGGGCACCAGCACCACCGCCATGGCGAGGAAGACGATGGCCTGGTTCATGCGCGCACCACCTCGGCCAGCGCCTGCACGTGTTGCTCTGCCAGCCGCGCGAGTTCGGCCTGCTCCGCGGCCAGTTGTTCGGGCGTGTGGCGCTGCCCGCCGTGGGCCACGAAGGGCGGCAGCCAGTGCATGCCGCAGTAGCGCGCGGTGTGTTCGACCGGTGCCACGTAGTCGGCAAAAGGGCGCATGTGGTGGCCGCCGGGACCATAAGCGGCCGTGGTGCCGCCCGCACTGGCCACCCACCACGCGGTTTTGCCTTGCAGCGCCTGCGCGCCATGGCCGTAGGCCCAGCCGTGCGTGAGCACGGTGTCGAACCAGTGTTTCAGCAGCGCCGGCACGCTGTACCAGTACACCGGCGTCACCCACACCAGCAAGTCGGCGTGTGTCAGCGCCTCCTGTTCACTGGCAACGTCGATGTCGAAATCGGGGTAGCGCTCGTAGAGCGAGCGCACCGCGGTGTCGGGCCGCGCGGCCAGCGTGTCGAGCAGGGCGTGGGTGACCCGCGATTGCCGCGGGCGCGGGTGGGCGTGGATGACCAGGGTGTGCGGCATGGCGGCGCGGGGAGGCAGCGGTGGCGCACGATAGCACCGTACGACGGCACCGCGCGTCGCAGGACGCGCATTGCGCAATGCCACCGACCCGCCGTCGATTGGCCGTCGATTGCCCGGCCCGTCCCCGGCCGTGGGGACCCCTCACTGCCCGAAGCGAGGGCCGTCTTTCAGGAATTCCCGTTCTTCGGCCGTGCTTTCGCGCCCGAGCGCGGCGTTGCGGTGCGGAAATCGCCCGAAACGCGCCACGATGTCGCGGTGCAGTCGCGCAAAGCGCAGGAAGTTGTCCAGTTCGGCATGGCGCTCGGGCGCAGCGTTGGCGCGCAGCCACTCGAAGCGGCGCACGCACTCGTCCTGCAGCGGCAGCGATTCGGCGTGTGTGAGCGGCAGGTACAGGAACACGCGGCCGATGGTGGGCATGGCTTCGTCTTCTCGCGCCGCCAGCGCCGCCTGCACCTGGGCCTGGGCGCTCGCATCGCCGGCAAAGGCGGCGGCCTGGCGGCGGAACAGGTTGCGCGGCAGCTGGTCGAGCAGCACCACCAGCGCCAGCCGGCCGGTGGGGCTGGCAGCCCAACTGTCGCGCTGGCCGGTGAGGGCGGCCTGCACCTCGGCGCCAAAGCGTTCGCGCAGATCGGCGTCCTGCTCGGGCGTGGCGTTGAACCACAGGTCGCTGCGGGGGAGGCTGGGCCAGTCGCGCTCGAGGCCGTCGCCGAGCCAGAGGTCGAGCAGGGCGCGGGCAGTGGTGGGCAGGGAGGTATCCATGGCGTTTACGTGTTGCAACAGGTTTGACCGGCCGTGCGGATCGGCAGACACAGGATTCTTGTGCAATACGTACACGGCAGACCGCCGCACAACGGAGTCCCACGATGAACACCCCGTCCCTCGACATGGCCCGCCAGCCCGCCCGCGTCCGCGCCTGGGCCCGGGGCCTGGCCGTCCTGGCGCTGTCCGCCGGCGCCTGGGCGCTGTCGGGCACCGCGCACGCGCGCGACAACATCCACTGGTCGATCGGCATCAACTCGCCCGGCGTGAGCGTGGGCGTGTCCAACGCGCCGACCGTGGTTTACAGCTATCCCTCGTATGGCTATCCGGTCTATTACGAACCCCGCCCGGTCGTGGTCTACCCGCGCCCCGTGGTGGTTCACCCACGGCCGGTGGTGGTGCACAGCTACCCGGTCTACGGTCATCCGCAATGGCATGGGCATCGCGGCCACAAGCACTGGAAGAAGCACCACCGCGGTCATCGCCACTGGGACGACTGACGGTGCCTCCCGGCCGCTTCACATCGCGCGGAAGCGGTCGGCATAAAGCCGGCTGACGGCGAAGGTCTCGCGCAGGCCGCGCAGCGTCAGCCGCCACTTGCCCGCCTCGTCGCGGGTCACGCGATCGATGGCGTCCACCCGCACCACGGTGCCGCGGTGGATCTGCCAGAACACCTCCGGATCGAGCTGCGGCACGAGCTCCTTGAGCGGTGTGCGGATAAGGCATTCGCGCTCGCCGGTGAGCACGCGAACGTACTTGTCTGCGGCCTCGAACGCCAGCACCTCGTCGATGGCCACGCGCAGCACGCTGTTGCCCACGCCAGCCATGAGGTGCCGCAACCGGGGCGGTGCTGCGCCGGTGCCCGCGGCCAGCAGCGCGTGCACGGCCCACCAGTCCGGTGCCGCGTCGGCGGTGCGCGCCCCCAGGGCGTCCTGCACACGCGCCACGGTGCGTTGCAGTCGCTCGGGTTGCACGGGCTTGAGCAAGTAGTCCAGCGCGCGGGCTTCGAAGGCCTGCACCGCAAACTCGTCGTGAGCGGTCACGAACACCAGCACGGGCAGTGGCGCCTCGGCCGGCCATTCCTCGGCCAGGGCGGCTGCCGCATCGAGACCGCCCAGGCCGGGCATGCGAATGTCGAAGAACAGCACCTGCGGGCGCAGCGCCAGCGCCTGTTGCACGGCGCTTTCACCGTCGCTCACGCAGGCCAGCACGCGCAGGGCGGGCCAGGCGCGCGCCAGCTCTGCCTGCAGCGCCTGGGCCAGCAGCGGTTCGTCTTCGGCGATGAGGGCGGTGGCGTTCACGAGGGGATCGGCAGTTGAAGGTGCACCTGCGTGCCGACCCCGGGCTGGCTGTGCCAGTCGAGCCGGGCCGCGTCGCCGTGCAGGGCGCGCAGCCGTTCGCGCACCTGGTGGAGCCCGAAACCGTCGCCACGCGGGTCGTCGCAGCCCACGCCGTTATCGATCACGCTCAACTGCAGCAGCCCGCCCTGGCGTTGCGCGCGCACAGCAACCTCGCCGCCCCGCGTGCTGGGCTCCAGTCCGTGGCGGATGGCGTTCTCCACCAGCGGTTGCAGCAGCAGGGGCGGCACCGGCAGGTCGGCCAGCGGCTCGGGCAGTTCCAGGCGCACGCGCAGGCGCGGGCCCATGCGCACGGCCATGAGTTCGAGGTAGTCGCCCAGGCGCGCGAATTCGTCGCGCAGGGTGTGCGCGTTGCCCTGCGCGTCGCTGCGCGAGGCGGCCAGTGTGGCGCGCAGAAAGGCATTGAGGCGGTCGAGCATGTCGATGGCGCGCGGTGGGTCGGTGGCGATGAGCGCGCGCAGGTTGGCCAGCGTGTTGAACAGCATGTGCGGCTCGAGTTGCGACTCGAGCAGGCGCAGCCTTGCCTCGCTGGCCTGGCGCTGCGCTTCTTCCTGCGCCAGCCGGGCCTTGGCCAGCATCTCGCGGCTGGTGAAGTAGTAGGTACCGACGGCGCCGACCATGAGCGACATCAGCAGCAGGCCCAATGTGGCGCGCGGAAAGCCCGCGAGCGCAAACAGCGCCGGGCGGCCCAGCAACAGGCTGGCGGTGGCGCTGCCCAGCGCATAAGCCAGCGGGACGCCGGCCACCACCAGGGCCGACATCGGCCCCACGCCGGGCCAGCCGTCGCGGCGCAGCACGAAGCGCCCGCCATCGATGACAACCCAGATGCCCAGGCCGATGCACTGCGAATACAGCAGGTTCACCGCGAACCCGTCGTTGCCCAGCGCCGTGAGAAAACCCGCGATGGCCGTGTTGACGGCCGCCGTGAGGGCGCCATGGCGCGCCAGGGCGGCCATCGGCAGGGCGGGCAGGGTGGGCATGGCGCGCAGTATGCCGATCAAAGCAGCCCCAACCATTGCCCCCACACCAACTGCCCCAGCGTGCGCCCCGGCAGCAGCGTGAACACGCCCGCGCCCAGGCAGGCACCGAAGTACAGGCCCAGCATGGTTTGCCGGTGGCCGCGCACGTTGCCGCGCAACAACTGGCGCAACGCCAGGAACAGAGATCCCAGCACCACCGGAATCAGCAGGTGGATGGGCCCGAAGCCGGCGATGTTGGGGATCACCGGGTCGCTGATGAACAGGGCCGACAGTGCGGTGACCACCATCAGCGTGACCCAGGCGTAACCCGCGGCGCGGTGCAGGCGCGCGCGGGGCTGGCCGGCGCGGCGGGCCCACAGGGCAAGCGGGCCCAGAACCAGCGCCGCCAGCGCGGCGAACAGATGGATGGCGATGGCGGGTGAGAGGTTCATGAACGGCTCCGAGGGCGACCGATGCGGTGCGATGGGCGCACTGTCCACGCCGCAAGTCGCCGTCGCCAGCGGCCTGTGACGAAACCGCGTCCCGCCGCCGCGAAATGACGCCCGCCTGGAGCGAAATGCGGCCGCTCGCGGCCCGGGCTGCCGGCGGCAGGCTGGCTTTACCGGGGCGATACCCCAGCGGCACGGGGGCGACGCAGGCGATTCCTACAATCCGCAACATGAAAACCAAGTACTGGATCGCCGGGGTCGCCGTGCTGGCACTGGCCGCCGGCGGGTGGTGGTGGGCCCAGCGCGGTGACACCGACGCCGATACCTACCGCACCGCCACCATCGAACGCGGCGCGCTGCAGGCCAGCGTGTCGGCCAGCGGCACGGTCAATCCGGTTCAGCAGGTCTCGGTGGGCAGCCAGGTTTCGGGCCAGATCAAGGAAATCCACGTCGACTTCAACAGCGAGGTCAAGGCCGGGCAGCTCATCGCCGAGATCGATCCGCAGACGTTCGAATACCGCGTGCGCTCGGCCCAGGCCGACCTGGACGCAGCCGAGGCCGCGGTGGCGATCGCGCAGGCCAATGCATTGTCCAGCCGCGCCAACGTGTCGCGCGCACAGACCGAGCTGGCCGAGGCACGGCGCGCGCACGAACGCAACCTGAGTCTGGTGGCACAGGCTTTCATTGCCCAGAGCGAGGCCGACCGCACCCGCGCGGCGCTCGAATCGGCGCAGGAGTCGCTCAAGGCGGTGCAGGCGCTGCTGGGCGTGAGCGAGGCACAGATCCAGAGCGCGCGCGCCAACGTTCAGCAACGCCGCGCGGCTTTGGCGCAAGCGCAGGTGGACCTCTCGCGCACGCGCATCACCTCGCCGGTGGACGGCATCGTCATCAAGCGCACGGTGGAACGTGGCCAGACCGTGGCCGCCAGCCTGCAGGCGCCCGAGCTGTTCGTGATCGCGCGCAACCTCTCGGACATGCAGGTGGACACCAGCATCGACGAGGCCGATGTCGGGCGCATCCGCGCCGGCCTGAAAGCCAGCTTCACGGTGGATGCATTCCCCGGCCGAAGCTTCGAAGGCACGGTGCGCCAGGTGCGCAAGGCCGCCACCAACGTCTCCAACGTGATCACCTACGTGGCGGTGGTGAACTTCGACAACAACGACGGCCGCCTGCTGCCGGGCATGACGGCCAACGTGCGCGTGGTGACCGAGCAGCGCGAGAACGTGCTCAAGGTGCCCAACGCCGCGCTGCGCGTGCGTATTCCCGGGGTTGAGCCGGCCGCCAGCGCACCGGCCGACGCGGCGCCCGGTGTCCGGCCGGCGCCAATGGCGGGCGGGCGCAACAGCATCTCACGCGGGCGGCTCTACCTGCTGGGTGCGGACGGCAAACCCGTGGCCTACAACGTGGGTGTGGGCGTCGGCGATGGCAGTTTCAGTGAAGTGCTGTTGCGCCCCGACACGCCCGCTGCGGCTGCGGTGGTGGAAGGTGCCACGGTGATCACCGGCGTCAACATCAACCCGGCCGCCGCCAACCGCCCGAGCGGGCCGCGCCTGTTCTGAGGCCGACACCATGCCCCTGATCGAAGCACGCGGGTTGACCAAGACCTACGCCATGGGCGGCGAGTCGGTGCACGCGCTCGACGGCGTGTCGCTGGACATCGACGCCGGCGAGTTCGTGGCCATCATGGGTGCCTCGGGCTCAGGCAAGAGCACGCTCATGAACATCCTGGGCTGCCTGGACCGGCCCGACAGCGGGCAGTACCGGCTTGCGGGCGAGGCTGTGGAGGCGCTCGATGGCGATGCGCTGGCCAGCGTGCGCAACCGGCGCATCGGCTTCGTGTTCCAGCAGTTCAACCTGCTGCCGCGCACCAGCGCACAGGAGAACGTGGAGCTGCCCATGGTCTACGCGGGCGTGCCAGCGGCCGAGCGGCAGGCGCGTGCCCGCGCCGCGCTGGAGCGCGTGGGCCTGGGCCAGCGGCTGGGCCACACGCCGGCCGAACTCTCGGGCGGGCAGCAGCAGCGGGTGGCGATCGCGCGAGCGCTGGTCAACAACCCTTCGCTGATCCTGGCCGACGAGCCCACCGGTGCCCTGGACACGCAGACCAGCGAGGACGTGATGCGCCTGCTGAGCGATCTCAACCGCCAGGGCATCACGGTGGTGCTGGTGACGCACGAGCACGACGTGGCCGCGTGGGCGCGGCGCCGGCTGGTGTTTCGTGACGGCCGCATCGTGGAGGACGCGGCGCAGCCGCCGCACCACGACGCACGGCGCACAGAGGTCACACCATGAACACGCTGGCCGCCGTGCGAAGTGCCTGGCGCGCGCTCACCGCGAACGCGTTGCGCAGCGTGCTCACCATGCTGGGCATCATCATCGGCGTGGCCGCGGTCATCACCATGATCGCCATCGGCGCCGGTGCCACCGAGCGCGTACAGGCGCAGATGCGTGCCCTGGGCTCCAACATCATCCTGGTCACGCCGGGCAGTGTCACCTCCAGCGGCGTGCGCCTGGGTGCGCAGGCCGGCCAGATCCTCACCGAGGAAGATGCGCAGGCGATTGCGCTGGAAGTGCCCGAAGTGCAGGTGGCCGCACCCAGCAACCGCACCAGCGGCCAGGTGGTGGGTGGTGGCAGCAACTGGGCGACGTCGATCTTCGGCATCACCAACGATTACCTGGTCGCGCGCGACTGGGAGCTGGCGAGCGGTCGAGGGTTCGAACCGATGGAGGCACAGGGCTCGGGCAAGGTGGCCCTGATCGGGCAGACCGTGGCGCGCGAGCTGTTCGGCGACGCCGATCCGGTCGACCAGATGATCCGCGTGCGCACGGTGCCCGTCACCATCGTCGGCGTGCTCGCGCGCAAGGGGCAGAACAGCTTCGGTCAGGACCAGGACGACGTGGTCATGCTGCCGCTGTCCACCTTTCGCAATCGCATCCAGGGCGGTGGTGGCGGACGGCTCAAGCGCGTGTGGTCCATCAACGTGAAGGTGCACGAAGGGCAGAGCATGGCCGCGGCCGAGCAGGGCATCAAGGAGCTGCTGCGCCAGCGCTTGCGCGTGCAGCCCGGCATGGACGATCCGTTCACCGTGCGCAACCTCACCGAGGTGCTGCAGGCGCAGGAGGCGTCCAGCCGCATCATGACGCTGCTGCTGATGGCGGTTGCCGGCGTGAGCCTGATCGTTGGCGGCATCGGCATCATGAACATCATGCTGGTGAGCGTGACCGAGCGCACGCGCGAGATCGGCCTGCGCATGGCGGTGGGTGCGCGCGGGCGCGACATCCTGGCGCAGTTTCTGATCGAGGCGGTGACGCTCAGCCTCATCGGCGGCGCCATCGGTGTGGCGCTGGGAGCCGTGGCCACCTGGGCCACCGGACAGTTCGCCGGCTGGCAAGTGAGCATGACGCTGGATTCGGTGGTGCTGGCCGCGGGCTTCTCGGCCTTCGTGGGCGTCTTCTTCGGCTTCTACCCGGCGCGGCGCGCCTCGCAGCTGCTGCCGATCGAGGCCTTGCGCCACGAGTGACGCGCGGGCCGGTGCCGCGCGCCGGGTACGATGCCGGGCTTTGACGCCCGACGCTCCCGTTTCATGGACATTGCATTGCTGATCAAGGCCGCCCTGATGGGGGTGGTCGAAGGCCTCACCGAATTCCTGCCGATCTCCTCCACCGGCCACCTGATCCTCGCGGGCACGCTGCTTGGACTGCATGGCGAGAAGATCAAGCTGTTCGAGGTGGTGATCCAGACCGGCGCCATCTTTGCCATCGTCTCGGTCTACGCGCAGCGCCTGCTCGACACCCTCAAGGGCCTGCCCAGTGGCGACGCGGTGGCGCGGCGCTTCACCGCCAATGTGCTGATCGGTTTCCTGCCGGCGGCGGTGTTGGGCTTCTTCTTCATCGGCGTGATCAAGGGCGTGCTGTTCAACCCGCTGGTCGTTGCCACCGGTTTCATCGTTGGTGGCTTCGTCATCCTGTGGGCGGAGGCCCGTCAGGCGCGCATCGCCGCCCCCCCTGTCGATGGCGTGGACGACATCCGCTGGCGTGATGCGCTCAAGGTCGGCCTGATCCAGTGCCTGGCGCTGGTGCCCGGGGTCAGCCGCTCGGGCGCCACCATCATCGGCGGTATGCTGGTGGGCTTCAGCCGCCGGGCGGCCACCGAGTTCAGCTTCTTCCTCGCGCTGCCCGTGCTGGTGGGTGCCGGGGCCTACGACCTGTACCGCAACCACCACCTGCTCACGATGGCGGATCTGCCGTTCTTCGCCACCGGTCTGATCGTCTCCTGGCTGTCGGCCTGGGTCTGCGTGCGATGGTTGCTGCGTTTCGTGGCCACGCACACCTTCGTGCCGTTTGCCTGGTACCGCATCGGCTTTGGTGTGCTGATCCTGGCCACCGCGCAGGCGGGCTGGATCGACTGGACGCCTTGAGGCAGGCGCTCAGGCCGCAGGCTGCAGCGTGAAGTAGAAGCGCGCGCCCTGGCCCGGTGCGGCTTCGGCCCGCATGTCGCCCCCGTGGCGCAGCACGATGCGCCGGGCCGTGGCCAGCCCGATGCCCAGACCCTTGAACTCGTGCGGCATGTGCAGCCGCTGGAACGGCTGGAACAGCTTGCCGGCACGCGCCATGTCGAAGCCGGCGCCGTTGTCGGCCACCACGAACTCACGCAAGCCGTTGTGCACCTCCAGCCCCACGCGAATGCGGGCGTCCGCCGTGCAGGCACTGTATTTCCAGGCGTTGTGCAACAGGTTCTGCAGCAGTGCCTCCACCAGCGGCGGGTCGGCCATGGCCAGCAGGCCCGGCTCCACCTGCCAGTCCACGCGGCGCTCGGGTTCGGTGATCGTCAGTTCGCGCAGCAGTCGCGTGGCAATGGCCGACAGGTCGACCGGCAGGCGCTGCAGTTCGCCGCGCGCCATCTGCGACAGCTTGAGCAGGCCATCGATGAGCTCGCCCATCTTCTTGCTGGCATCGCGGATGCGCTCCAGGTGCTTGCGACTTTCGTCATCCAGGCGCGGGTTGTCCTCCTCCAGCGCTTGCGCAAAACCGTTGATGATGCGCAGCGGCGAGCGCAGGTCGTGGGCCACGGCGTAGGAATAGCTCTCCAGCTCGTCGTAGGCGGCCTTGAGGGCTTGCGTGCGTTCCTGGATGCGCTCCTCAAGGGAGGTGTTCAGGTCCTGGATGTGCATCTCCGCCAGCTTGCGCTCGGTGATGTCCAGGACCACCCCCAACCCGACCGTGACCCGACCCTTGTCGTCGCGCTCGAACTCGGCACGCACCGCGAACCAGCGCCAGTCGTCGCCGAAGCGCAGGCGGTAATCAATGGCGTAGGGCTGCCCATGCACGAAGGCCGCCGCCCAGGCGTGTTTGACGCGCTCCACATCGTCCGGATGGGTGTGGGCCAGCATCTCGAGATCGGTGAACTGCGAACCCGGCAGGCCCAGCACCCGGTGCGACTCGCCCAGCACGGTGAAGGTGCGTGTGGCGGCGTCGAAGCGCCAGGTCGCCATCCCGGCCATCGTCTGCGCCTGCGACAGCAACCGCTCGCTGGTGCGCAGCGCCGCTTCGACCACCTTGCGGCGGGTGATGTCCTGCACCACCACGATCTCGTAATCGGGCTGGCCATCGGGCGTGCGCACCAGAGCCACCGACAGCAGGGACCAGATCGCATGGCCTTGTTTGTGGATGAAGCGTTTTTCGAGTGTGTAGTGGTCGAACTCACCGGCCAGCATGCGCTGGCTCAGGGCCAGGTCGGGCGTGCGGTCGTCCGGATGCGTGTACTCGGTCCAATGCAAGGCCATCAGTTCGGCGTGGGTGTAGCCCAGCATCTCGACGTAGGTCCGGTTCATGCGCAGCGTCGTGCCGTCGGGCTTGACGTGTGCCATGCCGGTGGCGCTGTGCTCGAAGGTGGCATGCATCTGCCGCTGGTTGTGCGCGGCCAGCGCCATCGACGCGCCCAGCAGCCGGTTGCGCCGCTGCATCAGGGCGATGGCGCCCACCACCACGAGCTGGGTGACGAAATGCCACAGGTTGAGCCAGAACGCCTCGACGGGGTTTTCGAAGGCGAAGCTGAAGTAGGGCTTGACCAGCAGGAAGTTGATGAAGAGCATGCCCACCACCGTGCTGAGCATGCCGATGCGAAAACCGCCGTAGAGGGCGCACAACGCGGCCGCCAATGACAAGGTGATGAAGCGCCCGCCGGATTCGGCCGGTGCCAGCGCCACGCGCATCCAGGCCGCCAAGCCCGTGATTGCCAATGCCACGACGGCCCGCAGCCACCAGGGATGCTGGGCGGGTTCCCACGTTGCCACGCGCTCGCGCAGGCTCACGGAGGCCGGTGGCGTTGTTGCTGGAGCCTCTGACAGGGCGTTTGTATTCACGGTGGGCTAGGGTACACCCGCGCATGCACCCCGCACCGCGGGAATGCACCGATGTGGCGCCGGTGTCGGATTCTTCACGCCAGCGCGCGCAGCAGGTCGTCCAGCGCAGCGGCGGTCTCGTGCGGACGTTCCATGGGGAACAGGTGGCTGCCCTCGACCATGCGAAGGCGGGGCGACGCCGGCCCGCCGACCAGGCGGTGCGTCATCGCCATGCCCACCTGCTGCATCTCCTGTGACCGTGTGCCGCCGATGAAGCCGATCGGGCATTGCAGCGGGTGCCGCCGCAGCAGCCGGTCCAGGTTGTGCGGCAGGGTGTTGTAGATGGCGGTTTCGACCTCGCGTGAAAAGCTCAACACGCGCTCGCTGCCGTGTGCCGTCTGCACCTCTTGCGTACCGTGGGCGATGTAGTCGCGCAGGCACTGCGGGTCCCAGTGGGCGAAGGCGCGCTTGTGCTGGAAGTGCGCGAGAGCGGCGTCGGCGTCGGGCCAGCGCTCGCGGCGCCGTTGGCTCACGCGCCCCGGGGAGACGGCGCCCACGAGCTGCGTGCGCTTGATGAGCTCCAGCGTGCGGGCGCGCCAGCCACCCAGCACGGGCGAGTCGATCAGCACCACACCGCGCACCGCATGCCCGCCCAGCAACGGGTGGCGCGCCGCGCACATGAGGCTGAGGAAACCGCCCAGCGAGTGCCCCACCAGCCAGGCGCCCTGGCCGGCGCGCTGTATCTCGGCCGCGGCGAAATCCGCCAGTTGCTGCACCAGGTGCGGCCAGTTGCTGGTGACGGGCCATTGCGGTTCATGGCCGAACTTGTCGACGGCGCGCACCGTGTGGCCGCGCCCGCGCAGGGAGCGGAACAGCACATGGTAGGTGCCGGCCGGAAAGCCGTTGGCGTGGGAGAAGATGATCATGCGCGTTGAGCGTTCGGTGTCGATCGTCGAGCGCGGCAAAGGCCTCAACGCTCAACGCTCGGCGCCCTGGCGACCCACCTCAGATCAGCCGCTCGCGTGGGTTCGTGATCTTCTTGAGCGGACGGGTGCGCTCGTTCTCGCAGACCAGGGGCACCTGCGTGGGGCTGCCGTCCCAGGTGGGGTGCTCGATGCTGTCGAAGACTTCGCGCAGACGCTGGCCCCAGGAGCTGCGCACCATGCGGAAGTAGGGGTTGTTCTCGTCGATGCAGACGATGCGGTCGGTCTGCAGCGTGTCGGCCTCATAGACCACCATGTCCAGCGGCAGGCCCACCGACAGGTTGGACTTGAGCGTGGAATCCATCGACACCAGCGCGCATTTGGCGGCCTCGTCGAGGGGGGTGTCGGGGTTGATCACGCGGTCGAGCACCGGTTTGCCGTACTTGGACTCGCCGATCTGGAAGAACGGCGTTTCGGCCGTGGCTTCGATGAAATTGCCGGCCGCGTAGACCTGGAACAAGCGCATGCCTTCGCCGCGGATCTGGCCGCCGAAGATCATGGTGATGTTGAAGTCCACGCCCGCGCGCTTGAGCGCCTCGCCGTCGCGCTGCCACACGTGGCGCACGGCGGAGCCGAGCACGCGCGCGGCATCGAACATGCTGCGCGCGTTCCAGATGTTGATCGGCTCGCCGCCTTCGTGGTCGTCGAGTTGCTCGATCTGCAGGATCTCGCGCACCGATTGCGTGACGCTGAGGTTGCCGGCCGAGAGCAGGCACATGAAGCGATCGCCCGGCTTCTCGTAGACGATCATTTTGCGGAAGGTGCTGATCTGGTCCAGACCCGCGTTGGTGCGCGAGTCGGAGAGAAACACCATGCCGGCCTTGAGCTTGACGGCGACGCAGTAGGTCATGATTTTTCCCCGGTGAGGGTGATCAATTTGCGGAGTTGGTAGAGCTGATCCAGCGCGTCGCGCGGGCTCAGCGTGTCGGGGTCGAGGGCGGCCAGCGCGGCCACCGCGGGGTGTGTCTCGGGTGCTTCGGCCACCGGCGGCGGCGCGAACAGGTCCACCTGCGTCTGCTGTTCGGCGCTGTGCGCTTCCAGAGCGGCCAGCGTGTGCCGCGCGTGCTGCACCACCGGGGCAGGCACACCGGCCAGGCGTGCCACCTGGATGCCGTAGCTGCGGCTCGCGGGGCCGGGTTCGATCTGGTGCAGGAAGACGATGCCCTTGCTGCCGCCCTCGGTGGCGCTCACGTGCACGTTCACCGCCGCGTGGTGGCTGGCGGGGAATTCGGTGAGCTCGAAGTAGTGCGTGGCAAAGAGCGTGAAGCAGCGCACCTTGTCGTGCAGGTGCGTGGCGATGCCACTGGCCAGCGCCAAACCGTCGAAGGTGGAGGTGCCGCGGCCGATCTCGTCCATCAGCACCAGGCTCTCGGGCGTGGCGCCGTGCAGGATCTGCGCCGCCTCGGTCATCTCGACCATGAAGGTGGATTGCGCGTTGGCCAGGTCGTCGGCCGCGCCGATACGGGTGTGGATGGCGTCGATCGGCCCGAGCCGGCAGGCGCTCGCGGGCACGTAACTGCCCATGCTGGCCAGCAGCGCGATCACCGCCACCTGGCGCATGTAGGTGCTCTTGCCGCCCATGTTGGGGCCGGTGATCACCTGCATCCGCGCCTTGGGGCTCAGCACGGTGTCGTTGGCGATGAAGCCGCCGCTGCTGGTCTCGGCCAGCCGCGCCTCCACCACCGGGTGGCGGCCGGCGCGGATTTCGATGCCGGGCTCGCTGGTGAACACGGGCTCGCACCAGTTCAGGGTGAGCGCGCGTTCGGTGAGCGCGCACAGCGCGTCCAGCGTGGCCAGCGCGCGCGCCAGGCACGTGAGCGGGTCGATGAAGGCCTGCAGCTCGTCGAGCAGGCGTTCATAGAGCCACTTCTCGCGCGCCAGCGCGCGCTCCTGCGCCGACAAGGCCTTGTCCTCGAAGGCCTTGAGCTCGGGCGTGATGAAGCGCTCGGCGTTCTTGAGCGTCTGGCGGCGCTTGTAGTCGTCGGGCACGCGGTCGAGCTGGCCTTGCGTGACCTCGATGTAGAAACCGTGCACCTTGTTGAATTGCACGCGCAGGTTGGCGATGCCGGTGCGCGCGCGCTCGCGCGCCTCGAGCTCGATCAGGAAGGCGTCGCTGTGGGTCTGGATGTTGCGCAGCTCGTCGAGTTCGGCATCGAAACCGTCGGCGATGACGCCGCCGTCGCGCACCAATGCGGCGGGCTCGGCGAGCAGCGCGCGCTGCAGCAGTTCGGCGCAGCCCGCGGGCGGTTGCAGGTCGCGCGCGGTCTGCGCGAGCAGGGTGTCTGCCATCAACGGCGCCAGCGAGGCAGCGAGCTCACCCGCACGTTGCAGCGTGAGCCCCAGACCCACCAGCTCGCGCGGCTTGACCTGGCGCAGGGCGGTGCGCGCGGTGATGCGCTCCACGTCGCTGCAACCCTTGAGCTGGCCGCGCAGCGCCTGCCATGGGCCAGCGCGCAGCGCGCCGATGGCACCCAGGCGCGCGCGCGCTTCGCTGCGGTCGCGCCGAGGCTCCAGCAACCATTGGCGCAGCGCACGGCTGCCCATGCCGGTGGCGCAGGTGTCGATCAGCGAGAAAAGGGTGGGGCTGGTCTCGCCACGCAGCGTCTGCACGAGTTCGAGGTTGCGGCGTGTGTTGGGTGGCAGGTCGATGCGTTCATCGGCACGCGCCACCTGCAGACTGCGCACGTGGGCCAACGCCCGACCTTGCGTGTGCTCGGCGTAGCTCAGCAGCGCGCCCGCGGCGGCGTGGGCGCTGCCCAGGCCCTCGGCACCCCAGGCGGCCAGGCTTGCGGCCTGCAGTTGCTCCAGCAGCTTGCGCTCGCCCAGGGCAGCGTCGAAAGCCCAGGCCGGGCGCAGCACCGCCACCAGCCGGCCGCCCTGTGTTGTGGGCTGGCTGGCCAGCGCCTGGATACGCTGCTCGAAGGTGGGTGTCGCGTCGGCGCTGTAGAGCAGCTCGCCAGGGCCGATGCGGGCCACCCAGTCGGCCAGTTCGTCGCTCGCGCACTCGGCCAGGAACACGATGCCCTGCGTGAGCGAGAGCCAGGCCAGGCCGCAGCCGGTGCGCGCGCCGGCGTGCACCGCCATCAGCAGCGATTCGCTCTTGTCTGACAGCAGTTCGGCGTCGGTCAGCGTGCCAGGTGTGACCACGCGCACCACCTTGCGCTCGACCGGCCCCTTGGCGGTGGCCACGTCGCCCACCTGCTCGCAGATGGCCACCGACTCGCCCAGCTTGATGAGGCGCGCGAGGTAGGTGTCCACCGAATGGAAGGGCACGCCCGCCATCACCACGGGTTTGCCGGCCGATTGGCCGCGCTGGGTGAGGGTGATGTCCAGCAACCGGGCGGCCTTCTCGGCGTCCTCGTAGAAGAGCTCGTAGAAATCGCCCATGCGGTAGAACAGCAGCGTGTGCGGGTGCCCGGCCTTCAAGGCCAGGTACTGCTGCATCATGGGCGTGTGGGCTTCCAGCGGGGCGGTCACGGGGGGGCGTCGGTCGCGGCGAAAAACAGCCGACGACTGTAGCCGATCGCCCTGGCTCACCCGCCCTGCTGGGAGCGCCCGCGCGCCTGCACCTGCTCGCGGCGCGCGGCCAGCTGTTCACGGTCGAGCCGTCGCGACCACTCCCGGCTGCGCTGCTGCTCCAGTTGCAGTGCTTCCCCCAGCGGCAGGCGGTGGCCTTCGTCGATCAGGCGCTTGTAGGTCACCAGCATGGCGGCGTCGGCGCTGGCGATGTCGCCCGCCAGTGCCAGCGCCGCGGGCAGCAGGGCATCGGGCTCCACCACGCGGTTCACCAGCCCCCAGCGCTCGGCGGTGGCGGCATCGACGAAGTTGCCCGACAGGGACATTTCCATGGCGCGCGAGCGGCCCACCAGCCGACTGAGCTTTTGCGACAGACCCCAGTAGGGCACGATGCCGATGCGCGCGTGCGTATCGGCGAAGCGAGCCTGGGTGCTGGCGATCAGGATGTCGCACGCCAGGGCCAGCTCCAGCCCGCCGGTGATGGCCACACCGTTGATCGCGCCGATCACGGGCTGCGGCATCGCCGCCAGGGCCGCGGACACGTCGTTGTCGGCGTTGCTCGGCACCAGGCCGCGCTCGCCAAGCTCTTTCAAGTCCAGCCCGGCGCAGAAGTCGCGCCCGGCACCGGTGAGCACCACCGCGCGCACGTCGCTGTCGGCGGCGATCTCGCGCAGCGCGCGCACCAGCGCTTCGCGCAGCCCGATCGACAGCGCGTTGAGCGACTGCGGCCGGTTCATGGTGAGTACGGCCACGCCTGCCTGCGGGCGGGTGGTCAGCAGCAGCGGGGTGTCGTTCATCGGGGTGTTGGCAGGCTGTGGCAACGCGCTTCATTCTGCGCCGGCGCGCCACGCCCCTGTGTCGCCCATATGATTCCGGCGCCCCTGGTCGACCGTGAAGCGATGAGCAACTCCCGAACCCCCACCAGCGTGCTCGTGCTTGGCGCCGGCATGGTCGGTACCTGCACCGCGCTGCACCTGGCGCAGCGTGGTCACACCGTCACGCTGGTCGACCGACGCGAGCCCGGTCGGGAGACCTCGTATGGCAATGCCGGCATCATCCAGCGCGAGGCGGTGGAGCCCTATGCCTTCCCGCGCGAGTGGGCGACGCTGGCACGGGTGGCGCTCAAGCGCGGGGCCGATGTGAATTACCACCTCGGCGCACTGCCCGGACTTGCTGCGCCGCTGCTGCGCTACTGGCGCCATTCCAGTCCGGCGCGCCATGCGCGCATCGCACAGGCACACGAGCGCCTGATCGCACATTGCCTGAGCGAACATGAACCGCTGATCGCACAGGCCGGCGCCGACGACCTGGTGCGCCGTGACGGCTATCTGGCGGTGTTTCGCAAACCGGCTTCCCTGCGTGCGGCACAGGACGATGCGCGTCGGCTGGCCGATGCGTGCGGCGTGCGCCATGCGGTGCTCGATGCCGGGCAGTTGTTGCAGACCGAGCCTGCGCTGCGCCGGCGCCTGGCTGGCGCCATCCATTGGCTCGACCCCTGGTCGGTCAGCGATCCGGGCGGGCTGGTGGCGCGCTATGCGGCGCTCGCCCAGCGGCTAGGTGTGCGGATGCTGCAGGGCGATGCCACCACGCTGCGCGCCACATCCGGTGGCTGGCAGGTGCGCAGCGCCGAGGGTGTGGTCGATGCCGAGCACGCGGTGGTGGCGCTCGGGCCCTGGTCCGACGCGCTGGTGCGAGCACTGGGCTATCGCTTCCCGCTCTTTGCCAAGCGGGGCTACCACCGCCACTACACGGGTGGCCAGGCCCCGCGCCTGAGCCTGCTCGACGCCGACGGTGGCCTGGTGATCGCGCCCATGCAGCGCGGGGTGCGCATCACCACCGGCGCCGAGTTCGCGCGCCTGGACGCCCCACCCACGCCCGTGCAGCTGGCCCGCGCGCACGCCTTGGCCAGCGAGTTGCTGGTCCTGCCGCAGCCCGTGGAGCCCGAGCCCTGGCTGGGCGCGCGCCCCTGCACCGCCGACATGCTGCCGGTCATCGGGCCGGCGCCCCGGCACCGCGGGCTGTGGTTCAACTTCGGGCACGCGCACCAGGGCTTCACGCTCGGGCCCGTGAGCGGGCGGCTGCTGGCGGAACTGATCGAGGGCGCAAGGCCCTTGGTGGACCCGGCGCCCTACGCGGCGCAGCGTTTCGGTTGAACCGGCGGTTTTGCCGACGCGCGCGAGCGTCGCCCCGCGCCCCCGACCCGATTCGTCCCCTTTTTGTTCTGGCGTGCCTGTGCGTTCCTTGGTCCAATCTCGCGGCAGGGGGCGGGCTGACCTGCCCTTGGGGGAAAGAGACCGCATGCTGATCGCCCAGCTATCCGATCTGCACGTCTGCGCACCGGGGCGCTTGCTCGGTGGCGCTGTGGACACCAATGCCATGGCCCGCGCCGGTGTGCGTGCGCTGCAGGCGCTGCGCCCGGTGCCCGACGCGCTGCTGCTCAGCGGCGATCTGGTGGAGGCCGGGGGTGCGGCCGAGTACCGCCACCTTCTCGAGATGCTGGTCCCCATCGAGTGGCCGATCTATCCGCTGGCGGGCAATCACGACGAACGCGCCATCCTGCGCGAGGCGCTGGGTTTTCGCATGGGGCCACACCGCGCAGCCATGGCCGATTTCCTGCAATACGAAGCGTCCCTCGGACCCTTGCGGCTGCTGGCACTGGACACCGTGGTGCCGCGGCAGCCCCACGGTGCCCTGTGCGCGCGTCGGCTCGACTGGCTGCGTGAGCGCCTGCAAGCGGATGCACGGCCGGTGGTGATCGCCATGCACCACCCGCCGTTTGCCACAGGCATCGGGCACATGGATGACATGGGCTTGCGCGAAGGCACGGCCGCGCTGGAATCCCTCGTGAGCACGCACCCGCAGGTGCAGGCCGTGCTGTGCGGCCACCTGCACCGCAGCATCCAGACGCGCTTTGGCGGCGCCCTGGCCAGCACCTGCCCGAGCCCGGCGCACCAGATCGCGCTCAACCTGCAGGGCCTGGCACCCGATGGGTATGTGATGGAGCCGCCGGGCTTTCAGCTGCACCTGTGGCACGGCCAGCGGCTGGTGAGCCACACGATGCCGATCGGCGACTTCGGCGGCACGCGGCCGTTTGCCTGAGCCGCACTCGAGGCTGCCCCCCGGGTTCCCCCGGGGATGGTGGCGTGCGTGGGGCGTGGGGCACAATGGGTCGGCCCCGTACCGCAAACACCTTGGATTCCGTCGCCCCGCTCCCGCTTTCCCCGGCGGCTCCCGATTCGCCGGAACTGCCGTATCGCGCGCTGTTCATGGCGTCGCGCGTGGCCGCATCCATCACGCGGCGCAGCGATGGCCGGTTGATCGAAGTCAACCAGGCCTGGGAAGCACTCACCGGTGTGAGCCGGGCCGATGCCATCGGGCGCACCACACTCGAACTCGGCCACTGGAGCGACGAGGCACAGCGTGCCGCGTTCCTGGAACTTGTGCCCGGGCAGTTGCCGCCAACGCGACTGCAATTCAGAGGCGGTATTGCGCATCTGGTGCGCATGCATGTGGCCGTGGTGCGCGATGGCGGTGAGGATCTGCTGCTGGTGCAGGTGGTGCAGGCCGAGCGCGAAGTGGAGGCGGAGACCGCGCGCGAGCGCAGCGAGCATGCCCTGCGCGCGGCCAACATCGAGCTGCAGCAGCGCGTCGAGCTTCACGCCGAGATCGAGCGCACCGCGCGGGTGGGGCACTGGACCAACGCCGAGAGCGAGCAGGAGGTCTACTGGTCCGACGGGTTGTACGAGATCGCGGGCTTGCAACGGCAGGACCGCCTCACCCGCGCGCTCGGGCGCGGTGGCATTCACCCCGACGACATGGACGCATGGCTGCAGGCGCGCCAGCACCTGGACGGCCGCGAGGTGGTGTTTCGCTGGTACCGGCCCGACGGCTCGATGCGCTGGTTTCGAACCCGCATGGGCCTGACCACGGTCAAGGGCAACCCGCAGACGGATTACGGCGTGGTGCAGGACATCACCGCCGAACGCGAGGCCACCAACCGCCTGGCCGATAAGCTGCGGCTGTTGCAGAACATCGCGGCGCGCGTGCCCGGCATCATTTACGAAGCGCGTCTCACGCCCGACGGGCGCAGCGTGATCACCTTCGTCAACGACGCCGTGCGGGAGTTGTTCGGTGTCGAGCCTGAGGCGCTGATGCGCGATTCGCAGGTGTTGTTCGACATGCTGCACCCCGAGGACAAACCGCGCGTGATGGCCTCGCTGGAGCGATCGGCACGCGAACTGGTGCCCTGGCGCGAGACGTACCGCGTGGTGTTGCCGGGCGTGCGCGAGCGCTGGCTCAGCGTGGAAGCCATTCCGCAGACCGAACAGGATGGTTGTGTGGTGTGGCACGGGTTCACGACCGACGTGACGCAAAAGCGCGCTGACGAGCAGCGGCGCGAGCGCATCAACCGCATGCTGGCCGCCGTGACGCAGGCACAGACCCTGTTCATCGAAGGTCAGGACAAGCGGCCGGCGTTCCAGGGACTGCTCGATGCCTTCCTCTTGGTGACTGGCAGCGAGTACGGCTTTCTGGGCGAGGTCGAGTACGACCACGATGGCCACCCCTATCTGCGCACCCACGCGATGACCGACATCTCGTGGGACGACGCATCGCGCCGCCTGTTCGACCAGCACCGCGAACGCGGCATGGAGTTCCGCAACCTCGACACCCTGTTCGGCCACGCTCTGCGCACCGGTGAAGCGGTGATCGCCAACGACCCGACGAACGACCCGCGCGCCGGTGGCATGCCCCACGGGCACCGTCCCATGAACGCCTTTCTGGGCGTGCCGCTGGCGGTGGGCGATCAGCTGGTGGCCATGGTGGGCCTGGCCAACCAGCCGGACGGCTACAGCGCGGACGATGTCGAGTTCCTGCAGCCCTTGCTGGGAGCCTTGCGCCAGCTCGTCATGGCGTGGCGGGCTCACAAGGAGCGCCAGCGCACGCGGGAAGAACTCGAGCGCACCGGCCGCCTGCTCGCCGAGAAGAGCGAGGCGCTTCACATCACGCTGGACAGCATCAGCCAGGGCCTGGTCAAAGTCGATGCCGAGGGCCGCTTGCGGGTCTACAACCGCCGCTTCCTGGAACTGCTGGACTTGCCCGAGTCCGTGGTGACGGCACACCCCACACATGACGAGTTGATCCGCTTCCAGACCGAACGTGGCGACTTCGGTCCCGGCATGGAATGGGTGGATGCGCACGCTCGCGAATACCTCACGCTCATGTCGCAAGCGGCGCTGCCCGAGCATTTCTGGCGTCGAACGCGCCAGGGCCGCACGCTGGAGATACGCACCTTCCGCCTGCCCGAAGGCGGGTTCGTGCGCACCTACGCCGACGTGACGTCCTACATTGCCGCGCAGGACGCGCTGCGCGACGAACGTCAGCGCCTGGCCTGGGTGCTCGAGGCCACGCGTCCGGGCATCTGGGAGACCAACCTGGCCGACGGCACGATGGTCATCAACGAGCGCTGGGCCGAGATGCTGGGGCATACGCTGCAGGAGCTCGAGCCCGTCAGCTACCAGACCTGGGTGTCCCGCATCCACCCCGAGGACTTCGTTCGTGCAACCGCCTTGCGCGACCGGCATGCGTCGGGCGAGCTGCCCTTCTACGATTGCGACATCCGCATGCGCCACAAGGATGGCCACTGGGTCTGGATCAACACCCGCGGGCGCGTGCACCGGCGCGACGAACAGGACCGCGCGCTCTTCATGTCGGGTACGCACCTGGACATCAGCGACCGTGTGGCCGCGCAAGAGCAGATCCGCGCCCTCAACGCCAGCCTGGAACAGCGCGTGCAGGAACGCACGGCCGAGCTGGAGCGATCCATGCGCGACATGGAAGCCATTTCGTACTCCATCGCACACGACCTGCGCGCTCCCCTGCGCTCGGTCAACGGCTTCGCGCAGGTGATTGCCGAGGAAGAGGCGGCGCGCCTGAGTGAGCACGGGCGCGAGATGTTTGCGCGCATTTCGCGTTCGGCGAGAAACATGGGCCAGATGATCACCGACATGCTGGAGCTGCTGCGTGTGGTGCAGGTGGAGCTGGAACCGCGCCCGGTAGACATGGCTGCCCTGGCGCACGCGGTGGCCGAGGCCCTGGGTCCGCAAGCGCCGGCTGCGCGCATCGACGTACAGGCGCTGCCGCTGGCCATGGGCGACGCGACGCTCTTGCGGCAGGTGCTGAGCAACCTGATCGACAACGCGTTGAAGTATTCACGCCAGCAGAGCGAGCCGCGCGTCGTCGTCGGCCACGATCCGTCGCAACGCGCCTATTTCGTGCGCGACAACGGCATCGGCTTCGACATGGCGCGCGCCAACAAGCTGTTCGGTCTGTTCCAGCGCCTGCATGTACACACCGACGTGCCTGGCATGGGCGTCGGCCTGGCCATCGTCTCGCGCATCGTTGAGCGCCATGGCGGGCGCGTGTGGGCCGAGTCGGTGCCGGGGCAGGGCGCCACGTTCTGGTTCAGCCTTCCCCTGGCTTGACCGTCACTCGGTCGCGTCGTCCGCCTTCGGCGTCACCACCGTTTTGCGCGCGGCAGCGCGCGCCTGGCGCACCGCGGCTTTGTCGCCAGCGCTGGCGAACTTGCTGTACTTGCCCGTCAGGGCCACCAACTGGCCGTAGATCTTCGGGTTGGCGGCCAGGCATTCCTTTTGTTCGAGGAAGTCCGGCTCGCCGGTGAAGTTGCCGATCAGGCCACCCGCCTCGGTGACGAGCAGCGAGCCCGCGGCCACGTCCCAGGGCGACAGGCCCATCTCGAAGAAGCCGTCGGTGAAGCCCGCGGCCAGGTAGGCCAGGTCGAGCGCGGCCGAACCCGGGCGGCGCACGCCGGCCACCTTGGGCATAACCTCGCCCAGCATCTGCATGTAGGTCTGGAAGGCGTCACCCGGGCGGAACGGGAAGCCGGTGGAGATGAGGCAGTCGCGCAGCGTGGTGCGCTTGGCCACGCGGATGCGGCGGTCGTTGAGGTAGGCGCCGCGCCCGCGCGTGGCGCTGAAGAGGTCGTTGCGGGTGGGGTCGTAGATCACGGCCTGCTCGATTCGGGCGTCCACCATGAGCGCGATGCTCACGCAGTAGACCGGAAAGCCGTGAATGAAATTGGTGGTGCCGTCCAGCGGATCGATGATCCACACGTGGTTCTTGTCGCGCCCCTTGCCGGGCTGCTGGCCGGACTCCTCGGCCCAGATGCCGTGGTCGGGGTAGGCGGTGCGCAGGGTCTCGATGATCGCGGCCTCGGCCGCGTGATCTACCTCGGTGACGAAATCGTTGGTCTGCTTGACCGAGACGCGCACGGACTCGACGTCGAGCGCGGCGCGGTTGATGATGGCGCCGGCGGCGCGGGCGGCCTTGACGGCCACGTTGAGCATGGGGTGCTGGCTGGACGACATGGATTGTGACCTTCGCGCCGCAGCGCAATGGTGAAGAGCGGGGGGAGGGGGTGCCACCGGTTGCCCGGCGATGCGGGCGGCGACAATGGCGGTGATTTTACCCGGCTACCCCGTACCCCGCCCATGCACACCCGATTCGTCCTCATCGAGACCAGCCACGCCGGCAACGTGGGCGGCGCTGCGCGCGCGCTCAAGGTCATGGGATTCGACGATCTCGTGCTGGTGCGCCCGCGCTGGGCGAACGTGCTGCGCAAGGAAGAAACCATCCAGCGCGCCAGCGGCGCCACCGACGTGCTGGCGAAGGCGCGTGTTGTCGACACACTGGACGAGGCGCTGGAGGGAATTACCCATTTGTGCGCCACGGCCATGACGCCGCGCGACTTCGGCCCGCCCACGCGCGCGCCACGCGAGCACTTAGCGCAGCTGCTGGCCGGCGGCGAGGTGCCAACGGGCGTGGCCTTCCTGTTCGGCAGCGAGCGTTTCGGCATGGCCAACGAGGACGTCTACCGCTGCCACGTGGCGCTGTCGATCCCCACCGCGCCGGGCTACGGCTCGCTCAACCTGGCTGCAGCCGTGCAACTGCTGGCCTACGACTGGCGCCAGGCGCTGGGCGGGTTTTCCGTGGCTTCCCCGGTGGCGCAACGCCAGTCCGCGCAGGTGGCCGACGCCGCCGCCCTGGCCGGCATGCTGGAACACCTGCAGCAGGCCCTGGTGGCGGTGGATTTTCTGGACCCCGCGGCGCCGAAGAAGCTGATGCCGCGCCTGCAACAGCTTTTCAACCGCGCGCAACCGAGCGAGGAGGAAATCCACATTCTTCGCGGTGTTGCCCGCGCCATGCTGCAAACCGCCGAGCGCGCGAAACGCTAGACTGGCCGGCCCTGAAACGGCGCAACCCATGTTCACACGCCTTCGCTCCGACATCCAGTGCATCCTCGAGCGCGACCCGGCCGCGCGCAGCGCCTTCGAGGTGCTCACGTGTTACCCGGGCCTGCACGCGGTGGTGCTGCACCGCGCCGCGCACTGGTGCTGGACGCACGGCCTCAAGTGGCTGGGCCGCTTCATCTCGCACCTGGCTCGCTTCTTCACCGGCATCGAGATCCACCCCGGCGCGGTGATCGGCGAGCGCGTGTTCTTCGACCACGCCATGGGCACGGTGGTGGGGGAAACCGCGGTCATCGGCGATGGTTGCACCATCTACCAGGGCGTCACGCTCGGCGGTACCTCGCTCTACAAGGGCACCAAGCGCCACCCCACGCTGGGCCGTGACGTGGTCGTGAGCGCTGGCGCCAAGGTGCTGGGCGGTTTCGAGGTCGGCGACGGCGCCAAGATCGGCAGCAACGCGGTGGTCATCAAACCTGTGCCCGCGGGCGCCACGGCGGTGGGCATTCCGGCGCGCATCATTCCCAGCAAGAAGGGCGAGAGCGCCGACGTGACGGAGACCAAGTTCTCGGCCTACGGCGTCACGCAGGAAGACGACCCGCTGTCACAGGCCATGCGCGGCCTGATCGACAGCACCGCCAGCCAGGAACATCAGATTGCGCTGCTGTGGCAGGCGATCGAGAAGCTGGCCGAGGCGCGCGAGCGCGACTGCGTGCCCACGGATGCTCAGCGCGAGGAGCACTTCCAGGCCGAAAAGCTGAATCAGCTGGTGGGCAAGTGATGTCCTGACCCAGCGGCGCCGCGGAACCGGCTTCGCCGGGCCGTGGGCGCCGTCCCCCCGGGGGGAGACGTCCGCCAGGCCAGCGCAGGGGGGTCAATGATGATGCCCGTGGTCGCCGTGTGCGTGGCCGTGCTGGATTTCCTCGGCACTCGCCGCGCGCACGTCCAGCACCGTGAGCGCGATCTTCAGGTCTTCGCCTGCGAGCGGGTGGTTGCCGTCCAGCAGCACCTTGTCGCCCTTGATCTTCACCACGGTGAAGATCTGGCGGCGGCCTTGGTCATCCGTGCCTTCGAGCTGACCACCGACCTTCACACCGGGCGGAAACTGCGATTTGGGGATGCTGGTGACGAGGGATTCGTCGCGCTCGCCAAAGGCCAGCCCGGGTTGCAGCGTGAGCGTGGTGGTGAAGCCCTTTTCCTGGTTCTCCAGCGCGATCTCGATGCCGGGCAGCGTGTTGCCGTAGCCGCCGTGCAGGTAGGCGCGCGCGGTCTTGCCGTCGTCGAGCAACTTGCCCTTGGCGTCGTGGATGCGGGCGGTCACGGTGACCACGGTGTCTTTTTCGATCTTCATGCAGGTCTCCAGGGTGTTCAGCGCGCGGGTCGCAGGGCGTTCTTCGGTCGCCAGGCCTTGATCACCTCGTCGTGCGTTTCGAGGTACGGGCCACCGATCAGATCGATGCAGTACGGCACGGCCGCGAAGATGCCGTTGACCCGAACCGAGCCGTCGGGGTTCTTCGCACCTTCCAGGGTTTCGGCGATGGCCTTGGGCTGCCCGGGCAGGTTGATGACGAGGCTGTTGTCGCGAATCACCGCCACCTGGCGCGACAGGATGGCTGTGGGCACGAAGGCCAGGCTGATCTGGCGCATCTGCTCACCGAAGCCCGGCATTTCCTTGTGCGCCACGGCGAGCGTCGCCTCGGGCGTGACGTCCCGTTTGGCCGGGCCGGTGCCACCGGTGGTGAGCACCAGCGCGCAGCCGGCGTCCACCAGTTCGATCAGCGTGGCACTGATGCGCTCCTGCTCGTCGGGGATCAGGCGCGGCTCGAAGGTGATGGGGTTCTTGAGCGCGCGTGAGAGCCACTCCTGCAAGGCAGGCAGACCCTTGTCCTCGTAGACGCCGCTGCTGGCGCGGTCGCTGATGGAGACGATGCCGATGCGCACCGGGTCGTGGGCGGGGGTGTGTTCGCTCATGTGGTTTCGTTCGACGTGTTGCCGCCGCGGGCCAGTGCGGCCTTGACGAGCTGGAAGATGTCGCGGTAGGCGCGGCCGTGGCGCTGCGCTTCGCCAGGCTTGTCGGGGTGGGCCTGCGCGTCCTTGCGCGCCTGGCGGATGAGCGTGCGCAGGTGCTGCACGTCGGCCTCGGCGTCGAGCGAGAGCCATTCGGTGAGCGCGCCGTCGTTGGCGATCAGGCGGTCGCGCCATTGCTCGGCCAGGTGCAGCTGCAGCGTGGCCTCGGCCGAGGGCTTGCGTTGCTCCTCGATCGCGGCCTCGATGGCGGCAATCTTCTCCTCGGGCAGCTTGCGCATGAGCTTGCCGACGTACTGGCTCTGGCGGCGCCGGCCTTCGAAATTGGTGATGCGGCGAAGTTCGTCGAGCGCGTCGATGAGCTGGTCTTCGAGCTCGAGTGCTTTGAGCAGGTCGCTGCGCAGCGTGAGCAACTGCTCGCCCAGGTCTTGCAGTTTGTCGCTCAGCTTCTTGAGGTCGCCGCGGCTCATTCCGTCGGTGCCTTTGGCCTCGCGCTTGAGCTCTAGGTCGAGCTCGCTGCCCTCGGCGACGAATTGGCCGCGAACGAAATAGCCTCGGGTGGGTTTGCGCGCCATGCGGGGGAGGGGGTTCGAGTGGGCTTGCACGCGCGCTCCAGCGCCGTGCAAAGGGGGCCCGTATCATAGCGGCCGCCATGCTCAAGACCTCATCGAACGCCCCGCTCCCCGGTTTCCACCACAGCCGCCACCAGTTCGAAGAGCTGGTCGATCTGGCGCTCTCGCACGCGAAATCGCTGGGTGCCAGCGACGCCGCTGCCGAAGCCTCCGAGGGATCGGGGCTGAGCGTTTCGGTGCGCAAGGGCGAACTCGAGAACGTGGAGCGCAACCGCGACAAGTCGCTCGGCGTCACGGTCTACCTCGGCCAGCGCCGCGGCAACGCCAGCACCTCCGACTTTTCCCCCGCCGCGATCCGCCAGACTGTTCAGGCGGCCTACGACATCGCGCGCTTCACCGCGGAAGACCCGGTGGCCGGCCTGCCCGACCCGCAAGACGTGGCCGACGCCTACCCCGATCTGGACCTTTTTCACCCCTGGGACCTGAGCGCCGAACGCGCGGCGGAGATCGCGCTGGCCTGCGAAGCCGCGGCCTTTGCCACCAGCAAACAGATCACCAACAGCGAAGGCGCCGGCGTCTCGGCGCAGCAGTCGCACTTCTTCGTGGCGCACATGCGCGGCGGCGAGCGCGGCAAGCCCGGCATCTTCAGCGGGGGCTATGCCAGCTCGCGACACAGCCTGTCGGTGGCGCCCATCGCGGGCAAGGGCGACGGCATGCAGCGCGACTACTGGTACAGCTCCATGCGCGCGCCCGAGGACCTGGCCTCGCCCGAGGCCGTGGGCCGCTACGCCGCCGAACGCGCGCTCTCGCGGCTGCGTGCGCGCAAGATCAAGACCACCGAATGCCCGGTGCTGTTCGAGTCGCCGCTGGCCGCGGGCCTGCTGGGCGCTTACGTGCAGGCCACCAGCGGTGGCGCGCTGTACCGCAAGACCAGCTTCCTGGCCGACAGCCTGGGCAAGCGCGCGATGGCCGAGCATCTGGATATCGTGGAAGACCCGCACCTGCGCGGCGGCAAGGGCAGCGCGCCGTTCGACGATGAAGGCGTGCGCACATCGGCCCGCAAGGTGGTCGAAGCGGGCGTGGTGCAGGGTTATTTCCTGTCCACCTACTCGGCGCGCAAGCTGGGCATGCGCACCACCGGCAACGCCGGCGGCTCGCACAACCTCACGCTCACGAGCCGGCGCACGAAGAAGGGCGACGACCTCGACGCCATGCTCAGGAAGCTCGGCCGCGGCCTGTTCGTCACCGAGCTCATGGGGCAGGGCGTCAACCCGGTCACGGGCGACTACTCGCGCGGCGCCTCGGGCTACTGGGTCGAGAACGGCGTCATCGCCTACCCGGTGCAGGAGATCACGATCGCCGGCAACCTGAAAGACATGCTCATGGGGATCGAGGCCGTGGGCGCCGATGCCTACAACTACGGCGCCAAGACCGTGGGCTCGGTGCTGGTGAATCGCATGAAGGTGGCGGGGAGCTGATCTGCGCCCCGAAGCGCTTGCGCTGCTCGCTGCTGCTTGCTGGGCGGTCGCGGCGCTCTTTTCGGCACCCGCCTCGCAACGCCTTGGCGCCATCGCCTTCAGCCGCTGGCGCATGCTCTTCGCCGCCGGGCTGCTGTGGTCCATCGCCATGGCCAGTGGCGGCTGGCGCAGCCTCGATGCTTCGGCATTCGGCCTGCTCGCGCTTTCGGGCCTGATCGGCATCTTCATTGGCGACACCGCGCTGTTCGCCTGCATGAACCGGCTCGGGCCGCGCCGCTCGGGTGTGCTGTTCGCCACCCACGCCATGTTCTCGGCTGTGTTCGCATGGGCTTTCCTGGGCGAGTCGCTCTGGGGCTGGGCGCTGGTGGGCAGCGGCTTGCTGGTGGCGGGCGTGATGCTGGCCATCCTCAAGGGCCGCCGCGACGACGAATCGCATGCCTGGGAGCAGACGCGTGGCCGACTCGCCATCGGCGTGGCGCTGGGCCTGGTGGCCGCGCTGTGCCAGTCGATCGCCACGCTCATGCTCAAGCCGCTCATGGCCAGCGGCATCGACGCCATCGCCGGCTCGGCCATGCGCATGAGCACCGCGTTTGCGGCGCATGTGTTGCTGTGGCTGGTGTGGCGGCGCGCGAAGGCAGTGCAGCCCATGCGCTGGCGCGAGGCCGCTCAGGTGTTCGGCAGCGCTGCCATCGCCATGGCGCTGGGCATGACGCTCATTCTGCAGGCCATGAAAGACGGCCAGGCCGGGTTGGTGGCCATCCTGTCCTCGGTCACGCCCATCGTGGTGCTGCCGTTGCTGTGGCTGGTGTACCGCCGCCGCCCGGCCTGGGGCGCGTGGGCGGGGGCGGTGCTGGCGGTGGTCGGGACGGGGCTGGTGCTGGGTTGAGTGACCGATGGCTCAGCGCTTGCGCTGCACGAACAGGTTGCGCCGGGCGTCTTCCGCGTAGGCAAAGGTCACGGCGCCTTTGACGACCTTGCCCATCACCAGCATGTTGTCGGTGACGGCGTCCTTGTCTTCCAGGGTGAACGGGCGTTCGTAGGTGGCGACGACGCCGTAGTAGGTGCGCTGGATGTTTTCCAGCGCAGCCTTCATGGCGGGGCCGCCGAACTGGCCGTTGCGGATGCCGAACATCGCGTAGGTGAGCAGGTAGGTGGTGTCGTAGGCCTGGGCGGCGGCCATGGGCACGGCCATCTTCTGGTTGAACTTGCGCGCGTAGTTGGCCAGGAAGGAGGCGCGCCGCTCGTTGCTGGGTTCGGCGATGAACGTCTGCGCCATCAGCGCGCCTTCGCTGGCCTGCGGTGCGCCATTGATGAAGAACGGGAACGACAGCGGCCAGGCGCCCACCTGCGGCACGTCCCAGCCCAGTTCTTTGCGGCCGTTGGCGATGGTGGCGTTCTCTGGGCCCACGGTGTAGCTGAACACCACATTGGCACCGGCGGCGCGCGCTGCGGCCAGTTCGGTCTTCAGATCCTTCACGCCCAGGCCAAAGCGGGCCACGTGCACCGGCTTGAGGTTCCTCGCAGCGAGTGCGGCTTCCACGTCCTTCAGGCCGGCCTCGCCGTAGCCGGTGGTGTCGGCAAAGATGGCCACGCGCGTCCAGCCGCGGCGCACCAGGTCCTGCACCACGAAGGGCGCCTGGATGGCGTCGCGTGCCGAGGTGCGGAAGATGTAGCTTTCGGGCGCCGGGTACTTCGCCGTCACCGGCGTGCCGGTGGAGCAGGGGACGATCAGCGGCAACCGGTTCTTCTGGAACACGTCCAGGGACTTGAGCGCCACCCCGGTATTGCAGAAGCCGATGGTGGCGATGACGCCGTCGCGCACCAGTTGCTCCGACTCGCGCAGGCCGGTGTCAGGGTCACCGCGGTCGTCCTTGATGACGAGTTCCAGCGGCCTGCCGAGGTAGCCGCCGACGGCGTTGATCTCCTCCACCGCGAGCCGGATGCCGTTGAGCATGGGCTGCCCGAAATCGGAGGATGGACCGGTGAAGGGCCCGATGACGCCGACCTTGACGGGCGCGGCGCCCTGGGCCTGGGCGGCGAGGGGGCTGAGCAGAAGGCCGGCCAGCGCGGCAGCGGCCAGCAGGGGGCGGGGCAACCATGACATTCGCGTCTCCAGGGTGACAAATGGCGCGAACTGTGCCGAGGTGCTGCTCCGGGCTGCATGCGGGTTTGCCCCGCTCGGGATTTCTGAACGGTGACCGCTCGATGACGGGCGGCGCGCGCCGCCCTTGGCGTCAGGATTTTGTCAGCCTGGCCGCTGGTGAACCGGCGTCTCAGCCGGCCAGTGCCGCCTTCACCGCCGCCGAGACTTGCGCCATGTCGGCCTTGCCGGCCAGGCGCGTTTTCACCGCACCCATGACCTTGCCCATGTCGCCCGGCCCAACCGAACGACCCAGTTCTGCGCCCAGTTCGGCCACGATGGCTTTCACCTCCACCGCCACCGCCTCGGCCGACAGGCGCTCGGGCAGGTAGGCCTGCAGCACGGTCAGCTCGGCCGCCTCCTTGGCCGCCAGATCCGGGCGGTTGCCTTGTTCAAATGCGGCGATCGAGTCCTTGCGCTGCTTGACCATCTTGTCGATCACGCCCACCACGGCGGCGTCGTCGAGTTCGATGCGCTCGTCCACTTCCTTTTGCTTGATGGCCGCCGTGAGCAGGCGGATGGTGGCCAGGCGTTCGGTGTCCTTGGCGCGCATGGCGGCCTTCATGTCGTCGGTGATGCGGGCTTTGAGGCTCATGGTCGGGTCCTGCGGTGAGGAGGAAACGGAATTGAAAACGAAAAAGCCCGCGCAAGCGTCCTTGGGCGGGCTTTGTGTCGGCCAGCTGGGGCCGAGGCGTTCAGTACAGCTTCTTGGGCAGCTGCATCGAGCGCACGCGCTTGAAGTGGCGCTTGACGGCGGCGGCCTTCTTGCGCTTGCGTTCGGCGGTGGGCTTCTCGTAGAACTCGCGGGCGCGCAGGTCGGTCAGCAGGCCGAGCTTTTCAATGGTGCGCTTGAAGCGACGCAGAGCCACGTCGAACGGCTCGTTGTCTTTGACACGGATGGTGGTCATGTATCGGTCGATTCCAGAATGTGCGGCCAGAGGAAGTCGGGTAGATCAGGCCCGGGCTTCTTGGCTGCGATAGGTCCCGTCAAAAACTAGTATTGGCCGACGGGAATTTGCCAGCAAAGCCCGCGATTATAGCCACTTCGCAACGGTTGGCTACCCGAGGGGCCCCTCAGATGGCCTGGGCGCAGGCATGGGCCGATGCCCAGGCCCACTGGAAGTTGTAACCGCCGAGCCAGCCGGTCACGTCGACCACCTCGCCGATGAAATACAACCCGGGCTGACGCGATTCCAGCGTCTGCTGCGAAAGCTCGCGCGTGTCCACCCCGCCGCGCATCACCTCGGCCTTGCGCCAGCCCTCGGTGCCGGTGGGCACCAGTTCCCAGCGCTGCAACTGCCCGGCCAAGCGGGCCAGGGCCTTGTCGGCGGTTTCCATCACCGGGCGCTGCCAGTCGGCATCCCGGGCCGTCCAGGCGTCGGCCAGTCGGGACGGCACCCAGCGTGCCAGTTCGTTGGCCAGGCGCTTGTGCGAATGGCGCTTGGCCTCGGCCAGTGCATCGGCCAGGGCGGCGCCGGGCGCCAGGTCGACGCGCAGTGGCGTGCCGGGCAGCCAATAGCTGGAGATCTGCAGCACCGCCGGGCCCGACAGGCCGCGGTGGGTGAACAGCAGGTCCTCGTCGAAGGCCATGCGGGCCTTCTTCTCACCAGTCTCGATGCGCACCGGCAGCGCCAGGCCGGCCAGTTCGGCGTAGGGTGCCCAGCCGGCGCCGTCAAAGGTGAGCGGCACCAGCGCGGGACGCGGGTCGACCACGCGCAGCCCGAACTGCGCGGCCAGGCGCAGGCCGAAATCGCTGGCGCCGATCTGCGGGATCGGCAGACCGCCCGTGGCCACCACCAGCTTTGGCGCACGCACCGGGCCGCGATCGGTGTCGAGCTCGTACGCGCCGTCGCCGCCCTGGCGAACGCCCGCGACGGCGCAAGGCTGCCAACGGGTCACGCCACCGGCCTCGCATTCGCGCAGCAGCACCTGGATCAGGTCGTCGGCCGATCGGTCGCAGAACAGCTGGCCCTTGTGCTTCTCGTGCCAGGCGATGCCGTGGCGATCGACCAGGGCGATGAAGTCGGCTGGCGTGTAGCGCGACAGCGCCGAGCGGCAGAAGTTCGGGTTCTCGCCCACGAAGTGTTTCTGCGGCGCCCGCGGATCCAGGTCGCGGTTGGTGAAGTTGGCGCGTCCGCCGCCGGATATGCGGATCTTCTCGGCCACCTTGGCGCTGTGGTCGATGAGCAGCACCCGCCGGCCGCGCTGGCCCGCGATGCCGGCGCAGAACAGGCCGGCGGCGCCGGCCCCGACGACGATGACGTCCCAGGCGGTATCGGTCATGCCGGGTCAGCCCTTCCAGGTGAACGGGAAGGCCAGTTGCCGCAGGAAGCCCTTGGGCACGTAGTCGCCCAGCACGCCATACCGCTCGGGCCAGACCTTCGGGCTGTTGACGGCGGTGCCGAACAGGTGGTCGAGGAAGGCGAAGTGCGCGGCGTAGTTGCGATCCAGTGCTTCCTGGTCCTGGCTGTGGTGCCAGTGGTGGAAGTTGGGCGTGACGATCAGGTAGCGCAGCGGGCCCAGGCGCACGCTCACGTTGGCGTGGTTGAACACCGCCTGGAAGCCCACCACGATGATGTAGGCGTCGATCACCTCCTTGGAGAAGCCGAGCAGGAAGATCGGCCCCAGCACCAGGGTGCGCGTGATCAAGGTCTCGAGGACGTGCTGGCGCGAGCCGGCCATCCAGTCCATGTGTTTCGAGCTGTGGTGCACGGCGTGCAGCCGCCACAGCAGCGGCACCTGGTGGTAGGCACGGTGCGTCCAGTACTGCGCGAGGTCGGCCACCAGGATGCACAGCGGCAGGCCGGCCCAGAACGGCAGGTCTGCGATCCAGCCGCGCACGCCGTCCGCGGGCACCCAGCCGAACAGGCGGTGCACCAGCAGGTTGGTGGCCAGCAGCATGAAGCCCACCAGCATGTGGTTCACGATGAAGTGGTGGAAGTCGGTCTGCCATTCGGGGCGGAACACTGGCTGGTCCTTGCGCAGCTTGAACAGCTTCTCGATGAAGATGAAGACCAGCGCCGAGCCCAGCAGGTCAAGGATGAACCAGTCCAGGCCGATGTAGGGGGTGTGGTCGGGGAAGTTCGGGTCCACCTCCACCGCGTGGCCGCCCAGCAGCGCACTTAGCAGCACGAGGGCAAAGGCCGCGCCTGCGAGCCACGGCGCGCGCCGGAACACCAGGTTGGCCAGGCTCAGCGCACCCGCGAGCACCAGCGACCAGAACAGGATCTGGCGCATCAGCGACACGTCGTACTGGCGGCGCAGCTCGGGCGTGGTGAGGTACTCGGGGAAGTGGAACGCCAGCACGCCCAGGAAGCACAGGATGGCCAGCGACAGGGCGATCACGCCGCTGACGAGGCCGCGCCCCGGGCGCAGCGCACCATGGCTTTCGGCGAATCGGTTGAGTTTGTCGAGCATGCGGCCTCCGGGCTGGGGCCGCAGTGTAGAGGTGCCGGTGCCTGGGTGCGCCCCGCTTCAGGCGGCGCGCACCGATGGTGCGGCCGCGGCCAGCGACCGCAGGCCCCGCAGCACGTCGCCGACCACGATCACCGCCGGGCTGCCCAGGCCTTCGCGTTCGATGCAGGCACGCAGGTCGCCCAGCGTGCTCACGGTGTGGCGTTGTTCGGGCAGCGTGGCGTGCTGGATCACCGCGAGCGGGGTGTGCGCGGGCAGGCCGGCCAGCAGGCCTTGCTCGATGTGGGCCGCGCCGCTCACGCCCATGTAGATCACCAGGGTGAGTTTCGCGTCGCGCGCGGTGGCAGCCAGCGTGGGCCAGTCGGTGCCAGCGTCGCCAGGCTTGGCGTGGCCGGTGATGAACACCACGCCGTGCGCGTGGTCGCGGTGTGTGAGTGGCACCCCCAGCGCGGTGAGGCCCGCGAGGCCGGCGGTGATGCCGTTGACCACCTGCACCGCCACGCCCTCGGCGCGCAGGTGCTCCACCTCTTCGCCGCCGCGGCCGAAGATGAATGGGTCGCCGCCCTTGACGCGCACAACGATCTCGCCCTCGCGCGCGGCCATCAGCATGAGCTTGTCGATGAAGGCCTGCGGCGTGCTCTTGCAGCCGCCGCGCTTGCCGACGTGCACGATGCGCGCGCGCGGGTTGGCGTGGGCAAGCACGGCGTCGTTCACGAGGTCGTCCACCAGCAGCACGGTGGCCGCGCCGATGGCGCGCACCGCCTTGAGCGTGAGCAGCTCCGGATCGCCCGGGCCGGCGCCCACCAGGGTGACGGTGCCGGGGCGAAAGTCAGGCGTTGACGGGTTCATGGTGCTGGATCTCGGCAAGGATGCACGCGCCCTGGCGGGCGATCGGCGTGGGCAGGGGCAAGGTGCCGTCGAGCACGGCGCGGATGTAGGCGGCCGTGTTGGCGGCGTCGATCGCGGGCAGCTCGGGCAGTTGCGTGAGCGGGCCGTCCTGCGCAGCGATGCGTTCGATGCGCACGCCGTCGCGAAAGGCCTCGATGCGCGGCTGGCGGCGCGGGTCGGCGACCGGCTCGCCTTCGGTGCCGCGCAGCAGCAGCGCGTGGGCGCCGGTGAGCGCAAAGGTCTCGGCCATGCTCAGCGCGTACTCGGGGTGTGTGTAGCTGCCCACAACGAGCGCGGGCCCGGCCACCGGGTTCATGAGTTTGACCAGGCTGTGGCCCGGGTTGCGCAGACCCACGGCGCGGCGCACGTCGAGCAGGCGCTTCAAGCCGGGCAGCAGCGCGGCGGTGGGCACGTAGGCACAGGCACCGGGCGCAATGCCCGCCACGCGCGCGGCCGGCGCGATGCCCAGTGCGCCGAACACCGCCTCGGCGGTGACGCGTTTGTCCTCGGTGGCGGTGCCGTGCACCAGCACTGCTGCACCCTGGCGCGCCAGCCACAGCGCCAGCAGCGGCGTGAGCAGGGGCAGCTTGCGCGCGCCGTTGTAGCTGGGCAGCACCACCACGGGCCGCTCATGGCCGGGTACGCGCTGCAGACGCGCGTGCGTGGCGTCAAGGAAGCCGGCCATCTCTTCGGGCGTTTCGCCCTTGATGCGCATGGCCAGGCAGAAGCCGCCCAACTCGAGGTCGCTCACGGCGCCGTCGAGCACCTGACCCATCAGGTCGGCGGCCTGCGCGCGCGTGAGCGAGCGAGCGCCTTCCTTGCCGCGGCCGATTTCCTTGATGTAGTGACTGATGCCCATGATCGGCGGATTGTCTGGCAAGCCTGATGACTTGTTGTTATATGGCGGCTGCGCGACGGTTCATGCGAGGGCCGGCGCGCTGGCGCGCACCAGACGGCGCAGCTCGGGCACGCAGGAGCCGCACTGGGTGCCGCAGCGCAGGGCATCCTGCAGTTGCGCCAGACGCTGCTCGTCGCTGCCCTCGCAGCGGCTCAGACGGTCGCGGATCGCGGCGTCGCTCACGTTGAGGCAGGTGCAGACCTGTTTGCCGCGCGGCGCTTCGTCCACCGGGGCGCGTGCGCCCGGCATCAGCAGGCGTTTCGCGTAGGCCTCGGCGGGCAGTTCGTCTTGCAACAGGGGCTTGAGCCAGGCCTCGGCGCGGGTGTCGCCTGCGAGCAGAAAGCCTTCGAGCCGGGCCGGCACGCCGGGTGCGCGCAGCAGACGCGCGGCGCGCCGCTGGCCGAGGCGGCGGTCGGCGTAGCGCTGGGTGTCGGCGCGGTCGAGGCAGAGCAGGGCCTCCAGCCGGTCGATCAGCTCGGGCGCGGGCGCTTCGTGCGCGGCGGCGCGGAACAGCACGCCGGTGCGCTCGCGGCCGAAGGGCACACAGCTCGCGAACGGGAATTCGGCCATCAGCGTGCGCAATGCCTGCTGCACGGCCAGCGCGCGGTGGTCGGGCAGCCAGGCCAGGGCCAGCAGCGTCCAGGGCAGCTCGGCCTTGAGCACCTTCACCGCGGCGTGTTTCAGTTCCGGCTGCTTCGAGCCCGGGCAGAAGGCCGAGGTGGTGATGGCGTTCACGCCCGCCACCGGCTCGCCCGCGCTGCTGCGCCCGCTGAGGTATTCGCTGCCCCAGTGCATGGCGATGAAGGCCTGCGTGGGCGCGATCTGCTCGCTGGCCTGCGCGGGCAGCACCAGGCTGCCGCGTTTGCTGGTGACGTACACGAGGTCGCCGTCGCGCACGGCGAGACGGGCCATGTCCTGCGGGTGCAATTGCACCGCGGGCTCGGCCACGTGGCCGAACAGGCGGCCCAGCGTGCCAGTGCGGCTCATGCCGTGCCACTGGTCGCGCAGGCGGCCCGTGGTCAGCGAAAAGGGAAAGCGCGATTCGCGCGGCTCGGCCAGCGGCTTGTAGGGCAGAGCGGCAAAGCGGGCCTTGCCGTCGACGGTGGGGAACACGCCGTCTTCGTACAGGCGCTTGCGGCCGGTGCTTTCGCCCTCGCGCAAGGGCCATTGCTGCGGGCCTTCGTGCTCCAGCGTGGGGTAGGACAGCCCGGTTATATCGAGGTCGCGTCCGCGGGTGGATTCGCGGTGTTCGTGCCAGATGGCTTCGGGGTTCTGATAGGGGAAAAGGGTGGTCCCCGGCCGCACCGCAAATGGGGTCAGAGCCGAATTCTCGAATTCGGATCCGACCCCATTTGCTCCTCTTGCTCGTTCCAGGCGCCGCGCGAAGTCGACCACGATGCGCCAGTCGTGCCGTGCTTCGCCGGGCGGCGGCACGGCCGCGCGCACGCGGCTGATGCGGCGTTCGCTGTTGGTGACGGTGCCTTCCTTCTCGCCCCAGGTGGTGGCGGGCAGCAGCAGGTCGGCGAAGTCGCAGGTGGCGGGGGTGGCGAAAGCTTCCTGCACCACCACGAACTCGGCACGCTGCAGGGCGCGGCGCACGGTGCGCTGGTCGGGCATGGACTGGGCGGGGTTGGTGCAGGCGATCCACAGCGCCTTCACCGCGCCGTCGGCAGCGGCCTCGAACAGTTCCACCGCGGTGAGGCCGGGCTTGGCGGGCACATCGGGCACCCCCCAGAGCGCAGCCACCTCAGCGCGGTGCGCGGGGTTGGCCATGTCGCGGTGGGCCGAGAGCAGGTTGGCCAGCCCGCCGACCTCGCGCCCGCCCATGGCGTTGGGCTGGCCGGTCAGGCTGAACGGGCCGGCGCCGGGTTTGCCGATCTGGCCGGTGGCCAGGTGCAGGTTGATCAGGCTCGCGTTCTTGGCGGTGCCGCTGCTGCTTTGGTTCAGGCCCTGGCAGTAGAGGCTGAGGGTGGCGGGCGATTGCGCGAACCACCGGGCTGCGGTGAACAGGTCTTCCTTTGCCACGCCGCACAGTTGCGCCACTTGCTCCGGCGTGTGCTCGCGCACCAGCGCCTTGAGCGCATCGAAGCCGGTGGTGTGGCGCTCGATGTAGCCAGTGTCGACCCAACCCTCCCACAGCATGATGTGCAGCAGGCCGTGGAACAGTGCCACGTCGCTGCCGGGCTGCAGCGGCAGGTAGAGGTCGGCCAGGCCCGCGGTGTCGGTGCGGCGCGGGTCGGCCACGATGACCTTCATGCCGGGCCGCGCAGCCTTGGCGTCTTCGATGCGGCGAAACAGCACCGGGTGCGCCCAGGCCGCGTTGCTGCCGACGATGAACAGGCAGTCGGCGTGGTTCACGTCGTCGTAGCAGGCGGGCGGCGCGTCGGCGCCCAGCGTGAGCTTGTAGCCGGCCACCGCGCTGCTCATGCACAGGCGCGAGTTGGTGTCGATGTTGTTGGTGCCGATCAGGCCCTTGGCCAGCTTGTTGAAGACGTAGTAGTCCTCGGTGAGCAACTGGCCGCTGATGTAGAAGCCCACGGCGTCGGGGCCGTGGCTGTTGATGACGGTGTTGAAACGGTCCGCGGCGAGCGTGAGCGCGCTGTCCCAGTCGGTGCGCACCGGCGCGGCGCCGCGCGCGGGGCGCAGCATGGGGTGCAGCAACCGGGTCTGTTGCGCAACGGACGCGGCGGCTGTCAGGTGCAACGTCTGCCCCTTGCTGCACAGGCGGCCGAAGTTGGCGGGGTGCTGCGGGTCGCCGCGCACGCCGGTGATCTGCGTGCCCTCGCTTTCGATGATGACCCCGCAGCCCACGCCGCAGTAGGGGCAGGTGGAGCGGGTCTCGGTCATGCGGTTGCGCGCCGCGTCTGCGGCCCGGCCACGGGGCGCGTGAGTTCGGTCGCGTGGGTGGCGAGTTCGCGCGCGTCCAGGTGCACCACGCCATCCACGACCTGCACCGCGAAGCGCGGCGTGCAGCCCTCGTCGGGCGCCTGCGCACAGCCGTCTTTGAGGCCGATGGTCCAGTTGTGCAGCGGGCAGGCCACGCGGTTGTCGAACACGATGCCCTGGCTCAGCGGTCCGCCCTTGTGCGGGCAGCGGTCGAGCAAGGCGAACACGTCGCCGTCGGCGTTGCGAAAGATCGCCACGTCCATGCCCGTCGGTCGGCGCACGGTGCGCGAGCCCAGCACGGGGATGTCGTCGACGCGGCAGATCGGCGTCCAGTTCGGGTTGATGGCGCTCATGCTGCGCTCCCCTCGTTGGCCAGCGCCACGGGCTGGATCGGAACGAACTGGCGCGTGTCCACCGCGGCCTTCTGGTGCTCGAACCAGGGGTCGGGTTCGCCATCGAGCGCGAACTGCAGTTGTGCCCACAGCGCCTTGCGGCCTTCGGCGTCGTCGACGATGCGCTTCTTCACGTAGTCCAGCCCCACGCGGCCCACGTAGTGCACGGTGCGCTCGAGGTACCAGCCTTCCAGGCGGTAGAGCTGCATGAAGGCGCCGGTGTACTCCAGCACCTCCTCGGCGGTCTTCAGTTTCACCAGGAACTCGGCCACCTCGGTCTTGATGCCGCCGTTGCCGGCGATGTACATCTCCCAGCCCGAATCGACGCCGATGATCCCGACGTCCTTGATGCCCGCTTCGGCGCAGTTGCGCGGGCAGCCACTCACCGCGAACTTCACCTTGTGCGGCGCGTACATGCGCCACATGGCGCGCTCGAGGTCCTTGCCCATCTGGGTGCTGTCCTGCGTGCCCATGCGGCACCACTCGCTGCCGACGCAGGTTTTCACCGTGCGCAGGGCCTTGGCATAGGCGTGGCCGCTGGGCATGGCGAGGTCGCGCCACACCGACTGCAGGTCTTCCTTCTTCACGCCCAGCAGGTCGATGCGCTGGCCGCCCGTGACCTTGACGGTGGGAATCTGGTACTTGTCCACCACGTCGGCGATGCGGCGCAGCTCGGCCGCGTTCGTCTCGCCGCCCCACATGCGCGGGATCACGCTGTAGGTGCCGTCTTTCTGGATGTTGGCGTGGCTGCGCTCGTTGATGAAGCGGCTCTGCGGATCGTCCTTCGCCTCTTTGGGCCAGGTGCTGATGAGGTAGTAGTTCACCGCGGGGCGGCAGGTGGCGCAGCCGTTGGGCGTGCGCCAGCCCATGCCTGCGAACACCGCGCCGGTGCTCAGGTACTTCTGCTCGCGGATCGCGTCGCGCACCGCCTGGTGGCCGTGGTCGGTGCAGCCGCAGATGGGCTTGAGCCGGGGGGTGGCCGAGTAGTCGCCGCCCGCGGTGAACATGAGGATCTGCTCCACCAGGCCGGTGCACGAGCCGCAGCTGGCGCTGGCCTTGGTGTGCTTGCGCACCTCATCCAGCGTGAACAGGCCCTTGTCCTTGATGGCCTTGCAGATGGCGCCCTTGTTCACGCCGTTGCAGCCGCAGACCTCGGCCGTGTCGGGCATGGCGGCGGCCTTGTGGTGGCCTTCGTGACCGGTATCGCCGATGTTCGATTCGCCGAACATCAGCTTGTCGCGGATGTCGGCCACGCTGCGGCCTTCGCGCAGCAGCTTGAAGTACCAGCTGCCGTCCACCGTGTCGCCGTACAGGCAGGCGCCGACGAGCTTGTCGTCCTGAATCACGAGTTTCTTGTAGATGCCGACCGCGGGATCGCTCATCACGATCTCCTCGGTGTCGTCGCTGCCCATGAAGTTGCCGGCCGAGAACAGGTCGATGCCGGTGACCTTGAGCTTGGTGGACGTGAGCGAGCCGCTGTAGCGGCCGATGCCGAACTCGGCCAGGTGCGTGGCCAGCACCTTGCCTTGCTCGAACAGCGGCGCCACCAGGCCATAGGCGATGCCGCGGTGCGCCGCACATTCGCCCACCGCGTAGATGCGCGGATCGGTCACGGTCTGCAAGGTGTCGCTCACCACGATGCCGCGGTTCACGTGCAGCTTCATGGCCTCGGCCAGCGCGGTGTTCGGGCGGATGCCCACGGCCATCACCACCAAGTCGGCGGGCACCTCGGTGCCGTCCTTGAAGCGCACCGCTTTCACGCGCCCGTCTTCCCCGCCGACGAGCTCCTGTGTCTGCGCGCCGATGAGGAAATTCATGCCGCGAGCCTGCAGCGACTGCTGCAGCAACTTGCCAGCCACGTCGTCGAGCTGGCGCTCCATGAGCCAGGGCGCCACATGCACCACGCTCACGCTCATGCCGCGCTTCATCAGGCCGTTGGCGGCCTCCAGGCCCAGCAGGCCGCCCCCGATGACGACCGCGTGTTTGTACTTCGCGGCCGCGTCGATCATGGCCTGCGTGTCGGCGATGTCGCGGTAGGCCAGCACGCCTGCCAAGTCCTTGCCCGGGATCGGCAGGATGAAGGGGTTGGAGCCGGTGGCCATGATGAGCCGGTCGTAGGGCGCGCTGATCGTCTCACCCAGCGCATTCGTGGCGTGCACCAGGCGCTTCGCACGGTCCACCGACGTGACCTGCCAGCCCGCGTGCAGCGTGATCGCGTTGTCGCGGTACCAGGCCCAGTCGTTGAGCACGATCTCGTCCAGCGTCTGCTCGCCCGCGAGCACCGGCGAGAGCAGGATGCGGTTGTAGTTGGGGTGTGGCTCGGCGCCGAAGACAGTGATGTCGTAGAGGTCGGGCGCGATCTTGAGCAGTTCCTCCAGCGTGCGCACCCCGGCCATGCCGTTGCCCACCATCACGAGTTTCAATTTCTGTCGCGGATTGACGCGCATGTCCATGGCGTTCTCCTCAGGCGGCTTTTTCCACGTGGCCTTGCCGCGTGTAGAGGAAATCGATCACCGCCTTGCGGCACTGCTGGTAGCGCGGGTCGTCGGCCAGGGCCACGCGATGGCGCGGGCGCGGCAGGTCCACGCGCAGCACCTCGCCGATGGTGGCGGCCGGGCCGTTGGTCATCATGACGATGCGGTCGGCCAGCAGCACGGCCTCGTCCACGTCGTGCGTCACCATCACCACGGTGGCCTGTGTGGTGGCCACGATCTCCAGCAGTTCGTCCTGCAGCCGGGCGCGGGTGAGCGCGTCGAGCGCGCCGAAAGGCTCATCCATCAGCAGCACCTTGGGCTCCATGCTCAGTGCACGTGCAATGCCCACGCGCTGCTTCATGCCGCCTGAGATCTCGCCGGGGCGCTTGCTGGCCGCGTGCGACAGGCCCACCAGCGCCAGCGCGGCATCGGTGCGGGCCTTGAGCTGAGCCCGTTTCTCGGTGGCGCCGAACACGCGCTCCACCGCCAGGTACACGTTCTCGAAGCAGGTGAGCCAGGGCAGCAGCGAATGGTTCTGGAACACCACCGCGCGCTCGGGGCCGGGGCCGTCGATCTCGCGGTCGGCGCACAGCAGCACGCCGCTGGTGGGCGTGGTGAGGCCGGCAATGAGGTTGAGCAGCGTGGACTTGCCGCAACCCGAGTGACCGATGAGGGCGACGAACTCGCCCTTGGCGACGGTGAGGTGAATGTCGCGCAGTGCGGGGAACAGGCCCTTTTGCGTCTTGAAGGTCTGCGCGACGCCCTGGATCTCGATGTACTTGCTGTCGTCGGCGCTCATGACTTGACGTCCTCGTAGGTGAAGGCGGTGGCCAGTTTGATGAGCGCGAACTCCAGCACCAGGCCCACGAGGCCGATGGTGAAGATCGCGATGATGATGTGGGCAACGTTGAGGTTGTTCCACTCGTCCCACACCCAGAAGCCGATGCCGACGCCGCCGGTGAGCATCTCGGCCGCCACGATGACGAGCCACGCGGTACCGACCGCCAGGCGCACGCCGGTGAGCATGTACGGCAGCACGGCCGGCAGCAGGATCCGGGTGACGATCTTCCATTCGCTCAGGTTGAGCACGCGCGCCACGTTCATGTAATCCTGCGGCACACGCTGCACGCCCACCGCGGTGTTGATGATCATGGGCCAGATGGAGCAGATGAAGATGGTCCAGATGGCGGCCGGGTTGGCGCCCTTGAACACCAGCAGGCCGATGGGCAGCCAGGCCAGCGGCGAGACCGGGCGCAGCAGGCTGATGAGCGGGTTGAACATGCGCGAGAGGAAGCTGAAGCGCCCGATGGCAAAGCCCACCGGAATGCCCACCAGCGCGGCCATGCCGAAGCCCATGCCCACGCGCTGCAGGGAGGACAGCACGTTCCAGCCGATACCCTGGTCGTTGGGGCCGTTGGAATAGAACGGGTCGCTGAACAGCTTGACCGCGGCCTCCCAGGTCACGGCGGGCGAGGGGATGCCGCTGTCGGCGGACTTGGCGATCATTCCCCACAACAGCACCAGCAGGCCGAGGCCCAGAGCGGGCGGGACAACCCGCAGCCAGAAGGCCTTCCAGTCGATGGGCATGCGGGTGTGGGCGTTGGCCTCCGGCGCGGCTGCGGGCAGGGGTTCGGGGGCGTGGGCCGCCACCGCGGGTTTGCGGGCGGGCGGGTTCACCGGATCGGGCACCGCGAGCGGTGAATGAAAAACAGCGCTGACCATGGCGTTCTCCTCAGACCTGGACCTTGAAGCCGTCGGCATACGCCTTGGGGTTCTTGCCGTCCCACACCACGCCGTCGATGAGCTTGCTGCTGCGCATCGTCTCCTTGGGCACATTGACCTTGGCGGCGGCGGCGCCTTGTTTGTAGAGGTCGATCTTGTTGATCTGCTGCGCCACGGCCAGGTAGTCGGGATGGTCTTTCAGCAGGCCCCAGCGCTTGTGCTGCGTGAGGAACCACATGCCGTCGGACAGGTAGGGGAAGTTCACCGCGCCGTCATTGAAGAACTTCATGTGGTTGGGGTCGTCCCAGGTCTTGCCCAGCCCGTTCTGGTAGCGGCCCAGGATGCGCTGGTTGATGGCGTCCACGCTGGTGTTCACATAGGCGCGGTCGGCCACGGTCTCGGCCATCTTCAGCTTGTTCTGCAGGCCAGCGTCGATCCACTTGCCGGCTTCCAGGATGGCGGCCACCACCGCGCGGCAGGTGTTGGGGTACTTCTGCGCGAACTCGCCCGTGGTGCCCAGTGCCTTTTCGGGGTGGTCCTTCCAGATGTCCTGCGTGGTGACGGCGGTGATGCCGATGTTGTCCATGATGGCGCGGTGGTTCCAGGGCTCGCCCACGCAGAAGCCGTCCATGTTGCCCACGCGCATGTTGGCCACCATCTGCGGTGGCGGCACGGTGATGATCTTGCTGTCCTTCAGGGGCTGGATGCCGGCCGACGCCAGCCAGTAGTACAGCCACATGGCGTGCGTGCCGGTGGGGAAGGTCTGGGCGAAGGTGTATTCGCGCTTTTCGGTGGCCATCAGCCTGGCCAGGCTGGCGGCGTCCACCGCGCCTTTGTCGGCGAGCTTTTTCGACAGCGTGATGGCCTGGCCGTTGTGGTTCAGGTTCATCAGGACCGCCATGTCCTTCTTCGGGCCGGCGGTGCCCAGATGCACGCCGTAGATCAGGCCCCATAGCACGTGCGCCATGTCCAGCTCGCCGTTGACGAGCTTGTCACGCACGCCTGGCCAGCTCGCTTCCTTGGTGGGAATGATCTTCACGCCGTACTTCTGGTCGATGCCCAGCACCGAGGCCATGACGACGCTCGCGCAGTCGGTCAGCGGTATGAAACCGATCTTCACTTCCTTCTTCTCGGGCGCGTCGGAGCCGGCGGCGAACACGGGCAGGTGGCCCAGGCTGGCGAAGAGGGCGGCGCTTGCGGCGCCTTGCTTGATCAGCTCGCGCCGGGTGGGTTGGGCGGCGGAAGGGCTCGTGGGCGTGTGCGCTGCGGTCATGGGTCCAGCTCCTGCGTTGAATGAAGATTCCACAGCCCCAAAACACAACGGCGCCCATTTCCGTTCCCGCGAGGCGCGGGTGGGAAATGGACGCCGTTGTCCGTGTCTGGGGAGACTTGCCGGAAACCGACCGCCGTTGGCCGCTCTCCGTCTGATGTGATCAATGCAGGGACCGTGCCAGCCCGCGCTGTGTTCGCAAGTGGTTGATTTGCTTGCCGCGCGCTGCGAGCCGGGCGCTTGCTTGGTGCGCGCGAACCCTTGTTGTGCACCGCAGCAGTGCACTCAGCGCGGCGGCAGCACCGCGGCCATCGAGAGCACCGCCTCGGCCACGTCCACCAGGCGCCGGTTCTGGTTCATGGCCATCTGGCGCAGCGCCTTGTGCGCATCGGCCTCGCTCAGGTGGCGGTGCGCCATCAACAAGCCCTTGGCGCGTTCGATGAGCCGGCGCTCGTTGAGGCTGGCGCGCACGGCCTCGAGTTCATCCCCCATCGCCTGCAGCCGGCGTGCCTGGTCGTTGACGAGTTCAAGCACCGAGCGCTCCAGGGGCAAGCCGAAGCCCTGGGTGGTGACCGGCGCGGGGTGCGGGTCGGCAGGAGCCAGGTAGAACGCCAGCGGATCGGGTGCCGGATGCGCGGCGAGCGCGCCGAATGTGGCGAGTTCGGCCTGGGCGTGTGCGATCTTTTCGCTGCACAGATCGCGCAGGTCGGCGGTGAGGCGGTCTTCCACGCCCTTCATGCCGTCGATGCGCGCGCTGCAGGTGTCGAACCAGGTCTGGCTGAGCTCGGGCCTGAGGGCGGCACCGTGCGCCGCGGTGCACAGCACGCGGCGCAGGCGCTCCAGTTCGGCCAGCGTGCCGCCGGCGTGCGGCGCGGTGAGCATGGCGCGGGTCTCGGGCGGCGCGAAGGCGCCGAACACCTCCAGGCAACGATCCTGCGATTCGATGAGGTGCAGCAGGCGTTGCTGCTCGGCCGCATCGGCCTGGCCGCGCGCGAACAGGGCCGCGCCCAGTGCGCGCTCCTGCCCCGCGAACTCCTTGCCCTGCATGAAATTGAACTGCGCCACCAGCCGGCGCGAGACCTCGGGGTCGGTGGCGCTGTCGGCGGCCTCGAACACCACGGCCAGCAGCGCGGCGATGAGGCGCACGTAGGCCTCGGTGGCGCGCGCGGTATTCCATTCACCGCCGCACAGGCGTTCGCGCAGGGGCTCCAGGCCGTCCAGCCCTTGAAGCACATAGGCGATTCGGCTGAACAGGCGCGCGCCGTGGCCAGCCTGTGCGGCGCTGGCGTCCAGCCGCTCGAACTGCGCGCGCCATTCGGCCTCGACCTGCCGCGAGGCACCCAGCTGGGCACCCCGCGCCTCGTTGAAGCGCGTGCCCTGCGACGCCAGCACCATGTTGGTCAGCCCGCGCTCGCGCTGCAGGCTGTGCACCAGCCGCGCGGTCACGTCCACCAGCGTGGCGGTGAACGCCAGTCGCTGCAGGCCATCGATCTCGCAGCGCTTGGCGGCCAGCAGAAAGTCCAGGCCCGTTTTCATTCCTCGTCCACCCCATGCCTCATCACCCCCTCACGTGAGCAACAAGCGTGCCGCGCTTAAACTCCCGCCCCTCATGCGAATCCTGGGTATCGAATCCTCCTGCGACGAAACCGGTGTGGCCCTGGTGGATGCCAGCGGCCACGCGGTGCCCCGTTTGCTGGGCCACGCGCTGCACAGCCAGATCGAGATGCATCAGGCCTATGGCGGCGTGGTGCCGGAGCTGGCCAGCCGCGACCACATCCGCCGCGTGCTGCCGCTCACCGACGCGGTGCTGGCGCAGGCCGGCCTGGGGCTGGACGCGATCGATGCAGTGGCCTGCACGCGTGGCCCCGGTCTGGCCGGGGCGTTGTTGGTGGGCACCGGCGTGGCGCACGCGCTCGGCGTGGCGCTGGGCAAGCCGGTGATCGGCGTGCATCACCTCGAAGGGCACTTGTTGTCGCCCTTCCTGAGTGCGGACCCGCCCGAGTTCCCGTTCGTGGCCTTGCTCGTGTCGGGTGGCCACACGCAGCTGATGCGGGTGGACGGGGTGGGGCGCTACGAACTCCTGGGTGAGACCATCGATGACGCGGCCGGCGAAGCCTTCGACAAGTCCGCCAAGCTGCTGGGCCTGGGCTACCCGGGCGGGCCGGCACTGGCTCGGCTGGCGGAGCAGGGCAGCGACATCGCCTACAAGTTTCCGCGCCCGCTGTTGCACAGCGGTGATCTCGATTTCTCTTTTGCCGGCCTCAAGACGGCGGTGCTCACGCAGGTGAAGCGTCTCGCACATGCGGCGCCCGAGGGCCCGGCCACCACCCACCTGGCCGACCCACTGACACCGCAGGAAAAAGCCGACGTGGCCGCCAGCGTGCAGGCCGCCATCGTGGACGTGCTGGTGAAGAAGTCGCTCGCCGCGATCGAAAGCACCGGCCTGCGCCGGCTTGTGGTGGCAGGCGGCGTGGGCGCGAACGCACGCTTGCGTGCCCAATTGAACGCGCAAGCCACGCGGCGCGGCTTGCGCGTGCACTACCCCGAGCTGGCCCTGTGCACCGACAACGGCGCCATGATCGCCCTGGCCGCCGGGCTGCGCGCCCAGGCCGGTTTGCTCGGGCAAACCGGGCCGGCGGGCCGTTTCGACGTCGCGCCGCGGTGGCCGCTGGCCAACCTGTCGCCGGCGGTGTGACACCGCATTGCATGCCGATCAGAGGTCGAAAGCTCGCAATAATTATGAATTAAAGTCTCGATCTGTCGCGCATGCGACAAATCGACAGGGCGCCCCATCGTGCGCCCGAGGTTTCACCACGGAGTTGTCCATGTTTCCCGTTTCCCGTCGCCGCGGCCTGGCCGCGCTGGGCGCCGCCCTGCTGTCCGTTTCCGCCGTGCCGCTGGCATTGGCCCAGTCTGCCCCGTCGGCGCCGCGTGGCGAGCCGATCCGCATCGCCATGATCGAAGGGCTTTCGGGCCCGTTTGCCAACACCGGCGAGGCGGTGTACCGAAACCTGTTGTGGGCGGCCGAGCGCGTGAACGCGCGGGGCGGCGTCAAGCTGCCCGGTGGCGCGCGTCCGCTGCAGATTGAACGCTTCGACAGCAAAGGGCAGACCGAGGAGGCGCTGTCCTCGCTGCGACTGGCGGTCGATCGGGGCATTGCGATCGTGGCCCAGGGCAACTCGTCGGCCGCGGCCAGTGCGCTGATCGAGGCGATCAACAAGCACAACGAGCGCGAGCCACAGCGCCGCCAGCTCTTCCTCAACTACTCCGCGGTGGACCCGTCGCTCACCAACGAGAAATGCAGCTTCTGGCATTTCCGCTTCGATGCCCACGCCGACATGCGCATGAGCGCGCTCATGGGCGTGCTTCGCGAAGACAAGGACTTGAAACGCATCTACCTGATCGGCCAGGACTACAGCTTCGGCCAGGGTGTGCTGCGCGAGGCGCGGCGTCAGCTGGGCGCGCAGCGGCCCGACGTGCAGATCGTGGGTGACGAGCTGCACCCGATTGGCCGCGTGAAGGACTTCCTCCCGTACGCCACCAAGATCAAAACCAGCGGCGCGCAGGCCGTGCTCACCGGCAACTGGGGCAACGACCTTACGTTGCTGGTGAAGGCTGCCCGCGATGTCGGCTTCGAGGGCCGCTTCTACACCTTCTACGGCAACGCGCTGGGCGCACCCGCGGCCATCGGCGAGGCCGGCGTGGGCAAGGTGGTCGCCGTGGCCGACTGGTTCCCGAACGTACCCAACGCCGACAGCGAGACCTTCTATCGCAGCTTTCGCGAGCGCTTTCCCAAACCCGAAGACGATTACGTGCACATGCGCATGCAGCTCATGATCGAAGCGCTGGCGCAGGCCATCGAGCGCGCGGGCAAGGTGGAGGCGGGCGCGATTGCTGCCGCGCTGGCGCAGGCCGACGTGTCGCTGGCCGGTCAGCGCGGGCGCATGCGCGAGGGCGATCACCAGTTCCAGCAGAACCTGGCCGTGGCCGTGATGGAGCGCCAGGGCGCGCCTGGCGTGAAGTTCGATGTCGAAGGCTCGGGCTACGGTTTCCGGGTGATCCGCAACCTCGCGCCGCAGCAGGCCGAGATGCCGCACACCTGTACGATGGGCCGTCCCTGACAACGACGGAGAGCGGTAATGCGTGAGGTGGTGGCGGGCCTGCAGGGCTCGCGGATTCGGGAGGTGGCCAATGAGGGCATCGGCCGCGAGGGCGTGCTGGCGTTCTGGTTCGGCGAGAGCGACGAGGTGACGCCCGAGCCGATCCGCGCCGCAGCGATCGCTTCGCTGCAAGCGGGCGAGACGTTCTATGCCCACAACCTGGGCCTGCCCGAGCTGCGTCAGGCCATCGCCGGCTACACCGAGCGCCTGCACCCCGGCCGCGGGGCGACGCACTGGTTTGAGCGCATCGCCGTCACATCGGGCGGCGTCAACGGCCTCATGCTGGCCGCCCAGACGCTCGTGAACGCGGGCGACGAGGTGGTGGTGCTCACGCCTGCCTGGCCCAACCTGGTGGCGCAGCCGCAGATCATGGGGGCGCGTGTGCGCACGGTGTCGCTGGTGCCGCGCGCCGGCGCCTGGACGCTCGACCTCGGCGCCCTGCGTGCTGCCATCACACCGGCCACGCGTGTGCTGATCGTCAACGCGCCGGCCAACCCGACCGGCTTCACGCTCACCGCGGTCGAGCAGCGCGCCATCCTGGCGCACTGCCGCGCCACGGGTACCTGGATCGTCGCCGACGAGGTCTACGAGCGGCTTTACTTCGAAGCCGATACCGCGAATGGTGCGGCGCCGAGCTTCCTGGACGTGGCTGAGCCCGAGGACCGCCTGATCGTGGCCCACAGCTTCTCCAAGAGCTTTCTGATGACTGGCTGGCGCCTGGGGTGGCTGGTGCTGCCGCGGGCCCTCACCGAGCCGGTGGGCAAGCTGATCGAGTTCAACACCTCGTGCGCGCCGGTGTTCGTGCAACGCGGCGCGGTGGCCGCCATCGCCCATGGCGATTCGGTCACGCCCGCCCTGGTGGCCCACCTGCGCCAATGCCGCGACTCCCTGGTGCCGCTGCTGCAGGCACTGCCGGGTGTGGCGCTGGCCACGCCGCGCGCCGGCATGTATGCCTTTTTCCAATTGCCGGGGCAGGCTGACTGCCTGAACGTTGCAAAACGACTGGTGCGCGAAGCCGGCCTCGGGTTGGCGCCGGGCAGCGCTTTCGGGGCCGAGGCCAGCGGCTGGCTGCGCTGGTGTTTTGCCAGCCGCGACACCGCACGCCTGGTCGAGGGCGTGGCGCGCCTGAAGGGCTGGCTGGCGACGGCCCGTTGAGCGGCAGCCCCCCGCCAGGCCGATTCGGCTAGAATGCCGGGTTGCCGTTGCGCTCGCAGTGGCAGTTCACGCCCGTCGCGGCAGGTCGAACCAACGGTTGGCCGTCGCTGCAGCGGGACGCAAGTTCACAGGAAACCGAAATGATTGCTCAACAAGCCAAGGCGGACGTCATTGCCGCCAATGCCCGTGCCGCCCACGACACCGGCAGCCCCGAAGTCCAGGTCGCGCTGCTGACCGCCCGGATCAACGAACTCACCCCGCACTTCAAGACGCACGCCAAGGACCACCACGGCCGTCGCGGTCTGCTGCGCATGGTGAGCCGCCGCCGCAAGCTGCTCGACTACCTCAAGGCCAAGGACGCCGACCGCTACCTGGCCCTGATCCAGAAACTGGGCCTGCGCAAGTAATTTGAGCCGGGTGTGCCCACGCAACAAGCCTGAGTTGGTTCGCTGGCTCGGGCTTTTTGCGTTCTGCGCACCGGTTCGCTGAAGTCCGGAGACCACACACCGAGCGAAGCTGTGTCATTCCAAAGCGGTTGCGCGCTGCGCAGCAGCTCTGGAATGGCATCGTGTTCTGGGTGCGTTCTCCGGGAAGGTGCAGATTCACTGCACGCCATGCCGCCCGAAGAAGCGGGCGGCGCACAGGAGATGAACCCATGAGCATGTTCAACAAAGTCACCAAGACCTTCCAGTGGGGCCAGCACACGGTCACCATGGAAACCGGCGAAATCGCGCGCCAGTCCACCGGCGCGGTGCTACTCGACATGGAAGGCACCGTGGTGCTGGCCACCGTCGTGGCGCGCAAGGAAGCCAAGGCCGGCCAGGACTTCTTCCCGCTGACCGTCGACTACATCGAGAAGACCTACGCCGCCGGCAAGATCCCCGGCAGCTTCTTCAAGCGCGAAGGCCGCCCGAGCGAGCTGGAGACGCTGACCAGCCGCCTGATCGACCGCCCGATCCGCCCGCTGTTCCCCGAGGGTTTCTTCAACGAAGTCCAGGTGGTCATCCACACCCTGTCGCTGAACCCCGAAGTCGATGCCGATATCGCCGCCATGATCGCGACCTCGGCCGCGCTGTCGGTCTCCGGCATCCCGTTCAACGGCCCCATCGGTGCCGCGCGCGTGGGCTACATCAACGGCCAGTACGTGCTCAACCCGGGCCAGACCGAGCGCCAGAACTCGCAGATGGATCTGGTGGTCGCCGGCACGCAGGCCGCGGTGCTGATGGTCGAATCCGAGGCCGAGCAGCTGTCCGAAGAGATCATGCTGGGCGCCGTGGTGTTCGGCCACGAGCAGGGCAACATCGCGATCAACGCCATCAACGACCTGGTGCGCGAAGCCGGCAAGCCCGAGTGGACCTGGGAAGCCCCCGCGCGCGACGAACCGCTGATCGCCAAGGTGGCCGAACTCGGCGAAGACAAGCTGCGCGCTGCCTACCAGATCCGCAACAAGCAGGCACGCACCCAGGCCTGCCGTGAGGCCTACGCCGCCGTGATGGACGGCCTCAAGGCCGCCGGCGTCGAGTTCGACAGCGTCAAGGTCGAAGGCCTGCTGTTCGATATCGAAGCGCGCATCGTGCGCGGCCAGATCCTGGCTGGCGAGCCGCGCATCGACGGCCGCGACACGCGCACCGTGCGCAACATCGAAATCCGCAACGGCGTGTTGCCGCGCACCCACGGCTCGGCACTGTTCACCCGCGGTGAAACCCAGGCGCTGGTGATCGCCACGCTGGGCACCGACCGCGACGCGCAGAAGATCGACGCACTGGCCGGTGAATTCGAAGACCGCTTCATGCTCCACTACAACATGCCGCCCTTCGCCACCGGCGAAACCGGCCGCGTGGGCAGCCCCAAGCGCCGCGAGATCGGCCACGGCCGCCTGGCCAAGCGCGCCCTGGTGGCCTGCCTGCCGAGCAAGGAAGAGTTCCCCTACACCATCCGTGTGGTGTCCGAGATCACCGAGTCCAACGGTTCGTCGTCGATGGCCTCCGTCTGCGGCGGCTGCCTGGCACTGATGGACGCCGGCGTGCCGATGAAGGCGCACGTCGCCGGCATCGCCATGGGCCTCATCAAGGATGGCAACCGCTTTGCCGTGCTGACCGACATCCTGGGTGACGAAGATCATCTGGGCGACATGGACTTCAAGGTCGCCGGCACCACCAACGGCATCACCGCCCTGCAGATGGACATCAAGATCCAGGGCATCACCAAGGAAATCATGCAGGTCGCGCTGGCCCAAGCCAAAGAGGCGCGCATGCACATCCTGGGCAAGATGCAGGAAGCCATGGGCGAGGCCAAGACCGAGATCTCCAGTTTTGCGCCCAAGCTGTACACGATGAAGATCAACCCGGAGAAGATCCGCGACGTGATCGGCAAGGGCGGCGCCGTGATCCGTGCGCTGACCGAAGAAACCGGCACCCAGATCAACATCGACGAAGACGGCACCATCACCATCGCCTCCACCGATTCGGCCAAGGCCGATGAAGCCAAGCGCCGCATCGAGCAGATCACGGCCGAAGTGGAAGTGGGCAAGGTCTACGAAGGCCCCATCACCAAGATTCTGGACTTTGGCGCCTTGGTGAACCTGCTCCCTGGCAAGGACGGCCTGCTGCACATCAGCCAGATCGCGCACGAGCGCGTCGAGAAGGTCACCGACTACCTGTCGGAAGGCCAGATCGTGAAGGTCAAGGTGCTCGAGACCGACGAGAAGGGTCGCGTCAAGCTGTCGATGAAGGCGCTGCTCGAGCGCAACGGCGGTGGTGATCGTGGTGATCGCGCGTCCGCCGAGGCCGCTGCCCAGCAGCAGCAACAGCAGCAGCAGTAAGGTACGCGCCGACATGCCGAGCATGCAGGTTGTCGAGATCGGCGCCTACGGTGGCCCCGAGGTGTTGCGCCTGGCCGAGCGCGAACGCCCGGTGGCGAGTACAGGTGAGGTGCTGATCCGTGTCAGCGCGTCGGGCGTGAACCGCCCCGACGTGCTGCAGCGCACCGGCAACTACCCGGTGCCGCCCGGCGCGTCCGACATCCCTGGCCTCGAAGTGGCCGGTGTCATCGAATCCGGTGACGTGGCGGCCATGGCCGAGGCCGGGCTGAAGGTCGGTGATCGCGTCTGTGCGTTGGTGGCCGGTGGCGGCTACGCGCAATGGTGCGTGGCCCCCGTCGGCCAGTGCCTGCCGGTGCCGGCGGGTCTGGACGACGTGGCCGCAGCCTCGCTGCCCGAGACCTTCTTCACCGTGTGGAGCAACGTGTTCGACCGCGGTCGCCTGCAGCCCGGTGAGACCCTGCTCGTGCAGGGTGGCACCAGCGGCATCGGCGTCACCGTCATCCAGATGGCCAAGGCCATGGGCGCGGTGGTGATTGCGACCGCCGGCAGCGACGAGAAGTGCGCGGCCTGCAAGGCGCTGGGCGCTGACCACGCGATCAACTACCGCACGCAGGATTTCGTTGCCGCCGTGGCCGACATCACCGGCGGCCGTGGCGTGGACGTGATCCTCGACATGGTCGCAGGCAGCTACGTGGCACGCGAAATCGACTGTCTGGCCGAGGACGGCCGGCTGGTCATCATTGCGGTGCAGGGCGGCGTGAAGGCCGAGTTCAACGCCGGTCTGGTGCTGCGTCGTCGCCTCACCATCACCGGCTCCACGTTGCGCCCGCGCCCTGTGGCCTTCAAAGCCGCCATTGCGCGCTCGCTGCGTGAACGCGTGTGGCCGCTGTTGGCGGCGGGCACCATCAAGCCGGTGATCCACCAGGTGTTCGAGCCCGCGCAAGCGGCCGACGCCCACGCGCTCATGGAATCGAATCGCCACATCGGCAAGCTGATGCTGCGTTGGTCATGACGATGAAAAAACTCATTGCCGGCAACTGGAAGATGAATGGCGGCCTGGCCGCCAATGAGGCGTTGCTGCGCGCGCTGCTGGCACAGATCGGTTCGCCCGCCGCCGAGGTGGCGGTGTGCGCGCCGACCCCCTATCTGGCGCAGATGCAGTCCTTGCTTCACGGCACCGCCATCGCCTGGGGCGCGCAGGACGTTTCGCCGCACGAGCAGGGCGCCTACACCGGTGAGGTGTCGGTGGCCATGCTGCGCGACTTCGGTTGCCGCTTTGCCATCGTCGGCCACTCCGAGCGCCGCCAGTACCACGGCGAGACCGATGCGCTGGTGGCCGCCAAGGCCCAGCGTGCGCTTGCGGGCGGCGTCACCCCCATCGTCTGCGTGGGCGAAACACTGGCCGAGCGTGAAGCCGGCCAGACCGAGGCCGTGGTCAAACGTCAGCTCGCCGCGGTGATCCACACCGTGGCGCACTGCACGAGCGAGATCGTGGTGGCTTACGAGCCCGTGTGGGCCATCGGTACCGGCAAGACCGCCACGCCAGAGCAGGCCCAGCAGGTGCATGCGGTGTTGCGGGCGCAGATCGCTGCGGCAACCGCCCACCCCGAACGCGTGCGCATTCTCTATGGCGGCAGCATGAACGCGGCCAACGCCGCCAGCTTGCTGGCGCAGCCCGATATTGACGGCGGCCTCATCGGCGGTGCGTCGCTCAAGGCGCCCGATTTCCTGCAGATCGTCGCTGCCGCCCACTGATTCAGAACCTTCAGCAACGGCGCGCGCCGTTCGCACGAAACCCGGAGAAATCGATGAACTTCCTGTTGACCCTCCTGCTTGTGGTGCAGATCCTCGCTGCCCTGGGCATGATCGGCCTCATCCTGATGCAGCACGGCAAGGGCGCTGACGCTGGCGCGGCCTTCGGCGGCGGCGGTGCGGGCTCGGCCAGCCTGTTCGGCGCTTCGGGCGGTGCGAACTTCCTCTCGCGAACCACGGCCGTGCTCGCCGCGGTGTTTCTCGCCTGCACGCTGGGTCTGGCCTACTTCGGCAACCTGCGTGAGGCGCCGAGTTCGGGCAGCGTGCTTGAGTCCGTGCCGGCCACGCCTGCGCAGCAGATCCCTGGCGGCGTTCCCGTGCCGGCACCTGCGCCGGGCGCCGCGCCCGCTCAGGGTGCGCCCGCGCAAGGCGCGCCGGCACAGGCTCCCGCGGGTGCCGGTCAGATCCCCTCGCAGTGAATGTGAGCATCCTTGCCGCGTGCTGACGCATGCGGCGCGGGTGCCTTAAAAAAGGGTCCCGTCCACCCCGAAAGAGGGGTGCATTTCAGGGTAAACTCCCTGGGTTGTCGCGATTGCTCACTCAAGCCTCGTGAGCATGGCAACGCAGACCCAAGCCGACGTGGTGAAATTGGTAGACACGCTATCTTGAGGGGGTAGTGGCGAAAGCTGTGCGAGTTCGAGTCTCGCCGTCGGCACCAGATCGTTGAAGGCCCGGCCCGCAGGCCCGGCTTATGGAACCGACCCACGATGAGCCTAGACCAGTACCTCCCCGTGCTTCTGTTCATCCTTGTGGGTATCGCGGTAGGCGTCATCCCCCAGGTGCTCGGCTACATCCTCGGCCCCAACCTGCCGGATGCCGAGAAGAACTCCCCCTACGAATGCGGCTTCGAGGCCTTCGAAGACGCCCGCATGAAGTTCGATGTGCGCTACTACCTGGTGGCCATCCTCTTCATCCTGTTCGATCTCGAGATCGCTTTCCTCATCCCCTGGGCGGTCGCCTTCAACGACATCGGTGTCACGGGGTTCGTGGCCGGCGTCGTGTTTCTCGCCATCCTCACCGTGGGCTTTGCCTACGAGTGGAAAAAAGGCGCACTCGACTGGGAATGAATCTGCGCCCGCCGCGCGGGCGCGACGGAGCTCTGCATGATTGAAGGTGTCTTCAAGGAAGGTTTCGTCACCACCAGCTATGACGCGGTGGTGAACTGGGCCAAGACCGGCTCGCTGTGGCCCATGACCTTTGGTCTGGCCTGCTGTGCGGTCGAGATGATGCATGCCGCGGCCGCGCGGTACGACATCGGCCGTTTCGGCTCCGAGGTGTTTCGCGCCAGCCCGCGCCAGTCCGATCTGATGATCGTGGCCGGTACGCTGTGCAACAAGATGGCGCCGGCCCTGCGCAAGGTCTACGACCAGATGGCCGAGCCGCGCTGGGTGCTCTCGATGGGCTCGTGCGCCAACGGCGGCGGCTATTACCACTACAGCTACTCGGTCGTGCGCGGCTGCGATCGCATCGTGCCGGTCGACGTCTACGTGCCCGGCTGCCCGCCCACTGCCGAGGCGCTGCTGTACGGCATCATCCAGCTGCAGCAGAAGATCCGCCGCACCCAGACGATCGCGCGCGCCTGAGAAGCACCATGACCGAACACGCCGCCTCTTCTCACGCCATCGCGCCCGAACAACTGCGCCAGCGCCTGGCCGATCTGCTGGGCGAGCGCGCCCGCTCGGTCGAGCTTTCGCGCGGTGAGGTCACCGTCACCGTGGGCGCCAACGATTACCTGGGTGTGATGCAGACCCTGCATGACGCGCCCGAAGCGCGTTTCGAGCAATTGCTCGACCTGTGCGGTGTGGACTACCACGAGTATGGCGACGGTCGCTGGGAAGGTGCGCGCTTTGCGGCCGTGTCGCACCTGCTGTCGGTGAGCCTGAACCAGCGCGTGCGGGTGCGTGTGTTCTGCACCGATGACGACTTTCCCGTGCTGCCTTCTGTCACGGCGCTGTGGAACAGTGCCAACTGGTACGAGCGCGAGGCCTTCGACCTGTACGGCATCGTCTTCGAAGGTCACGACGACCTGCGGCGCATCCTCACCGACTACGGCTTCATCGGCCACCCGTTCCGCAAGGATTTCCCGCTCTCCGGCCACGTCGAGATGCGCTACGACGCACAGCGTCAGCGGGTGGTCTACGAGCCCGTGACGATCGAGCCGCGCGAGATCACGCCGCGCGTGATCCGCGAAGACAACTACGGCGGCCTGCACTGAACCCGCGGGGCGAACCGACATGGCAGAGATCAAGAACTACACCCTGAACTTCGGCCCGCAGCACCCGGCAGCCCACGGCGTGCTGCGCCTGGTGCTCGAGCTCGACGGCGAGGTCGTGCAGCGCGCCGACCCGCACATCGGCCTGCTGCATCGCGCAACCGAAAAACTCGCCGAGCACAAGACCTACATCCAGTCGCTGCCTTACATGGACCGTCTTGACTACGTGTCCATGATGTGCAACGAGCACGCCTACTGCCTGGCCATCGAAAAGCTGCTGGGCATCGAGGTGCCGATCCGTGCGCAATACATCCGCGTGATGTTCAGCGAGATCACGCGCCTGCTCAACCACCTCATGTGGCTGGGTTCGCATGGCAACGACTGTGGCAGCTCCACCATCCTCATCTACGCCTTTCGCGAGCGCGAGGACCTGTTCGACATGTACGAGGCGGTGTCGGGTGCGCGCATGCACGCGGCTTACTTCCGCCCCGGCGGCGTCTACCGCGATCTGCCCGACACCATGCCGCAGTACCAGGCGAGCAAGGTGCGCAACCAGCGCGCGATCGACGACATGAACAAGAACCGCCAGGGTTCCTTGCTCGACTTCATCGACGACTTCACGAAGCGCTTCCCGACCTACCTCGACGAGTACCACACGCTGCTCACCGACAACCGCATCTGGAAGCAGCGCACCGTGGGCATCGGTGTGGTGACGCCCGAGCGTGCCCTCAACCTCGGCATGACCGGCCCCATGCTGCGCGGCTCCGGTATCGCCTGGGACTTGCGCAAGAAGCAGCCGTACGACGTGTACGACCGCATGCAATTCGACATTCCGGTGGGCAAGACCGGCGACACCTACGACCGCTACCTCGTGCGCATGGAGGAGATGAAGCAGTCCAATCGCATCATCAAGCAGTGCGTGGACTGGCTGCGCGTCAACCCCGGGCCGGTGATCACCGACAACCACAAGGTCGCGCCGCCCGCCCGCGAGGCGATGAAGACCAACATGGAAGAGCTGATCCACCACTTCAAGCTCTTCACCGAAGGCTTCCACGTGCCCGAGGGCGAGGCCTACGCTGCGGTCGAACACCCCAAGGGCGAGTTCGGCATCTACCTCGTGAGCGACGGCGCCAACAAGCCTTACCGCCTGAAGATCCGCGCTCCCGGCTTCGCACACCTGGCCGCGCTCGACGAGATGGCGCGCGGCCACATGCTGGCCGATGCGGTCGCCATCATCGGCACCATGGATATCGTCTTCGGGGAGATCGACCGATGAACGCCCCTGCGCCCACCGCCATGCAGTTCTCCGCCGCCACCATCGCGCGCTTCGACCGCGAGGTCGCCAAGTACCCGCCCGAGCAGCGCATCTCGGCCGTCATGGCCTGCCTGGCCATCATCCAGCAGGAGCAGGGCTGGGTGAGCACCGAAGCCGAGACCGCGCTGGCGGCCTACATCGGCGTCGAGCCGATCGCGGTGCATGAGGTCACGACCTTCTACAACATGTACAACCAGCGGCCGGTGGGCAAATACAAGCTCAACGTCTGCACCAACCTGCCGTGCCAGTTGCGTGACGGCCAGAAGGCGCTGCACCACCTCGAGAAGAAGCTCGGCATCGAGATGGGCGAGACCACGCCCGACGGCCTGTTCACCCTGCAGCAGAGCGAATGCCTGGGCGCCTGCGCCGACGCGCCGGTGATGCTGGTGAACGACCGGCACATGTGCAGCTTCATGAGCCACGACAAGCTCGACCAGCTGGTCGACGGCCTGCGTGCCACGGAGGGCAAAGCCTGATGAACGCCGAACAGATCATTGGCCAGTTCGCCGCCACCGGCGTGCAGACCTGCTTCCACGGCCGCCACATCAATCCCCAGATCTACGCCGATCTGAACGGGCGCAACTGGTCGCTCAAGGACTACGAGGCGCGCGGGGGCTATCAGGCGCTGCGCAAGATCCTGGGCAATGACGGCGGTGAAGGGCTCACGCAGGATCAGGTGATCGCCACCGTCAAGGAATCGGCCTTGCGCGGCCGCGGCGGTGCCGGCTTTCCCAGCGGCCTGAAGTGGAGCTTCATGCCGCGCCAGTTCCCGGGCCAGAAGTACCTGGTGTGCAACTCCGACGAGGGCGAGCCGGGCACCTGCAAGGACCGCGACATCCTCATGTACAACCCGCACATCGTCATCGAAGGCATGGCGATCGCGGCGTACGCGATGGGTATCAGCGTGGGCTACAACTACATCCACGGCGAGATCTTCGAGGTGTACGAACGCTTCGAGGCCGCGCTGGAAGAGGCGAGGGCGGCCGGCCTGCTGGGCGACAACATCCTGGGCTCGGGCTTCAGCTTTCAGCTGCACGCGTTTCACGGCTTTGGTGCCTACATCTGCGGCGAGGAAACCGCGCTGCTCGAATCGCTCGAGGGCAAGAAGGGCCAGCCGCGCTTCAAGCCGCCGTTCCCCGCGAGCTTCGGCCTGTACGGCAAGCCCACCACCATCAACAACACCGAAACCTTCGCGGCGGTGCCCTGGATCATCCGCAACGGTGGCCAGGCGTATCTGGAGATCGGCAAGCCCAACAACGGCGGCACCAAGATCTTCTCCGTCAGCGGGGACGTCGAATTGCCGGGCAACTACGAGGTGCCGCTCGGCACGCCGTTCAGCAAGCTGCTCGAACTCGCCGGTGGTGTGCGCAAGGGCCGCCAGCTCAAGGCCGTGATCCCTGGTGGATCGTCGGCCCCGGTGCTGCCCGCGCACATCATGATGGAGTGCACGATGGACTACGACTCCATCGCCAAGGCCGGCTCCATGCTGGGCTCGGGCGCCGTCATCGTGATGGACGACTCGCGCGACATGGTCACGTCACTCAAGCGCCTGTCGTACTTCTACATGCACGAGAGCTGCGGCCAGTGCACGCCCTGCCGCGAGGGCACGGGCTGGCTCTGGCGCCTGGTCGACCGCATCGACCGTGGCCTCGGCAAACCCGAGGACATGCAACTGCTCGACAACGTGGCCGAGAACATCATGGGCCGCACCATCTGCGCGCTGGGCGATGCCGCCGCGATGCCGGTGCGCGCCATGATCAAGCACTTCCGCCACGAGTTCGAGGCCCGCATCGCCGCTGCGCAGGGTGCAAGCGGCAACAAGGCGGCCACGGCCTGAGCACGAGGAACACGGACATCCCCATGGTTGAAATCGAACTCGACGGCAAGAAGGTCGAAGTGCCCCCGGGCAGCATGGTCATGCATGCGGCCGAGAAGGCGGGCACCTACATCCCGCACTTCTGTTACCACAAGAAGCTCTCGATCGCGGCGAACTGCCGCATGTGTCTGGTCGAGGTGGAAAAGGCGCCCAAGCCCATGCCCGCCTGCGCCACGCCGGTCACGCAGGGCATGATCGTGCGCACCCAGAGCGAGAAGGCCGTCAAGGCGCAGAAGTCGGTGATGGAGTTCCTGCTCATCAACCACCCGCTCGACTGCCCGATCTGCGACCAGGGCGGTGAATGCCAGCTCCAGGATCTGGCCGTGGGCTACGGCGGCTCGGGTTCGCGCTACCAGGAAGAAAAGCGCGTCGTTTTCCACAAGAACGTGGGTCCGCTGATCTCCATGGAGGAGATGAGCCGCTGCATCCACTGCACGCGCTGCGTGCGCTTTGGACAGGAGATCGCCGGCGTGATGGAGCTCGGCATGAGCCATCGCGGCGAACACGCCGAGATCGAGACCTTCGTGGGCAACTCGGTGGATTCCGAGCTCTCGGGCAACATGATCGACATCTGCCCCGTGGGCGCGCTCACGAGCAAGCCGTTCCGCTACAGCGCCCGTACCTGGGAACTCTCGCGCCGCAAGAGCGTGAGCCCGCACGATTCCACCGGCGCCAACCTCGTGGTGCAGGTGAAGAACCACCAGGTCATGCGCGTGGTGCCGCTGGAGAACGAAGCCGTCAACGAGTGCTGGATCGCCGACCGCGACCGCTTCTCGTACGAAGCGCTCAACGGCCCTGACCGCCTCACCCAGCCCATGCTCAAGCAGGGCGGCGAGTGGAAAACCGTCGACTGGCAGACCGCACTGGAATACGTGGCCCACGGCCTCAAGCAGATTCACGCCGAGCATGGTGCTCGTGCGGTCGGCCTGCTGGCCAGCCCGCACAGCACGGTGGAAGAACTCGCCCTGGCCGGCGCTCTGGTGCGCGGCCTGGGCAGCGACAACATCGACAGCCGCCTGCGCGCGGCCGATTTCAGCAACGCCGCGAGCGCAGGCCGCGCCCGCTGGCTGGGTTTGCCGATTGCCGAACTCTCCACGCTGCAGCGCGTGCTGGTGGTGGGCTCCAACCTGCGGAAGGACCATCCGCTGTTCGCCCAGCGCATTCGTCAGGCCGTGCGTCACGGCGCACAACTGAGCGCGCTGGTCGCGAGCGATTCCGATTGGGCGATGAGGCTCAAGCACACCCTGCTGGCCGACAGCCGCCAGTGGGTCGCTGCGCTGGCGGGCATCGCCGCGGCGGTGGCGGCCGAGAAGGGCGTCAGCGCCCCGGTCGCGGCCGAGGTCAACGACACCCACCGCGCCATCGCTGCTTCGCTGCTGGGCGGCGAGCGCAAGGCCGTGTTGCTGGGCAACGCCGCGGCCCACCACGAAAAGGCCGCCAGCCTGCTGGCATTGGCCAACTTCATCGCCGAGCACACCGGCGCGCGTGTCGGCTACCTCACCGAAGCCGCCAACACCGTGGGCGCACAACTCGTGGGCGCCGTGCCGGCGCAAGACGGCTTGAACGCAGCGCAGATGCTCGGTGGCGCGCTCAAGGCCGCGTTGTTGCTCAACGTGGAAGCGCAGGACACGGCGGTTGGCCTGGCCGGCCTGCAAAACGCGGGCATGGTGGTCACGCTCAGCGCCTTCAAGACCAACCTGGACGTGAGCGACGTGTTGCTGCCGATCGCCCCGTTCAGCGAAACCTCGGGCAGCTTCGTCAACGCCGAAGGGCGCCTGCAGAGTTTCCATGCCGTGGTGCGACCGCTGGGCGAAACCCGCCCGGGCTGGAAGGTGTTGCGCGTGCTCGGCAACCTGATGGGTCTGAGCGGATTCGACGCCGACTCCTCGCAGGCCGTGCTGGCCCGCGCGCTGCCAGGTATCGAAGCCGGTACCGTGGTGCCCGCCGATCGCCTGGACAACACCAGCGCCGCTGCCATCGACCTCACGCCTGCCCAGGGCCTGCCCGCCGTGGCCGCCATCTACCAGCTCGACGCCCTGGTGCGCCGTGCGCCCGCGCTGCAACTCACGGCCGATGCGCGTCGCGCGCGCGCCGAGGAAGGAGCCGCAGCGTGATCGACGCCTTCTACAACGGTGGCCTCGGCCTGATCAACGCGCCCTGGTGGAGCGCGGCGGCCTGGCCCGTCATCTGGAACCTCATCAAGATCGTCGCGGTGCTGGCGCCGCTGATGGGCGCGGTGGCCTACCTCACGCTGTGGGAGCGCAAGCTGCTGGGCTGGATGCAGGTGCGCCACGGCCCCAACCGCGTGGGCCCGTTCGGTCTGCTGCAACCCATTGCCGACGCACTCAAGCTGCTGACCAAGGAATTGATCCGCCCAAGCGCTGCCGCCAACGGTTTGTTCCGCCTCGGCCCCATCATGGCCATCATGCCGGCGCTGGCCGCGTGGGTCGCCATTCCCTTCGGCCCCGAGGCGGTGCTGGCCAACGTCAACGCCGGCCTGCTCGTCATCCTGGCCATCACCTCGATCGAGGTGTACGGCGTGATCATCGCGGGCTGGGCCTCCAACTCCAAGTACGCCTTCCTCGGCGCGCTGCGCGCCTCGGCCCAGATGGTGAGCTACGAGATCGCCATCGGTTTCTGCTTCCTGGTGGTCGTGATGACCGCGGGCAGCCTGAACCTCGCCGAAATCGTGGCCTCGCAGGACCGCGGCTTCGCCGCCGACATGGGCCTGAACTTCCTGTCGTGGAACTGGCTGCCGCTGCTGCCCATCTTCGTGGTCTACGTGATCTCGGGCGTGGCCGAAACCAACCGCCACCCCTTCGACGTGGTGGAAGGCGAGGCCGAGATCGTTGCCGGTCACATGGTCGAGTACTCGGGCATGGGCTTCGCCATCTTCTTCCTCGCCGAATACGCGAGCATGTGGCTGGTGTCCATCCTGGCCGTGCTGATGTTCCTGGGTGGCTGGCTGCCCCCGATCGACAGCGCACTCTTCAACTGGATTCCCGGCTGGATCTGGCTGGGCATCAAGACCTTCTTCGTGGTCTCGCTGTTCATCTGGGTCCGCGCCACCTTTCCGCGCTTCCGCTACGACCAGATCATGCGTCTGGGCTGGAAGATCTTCATCCCCGTCACCCTGGTGTGGCTGCTGCTCGTGGGCGCGCTGATGAAGTCGCCCTGGAACATCTGGAACTGAGCGGGAGGCCCTGATCATGTCCACCACCACTACCGCCGTCGCGCCTTTCAGCCTGCGCGACTTCTTCAAGAGCTTCATGCTCGTCGAGCTGGCCAAGGGCATGGCCCTGACCGGCCGCTACGCCTTCCGCCGCAAGGTGACGGTGCAGTTCCCTGAAGAGAAGACACCGCTGTCGCCGCGCTTTCGCGGCCTGCACGCGCTGCGCCGCTACGAGAACGGCGAGGAGCGTTGCATCGCCTGCAAGCTCTGCGAGGCCGTGTGCCCCGCGATGGCCATCACCATCGAGAGCGACGTGCGCGACGACGGCACGCGCCGCACGACGCGCTACGACATCGACCTCACCAAGTGCATCTTCTGCGGCTTCTGCGAAGAGAGTTGCCCGGTCGACTCCATCGTCGAGACGCACATCTTCGAATATCACGGCGAAAAACGCGGTGATCTCTATTTCACCAAGGAGATGCTGCTGGCCGTGGGCGACCGCTACGAACCGCAGATCGCCGCGGCCAAGGCGGCCGACGCCCCGTACCGCTGAGCCCGAGACACCATGGACTTCACGACCGGTTTCTTCTACCTCTTCGCGGCGGTGCTGCTGTTTGCGGCGTTTCGCGTGGTCACCTCGCGCAACGCGGTGCACGCCGTGCTCTACCTCATGCTGGCCTTCTCGCAGGCCGCGGCCCTGTGGCTGCTGCTCAAGGCCGAGTTCCTGGGCATCACCCTGGTGCTGGTGTACCTGGGCGCCGTGATGGTGCTGTTCCTCTTCGTGGTGATGATGCTCGACATCAACATCGATGCCATGCGCCGCGGCTTCTGGAGCCACTTCCCGCTGGCGGCCGTCATCGGTGCCGTGGTGGCGGGTGAGCTCATTGCCGTGATGTGGGCGGGCTTCCCGAGCATCGCGACCAACGCCCCGGTCGTGGCGGCCGACGTGTCCAACACCCGAGAGCTCGGCAAACTGCTCTACAGCGCCTACCTCTACCCCATCCAGGTGGCGGGCTTCATCCTGCTGGTGGCGATGCTGGCGGCCATCGCGCTCACGCTGCGCCAGCGCAAGGACAGCAAGTTCATTCATGCGGGTGACCAGGTGCAGGTGCGCGCCAGCGATCGCCTCGTGGTGGTGCCGATGGCCGCCGTGAAGCAAGCGCCCGCGGCGCCCGCCGCTGCGGCCGAGGAGGGCAAGACGGCATGAACCTCACGAATCTGACTCTGGGTCACTTCCTGTCGGTCGGCGCGATCCTGTTCGCGATTTCGGTCGTGGGCATCTTCCTCAACCGCAAGAACCTGATCGTGCTGCTCATGGCCATCGAGCTCATGCTGCTCGCGGTCAACATGAACTTCGTGGCCTTCTCGCACTTTCTCGGCGATCTGCACGGCCAGGTGTTCGTCTTCTTCATCCTCACCGTGGCGGCGGCCGAATCGGCCATCGGCCTGGCCATCCTCGTGCTGCTGTTCCGCAACAAGTCGTCGATCAGCGTCGAAGAACTGAACGTCCTCAAGGGCTGACCGGAACATGAGCAACACGCTTTCCGCTTCCACGCTGCTGGCCGTGCCGTTGGCGCCCCTGGTGGGCTCGGCCGTGGCCGGCATCCTGGGCACCGCCTTTGGCGGCAACGTCATCGGCCGCCGCGCCTCGCACGGCGCCACCATCCTGGGCGTGCTGGTCGCCTTCATTCTGTCGGCCATCACGCTGGTCGATGTGATCGACGGCGCGCGCTTCAACGCCACCATCTATGAGTGGATGGTGATCGGCGGCCTGAAGATGGAGATCGGCTTCCTGGTCGATGGCCTGACCGCCATGATGATGGTGGTCGTCACCTTCGTCTCGCTCATGGTGCACCTCTACACCATCGGCTACATGGCTGAAGACGAGGGCTACAACCGCTTCTTCGCCTACATCTCGCTGTTCACCTTCTCCATGCTCATGCTGGTCATGAGCAACAACCTGCTGCAGCTGTTCTTCGGCTGGGAGGCGGTGGGCCTGGTGTCCTACCTGCTGATCGGTTTCTGGTTCAACAAGCCCTCGGCGATCTTCGCCAACATGAAGGCCTTCCTGGTCAACCGGGTGGGCGACTTCGGCTTCATCCTCGGCATCGGTCTCATCGTTGCCTACGCGGGCACCATGAACTACACCGAGGTCTTCGCCAAGGCGGGCGAACTCGGCGGCATCACGTTCCCTGGCACCGAATGGATGCTGGTCACGGTGATCTGCATCTGCCTGTTCATCGGCGCCATGGGCAAGAGCGCGCAGTTTCCCCTGCACGTGTGGCTGCCCGACTCCATGGAAGGCCCCACGCCCATCTCCGCGCTGATCCACGCCGCCACCATGGTGACGGCGGGCATCTTCATGGTGGCGCGCATGAGCCCGTTGTTCGAGCTGTCCGACACGGCGCTGAACTTCGTGCTCATCATCGGCGCCATCACCGCGCTGTTCATGGGCTTCCTGGGCATCATCCAGAACGACATCAAGCGCGTGGTGGCCTATTCCACGCTCTCGCAACTCGGCTACATGACGGTGGCGCTCGGCGCCTCGGCCTATTCGGTCGCGGTGTTCCACCTCATGACCCACGCCTTCTTCAAGGCGCTGCTTTTCCTGGCGGCAGGCTCGGTGATCATGGGCCTGCACCACAACCAGGACATCCGCTGGATGGGTGGGGTGCGCAAGTACATGCCGATCACCTGGATCACCTCGCTGCTGGGCACGCTGGCGCTCATCGGCACGCCGCTGTTCTCGGGCTTCTACTCCAAGGACTCGATCATCGAGGCGGTGCACTTCAGCAACCTGCCGGGTGCGGGCTTCGCGTACTTCGCGGTGCTGGCCGGTGTGTTCGTCACCTCGTTCTACTCGTTCCGCCTGTACTTTCTGGTGTTCCACGGCAAGGAGCGTTACGACCAGAACCCGGACGCGCACCACGATGACCACCATCACGATGACCACGGCCACCATGGTGACGGCAAGCCGCACGAGTCGCCCTGGGTGGTGACGCTGCCGCTGGTGCTGCTGGCCATTCCCTCGGTGGTCATTGGCTACCTCACCATCGAGCCCATGGTGTTCGGTGATTTCTTCCGCGACGCCATCACCATCAACGCCGCTGCCCACCCCGCGCTCACGAAGTTCGCCGAGATCTTCCACGGCCCGCTGTCGATGGCGGGGCATGCCTTCAGCACGCCGCCGCTGTACCTGGCGCTGGCCGGTTTCGTGAGTGCCTGGTACTGCTACATGGTCAATCCGGCGGTGCCGGCGGCCATCGCGCGCGCGCTCAAGCCTGTCGTCAACGTGCTCGAGAACAAGTACTACATGGACTGGTTCAACGAGAACGTGCTGGCCCGCGCTGCGCGTGGACTGGGCGTTGGTCTGTGGAAGGGTGGTGACCGCGGTGTCATCGAAGGTGGCGTGGTCAACGCCAGCTGGAAGCTCGTGGGCCTGATCTCGGGCGTGGTGCGCCGTGCCCAGACCGGCTACCTCTATCACTACGCGCTCATGATGCTGGTGGGCGTGATGCTGTTCATGACGTGGTTCGTCTGGCTCGCGAAATAACAAGAACGGAAAGATAAGACCATGGGTTTGCTGAGCCTTGCCATCTGGACGCCGATCTTCTTCGGTGTCGTGCTGCTCGCGCTGGGCCGCGACGAACAAGCCGGCATGGTGCGCTGGATTGCATTGATCGGCGCACTGGCTGGCCTGGCCGTCACGTTGCCGCTCTACACCGGCTTCGAAGTTGGCAGCGCGGCGATGCAGTTCACCGAGAAGGCGCTCTGGATCGATCGCTTCAACGTGCACTACCACCTCGGCGTGGATGGCATTTCGCTGTGGCTGATCCTGCTGACGGCCTTCATCACCGTGGTGGTGGTGATCGCAGGCTGGGAGGTGATCACCGAGCGCGTGAACCAGTACATGGGCGCTTTCCTGATCCTCTCGGGTCTCATGATCGGCGTCTTTTCCGCGCAGGACGGCATGCTGTTCTACGTGTTCTTCGAGGCCACGCTGATCCCGATGTACCTGATCATCGGCATCTGGGGTGGGCCGAACAAGATCTACGCCGCCTTCAAGTTCTTCCTCTACACGCTGCTTGGCTCGTTGCTGCTGCTGATTGCGCTGATCTACCTGTACGTGCAGTCCAACGGCAGCTTTGCCCTGAGCGACTGGTACCAGCTGCCGCTGGGCAGCACCCCGCAGACGCTGCTGTTCTTCGCTTTCTTCGCCGCCTTCGCGGTGAAGGTGCCGATGTGGCCGGTGCACACCTGGCTGCCCGATGTGCACGTGGAAGCGCCCACCGGCGGCTCGGCCGTGCTGGCGGCCATCATGCTCAAGCTCGGTGCCTACGGCTTCCTGCGCTTTTCGCTGCCCATCCTGCCCGACGCCTCGCACGAGTGGGCCGGCTTCATGATCGCGCTGTCGCTGATCGCCGTGATCTACGTCGGCCTGGTCGCCATGGTGCAGCAGGACATGAAGAAGCTCGTGGCCTATTCGTCGGTCGCACACATGGGCTTCGTCACCCTGGGTTTCTTCGTCTTCAGCGACCTGGGCGTCTCGGGCGCGCTGGTGCAGATGATCGCCCACGGCTTCGTCTCGGCCGCCATGTTCCTGTCCATCGGCGTGCTCTATGACCGCGTGCACTCGCGCGAGATTGCGGCCTATGGCGGTGTCGTCAACACCATGCCGCGCTTTGCCGCCTTTGCCCTGCTGTTCACCATGGCCAACTGCGGCCTGCCCGGCACCGCCGGCTTCGTGGGCGAATGGATGGTCATCCTTGCGGCCGTCAAGGCCAACTTCTGGATCGGCCTGCTGGCCGCCTCGGCCCTGATCTTCGGTGCCGCCTATTCGCTGTGGATGTTCAAGCGCGTCTACCTGGGCGAGCCGGGCAACGCCGATGTGAAGGCGCTGACCGATATCAATGCCCGCGAGTTCTTCGTGATGGCCCTGCTGGCGATTGCCGTGCTCTGGATGGGCGTGTACCCCAAGCCTTTCACCGATGTGATGGACCCGTCGGTGGCCGAGCTGCTGCGCCACGTGGCGAACTCCAAGCTGAACTGACCGCACCGAGAACAGCGAGAACTTCCCCATGATCGACAAACTCAGCTGGGTCGCGGCGTACCCGGAAATCCTGCTCGCGGTGATGGCCTGCGTGATCGCGCTGGTCGACCTCGGCGTCAAGTCTCCCCAGCGCGGGGCCACCCACGGGCTCACCCTGGCCACGCTCGCCGTGGTGGCGTTGCTGCTCGGTCTGGCCGCTTCCGGTGGTCAGACCATCGTCGGCTTCGGCGGCATGATCGTGAGCGACCCGATGGGCAACTGGCTCAAGTGCTTCGCTGCCATTGCCCTCATGGTCACGCTGGTCTATGGCCGCGGGTACGCCAGCCAGCGCGACATGCTGCGTGGCGGCGAGATGTTCTCCATCAGCCTGCTTGCGCTGCTGGGCATGTTCGTGATGATCTCGGGCCACAACTTTCTGGTCATCTACCTCGGTCTGGAGCTGCTCACGCTGTCCAGCTATGCGCTGGTGGCGCTGCGCCGCGACGACACGGCCGCCACCGAAGCGGCGATGAAATACTTCGTGCTCGGTGCGCTCGCCAGTGGTTTCCTGCTCTACGGCCTGTCCATGGTGTACGGTGCCACGGGCTCACTCGATCTCGCGCAGGTGCTCGCGGCCATCGCGGGTGGCGAGGCCACGCTCAAGGGCTCGCCGCAGGTGCTCACCCTGGGCCTGGTGTTCGTGGTCGCGGGTCTGGCGTTCAAGCTGGGCGTGGCGCCGTTTCACATGTGGGTGCCCGACGTCTACCACGGTGCTCCGACGGCGATCACGCTGCTCATCGGTGGCGCGCCCAAGCTGGCGGCCTTTGCCATCGTGATCCGTCTGCTCGTCGAGGGCATGGCGCCGCTTGCGATCGACTGGCAGCAGATGCTGGGCGTGCTGGCGGTGGTGTCGCTGCTGGTGGGCAACCTGGCCGCCATTGCGCAGACCAACCTCAAGCGCATGCTGGCCTTCTCCACCATCGCACAGATGGGCTTCATGCTGCTGGGATTGCTGGCCGGTGTCGCGGGCGGCGACGCGTCCAACATGGCCAACGCCTACGGCTCGTCCATGTTCTACGTCGTCACCTACGTGCTGACCACACTGGGCACATTCGGCGTGATCATCCTGCTCTCGCGCCAGGGCTTCGAGTCCGACAACATCGAGGATCTTGCTGGCCTGAACCAGCGCAGCCCGCTGTATGCCGGCGTCATGGCGGTGTGCATGTTCTCGCTCGCCGGTGTGCCGCCCCTGGTGGGCTTCTACGCCAAGCTCTCGGTGCTGCAGGCGCTGCTGGCGTCGCCGTCCGCCTTCCACATCGGTCTGGCGGTGTTCGCCGTCATCATGTCGCTCATTGGCGCCTTCTACTACCTGCGTCTGGTCAAGGTGATGTACTTCGATGCGCCGGTGCAGACCGCGCCGATCGAAGCCGGCGCCGATGTGCGTTCCGTGCTGTCGCTCAATGGTGCGCTGGTGCTGGTGCTGGGCATCGTGCCGGGCGGCTTGATGGCGCTGTGCGCGCAATCGGTCGCGGCGCTGTTCGCCTGATCGGCGGCGCCGTGGAACCCGCGGCGCTTGCCCGGCTCTGACCCCCATGGACCAAACCGCTGCCGTCTGGCTGGTGCTCATCACGGCCCTCGTGGCTGCCAACCTGCCGTTTCTCAACGACCGCTGGCTCGCGGTGCTGCCGCGCCGCGAACCCAAGACCTTGTGGCTGCGGCTGCTCGAGCTGGTGTTGCTGTACTTCGTGGTCGGCGCCATCGGTCTGGGGCTGGAGCACCGCGCTGGCCAGATCTATCCGCAGGGCTGGGAGTTCTACGCCACCACCGCGTCGCTGTTCGCCACACTGGCCTTTCCCGGCTTCGTCTACCGCTACCTCTACATGAAGCGGCATGGCTGATGAGCACCTGAAGGAATGGCCGCTGTCGCGCACCGAGCTGCTGCGCGGACATTTTCTTCACGTGGTGCGCGACACCGTGCGCCTGCCCGCCGGCAGCGAGGCCACACGCGAGTACGTGCTTCACCCGGGCGCCGTGATGGTGATCGGCCTGCTCGACGATGGCCGTGTCGTGCTGGAGCGCCAGTACCGCCACCCCATGCGGGCGGTGATGGTGGAGTTTCCCGCCGGCAAGCTCGATCCGGGGGAGGGCAGCCTCGCCTGCGCGCAGCGTGAACTGCTGGAGGAAACCGGCTATCGCGCCCGCGAATGGGCCTTTGCCGGCCGGCTTGCCCCCACCATCGCCTACTCCGACGAGATCATTGACATCTGGTTCGCGCGCGGCCTCACCCAGGGTGAGCGTGCGCTCGACGATGGCGAAGCGCTGGACGTGATCAGCGCCACTCCTGAGGAGCTGCAGGCCATGTGCCGTGACGGCCGCATCATCGACTGCAAGACCCTGGTCGGCGCCTTGTGGCTGCAGAACGTCCTGAGTGGCGCCTGGGTTCTGGATTGGCAGGACAATTCTGCGTCATGAAGGTTCTCGATCTGCAATGCGCACACCAGCACGTGTTTGAAGGCTGGTTCGGCTCCGAGGAAGATTTCGCGAGCCAGCTCGAGCGTGGGCTGGTGAGTTGCCCGCTGTGCGGCGATCAGCACATCGAAAAGAAACTCTCGGCGCCGAGGCTGAACCTGCGCAGCGGCAAGGAAACCGCCGGGCCGACGAGCGAGGCCGCGGTCGCCATGAGCAACCACCCCGCCCACGCTGAGCTGGTGCAGTTGCAGGCGCGCATGCTCAAGGCCATGCGCGAGATCGTGGCCAGCACCGAAGACGTGGGCGAGCGCTTTGCCGAACAGGCGCGCGCCATGCACCACGGCGAGATCG